>Ga0307373_10004647_pt1 | contig 22953 bp, 25 predicted proteins | sample OX2MG_FD_202534 | JGI IMG/M metagenome (GOLD analysis project Ga0307373, IMG submission 202534) | Soil microbial communities from Risofladan, Vaasa, Finland - OX-2 | ecosystem: Environmental > Terrestrial > Soil > Coastal area > Acid sulfate soil | place: Finland: Risofladan, Vaasa | collected... | reverse complement strand
AGATGAGAGAGTTGGTCAGATACCGAGCCAAGGCGGTCCGGCTGCGTTCGGGGCTGAAGGCTCAGGTGCATGCGGTGATGGGCAAGGAAGGCGTCCTGCCCGGCCTGGGCGACATGTTCGGACCCGGCGGCCAGAAGCTGCTCGATCAGATGCAAATGGCCGACAGTTACACGACCCGGGTGGAGTCGCTGCGGGACCTGATCGAGATCTACAACCGAGAGATCGTCATGCTCGATCGGCGCATCCATCAGCAGCTGAAGGATCACCCCGGCTATCAGGCCATCCAGTCCATCCCCGGAGTGGGCAAGGTGATCGCGGCAATCATGGTGGCCGAGATCGGCGACGTCACTCGGTTCTCTGGCCGATATGCACTTCATCGATCGGGCTCTGTGTCGGGATCTCGGGCGCGCGTTCTGTGTCCGTCCGACCTGCGATGCCGAACTCTGCCTCGCTCTGCTCTGCTCGGTATGAGGGTCCGGGTAAACGAATTTGAAGCATGCGAGCCGCCCACGGAAGAGCGGTTCGCAACTGTTGAAGTTGGACCTGACGCACGAGCGGCGCGTGGGGAATCACAGGCAGGCCGGCGTGATAGGCGAAGAAGCCTGCGATATGAGCTGCTAGCTGGGGCGAGCAATCTGGCATGACATTTTCGGGTGGCGGGCCGCCCTCGGCCTCGAGGCTGGGTAGCCAGAAAGCCAGGACGACTGCCGCATTGCCGATGGAGGCCAAGTTCCAATCGATCAGCAGGGCTCTTCCTGAGCGAATGCAGAGGTTGTCGCTACGAACGTCGCCATGCAAGAGGCTGTCACCCGCGAGTGGCGCAGTGGTCGCAGCGTCAATAAGCACTTGCCCGTGCTGCTCGAGCCACCTCGAATCGCATAGACCTAGTGATAGGAAGCCATTTGGGTCCGCCAGCACTCCGTACCACCCCGCGCTCTGTCGGTCTCCTTCTATGCGCCGTGGCAAACCGGGGGGTGGGTGAGCACTAGCCACCTCGCCCAGAGTTGCCAGCACGGCGTCGATCTGACTGGCTTCCCAGGGGGCGGCCAGGTGGAGTCCGACATATCCTCGAGCACCAGAACAGGCTGGTCGCCATCAATCCAAGCGATCACCTTCGGCAGGAATGACGTCTCCTGAAGGCTCGACTAGATCTCGAACTCCTGGCGCAGCCATTCGGCTGTCATCGGGTCGACCGCCTTCTTGGCGAAGACCGACCCCCCGCCCTGCAGGAATGCGACCACGCGCTCATTGTGGGTGTAGCCGCGGTCAACACTGACAACGTGATCGATCTGCCCAACCAACGGCTCCAGAATCTCCCTCACCACAGCAGCATTACAAGCTGCCGCGACTTGGTGACGGGTAATTTGATGCACCAGTCACATGAGCTCGAGTGAAAGGGACAGAGTTCCGGAGCTTTGCAGCCTGTCGATGACGGCGACCAACAAAGCGACGAACCGCTGGAGCATCATTCCGCATTCCCGAGGTGTCGTTCGGCGCTCCTACACATCCCGGCACGAGTGGATTCTCGAGCACGTCTTCTGACACTCCTTTAGCGGTGTCGTAGCCATTTCCTAAGCGTGGGCTTGGCCGTACCTTCCGGGAGGAGGGCTGGTATCGAGCCCACCAATCAGTAGGTGAAATGTTCAGCTGTCGGGTTCGTTCGATCTGGCTGAGGCGGGTGTAGGCCGAGTGATCGACCACAGATGAATCCCTTCGACAGTCATCGACGTAGGTAACCGTAACTAAGGAGGTTCGACGGCATGAGAAGGACTCAAGCATTCATCGCCGCGGGGGCGATCGTCGTGGCTACCAGCGCCGGCATCGCGACATCGACGGTCAGCGCAACCCCCGCATCCAGTGGCCAACCAGCTCGGCATGGGGAAGTTATGAGCTCCAACATTGTGGGTCGGCCAACCGTGGCCCCAACCTGACAGTGGCGATATCGGGTGTACCGCCTGGGGCTGTTGCCTGGGCGCTGAGCCGGGGGACCACCGCACTCGACGCCAACGGGCGTCTAACGGTAGAGGTGGAGGGGCTTGTCATCACCGGCACAAATACGAACCTCGATGGAACAACTGGTCCGGTAAAGGCAATCGTCGTGTCACTGACCTGCGACGGCATGACGCCCCCCATCGTAAGTACCGACCCAGCTCCGCTATCTCCTGAGGGTGACGCTCGGATCGATCAACAGGTGGCCCTTCCGCCTGTCTGCCTGGCTCCCATCGTCTTAGTGCGCGCGAACACGAGCAGCGGCCCCTGGATAGCTGCCAGCGGGTCCTAAGACCGACCCTCCGGGAGTACCACGGCCTCAAGCTGTTCTCCGAGTGGTGCTGATCGCTCCTCGGGTGTGGCCGTACCTAGGTTGTACGCCGACCCACAACGCGCTCTGCCCTCACGGAACCGGCCGCCCCTTCTCGCCCGAATCGACAACACTCGTAGGTGCCGCTATGCGCTGCTGCGAGCGCGACGGCAGTCGGATTCTTGCGCGCGCGTTCTGGTTCTGCTCGCCCTGCAACGGCACGACTGGGGCACCCGTTGCTCATTGGTGCATTCGCCGGTCAGAGTTAAGCGATGCCGGGTGAGGGGCCGCGAAAAAGACGTGCTCTCGTCACTCTGCAATGCGGCCGTCCTCGATGTGCACAGTGCGATCGGCGTAGTGGGTGATGCGGTCGTCATGGGTGACGATGATGGCGGCGGTGCCACGAGCTTTCATCTCGTCCCTGATGAGGCGGACCACCTGGTCGCCGAGACTGCTGTCCAGCGCTGAGGTCGGCTCGTCGAAAAGAACCAGGCTGGGGTCGTTCATGAGCGCCCGTCCGATGGCGACGCGTTGCTTCTGGCCGCCGGAAAGCTGGGCCGGCAGATTGGCGGCGCGAGCAGTCAAGCCAAGTTCCGCGAGCAGCTGGTCGGCTCGGTCGCGGGCCACACGACCGAGCCGCCGGCCGATCTCGTCGACCACCAAGAGGTTCTCACGGGCGTTGAGGAATGGGATCAGGTTGACCGTCTGGAATACGAAACCCACCGAGTCCCTGCGGAACTCGGTGAGTTGGCGTCCCGAGTAGCCGGAGATCTCCTTCCCGGCCACCACCACCGATCCGTCAGTCGGCGACAGCAGCCCGCCGGCAATGGAGCACAGGGTGGTCTTGCCGGACCCCGAGGGGCCGACCAGGGCCACGATCTCGTCACTGGCAACGGTGAGATCGACGTGGTCGAGCGCCACGACCTCGTCGTCGGCCACCTTGTAAACCTTGGTGATGCCTCGCATCTCGAGGGCGTGACCGGCCGTGCCGACTGACTCGGAGAGCGTCGTCATAAGAGACTCCAGAACCGGTCAGGGGAAGGGCGCGTGGTGGTCACGGTCACGGTGTCCCGCCGATGGCCGCTGCGGGATCGACGCGGAGCACGCGCCGGAGTGAAAAGGCGCAGCCCACCACGGCAGCGACCACGAGGACGACCGCACTGCTCAGGAGGCGTGCTGGGGTGGCCACGAACGGAATGGTCCCCGCAGGGATCAGGGCATCGAGGACGAGCGAGGCGATGATGCCGACCAGCGAGGCGATCAGCGCAACGACCACGGCTTGGAGCACGACGCCGGCGAACAGCGATCGTGAACTGGCGCCAATGGCCTTGAGGACTCCGTAAAGGGCGGTGCGCTCGACGGTGAGGAGCGCGAAGAACAGGGCAACGACGATGATGGCGATGACGACCGTCACACCGATGATCTGGTTGAAGACAGTGCGCTGCTGCGAGACTCCCGGGAGGGCATTGATGGCTTCGGTGATCGTCAGGGTCGTGGTGGCTTCGTCTGTGGCCCTGTCGATTCGCTCGGCAAGCCGGGAACCTCCGGGCAGGGCCCCTTGGACGACCAGTGCCTGGACCACCCCGGGGCCGGCCCGGGCATCGGGTCGGTTGGCGTTGAGCACCTGCCGCCAGGTCTCCACCGAGCCCCATAAGGTGCCCTGTCCCGAGTAGCGCGTGTCGGATACGAAGCCTACGACGGTGACGGCCGACCGGGAGGGTCCGAGGTGGATGGTGGTCCCGACCCCCACGTTCTTCGCGCGGAGGGAGTCGTCGGCGTACACCGTGCCTACACCCGGCGGCGTCGAGGGCAGTCCCAGCGGCGCCAGCTCATAGCCGAAGAGGACGATTGGAACGAGGTCTCGGGCGCCCCTACCGGGGATACGCCCCCCTAGTTGCACGCTCCCCAGTCCACCGACACGCTTGACACCAGGGACGGATTCCACCTGATGGCGCACGTCCGGCTCGATGCGGCTCCGCTCCAACGAGTTGCGGGAGTTGCCCGAGTACACCAGCAGGTTGGCCCGCTGGGCCCGGAACGCCCCAGTGCTACTCGCCACTAGGCCATCGAGCAGGCCCCCGAGGAACATCAACAAGACGGCGATCAATGTGAGGATGACCGTGGCGATGGCGAATCGGCCAGGTCGACGGCGCATCTCGCGGACGGCGAGCCTCATAGACCACCGCCTCCAGTTGTCGCTTCCAGTGGATCGATGGCGAGCACCCGCCGGGCTGCCACCAGTGCGCCGGCCACACCGAGCAAGAGGAGTCCAGCGGACCAGGCGAGAACCGATCCGGGATCGAACCGGATGGAGATTGCTCCGAACTGAATGAGGGTCAGGGGTGAGAAGAGCAGGACTCCGATCACGATCCCGCCCCCGACCACCAGAGCCACCTGGATGAGCAACGACCGAACCAGCGCACCGGACCGGGCACCGATGGCCCGCAGCAAGGTGAGCGCCGACGCCTTCTGGAACGTGATGATGAGGAAGAACAGCCCGGTGACAAGCGGCACAACCAGCCCGTAGAGCACAAAGATGAGTTGGAACGACTGTTGCACTTGCGCCACTCCTGGAGTGTCTCTGGCGGCCTGGGACCGGGTCAGTGCGTCAGCGTCGGGGCTGGCCGCATTGATCCGGCGAACCAGTTCGGTGTCGCCTACGCCGGGCGCTGGGCGCGCAGCGATCACGCTGGGCAGGACGGTCGTGGCGTCAGGATTGGCCGCCTTAACCGCTGCCTCATACCCCGCCCACGGGACGAAGAGCGTGGGGGTGACCTGGATCTGGGCGTCCTTGACCAATCCCACCACGGTGAATGCCGGGGCCGTTGCACCGGAAGGTCCGCTCGTCACGATCCCGACCCTGCTTCCCACCGTGAAGTCGGCAGCACTGCCCACCGCCTCGGTCGGTCCCACCGGACGCCGGCCAGAGCTCAATTCGCTGGGGTCACCCAGCCCCGAGTGCTGGTAGCCGATGAGGGCGGCATCGGACTCGGCCCCGCCGTCGACGCGAACGGTGAAGGTGCTCTGCCCGATCCATCCGGCTTCAGCGACACCGCCCACCGCACGGATCTTGGCCTCGAGCCCAGGTTCGATCACGCTACCCTGCAGCGTTCGTTGGCCGTCGACGCTGTAGACGAGCACCGGGGCGGACTGTTGGCGGAGGGCGCCGACGAATCCTCTGACCAGACCGCCCTCGATGGCCTGTTGGGTGAGGATCAAGAAGACCAGTAGACCGACGGCACAGATGAGGAGCCCGAAGCGAAGCCTGGCTCTGTTCATCTCGCGGAGCGCCAGGAACATGGTCGAAACCTACCGGGTCGGTCTTGTGGATTATCTCGACGACGGCCCGCCAGGGCGACTTGCTCCGACGCGACACGTAGAGGATCCGCTCCAGGTAGTGAAGAGTGCTGTGGTCGAAGCGTCGCGAAGTGTTGACGGAGACGATTGGAGATGGTCGTGCTGGATTGAAAATACTGGTCATCAGGAGCCCTTTTGAGGGCTCCTCTTCTTCACCGGAGAACCTGTCATCGCCCGTCCATCGCGCGCGCCGGAGACTTTTCACGCGATGGAGACCACCTCAGCCGGCCTGACGAGCTCACTCAAAGCGCGGGCGATGGCCTGGTCGCGATCGGCCGTGGCGTGCTGGTAGCGGAGAACTGCCGCGGCGTTGGCGTGGCCCATCCGGGCCATCAGCTTGTCTACAGGGAGGTTTGGGTCGCGCTGGCTGACGACTCAGTCATCGCCGTGCTCGTCCTCGACGGGGACTCGGTGGATCAGCTCTACGTTGACCCGGGCTGGACTGGCCAGGGAGTCGGGTCTGGCCTCATCCATCTGGCCAAGGAACGGCGGTCGACAGGCCTCGATCTCTGGACTTTCCAGGCAAATGACGGTGCGAGACGCTTCTACGAACGGCATGGCTTTGTCGCCGTGGATACGACCGACGGCGACAATGAGGAGGGGGCGCCGGACATCCGCTACGAATGGCGTCGGGGTCCGGCTGAACCCTCCTCCTAGTCACCCGCCAATCAGGCCCGAAGTGGTCCGCAACCCCGCTGTGAGGCGCATGTTCTGTAGTTCGATCGGCAGGACCGCCGTTCGGGACCAGGAGCGCATCACGCCGACTCGGCGCCAATGGTTGACGTAGCAACGTAACCAGATGCGCCGCTGTTCTGGAGCGGGAGTACGGTCTGCCCAGTGTTCGAGCGATTCACGGATCGGGCCAGGCGAGTACTTGTTCTCGCCCAGGAAGAGGCTCGCCTCTTGGACCACCGCTTCATCGGGACCGAGCACATGCTTTTGGGCATCCTCCGCCTCGAAGAGGGAACCGCAGCCGACGCCCTGGCCTCGCTCGGTATCCGGCTCGACGCCGTGCGCACCAAGGTGGCTCAGACCGTTGCCCAAGCCCAAGTTCCACCCACCGGAGCGCCCCCGTTCACCCCGCGAGCCAAGAAGGTGTTCGAGCTTTCGGTACGAGAAGCACTCCAGCAAGGCCATGCCTTCATAAGCGAGGCCGACATCCTCCTCGGGCTGCTACGGGAGGGCGAGGGAGTCGCCGTCCAAGTCATGGTCAGCTTTGGCCCTGACATCGCCCAGATCCGCGACGCCGTCGTCGAACGGGTCAACCGATCCGCCCCTAGCGGCGCTCATGAGAGTCAGACGGACACGTCAGGCGACGTGGAGCTTCACTGCCCCTATTGCCGCGCGAGCATCCGAGACGCCATTCGCTACGAATCACTGAAGGTACAGCCAGCCGACTCACAACAAGGCGGCCCCGTGTGGGCGAAAGTCCCGTACTGCAACCAATGCAAGTGCGTCCTGCCAGTCCACCTCTAGCGCCACTGCCCGGCTCGTCGCCCCTCCAGTTCACCTGACCAACCCGCTCGTAACGCCGAGTCCCGCGCTTCTGATATTTCGCGGACGCTCGGCGCTCGTCCTTCAAGATGGAACGATATGCACATGCTCCGACCTCGGTTCGGCAGCCTTGGACAGATGGCACTCCTAGGCGTTGGAGCCGGCGTGCTGACGGCCTGCCACGCACAGACCGCTCGCGTGGGGGTATCGCCAGCCGATGTGCCCACAAGTTCCTTCAGTGTGTGCCGGATCCCTGACGGACAACCGACCTGGATGCATGTGATCTTGCATGGCGGCAAACCACCGTTCCACGGGGTCTGGACTATCGACGGCAAGGTCGACACCACGGACCCCCAGCGGCGTGTGATCTTGCCTGGAGGTGACACAGGGCTCGAAATCCTCGTGACGCTCCATGGCACCGACGACGAGTTCGAACTGCAGGAATACAACACTCAAGGCTTGGTAGGCACCGACAGATGGAACAACGGCACCGCGCCAGGCAACGCAGTCTGTGACCCCAATGGGGACACACCCGGATTTCCGCCGCTGCAGTAAGCGATCCCGACTCCTGCTCTCCTCGGAGCACGCAAAACGCCGAGTCGGTGCGCCACCGGCTGACGGCCCCATAACGGGACGCGCTGCTGATCGGCGCTATCCCATTCCGTGTCCGATTCAATCGCGCTCAGGAATGCGGGGCGCTGTCCTTGACCCACCGCGAGCGAACGGAAATCTGGAGAGCGTCCATCACCGACCAGACCGTGTACGTCTTGATCATGATGTCCTCTTCAGGGATGTTGCGCCCTGGATCGAACTCGTTCCTCCATTCGGAGACTCTGCCTCGTGTGTCGGTGCACTGGGCCTCCTCCAAGACGACCACCCAGTCCGATTCGTCCATCGACCCAGCATGCCAGAGCCCTCCGTCCGGGTCACTGAAGCCGAGCAGAGCGTCGAATCGCGCGCCCTCGCCGGTGGCTCATCCGACGTCGTTATGCGTGCGCGCGAATCCGGGGCACGAGAGCCTCCTCGGATCCCGACGGTTCAGGCGTATAGCATCCGCAGCCAAGAAGCGCCGCCTTTGGTGTCAGGGGAGGGGTCGATGCCGAGCGACGACACGCACGTATTGCTGGTCCACGGGGCCTTTCACGCCGGTTGGTGCTGGGACCGGCTGCTCCCGCATCTGACCGCGCGCGGCATCGAGGCGTCGGTGGTGGACCTGCCCTTCACCTCCCAGGCTGATGACCGGCGCACCGTCGAGGAAGCCATCGACCGCCTGGCGCAGGCTGGCCGGAGGGTGGTGGTCGGCCACTCCCATGGCGGGTCGGTGATCAGCGGGGCCGGCTATCGCGCCGACCACCTGGTGTACCTCACCGCCTTGATGACCGCGCCGGATGACGAGTTTGACCTCGGTGGGACGCCGGGGATGTCGGCCATAGTCGTCGACGGGGATACCGTCAGTATCGACCTGAGCCAGGCGGTGGCCGCTTTTTATCACCGCTGCGATCCGGCCGACGGCGAGTGGGCGACCGCCCGGCTTCGGCCCATGCCGGTAGTCGCCATGTCAGTCGACCCGTCAGGTGGTGGCTATTGGCTGGTCGCTTCCGACGGAGGGATATTCAACTTTGGCAACGCGCCCTTCCAAGGCTCCGAGGGCGGGATCAAGTTAAATAATCCCGTCGTCGGTATGAGCACCGACGCGCAAACGGGCGGTTACTGGTTGGTGGCGTCGGACGGCGGGATCTTCAACTTCGATGCGCCCTTCTACGGCTCCACAGGAAGTCAACGCTTGAATCAACCTGTAGTAGGCATGTCGCCCCAACCGGACGGCGGCGGTTACCGACTAGTAGCCAGAGACGGAGGCGTATTCAACTTCGGAGACGCGGCCTTCTATGGCTCATTGCCCGGCGAAGGCATCCCGAACCCCCAAGTCACCACCATGTCGAGCTCCGCCGACGGCAACGGCTACTACCTCATCAACGCGGCCGGGACCGTCTGGGCCTTCGGCGATGCCCCCTACCTGGGCAACGCGTAACGACACACGTACACGGGTAATCATCGATACATCTCATGTCGACGATACGCCCGAGTAATCCGCACCGGCTGAGAACCTCGATCCTGCTCAGCCCAGGTGTCGCGGTGCCGATTCTCGGGCGTGGCCACCGACCGGGTCGCCCAACGGGACAGCGCCCGAGATGAACGTTATGGCGCGATGCTGGTGACGTGGGCGAAGCAGCTCTCCGTCGCTACGCCATCCGCCGGGTCCTCTAGGTCAGGTTCAAGCTTCTCAGGGGTTGAACTCGTAACCCTGTTGCAGCGGGTTGCCGGTCGTAGCATCGATGGCGATTACGAGGTAGCCGAAGGCGCAGGTGCCTTTGACGCCATACATGGGCGGGGAGCCTGCCCACACGTACCCGTTGGTTATGGCAACACCTGATGCGTAGACGAGCCAAGCTGTCACCGGGCTGGGCCTGCCTGGCACCGTTTCGGGATAGGTGCCAAGAACGATGGCGGCGGTGCCGCCGCCGGCGGTCGGCAGGTGTGCTGTCTGCCACGCGGCGCTGGCCGTTACCTTTGGGACTGCTCCCGGCGGGGCCGGCAAGAGGTCCGGAGAATGTCCCCCGACGACCGTTAAGCCGGGTCCGAGTTGGACCGGGCTCGTTGCCCGTTGCGGCGCGGGCATGTTTGACGACCGCTGCCGCTGAGCGTCCCGGCTAGTGCACTGCGCTGAGGCTGTGGTCCCCGTGGTGATTGGAGCGGCGGATGACGGCACCGGCGAAGCGGAGCGTTCACTTGGCAGCGAAGCAGCGGTCGGCGGCTCTTTCGAGTCACACGCGCCCAGCAACACCGCTGCCAGGAGCCCAAATATCCCGATGGTTCTCACTGACATATGCAACTCCTGGGCCCTTGCCTCGGTTCGTCCGGCTTAGGACCTACGAGCGGAATGTTAGGGACAAAGCCGAGGAGCCGAACGCCGAGTATCGCGTGGTAGTTGACGTAGCAGGGCACTCCGCTGCACTGCTGTTATGCGCCCCGCCTGCCCCTCATCGACCGATCTTCGCGCAGGCGATCACGGAGCTTGACGACTTGGGCCAACTGTGGTCGGAAGCGGTGACGCAGCCGGTCGAGCAAGCCCCGTGAGACCGCCGTCGGCGTAGCTCTCTCCAGAGGCCCGAGGGCGGCTTCCTTCAACGCCCCGACCACCAATCCGACCAACTTGGACGCATCCTCGAGCGAAACCGGCGTGGAGGAAACGCAGACATCGCCGTGCCAGTGACTGAACACGACGGTGGAGGTGTCCTTATGCCAGGTGACGCGCAGGTAACGTTCTGCCCCCCGGACATCCGGGAGAAAGAGCCGACGGGTAAACCCCTCCTCCACAGACACAAGTATTCACTGTCGTCGGGACATCCGCCAGAGGTCCGAAAAAGACGCATAGAGCCGATCGTTGCAGGGGTCCGAAGCCAGGCCGTTATCTAATGCTGGTGTCGAAAGCGTCCGCCCTACACCTAGCCGGCTGTCCCCGTCACGACCACGGTTCCGGCCATGAGTGGGTCCATCGCTCCTCCCGCATGTGCAGCAGACGACCAGAACCCGATCCGACCTGGGCGGAGGACCAGGAAGGTGGCGGAAGCACCACGGGAACTGAGCAGACATACGTCAGCCCGCACGGCCGGCAGCGGCTTCGGTACCCGCATTACCAAGTGGTCAAAGGAACTATCAACAATCACCGGCCGTCCTACAGACGTTGTGATCACGGGTGTTGGCAGTTCGGCGCTCAGTCCCAGCTCTACCGCCGCTCCCTTGGCTGCTCCCTTCGCACACCGCGCCCCTTGGGGCGGTTCATGTCCCGACTGCCCGCAACTTGAGATGATGCCTGCGAGAGCTAACACCGTCGTCAGCCACAAGGCCCCGTTGCGCGGCTTGCCCAGCATGAAGCACAGAATGTCTCATCTGCGCCAACCTGCGCCGGTCGCCCAACTGGCCGCGACCGAGCGCGAATCGACGGCTCGGCGCTCACCGCACTGACCGAGGATCGCGCCCGAACGTCAGCGCCGAACGTTCGGCCAACAGGCAAGGGTCCTACGATCAGGTCATGGGCACCGACACCCGTCAGGACCCCTCCTCACCCGACGCCGGAGACCTCTGGAACGCCATCCGATCCGACGACGACAAGACGGCCCGGCGGGCTGGGAGGCAGCTGATCGCCGCCTACCACGACGAGCAGCTTCGCAAGCTCCTCGAGCACATCCGCCAAGGGTTCAATCAGCTCGACACCGGCGAGATCGACGCCTTCGAGATGGACGAGCTGATCCACCGCTATCACCGCTGCGCCCAGAAACTGTGGAGCTTCTGCGGCTCGAGCGGTGGTCAGTGGCTCCAGGCAGCCAAGAACCTCGCCTACTACAGGAGTCAGGGTGAGGAGCCGGACTGGTGGGAGGCCGGGGCGCCCCGGCGGCGCTAGAGCACCGGGCGGTCGTCCGGGCCACTCCTTGTTCTTTGTAAGGGGAGTTCTCACACACCACGTCGATGGCGGGCGGCGCCGGAGGCGCCGGCCGGTGGGATCGGATCAGGAAAGATCAGTCCCATCGGGTCCGGGGACACCCTTTGCATCGATCCGGGGTCGAGGGTGGCTGCAGTGGGCAGCTCCACCCGTACTGAAGACAAGAGAAGGCACCCAGGTCGACCAAAGCGGAGACGTCGCTGGCGCAGCCGGACGTTGACACCCCCGGCGGTCCCGGCAGCCTCACCGCACTGACCTGCGGTTTCTCGCTTAGGGCGGCCTCCAAGAAATTCTTGCGAGGGACGCTTTTGTCAACGCTTTCGTCAACGGTTCTGTCAACGGTCGAGGCCGACGATCACCGGCATGGACGCCGATCCGATCCCTGCCGAGATCCTCACCGAGGCCCTCGAGCGAGTCGCCAGCCCCGGCTGGGGACCGATTCACCCAGATGCTGGAGCACACCGGAGGCTGTGCCCAGCCGGTTCGCCTGAAGGGCAGAGTCCGGCATGCGGATCCCGACAGCGGCGAGCTCAGCCCCGCCTACGACACCTCGACCGAACCCGACGGGGTCCTCCTCAAGGCCTGCCAGTCACGGCGTGCCACCCGGTGCCGCCACCTACCGGTCTGACGCCCGGGCCCTGGTCCTGGCCGGCCTGGTCGGCGGCAAAGGTGTCCGGCGGCGCCCTCGACCACCGCCTGGGACGCGAAGACCTCGCCCGGTTGGGGATCGATGAGCACCTCGCGCGGCTCGTCAAGGCATGTTGGGACCTCGGAGCCGACCCGCGGCTACAGCAGTACCGGTTCCGCGAGTGGGCGCACACCCTCGGCTTCAGGGGTCACTGGCTGACCAAGAGCCCGAACTGGTCGACCACCCTCACCGCTCTCCGACAGGCCCGCCACGACTACCAACTCCATAAGTCGCAGACCGCACAGCCCGACGGCGTGCCGGTGACTGATTGGATGTACGCCGGCCAGGGGCACCGGACGGAAGGCGACGCCTTCCTGGCCGCCTCGACAGCTGCCCGGCGGTACCGCAACCGGCGCATCGCCTGGGAGGAACGATGACCCGGCGTTCCGAGCTCGAAAACTCGACGGCGGACAGGGCTGAGCGGATCGACCGCAGCCGGTACCTCACGATCACCGACGCTGCGGCCGCCTATCCGGTCTTCACACGGCGGCTGCTGCGGCGCCTCGTCCAGGAACGCCGGATCGCCTTCAGCCGGGCGGGACGCACGATCGTCTTCGCCGAGTCAGACATCGAGGCCTATCTCGAGCGCAACCGGGTCGAGCCAGTCCGAAGCGAAAGCCGCTTCTGACACACCCATGAGGGAGAATCCAGGCCATGGCGCGTAGCAAGCGGCAGTTCGGAGCGGTGGACAAGCTGCCGTCGGGACGCTGGCGGGTCCGCTACCGCGACGCGGCCGGCCAGCGGGTCACCGCTCCGGGCACCTTCAGCTCCAAGGCTGACGCCAGCGCGTGCCTCGCGATCATCCAGGCGGACCTCGTACGGGGCCAGTACGTCGACCCGAACCGGGGCCGGATCACCGTTGAGGAATGGTCGCGTTCATGGCTCGGCCGGGCCGGCAAGCGGGCTGCGACGGTCGCCCGTGACCGCCAGGGAATCACCGTCTTCCTTCCCAGGCTCGGCACTGTCCCGCTGGCGGCGCTGACGCCCAGGCTGATCCAGGAGGCAGTCGACGAACGGGCCGCCCATGCGAAGCCTGCGACTGTCGCCCGTGACTTCGCGGCGCTCCGGGCGATGCTGAACGCCGCTGTCGACGCCGACCTGATCGGCAGGTCCCCTGTGCGCAAGATCGCCCTCCCGAGGATCACCCGCGCCGACCGGATGACCTTGACCCCCGAACAGCTCCACCGTCTCATTGAAGAAGTGCCCCGGCATTACCGCGCCTTGGTGCTCACGGCGGGTGTCCTCGGTCTCGGTTGGGAGGAGGCCGTGGCCCTGCGGGTCCGGGACGTGGACTTCATGCGGCGAACCCTCACGGTCGCCCAGACCATGGAGGAGCTGGCCGGGCACCTCCGCCTCGTGCCGGAAGCGAAACGGCGCACGAGGCTCCGTACGATGACCGTCCCGCCGTTCGTGCTCGACGCCATCGCCGAGCACCTGGCGGGTGCAGGTGGTGCGCCTGACCCCGACTCGCTGATCTTCCTGGGCCCTCGGGGCGGGATGCTCAGACGTCGCTTCGGGGAGCGGATCCTGCGGCCGGCCGCTGCGAGAGCGGGACTCGAGGGGCTGACATTCCACGGTCTTCGCCACGCCGCCACGTCGGCTCTCGTCGACGTCGGTATCCACCCGCGGGTGATGGCCACCCGCATGGGTCACGGCACGATCAGGACGACGATGGAGGTGTACGCCCACGCCTCCGACAGCGCGGATCGCGAAGCGGCCAAGCGCCTTCAGAAGAGGTTCCAATCGGCCTTCCGCGGTGGCCTCGAACGTGACCCAAACGTGACCCACGGAAGGGAAAACTTGGGTCACGATGGGTCACGCACGGTCAACAAAGGTCAGACCGCCAACCCGCCGGATGGCTCTGACCAGGAAGTTCGCCGTGGGGCTAGTGCCCTGACCACAAAGGTTCGCGCGTTTGGCTGATCATGCCGCTGTGCGCTTGGGATGTCCCCATCGCCGTCGTGCTTCGCCTCGGATCTCGGCCCGGTGTTTTCGTTCGAGGGCGAGGAGTTCGGGATCGCGGGTGTTGGCGTTGCGCCAGGACAGGTAACGCCGGATGGCCTTGGTGAGGGCGGGGTGGTCCGGGTGGTCGCTGTTGGCTATGACGAACTCCCGTAGCGGACCGAAGTGCGCCTCGATCGGGTTGGCCCACGACGCGTAGGTCGGCGTGAAGCACAGCTCGACGTTGTTCTCGGCGCACCAGCGGCGCAGTTCGCGGCCGCGGTGGTGGTTCAAGTTGTCCAAGATCACGTAGATCTCCTCGCCGTCAGGGCGCAGCCGACGGACGGCCTGTAGTGCCCGCAGCGTGGGAGCGGCCCCCTTGCGCCGTTCTATCCGGCCGTCGAGGCGGTCATCGCCGATGGAGTACCAGGCGAAGAACTGCCGGGTGCCATGAGGCTTGTGGTAGTTGGCTCGCAGCCGCTGCGGGCGGCCTTGGGCCGCCCAGGCATGGCCGCCTTCGGGCTTGATCGCCAAAGGGCCGAACTCGTCGAACGCGAAGGTGCGGTCGCGGTGGTGCTCGAGGACCTCTTCGATGCGGGCCAGTTTCGCCTCGCGCTCGGGGTCGGGGGACTCCTTCCAGGTCTTGGTGGCCTGGAAAGTGATCTGTTCCTCGGCCAGGATCTGTCGCAGCCTTTCGCGCGACACCACCACCTTCTGGCGGGTCGCCAGATAGCCCTGCAGCTTGCGGACGCTCCAGCGGGTGTAGGGCTGGCCCACTGTGGCCGGGCGGGCTTTGGCCGACGAGACGATCAGCTCGCGTTCAGTCATCGTGATCCGGCGGGGTCGGCCACCCGCCCACGCGGGGTCCAGGCTTTTCATCCCCTGCTCGTTGAAACGGTGGATCATCTCCCGCACCCGGTCGGGCGAGGTCTGAACCATCCGGGCTATCACTGCTACCTCGTTGCCTCCCGCCGAGGCCAACACCACCAGCGCTCGGCGCCACTTCACCACCGAGTTATCGCTCTTGCCGCTGCCACGACGCACGATCCGTTGTAACTCGCGGCCCTCAACATCGGTGAGTCTTCGGACCTTCACAGGTTTGGACATGGCCCGAGTCTGCGCGACCCCCACCCCGAAAGTGGTGGACGCGAAGGATTCAGGTCAGGGCACTAGGTGGAATCGAACCACCGACCTCAGCATTATCAGAGCGGATTCGGCCAACTTCGCAATCAGCGCTTGACTTAGAAAAGGGCCTCCGAACAGGGAGTTCTCCTGTCGGGCCGTGATGGCCGGTGACACCCAATTTCGCATCGTTCGCGCACGAAACGCGCACGCGGTGAATCACTTGCTCTGGCACGCTTGACGGCGATGGGCTCTGCGGAAGGGACGTTCTATGTGCTGGAGGATGACCCGCCGGCGGACCGCCCTCGCTGGTACTGCCACCTAGACGGTCGGGATTCGGGGGGATTCGATGACGTTGACGAGGCCGTCCGCTGGGGTCTCGAGCACGCTGCCGGGGTAGTGGTCCGCACGCTCTCAGGTCTCTATTTCGTTGCCGGGGACCCGGCTGATGGCAGGTTCTCGAATGGTCGCAGCTGGCCCTCCTCCTCAGGCGAGCGTTCGGAGATCGACCGGGTGTACGCGGAAGCGGTCACGGCCGCGGAGGAGGAGATTGAGGCTCGGAGGAATTACGAGGAAGCTCGGGCAAACTGGATGAGTACGTCCAGTCATGCTCCGATCGACGAGGACGCCTTACACAGCCTGGGAATCGTGGTCGATAAGAACAGCAAGTTCGTCCACTTCGACGAGCTCTCAGCGGACGGGACGATCTGCGGGGCCCGTCTGACCGGCACCAGGACGCAAGCCTTTGGCGATCCCGAACAGGTCCTGGCAGCAGTACTCAGTCGCTCGGCTGATGATCCGTGGATCAGGGCGGTCCTGGGCGCACTCGACCGGGAACGGGTTTGGGACGAGGGGCGGCGTAACACGCTGGAGGTCATCCTCGGCCGGGGAGAGATGTTCCACGTAACCGCAGTTGCCAATCGCGAGTCCATTCGCCGCTATGGCCTTGACTGGGATCGCATGGCAGCGGCACCAGGTATCGCCGGCAGTCGAGGGCCGGAACTGCCAGCGGTCTTTCTCTGCATGGACGACGGCGACGTCCGTTTCTTCACGAACATGGGACGAACACCCTCTGACGTATGGGCGGTGAACGTCGACGGGCTATGGGTCGAAAGTGGTCCCTCTGGGTGGTGGATCGTTTCGGAACGCGTAGGCCCGGATCGTGTCCGGCTCGCCGCCACCGACGTGAAGTCCGAACGTCCACCGAGGTAAGCGGATGGTGCCCGCGGCGGACTTCACCACTGTTCGGCTCCGGTCTTGTACGCGCCCGAGCAGTAGACGGAAGGGCCGGCGCAAGCGCCAGAGTTTCCGAATCGGTCGGGGCTGACCATCGTCGGCCATAACCGAATGCGCTGAGTGTTCTGCTCGCCTGGCCATGACATAAGCGCCAGCCCGAGCAACCGAGGTACAATCGAACATATGTTCAAGGCTTGCAGGTCTCGATAGACATGAGACTGGGGAGTGCCTGTGCCTAACGACGCCGAGTGGGCGACGTTCATCTGGGCCGGTGCGGCCCTCGTGGCGTGCTTGACGCGTTCCGACCTCAGGCAATCGATGAGATCCCTGGTCCGAACACTGGCTCAGCGCAAGATCCTGACCGCGTTCCTCCTTCTCGCGGGGTGGGCCGTCGGCGAAGTCCTCCTCGGTGAGTGGCTGAGGCTGTGGAATATCCAACTGACGACCGACACGGCGATTTGGTATGTCACTGTTGCCAGCGTCCTGCTCGTAAATTCGTCGGACGTTGGCACCGAGGAGCACTATCTCCGCAAGCGACTCGTGGGGGCGATAGCGCTCCCGGTCATCGTTGGAGTCGTCATGCAACTTTTTGTGCCGAGCCTCCTCGTCGAGCTTCTGCTTCAACCCGTCCTCTTCCTACTTGTTGGCACGTCCGTGGTCGCCGCTAGCAAGGACGAGTCGGCTGCGGCAAAGAAGTTCATCGACACCTTGATCGCCATGGCCGTGCTTGCACTCGCCGGATACCAGGTCGCAAGCATCGCCGGAAGTTGGTCTCATCTCAGCAAGGCGCAGATCGGACGCCAGTTTGCCATGCCTGTTTGGTTGTCACTCGGCGTGCTTCCTTGGATCTACTTGACTGGCGTATACGCCACCTACGAGGCGGCGTTCGTCGCTATCACCCTCGGTAACGACGAGACCCGGAGGCGACGTGTCGCAAAGCGCCTTGCCCTACTGCTGAGCTTCCATATCCGCGCTCACGAGTTCTCTCGATTCATGGAACGCTCCCAATGGCCGGTGCGTACGGCAAGTTCGTTTCGGGAAGTCCGCCACTTGGTAGGCGAACATCGACGAGAGCGTGAGGCGGCGGCATGAACATAACTCGTGCAGTCGTGGAGGCCGGCACCCAGCGCCGCGAGAGGGCACCTTCAGACCATCGACCCAAAGCTGACAGCATTCTGCACACGACCGAGAAGGAGACGCTTAGCCGGCCCGGAGCGCATCACACCGACTACGAGCGCCGACCCTCGGTCCGGGCATAACTTGACGCGCTCATGTTCGGGGCGGAACTGCCAGGCAGACTGGTGCAGTGAGCGGGCTACCGCCGGACGACCAACCGGATGAGGTCTACATAGGCCCAGTGGGACCGATACCGGTCCACTATGACGACGATCCCAGACTCGTGGACGAGCGAGCTGCATGGTCGGACGCAGCAAGGATCGCCCAATCCTTGATCACAGCGGACGAGCTGATCGGAGGGATGAGCCACGGCGACTGGAAGGTTCGCCACGACGTAGTGGACCGCCTAGTTGCTCGGGCTGGCGACGACGAGCGGGCGATCCCGACCTTGATCGCTGCGATAAACAGCGATCCGGCCTGGGAGGTTCGAGACGCTGCCGTGATGGCCCTTCGGTGGCCGGACGATGACCGGGTCATGGCAGTACTAGAACGAGCCCTCAACGACAGCCATCCCGAAGTTCGATGGTCAGCGTCCTACAAGCTCTCCCAGTTCGGGTAGCGGCGCTGAACGCGAGTAGGCGCCACCCACACTGGGCGGCGACACGAGCTGCCAGCTCTAGGCGTCCCGGATTATTGCGTTCATGACTCGGTTGCAGAGTCCAGCAGTTTCATCACGTCCACCGAGTCGATGTCAGCGTCGAGTCGAGATAGCAAGGTCTGGTTGCTATCGCTAAGGTCACCGACCGCTACTTCCCGATCCTGGCGCTTCGGTGACGGCGGGCCGAGTACCCGTACGGCTTCCCGCAGCGCATTCGCCGCCGCTGTAGCCCCCACTGCGTCCAGGGCTTGCGTCGCCGCACCAAAGTCGTCCCCGGCGACCTCGTATGCGTGACCGACACCACCGTTCATAGCGAGTCCGTATACGCGCTCAGCAGCATCCAAAAGCTCGGCAGGTAACCTCGGGCCGGCTGTGCCACTGGACGCTGGATCTCGTTCAGGTCGAGGAGGTTTCCGGTCCAGGTTGAGGAGGCAGAGTGCGGCATTGCGCCCAGGTCCCCAGTCCACCGCCAGGGCGGCCGACATCGTCATCGGACGGATGACCTGCCCCCCAGATTCCGTGACGAGCGCCTCCAAAGCCGTCGCACCTGCCTCCGAGTCCCAGCGAGCAACTGCATTCGCCGCGGTGAGGCGAACAGTCGGCTCGGGGTCCAGCTTGGCCGCCCACTCGAGGGCCGAGCGCCCGGGCTTTGTCGAGGCCAGTTGGTCGCACTCGCGCTGAACCCTCGTCATCAGCCGGTTGTGCGCCCGGACCGGTGTATGGGGTGCAGCATTCGCCTCCGAGATCGCCCTGCGAAGTGGCTCCAGGAGAGCATCGTCATCGCCCACCCTGACATCTTGGCTCTCGCGACGAGACTGTAGATATGCAACACAGCGAATCGCTGTCGGGTCCGCTTTCAGACCCGCTCGGCGTTCGGACCGGGGTCTGGGACACCGCGGAGTGCTCGGTGGGCTATAGCTCGACGCCTCGGTAGATGGTCGGTTCGGGGGTCGGGGCGGTGTGGGTGAACGCCTGGCGGGTGGCTTCTTTGCGGATGGCGTGGCTGACGACGTCGGTGTGGGCGTTGGCTTGGCGGAGGCCTTCGATGATCGCTTTTCGGGGAGCGGCCCGGTCTTCGTGAAGGTGGAGTTCGTCGCGGAGGGTTTCGGTGGCCGACTTCTCGTTGCTGGTCTTGCGCAGAGCGCCGGCGAGGAGATCGCCCGCGGTGGGTGGCTCCTTCGTCTGGTGTTCGTCGCCGGCTGGTTCGGTGACGACACAGGCCAGGTTGTGCTGGCGTCCTCTGGTCATGGCGACGTAGAGGTGTTCGGCGCTGGTGGCCCGGTCGACGACGAGCACGGCCTCGTCGGTGGTCACGCCTTGACCTTTGTGGACGGTTACCGCGTATGCGAGGGCGACGTGCTCGGCGACGTAGCCGCCCGGGACGGTCACGTTGCCTCGGCCGTCGAGCGAGGACAGCTGGAGGGCGCCGCGACGGCTGCGGCGGGTGATTTGCCAGCGGTCGCCGTTTCGGACCCACGCCCCGGTGGTGGTGACGAGGCGGCGGTCGTTGTGGGTGGTGACGATCTCGTCGCCGACTCCTACGGTTTGGTCGCCGACGACGATGCCGCCGGCTTCGACCTGGCCGGCGTCGACCTGATGGGCTCGGGCGCGGAGGGCGAGCTGGTCGACGGTGTCGTGGTCGGCGGCCATCACCACGACGGAGCGGCCGGCCTGTCGGGCGTCGAGCCAGGCTTGGTGGGCGGCGTCTATGGCTTGTTCGCGGTTACCGGAGCGGACTCGGTCTCGGTCGAGGTACTCGTCGATCACGGTCGAATCACCGCGGCGGAGGCGGAGGGTGGCTTGGGCTTCCCAGCGCTCGGCGAAGCGGCGGACGCCGGTGAGCTCCGCGGTTTTGGCGTCGGTGGCGAGGAGGCGGAACAGTCCGCCGGCTTCGACCGATCCGAGCTGGTAGTGGTCGCCGACCAGGACCAGCTTGCCTCCGGCGTCTTCGACGAGGAGTACGAGCTGGGCCAGGTCCCGGGTCGAGACCATCGAGGCCTCATCGCAGATCACGACCTGGCCGGGCTGGAGGCTGAGCCGGCGGTTGGATGCATCGGAGAGGAACTTGGCCAGCGTCTCGGACCGTGTGCCGGATTGCTCGGTGAGGACGCCGGCGGCGACCGCCGACGGCGCTACCCCGCGAACGGGAACACCGGCCGCCTCCCAGGCCTGGCGGGCCGCCTGGAGGCTGCGTGACTTGCCCGATCCGGCCGGGCCGACCATCACCGCCACCCGCTCCCCGCCCCCGCACAGCCGGCGGACCGCTTCGTCTTGGTCGGGGCCCAAGCATGCCTCGGCTAGCACGCGGTAGGTCGGGACTACCGCGACTCCGGCGCCGCGTCCGCTCTCGACGGTGTCGAGGATGGCCTGCTCGGTCTTGAGCGTCCACCAGGTGCTGTAGCGGACAGCGCCGTGGCGGACCTCGGGTCGGGCTGGACAGGTCAGACGGACGATGTCAGGGTGGTGGAGCAGGAAATCGGCGGCGGCCTCGATGGCCCGACGAAGAGCGTCGGCGTTCTTGGCGTGGCGAGTCGGTAGGACGACACTCAAAGCTTCGACCACCTGCGCGCGCCCCCAGGTCGAATGCTTGCGCTCCAGCAGTTCGATCGTCTCGGCCATCTGCAGATCGAGCGACGGTCGCAGCCCCACTCGAGCCAGCTTTATCTCGGTCCGGGACCTCAGCCTTCGGCTGGCTAGAGCCCCGATCCACTGCTGCGGGGGCTGCCCGACCTTTGTGGCTTCGGCCCGCCACCGGGCCCGCAGCTGACCGGTCGTCTCGGCGACGTCAGCTTTGGCGGCCCGGGAACGGTAGGCGGCGAGTTGATAGGCGGCCGCCCGCTCATCAGCGGTCAGGGACCGGCCCAACGCCAATTCCTTTTCGGCGATTAGGCCGGCCGCGCCGGCTTCGACCTGGGCCCGGCGCTTGGAGAACAGTCGGATCAGCTCGTCGGGGACGCCGACGATCTCGGCGCCGCCGTTGTCATCGACCTCGGTCCAGGCGACGCCGAGCCGGGCGGTCAGCTCAGCTCGCAGGCAGGCCTTGTAGAGCATCCCGGCCGCCTTCTGCACCTCATAGAGCTCCCGCCCGTCGATCGAAAGCCACCGCCCGTCCGAGGCGGCCTGCACCTTGTTGGCCACCAGAACATGCGAGTGGAGTTGAGGATCTCCGGCTCTTGAGGTGCGATGAACGAACACCGCCGCCACATAGCCCAAGGTGCGTTCCTGGGTCACTCCGCCCCGGCCTCGGCGGGTGAACGCGGCATGATCTTGAAGGAACTCCAGGGCCGCTTCGACCGCCGCGTCGTGGCCGGCGCGCACCGCGTCTGAGACGTCTTCGCCGGCCAGCGCCCACAGAATTGACGCCGATTTCGGCGGCGAAAATGACAGGGCGTATCCGGCCACGGCGGTGCTGTCGGGATCGAACGGACGGGCCAGCCCGACGCCCGTGACGGGATGAAAACCGTGTCCGAACAGTCGGGACAGACCTTCGAAATCGGCCTCGGCGGACAAGCCCAGCGCTTTCGTTCCGCGGCCGATCCAACGGCCTTTTTCCTCACCATGACCGGCGAAGTAGTCCTCCACGCCGGCCGCGATCTCCCGGGCGTAATAGGCCCAACCGTCGGGCGCCATCTTCGCCAGTCCCATCATGAGACGCACGCCTCCGCCGGCGAGGTCCACCCGGCGCACCCCCGGTGCAGAGGTGTCTGCTGGCGGGCGAAGAAGGAGCCGGGGCTGGGAGAGGAGTAGGGCGTGGCTGTGGATGGATGGGGGATGGTCGGGATGGAGGGAGAGGGGATGAGGGAGCGAGGGGAGATCGGGAGGGGTCTGGGAGGAGTCACTGCCCGGCTGCTCCCGACTCGGCCAGGCGCACCAGCGCGGCGCGCGGCACCCGCAGCTGGCGGCCCACCTGCACCACCGGCAGGCCCGACTCGCCCCGGCTGAACCGCCACCGCTGGCACAGCAGGTAGGCCGAGGTCCGGCCGATCCGCAGGACCGCAGCCGCCTCCTCCACCGTCAGGAAATCAGGCAGCTCCTCTAGCGACACCAGGCACCTCCATGAGAAGGGCCAGCTCAGGGTCAGCTATCCCGGAGACAAACTGGTCCTCTCACCTGGTACCGAGGGAGTGTCATTTCCGGGAAATGACACTCGCCTGGAAGAGGGTGAGAGCCACCGTTACCGACGCGGGCGGCGAGTACCATCAACCTGTTGGCGGCCGATCCCGGCCCGGCTCGAGGCTCCGCCTGGCCCGGGGACGCCATAGAGCCTCCTCCCGCATGCAACCGCACGCCCAGGAGGACGCCATGTCCCGCCGCCACTTCGGCTCAGTCCGAAAACTTCCCTCCGGCCGCTACCAGGCCAGCTACTGGCACCAAGCCGTACGCCACACAGCCGTGGAGACCTTCGTCTCGAAAGGCGACGCCCAACGGTGGCTGTCCAACATCGAGACGACCATCCACAGAGGCGAGTGGGTCGACCCCGCCGGGGGGCGCATGACGGTCTCCGACCTGGCCGACCGGTGGAAGGCCCACGATCCGTCCAAGCG
>Ga0307373_10004646_pt1 | contig 22956 bp, 22 predicted proteins | sample OX2MG_FD_202534 | JGI IMG/M metagenome (GOLD analysis project Ga0307373, IMG submission 202534) | Soil microbial communities from Risofladan, Vaasa, Finland - OX-2 | ecosystem: Environmental > Terrestrial > Soil > Coastal area > Acid sulfate soil | place: Finland: Risofladan, Vaasa | collected... | reverse complement strand
AAACGCTTTTCATGACGGACAGTGTCGAAACACAGCCTGTCGAGTTCTCGCGCAAGGTAGAGATCGTCTCCGTCGCTGGTTTGTTCGGTGAGGCAATACGCAGGATCGCCCGGCGCGAGAGCATTTCAGTCCTCTTTAGTTAGTTTAGTTACTTCCCCCTGAAAAAGTCGATGTAGGCACGGGTCTCCCTCGGCGTGAGTGCCCGCTGAGTGCCCGCGTGAGCCTCGATCCCGACCCCTCCGGTCGTTTTCGCCCCCATTTTCCGGACTTGGTCGGAGGGGCGCGACGGGAGAGGCCGGGACGGGATCAGGCGGCACGGGTCTTCGGTGGTGGACGGCGGCTCGGTGGTCCGGTGGCTGTCGGTCGGCGGGTGGCTGCCGAACCGGTGTGCGTGTTCTTCGTTTCTCGCTCGTCGATGAGAACGGCGATCTTGATGGCGTTGTGCGACAGCACACCCCATCCACACCACGTCCGGGCACCGCCGATGCCGTCGATCATGGTCCGTTCCCATCCGCAGGATCGCTTCAAGTGGGCGATCCGACCTTCCGAACCGGTACGCCACTTGACGAGTTTGCGAAAGCGCGGTGCTTGTTCGATCTTCTGGCGCTCCGCCCCGGGACGTCCCTTTCGGGGGATGGCCACGTGCTTCACGCCGAGGGACTCGAGCTCGGTCTGTACTTTCGGTTCGCCATAGCCCCGGTCGGCGGTGGCGGCCTTGGGCACCCGGCCGAAGAACTTCGCTATACGGGTGACAGCCGGAACGAGCATGGGAGCGTCGGGCGGATTGCCCATCTCGACTCAATGGTCAACGACGATGCCCTGTGAGTTGTCGGCCACATGTGCCTTGTAGCCGAATTCAACAGGTCGACCCAGACGGCCCTTGGCGATGGGGCGGGCATCGGTGTCGTGCAGAGAGACGATCCGGGTGGCGCCGTCGGGGACGCCCCCTCCGATGCGGATGCGGGTCTGGGAGACGACCTGTTCCAGTGCCCCGATCGTGCGCTCCAGCTCGGTCACCAGAGCGGCGGCCTTGCCCGACGCCGCATCGCCGGCCCGATGTAGAGATCGTCGGGCGTTTGTGGCCACGGCCTGGGCATCTTTGATGGTGGCGTCGGCGATCCGGGCCAGCTCGCCGGTGAGCACCAGCACCTCGTCTTTGGCGTCGCCGCTGCGCCGGCGGAGCCACGCCGCGATCTGATGGGCCCGGCGGCGCACCGACCGGGTGCGGTCTCTGAAGCGCGTGCGTCGGGCCAGACCGAGGGCCTGGAGGGCCCGCACCGTCTTGGTCAGTTTGGCCACGCCCTTCGACAACAGACCCGAGTCGGTCGGGTACGACACGTTGGCGGGGACGACGGTGGTGTCGGCCCGGATCTTGTCGAGCTTCACCACGTGGGCCGCCATGGCCTTTCGAAGCAGCGCCTCGTTCAGCTGGTCCACCGCCTGGTGGTCGCAACGGGTGGTGATCTTCATCACCGTGGTGGGATGCGGCACCGCCTCGGTGATGCCGATGCGGCAGAAGCGACGCCAGGCCAGGGAGTCGGTCACTTCGGCACAGAGCGTCTCGAACCCGAGCCGATACCGGAAGCGCAGGAACATCAGGCGCAGGTACGTCTCCATGGGAATGGAGGGCCGGCCGATCTTCGGGTGGAAGAAGGGGACGAAAGGCTCGAAGAACACGGGGTCGTCGAGCAGGCGGTCCACCTGCTCCAGCTCTGGTGGGAGGCGCAGGAACTCAGGCGGGAGGATTGCCTCCCACAGCGTCGGTTGGGCGTCTACTTTGGTGCGCAGCAACGGTGGCTCCAATCTCTTCGCAAAGGGGACTGGGGCCATCGTTGCTTCATTCGGGCCGGAACGCGAGCACCCTGCCAACACGAACGCGCTGGTCACGGACGATTTTCACATCGACTTCTTCAGGTCAAAGTAGTTAGTGACTGCTCGTCCGGCCGTCATCACAAGACCATCTTTCCTGCGGGCATGCCCCACTTTGATGTGACGGCGTCGAACAGGGGGCACCTGAACCTTCTGGGATCGCGATAGAGCGATGGATCCAGACTGCTGAGGGTCGACGCAGACCTCAAGAGGCTGCCGGAGCCTCTCGTCGACGCCGAGCACGGTCACGTCGGGCAAGCCCACCAGCAGCTCGCATGTGCGCGTAGCGCCGGTTTGCACAGGTGCTCTCCAGGTTCGAGTGGCTTAGGAACCTTTCGATTCTGAGAGGCCCTGCTACTCCGGACGGAGCGAGAGCGCCAGGCGTGGCACGGCGAACGACACGAGAAAGATCGGCAAGAACCTCTTTCCGGTGCATCGGAAGGCGACGACTTGGCCCTCGGCCGCGTCGAAGGTCAGAGTGCGGCTCAAGTTTCGGCCGTTGCGGACTTGCAGGGTGTGTTGTCCAGCTTTGATTGGTATCTCGATAGTGTCGTTCATTTCGAGCGACCCGACACGCTCACCGTCGACCACGATGTCGAACGTGCCACGACGAACCTCCACTCCGATCGCTTTATGCGTCAGCTTGAGAGTTGCCGACATCTTCAGTCTCCTTTCTGTGTCGGCCGATCGGCTGTTGCCAGCTGCTTTGACCATAATGGCTGCACCTCCGCCAACCAGCAATGGTCCTACCTGCAAGCAGCTGTGCTGAACCTACGACGGCAAGCTCGTACGAGTGGCGTAAGTAACAATGATCTGCGCGCCGAAGGAGAGTGCCCCCGTACGCCGGATGTGGTGCAAGGAGGTCGACCGCCTGCCACCTATTTCGGTAGGGCCGAACCCTGGCTCCCATGGCATGGGGAAGACCTCGACGACAGGTCGAACCCATCCTGCTCAGTGTCTACTCTTCCGAGCGGGCAGCCGGAGACCGGATCCAGCGAACTAGGGATGAGCCGGGATTTGCTGATCATCCTGACGACTTCGATGTCGTCGCCTACACCGTTGACAAGGATGAGTGGACATCGGGAGAGCGGAGGTGGGGTTCACCGATGCTTCATCGTCGACGTCCTGCGCGGCAAGACGAGGTCACCAGCTTCACGGTGCCTGTGGGAAGGGCATAGGTCGGCTGGATGTTCCCCACGTGACCCTGATTGTACGTATCCCTGAACACCTGCCGCCCTGGATTCGGTCAGCCGCCAACGAGCGGTGCGGACGAGATTTCCAGCGGCCTGTGATCAATGCAGATCACTCGACGCCGTGGACAACCTTTCCGGTGACCATGAGTCATGGCAAGAGTCCGAATCTCCAGTCGCACGCCGTGAGTTTGACCCAGGACCTCCGAAACGGTCTCTTCGACGGGTCAGCCTGCGGATCAGACGGACCACTGAACGCCTTCTGCGTCAGGCGGCGTCCTTCCAGATTGGCGACACCGACACTGGCGGTGACAACCCCTACATGATCGCCAACATGCGGCGGGCACAGATCGACTGGAATTGCGCTTCTCAGGGCAGGATTCCCGCCAGACCGGGGGCACGAGGAGCCGAGGCACGCCCTTCACTGAGCTCGAGGCCGGCTATAAGGGCGTTGCGGAGCTCGCGGGGGTCGATCACGTCGTCGTAGGAGAGCCGTGCGCCGGCGGTTACCGACGCCCGAGCCTGGTCTGCGGCGACCCGCGCCCGTTCCTCGGGATCCTCGATGGCGCTGCCTGCAGACGACGCCGGGAGCGCACCGAGCGTGATCGAAGGGAAGGCCAGGGTGATGGTTTGACCGTCAAACGGGTTCATGGCCATGACCGAAGACCCGAACCCGAAGGCCTTGCGCAAGGTGACGTGGAGTTTTGGCACCTGAAGCCGGTGCTGGACGGCGAACATACGCGCCGCGTGACGGAGGATGCCTCGTCCCTCGGCATTCGTGCCGGCCAGCACGCCCGGGTTGTCGGCCAGGAAGACGCACGGAAGCCCGAACGCTCCGGCCACGTCGAGGAAGTGGGACGCCTTGTCGGCGGCGTCGCTGTCGATCGTTCCAGCCAACACGCTCGGGTCGTTGGCAACAAGGGCGACGCTTCGCCCCCCAAGGTGAACAAGCATCGTCACGATCGAGCGACCGAAATCAGGTTGCACGTCGAGCATCTCGCCGTCATCGACCAGCCGTTCAATCACCCGCCGGATGGGATAGGGCCGGCGGGAGTCGGGTGGGATCAGCCCGAGGATGTCAATTTGTCGGCGTCCAGTGTCCGGAGCCTCACGAGACGGTGGGTGTTCCCATGCGTTCTGGGGGAAATAGGCAAGGTACTGACGGGCGAGGCCAATGGCGACGACGTCGTCGACTACCACGTTGTGCACCACCCCCCCGGTATCGACTGCGACCTTTGGACCGCCGAGAACCTCCTTGCTCACGTCCTCCCCCGTCGCCGATTTCACCAACGGTGGCCCGGCAGCGAAGATCGACGCTGATTCGGTCATCACCACGAAGTCGCACAACGGGGCGGTGAGGGCACCGTGGCCGGCGGAGGCGCCGAGCACCAGGCACACCATCGGCACCCGACCTGACAGCTCAACCAAGCCCATCAGATCACCGGGGCGTCGACCCGTGGCCGCGTCCGTGACGCGGTGTCCGGCCCCCTCGAGCATCATCACCAACGGCACCCGCTCCTGCAGGGCCAGTTGACACAAGCGATAGCGCTTGTCCGACGCACCAGGGCCGATCGAACCACCGAGCACCGTCACATCCTCGGCGCCGGCCAGAACAGACCGGCCGTAGACCCGACCGAATCCAGCCACCAGGGCGTCACCGGGAACCGGGGGTTCGCTGGTGGTGCCAACCAGGTTGCCGATCTCGAAGAAGGTGTCGGGGTCGAAGAAGGTGGCGAGGCGCTCACGAGCGTTGAGTCGACCCCGCTGTCGCTGGCGCTCCAGTCGGGCCTCTCCTCCCATGGAGCGCGCCTCGGCCTTGCGACGCGCGATCTCCTCGACCGCCGGGGTCCACCCGTTCATCTCGTCGTCCATCAACCCCCCTCGGGTCGCTCACCGGGACTATAAGGGTCGCTCGGTGAAGGGATAGAGCGAGTCCGAACATCCCGGCCCGGTCGTGGAAGAACTCCTCGAGAGTGACTGCCGCACCGAGGGTGCCGCTCGTCGTTGGCCACGTCGACGTCGACATTCTCGACCTCCCGCATCGCTTGCGACGACCGATCCCGATGCTTTCACCGGACCGTTCATATGCCGATCCCGTCCTCAAGCGACCACGTAAGGTCGTGGTATGTACGCCTGGCAGGTCCAACGGCACGGCCCACCCCAGGTCGCGCTCCGCCTGGTCGTCGTTGACGAGCCCACTCCCCGTCCGGGCGAGTTGCGTCTCCGAGTGCGCGCTGCGGCGATCGGACGCCCGGATGCCCTCATGTGCCGCGGCGTCTACCCGTTCTCACCGACGCTCCCATTCGTCCCCGGTCAGGAGGTCTGCGGCACAGTTGATGCGGTCGGAGCGGGAGTCGACGTTCCCCTCGGCACGCGGCTCATGGCGGTGACGAGCTTCTTCGACGGGCACGGTGGGTTCGCCGAAGCGACGATCGCCCGTTCGGACACCGCGTTCCCCGTGCCCGAAGCCATGGGCGACGACGATGCCGCGGCATTTCGGATCGGCTACTCGACGGCCTGGATCGGACTCGTGCGGCGCGCCGCACTACGACGCGGCGAGTGGTTGCTGGTCCTCGGAGCAGCAGGCGGGTCAGGACTGGCCGCGCTGAGGCTCGGGGCGGCGCTCGGCGCTCGGGTCATCGCCGTCGTGGCCGGCGAGGCGAAGCGAGAGCTCTGCGCGAGATCGGGTGCAGACGTCGTCGTCGACCGCATGGCGGATTCACTTGCCGACACCGTGGCAGAGGCGACAGGGGGAGACGGTGCCGACGTCGTCTACGACCCGGTCGGGGGTGCACTGGGGGGGGCCGTCGTGCGGTGCCTGGCCACCGGCGGCCGGCTTCTTGCCGTCGGGTTCGCCAGCGGGGCATGGGTCGATGCCGACATGGGGGAACTCGTGCGCCGGAACGCCTCGATCGTTGGTGTATACGCCGGAGGTCAGACGCGGGCGGAAGCCGAAGTTGATCACGAGTCACTTCTCGCACTCGCCGCCGACGGACGACTCGGCGGCGCCACTCAGAGTGTCCCCTTCGGCTCTGTGCCGGACTCCCTGGACACGGTCGACCGGGCCGAGGCGGTCGGCAAACTGGTGGTGCGTGTCGCCGGCCTCGAGACCTGATTGAGTGACTCCGCTCAGCGTCTCAACGGGATACTGACATCGTCACCGTGGTGCCACCACCTGCCGGCCCGGTTCCGGGCGCCACCGCCGTGAGGCTCGGCCGATTGCCTCCCGAGCAGTTGCTGCGCCTGTGCCCAGCTGAACACGACGTCGATGGGCGCCGGCCCGCACGTGATCAGCTAGCGCCGCCCACACGTCACCGGTGGCGCCCAACCACTGGGGCAGAAGCTCGGCCGCGGTGTCCGTTTCGACCGGTTCTGTCTCCCGCAGTGCGGCCAGGACCCGACGATGGGTCGTGATCACATGGGGCTACGAGATCAGAGACCCTCCAATCCGAGCAGGGAGTGACCGTCGACCAACCGTCGGACCTCGCGCCTTCGACGCGGGCAGTGAAGCCGTCGGCGATCGTGGCATAGCGGCTCGAGACCTCGGACAACGGCTCGGACAACGGTCAGGAATCATGTTGTGGCGAGGCAGCCTTGCCGAGCGCCTCCGGCTCCACGGTGCCGTTCACGATGCCGAGAGCGACGTCGACGAGACGGAGATTGTGGTCCCGGGCGTATTTGCGCAACCGCGAGAAGGCTTCTTCCATGCTGAGCCTGGATCGCTCGGCCAACATGCCCTTGGCCTGCTCGATCACGATCCGGCTGTTCAGGGCATGCGTGAGTTGTTCATTCACGAGCTGGGCCTCACTGGCGGCGCGGTGATGGAGGATAGCGATGGTGGCGACATCGGCCAAGGCCTGGGCGGCGAGAATATCGAGATCGTCCAGATCACCTACCTCGGATCGGAACAGGTTGAGGGCTCCGATGATGTCGCCCCGCAGGCGCATCGGGAAGGCATGGACGGAACGAAATCCGGCGTCGAGGGCGACCGGGACGAAGTGGGACCAGCGGCTGTCGCCGACAGTCAAGTCGACATTCACGATGGATCGGCCCGAGCGGTAAGCGTCGAGGCAGGGACCTTCCTCGGCCTGCAGTTCGAAGAGCTCGACGATACGGACGGCTTCGCTCGAGAACGCCACCACCCGGAGATCGCCCTCAGGGGCGACCAGCATCAGACCGGCGGCGGAGACGTCGAGCACCTGCACACAGCGATCGGTTACCAGGGTCAACAGGTCGACGATATCGAAGTCGTCGACAAGGGTGTCGACCAGTTCCACGAACGTTTGGGCTAGCAGACCTTCTCTCGTTGCCCCACGCACAATGGGACCTCCCATTCCGAGGGCCTGCCACATGCCCTCCAGGGGTGCCACATACCCCTGGTTCGAAGGGCCGACCGTTCTCGAGGAACGTTACTCCCCACTGAGCCTGGCGGGTCGACCAATGTCCACCGATATCGGCTTCTTCTCTTCTCGATCAGGCTGCATCGAAGCGCAATCGGCCGGCCACGATCTCCTCGGCTAACTCGGTCAGGGTCAGGTCGTGGGAGAAGACATAAGCGCGCAGGCGGATCAGAGCCTCACCGACAGTGACGCCGAGTTGGACGGCCACCATGCCCGCGGCCTGATGCACCACGAGATGGAAATCTCCATCGACGTCGATGGAGGTGGCCACGGCGTTGGCCGAGGCGGCCCCCTGCATGGCCAGGACGGCTTGGGAAGCGACATCGGCCATGACCAGCGCGTCGGCATGTTGATCGTCGCTGAGCGGACCTACGCCGTCGCGGTAGAGGTTGAGAGCGCCGAGACAGACACCCCCCACCTGCAGCGGAAACCCGAAGATCGCCCGGACGCCCGCTTTCAGTGCCTGAGGCGAGAAGGCCGGCCAACGGGGCGTGTTCGTGCCCGCCAGATCGGGCTCGAGCACCGGCAGCCTGTGCGTAAAGGCGTCCACGCACGGCCCTTCGCCCAGGGTGAACTGCAGGTCCTCGATCAGTGCGCTCACATCGTTGGTGGTGCACACCGACCCCAAGGGAAGATCGCCGGACATGAGCATGATCCCCGCACCGCTCATCGCCGTGACTTCCGCGCACACATCGCAGAGGCGGGCCGACGACGGTTCGGCCTCGTTTCCGAAATGCAGCAGGCCATGGATCCGTTGGAGCCGTTCACCGGCCACGGCTCAACCTCGCCGACCGCGAGAGCGGATGGGCTGCATCGACTGCACGGAATCGTGATCACCCATTCACCGACCTCAAGAAGGCGCCGCCAACAGGGACAGGATTGCCCGCGCACAGGGCTCAGACGCAATGCCCGGGGCCTTCGGCGAAAGACTAGGCGAGATCGTTGGGGCCGAGCGTGGAGACGGAGGCTGCGGCGACACTCGGGTCGCACTCCGCCGCCTCGCCGCGGTCACTGTCTGTGATGATCGGCTGGAGTCCTTGTTTTGGGCTCCCACCTGCGACTACTTTTTCAAGCAGGCCCACAGGGCCGGTTCGTCCAGACCCCGCGAACGTTCGCCAGGACCCCGCGAACGACAAAGTTCATCGTGAATACGCGAGAACTTCTCGTCGACACGGGAGACGGCATGGAACGATCACCTGACCGGGGCGACCCCCCTCCCCACCAGGACGTCGACGGGGTCGACTACGGGGCCCTCGTCTTTGCGTCGCCCGACGTGCATGTCGTGACCAGCGCATCGGGAACGTTCCGCTACATCTCACCCGGCTGTCTCGACCTCTTCGGCTGGGCCCCGGCTGATCTCGAAGGTCACAACCAGGACGAATTCGCCCACCTCGACGACATCTCGTCGCTCCATGCCAACCTCTCCGAGCTGTCCGAGGGTGCTGAGCACGCCACTGCCACATACCGGTTCCTGTGCCGTGACGGGTCGTATCGGTGGACCGAGTCGAGGTCCCGCCGGATAGAACGTGACGGCTCCACACTGGTGCTGTCGGCGTTGCGCGATGTGAGCGAACGACACCAACTGACGATGGCGCTCCAACACGAGGCCTCCACCGACCCTCTGACCGGCGTGGCCAACCGGACCGTACTCATGGACCGGTTGCGCCAGGGCCTCCGTCGCATGGAACGGGGCAACGGCGTGCTGGCCGTGCTCTATGTGGACCTCGACCGCTTCAAGGTGGTGAACGACTCGCTGGGCCACCGGGTGGGAGACGCCATCCTGCTCAAGATGGCCGAACGTCTCCTTCACCACATCCGGCCGGCTGACACGCTGGCCCGCCTGGGCGGCGACGAATTCGTCATCGTGGCCGAGAAGATGGTGGATCAGACCGCGGCCACGGATCTGGCGCAACGGATCATCGAGGCCGGGCGCGAACCCTTCCGGGTGGGGATGGAGGAGTTCGAATGCACTTTGAGCGTCGGCGTGGCCTGGACGACCGACTCACGGCGGGCGGCCGAGGACCTCCTGCGCGAGGCCGATCTGGCTCTGTACCGGGCCAAGGACCGGGGCCGCGACAGAGCGGAAGTCTTCGACGAGGAATTGCAGACCAGGGCCGTCAGCCGTCTCGTCACGGAGCGGATGTTGCGGCGCGCCCTGGACGAGGGTGGTCTTGTCGTCGAGTACCAACCGATCATCGACCTGTACACCGGCGGAGCCGTGGGCTCCGAGGCACTCGTCCGGATGCGCGTTCCCAACACCGACGGGCTCCTTCAACCAGAGGCGTTCATCGACGTGGCCGAGGAGTCAGGCTTGTTGATCGCCATGGACGAGCACGTCCTGGCCGACGCCATCAAACAGGTGAGCGGGTGGCGGGTCCGATTGGCCGACTCCCAATTCACAGAAGTCGCCATCAACGTCACCGCTCGACACCTCGCCGACGTCGGCTTCCAAAAGTCCGTGCTCGACCAGCTCACGGCCCATGGTGTGAACCCGGACAACCTCCAGCTCGAGGTGACCGAGCGGGTGCTTATGGAGGCGTCGAACTCCGCCATCACCGGACTGCGGGGACTTCGCGAGGCCGGTGTCCAGGTCGGCTTGGATGATTTCGGGACGGGGTACTCGTCTTTGGCCTATCTCAGACAGTTCCCCCTCGACTTCGTGAAGATCGACAAATCGTTCATCGACGACCTCGAGCGCGACGCGGGAAATCTGGCCATCGTGGCCGCCATCATCAGCCTCTCCCACGCGCTCGAGTTGACGGTGGTGGCCGAGGGGGTCGAGACCGAGCGACAGCTCCGGATCCTCGAGGACCTGGGGTGCGACCGCGCTCAAGGATTCTTGTTCGCCAAATCCTCCGATCCGGCCGCCATCGACAGGCTCGTCCGGGCCGGGCCGGGCCGGGAGTTCCAGGCCACCGCCGTCTGACCGAACCGGCGCGACGTCGCTCGTCGGAAGAATCGCCCCGGCGACCGCTCAGCACACGAGGGCGGCTCCGACGTTACCCATGAGATCGAGGAAGTTGTCGCAGTAGAATCGCCGCTGCGCCCCGGCGTCGGTGCTCTCGAGCGAGGCTTCGAAACGCTCAAGCGGCCGACGACCCCCTTCCACGTGGGGATAGTCGGAGGAGAACATGCAGACCTCGGGCCCTGCCTGTCCGATGATCCAGCCGACATCCTCCGTCGGGTAGGGGGTGAAGCGGATCTGGCGTCGGACGTACTCGCTCGGCCGGAGACTGAGCGACCGGAGCCGGTCCTCGTGGCGGGCGAAGGCGTCGAAGGCGGCCTCCATCTGCCGGAGCCACGACGGCACCCAGATAGCTCCTTGTTCGATCACGCCCAGCCGGAGCGCGGGAAACCGCTCGAAGACCCCGTCGAAGATCATGGTGGCGAGGGTCTGGGCCGGGGGTCCGGGAATCCCCATGTAGTCGACCGAGCGGAAATTCTCCTCGCCTCCGTGAAAGTCGGGCGGAACGGGACGTCCATTGTCGAAATAGTGGGCGTCGATGAGATCGCCGGTGCCTCCCACGTGGAAGACCACCGGAATGCCGGCATCTTGTGCCCGGGACCAGACCGGGTCCAGGCCCAGATGGCTCGGTGAGTGGGTGGGTGGACAGCCCGAGGCCACCAGAAGGGCGGCCGCCCCCATGGCGACGGCCTCGTCGGCCATGGCCGCGGCCCGATCGAAGTCGACGAGAGGGACGTAACAAGTGGGCAGCAGCCGGGGATCCACCGAGCAGAACTCCACCATGGCGCGGTTGTGCGCACGGGCGGCGCCGTAGGCGAGCTCCAGATCCATCGAATGTTCCCAGTCGCGCAACCTGCGGTTGTGGAACGTGTTGAACACCAACTGGCTGGAGAAACCCAGGAGGTCGAGGGCCCGGGAGCGGTCCTCGGCGATGAAGGAGCCGGTGGCGGCGAAGTTCTTCCGGGCCATGATCTCGCCCTCCTCGTCGCGGCGATACGCCTCCGAGGCGTGCAGGGATCGGAGCCGGTCGAAGGCCGCCACCAGGTCCCGGGCCTGCTCGTCGGGGTCACCGGTCTGACGCAGCTCGTTGCCTCCCGGGTAGCGCAGCGGCGCGATCCGGTCCCGGACGGCCGGATCGGCGTGATCGCGGAGCCAGGTCGGGGTCTCCATGACATGGGCGTCGGCGTCGTGGGCGACACGCCCGCTGTTGTAGGGCACGGCTCTCATCTCCCCGTCCGAGCGACCGGACAAGTCTGACCGACGCCACCGGCCTGTGCCGGAACGCCCGTCGGCGTGCCTACGAACCGGTCGCCGAGGCTGGGCACCCACGCCTCGATTAGCGTGTCGGCGATGCTGAATGTTCTGCTGGCCGTGACCATCGGTCTGGTGGTGGCCCAGGTGGCGCTCTATCTCACCACCATCTACCTCCACCGAGCGTTGTCGCACCGGGCCCTGACCCTCTCCCCCGTGACCGCCGCCGTGTGCCGGATCCTCACCTGGATGTTGACGGGGATCCGCCCCCGCCAGTGGGTCGCCGTTCATCGCAAGCACCACGCCTTCACCGACAGGGTGGGCGATCCGCACTCCCCGGTTCTGCTCGGCTACGCCACCGTGCAGTGGACCAACGTGATGCTCTACCGGAAGGTGGCCCGGGACCCCAGCGCCGTCAACCGGTACGCCCGTGACCTACCACCCGATCGTTGGGACCGCGTCCTGTTCGACCACAGCTTGGTCGGCCTGGGCCTCGGAGTGGGGCTGCTGTTCGTCATCTTCGGCTGGGAGATCACTCTGATCGCCAGCCTCGTCCACACCGTCTATTACCTGGTGGGCAACGGCGCCATCAACGCCGTCGGCCACCACTGGGGCCGCCGGCCCTACGACAATCTGGCCACGAACAACCAGTGGCTGGCGTGGTTGGTGGCCGGCGAAGGTCTGCACAACAACCATCACGCGGCGACCACGTCGGGTCGGCTGTCGTTGGCCAAAGGTGAGTTCGATCCGGCCTGGTGGGTGGTCCGGCTGATGGTGCGATGCAAGTGGGCCACCCTCCGGCACGAGAACATCGAGCCCAAGACGCCTCGACGGGTCTCCGCCGGCGTGTAGGGCTCCCCTGCGTCTCGCCGGCGTCTCCCCCTGCGGGGCTCACCGGGGCAGCGGCATCAACCAACCCGTCGCCAGTAGATGAGGGCATCCTCCCCGTCCACCACGTCGGGGAGTCGTCCGATTTCCCGCCACCCGAGCTCCTCGTAGAGCGCCCGGGCCGGGTTGCCGGCAAAGACCAGGTTGAACTGGATGGCGTCGAACCCGAGCAGGGGGGCGCGCCAGACGGAGTCCTCCACCAGAAGCCGGCCGATACCGGACCGACGGTGGCCGGCGTCGACCACGTAACCGGCGTTGGCGATATGGGCGGCACGCCCGGGGAAGTTCGGTTTCAGGTAATAGGCGCCGACCACGGTGTCCTCGACGCGGGCGGCCACGGCCAGGGTCACCGACGTCACCCAGGTGGTCTCGAACATGCCCCGGGAAAGCGGCGGCGCCTGGGGGTAGCCCTCCCCGCCGGCCACGATGTCGGCGAAGAGTGCGAAGAGTACGTCGTGCTCCGTGTCCGCCAGGGGGCCGATGACGACGACGTCGCCCGACCGGGTGTTGACGGTGTGCTTCTCCACCGGTGACCGGGTCATCCATCTCCTCCCTGCCGGAACGACGCAGACTCGTGCGATCATCGTCGCCTATGGACACGCAGCGGGTGGTCATCGTCGGGGGTGGGGTGATCGGGACGATGCACGCCCTCGAAGGGGTCCGCCGGGGCTGGGAAGTCGTCCAACTCGAGGCGGACGCCGGTCCCCGCCGGGCGTCGGTGCGGAATTTCGGGCTGGTATGGGTGAGCGGCCGTGCCGTCGGCCCCGAGCTCGATCTGGGTCTGCGGGCCCGTCAGCTGTGGCAGGACACGGCGGCGGTCGCCCCCGGCGTCGGCTTCCGGCCCGACGGCTCGGTGACCGTGGCCACCGAGCCGTCCGAGCTGGCGCTGATGGAAGAGGTGTCCCGGCGTCCTGAAGCCGGGCGACGCCGACTGACCGTTCTCGACGCCGAGGCGGTGCGGGCGGCCAATCCGGCCATCCGGGGCCGGGTCCTGGGCGGGCTTCTGTGCCGGGCCGATGCGGTGGTCGAGCCGGGTGCGGTCCTCGGGGCCTTGCGGACGCATCTCGAGGGCGCCGGTCACTACCGGTTCGTCCCCGGACGGCGGGCCGTCGAAGTGGGAAGCGGTCGGGTGGTCGACCATGTCGGCGACCGCTACGAAGGATCGCTGGTGATCGTGTGCCCGGGCGACGCCCACAGCGGCCTCGGGGGTTCCGTCGGAGCGGCCCTGGCCCGCGCCCCCATCCGTCGGTGCCGGCTGCAGATGATGCAGACGGCGCCGACCACTGAACGTCTGGCCACCTCCGTGGCCGACGGCGACTCGATGCGGTACTACCCGGCTTTCGACCTGCCCGGACGGGCCCAGCTCCCGGCACCGTCCGAAGAGACGGCCTCGTTCGGGATGCAGCTGCTTGTCGTCCAACGCGCCGGAGGCGGCCTCACGATCGGTGACACCCACGTCTACCAAGAGCCGTTCGACTTCGCCGTCGAGGAGTTCCTCTATGACCGGCTTCGACAGCGGGCCGAGGAGATCCTGGGCTGGACGCTGCCGGCTGTGGTCCGGCGCTGGGCCGGTGTCTACTCGGCGGCCACCGACGACGGGGTCTGTCTCCGAGAGGAGGTCGAGCAGGCCGTGGTGGTCGTCTCCGGCCTGGCCGGACGGGGCATGACTCTCTCCCCGGCCATCGCCGAGCAGACATGGGAGATGCTTTCGCCGTGACATCTCCGATACAGCTCGTGGCCCTCGACATGGCGGGCACCACCGTGTCCGACCACGGTGTGGTGGAACGGGCATTTCGCCACGCCCTCGATCACGTGGGCGGCGTCCCCGACAACACAACCGTGGGTGATCCCGACGAATTCGTGCGGCAGACGATGGGCCAGTCGAAGATCGTGGTGTTCACCGAACTCTTCGCCGGTGACCGGGTCAAAGCGGAGAAGGCGAACGCGGCCTTCGAAGCCGCCTACGACGATGCCATCCACCGGGGCGAGGTCGACGCCCTCCCGGGAGCGGAGGCGGCCATGGGCGAGCTGCGCGGGGCCGGGATACGGGTCTGTCTGACCACCGGCTTCGCCCCGGCCACCAGGGACAGGATCATCGGCGCCCTGGGGTGGCACGAGGCTGTCGACCTGGCTCTCTCCCCCGGTGACGCCGGGCGGGGACGGCCCTGGCCCGACATGATCCTGACCGCCGTTGTGCGCCTGGAGATCGAGGACGTCCACGCCGTGGCCGTGGCCGGCGACACGGCCAGCGATCTTCTGGCGGGCTGGCGGGCCGGGGCGGGCATCGTCGCCGGTGTGCTCACCGGCGCGCACGGACGCGCCGAGCTCGAGGCTGCTCCCCATACCCACATCGTGCCGTCCGTGTCCGACCTGGCCCGGTTGGTCCTGTCGTGAGCAGACTCTCAGGAATCCACTCGGAGGTCCCGGCGTGAACGTGCTGCTTCTCATCCTCGACGGACTGTCACCGCGCCACGTCCGGCCCGACGTCATGCCCACCCTGACGGGCCTGGGCGAAGGGGGCGGCTGGAACCGCAGGGGCGGCCTGGGGGTGATGCCCGCCTCCACCTATCCCAACCACGCCACCTTCGTGACCGGGGTCACGCCGGCCGTCCACGGCCTGTGGTCGAGCAAGATCCCGTCACCTGTGCCCGCGACGCCGGCCGGGCCGGGTGGCGACGGACACGCCGCCGGTGCTCCGACTCCGCTGGTCGACGCGTGGGACGTCGGACCACAGTCACCCACCCTGTTCGATGCCTGCCGGCGAGCCGGGAGATCGGTGGCGGCCGTTCTCGGCGACCACCATCTGGTCGGCGCTATGGGGGCGGCCACCGCCGACCGCTGCTGGCCCGAGGGCGGGTCCTTCTCGCCCGACGTCGCCCGCGACGCCCTCGACTACGCCGACGATGCCGCCACGGCCGAACAGATCGCCGCCGCTGTCGCCCTGGGGCCGGATCTCCTGGTGGCCCAGCTGAACGGTCCGGACACGTCGGCCCATCTGTACGGACCTGACAGCGAGGAGGCCTTCGTGGCCTACCGGTGGACCGACACGGCCATCGCCCGGATACGCCAGGCTCTCGTGCCGAGGTGGGAGGACTGGGTGGTGATGGTGGTGAGCGACCACAGCCAGGAGGACGGCAGGGGCGAATCGATCGACCTCGACGAAGCCGCGGCGCGCGCCGGGGTGGAGGCCCGGGTGATCCGCGACGGGTCGGCCGCCATCGTCACCGGCGAGGGGGGCCGTAATCCGCGCTGGCTCGACGAGCTCGACGCCGTCACGGGCACCGAGGCCCTGGCCGACGGTACGGTGGTGGTCTGGGGACGGCCGGGCAGCTCGTTCGGGGAATTCCCCTGGGGCATTCCCGGCATCCACGGCAGTCCGCGGACGTCACCCCAGGTGGCCGTGGTCACCGGAGGCCATGGTGCCGTGGGCGCTCTGGCCGAATGGGTGGAGGGATCTCCGCCGCCCGGAACGGACTGGGCCCGCCGGATCGCCCACCTTCTCGACCTGCCCGCCGACAGCAGGATCCCGGCCTAGTCCGGTCGCGCCACCCGGTCGCGCCACCTGGTCGCCATCTCCGGTGGCTACATCTGGTCGGGAGCGGAGATCCCCAAGAGATCGAGGCCCTGGGCCAGGACACGGGCGGTCAGATCGGACAACGTCAGACGGCTGCGACGCAGTTCCTCGCTCGGGGCCTTCAAGACCGGGCAATTCTCGTAGAAACCGGTGAAGGAGGTGGCCAGCTCGAAGAGGTAGCCACACAGCCGCGACGGGCTCCACGACGTCATCGACGACGCCACGGCGTCGCCGAAGCCGAGAAGGACGAGCGCCAGCTCCCGCTCGGCCGGCGCGCTCAACTCGACGACGGTGGCGACCGGCGGGATGTCGACCTTGCCACGCCGGAAGATGGAGCGGATCCGGGCGTGGGCGTACTGGAGATAGGGAGCGGTGTTCCCTTCGAAAGCCAGCATCCGTTCCCAGTCGAAGACATAGTCGCGGACGCGATCGGTCGAGAGGTCGGCGTACTTGATGGCACCGATGCCGAGCATCTTCGCCACCGACCGGCGGCTGCCCACGTCGAGATCGGGGTTCTTCTCGGCGATGGCGGCCTCGGCCCGCTGGACGGCCTCGTCGAGCAGATCGACCAGTCGGATCCGGTCTCCCGCCCTGGTCTTCAGGATCTTGTGATCGGCGCCCTGGACACTGCCGAAAGAGACGTGCTCGGCCCGGACACCGTCGGGCAGCCAGCCGGCCATCGACGCGGCGGCGAAGCACATCTCGAGATGCTGGGCCTGGGGGGCACCGACGAGGTAGAGGATGGTCTGGGCGCCGAGGCGCGCCACGCGATCGCGGATGGCGGCCAGATCGGTGGCAGCATAGCCGTATCCGCCGTCCGACTTCTGGACGATCAGGGGTAGGGGGTCGCCGTTTCTGTTGCTGAAACCGGGCGGGAACACGCAGCGGGCCCCGTCGCTCTCCACCAGCAGGCCGAGGCTGTCGAGGTCTCTCACCACGTCGGCCAGCAGGGGGTTGTAGAAGCTCTCGCCCACAATGTCGTCGTCGGTCAGAAGGACGCCGAGCTTGTCGTAGACCTCGTCGAAGTACCGGACGCTCTCGGCCACCAGGATCCGCCACAACCGCAGGGTCTCGGCGTCACCGGACTGCAGGAGCACCACCCGGGCCCGACTGCGCTCGCGGAACGTCTCGTCCTCGTCGAACGAGACGCGGGCCTGGCGGTAGAAGGTGTCGAGATCCCCCACCGAGAGTTCGAGGACGGCCTTTTCCTCCCCCATGTCGATGAGGTGCTCGATGAGCATGCCGAACGGCGTGCCCCAGTCCCCAATGTGGTTCTCGCGCCGGACATGGTGGCCGACGAACGACAACATCCGGCAGAGGGCGTCGCCGATGACCGTGCCCCGGAGGTGGCCGACATGCATCTCTTTGGCCACGTTCGGACTCGAGTAGTCGACGATGACGCTCTGCGGCTCGGCGCCGAGCACGCCGAGACGTTCATCGGCGGCCATCGACGACAACTGGTGGACGACGAAGGAGGTGGAGAGGGTGAGGTTGATGAAGCCGGGCCCGCTGACCTCGACGGACTGGCACAGATCGTCGAGCGACGCCGCCGCCGCGATCTCCTGCGCCAACTGGCGGGGCTGTCGGTTCAGCCGCTTGGCCAGAGCCAGGGCGCCGTTGGCCTGGAAGTCGGCATGGTCCGACGGGCGCAGGACGGGGTCCGCTCCCTGCTCGACGGCATCGAAGGCCGCCCGCAGACGGGTCTCGAGCGCGGTCTTGGTGTCGTCCATGGCCCATCTTCGCGCCCGCGGCGGACCCTTCCCGCCACCCGCCGGACGGTCAATGATGGTGGCCGGGGCCGATGGTGTCGCTATTGGCCGCTGCGTGCCTGCTTCTGGGCGGCCTGCTTCTCGTGCTTGGCCTGCCGCTTCTCTTTGAGCGACTTCCCGGGCTTCTTCGGTTCGGCCGTGGGTCGTGATTTCGTTGCCATGGGGGCAGCGTAGGCCGCCGGACGGTGCCCCTGGTGCCAGGGCCCCGGGACCAGGGGCTCGCCGGCCGGGCCCGGTGCCGCGGCCGCGGCGGCCCGACCGGGGCGGTACCGTCCTGGTCGTGCAGACGCGACGGCTCGGGCGCACCGGACACGAGTCGTCGGTGGCCGTCTTCGGAGCCGCCGCCCTCTGGGGCTCGGACCCCGAGACGGCCGAGCGGGTGTTCCGTACGGCGCTCGACGCGGGCGTCAACCACCTCGACGTGGCGCCGCGCTACGGACGGGCCCAGGAGCTTCTCGGACCGCTGATCCCCGCCGTCCGGAACCAGCTCTTCGTGGCCTGCAAGACCCAACGGAGCAATCCCGACGGGGTGCGGGCACAGCTGGAGCAGTCGCTGGCGCTGCTTCAGTGCGACAGCTTCGATCTCTACCAGCTGCACGCTGTCACCGATCTGTCCGAGCTCGACGCCCGAGCCGGGGCCGTGGAAGCCATCCTCCGCGCCCGCCAGGAGGGGTTGTGCCGGTGGGTGGGGATTACCGGTCACAACCTGACGGCACCGGCCGCCCACGCCGAGGCCCTCCGGCGCTATGACCTCGACACGGTGATGTTCCCGGTGAATCCCCGGCTGTGGGCCGACGCCGAGTACCGGCGAGACGCCGAGGCGCTGCTAGAAGAGGCGGCCCGGCGCGATGTCGGCGTGATGGCCATCAAGGCCGCCGCGGCGCGGCCCTGGGGCGACCGGACCCATACCGCGGACACCTGGTACGAGCCGTACGCGGGGTCAGAGGAGGTCGAGCGCGGCGTCCGCTTCGCCCTGTCGGTGCCGGGGGTGCACGCTTTCTGCACACCCGGTGACACCGAGGTCCTGGCCCTCGCCCTCGCCGCGGCGGAGAGCTTCGTGCCCCTGGACGAGGCCGGACGCGCCGCGGCCAGCGACGCTGTCGGCGCCGAAACCCACATCTTCCCCATGCCCACTGGCTGACCCACGTGCTCCTGCTGTCCAGCGCCCCCGATCTCGACCACCACGACACCGGTGGGCGGCACCCGGAACGACCGGAGCGGATCGGTGCCGCCTTGGCGGGGATCGACGACGCCGGTCTCCGAGACGCCATCGTGGACCTCGCTCCCCGCCGTGCCGTCATCGAGGAACTGACCCGGGTCCATTCCCAGGGTTATCTCGACGCCGTGGAGGCTTTTTGTCGCGACGGTGGTGGGACCATCGACCCCGACACCACGGTCGGCCCCGGCTCGTGGGACACGGCCCTGCTCGCCGCCGGCGGCGTGTTGGCCGCCATCGAGGGCCTCGACGCCGGCCGCGGTGACACCGCCTTCGTGGCCGCCCGTCCTCCAGGACACCACGCGCTGGCCGAGCAGTCGATGGGCTTTTGTCTGATCAACAACATCGCCGTCGGCGCCGCCGCGCTGGCCGAGCGCGGTGAACGGGTGGTGATCGTGGACTTCGACGTCCACCACGGCAACGGCACGCAGGACATCTTCTGGAACGATCCCCGGGTCCTGTACATCTCGACCCACGAGTGGCCCCTCTATCCCGGGACCGGTCGGGTGGAGGAGACAGGCGGGGCGGCTGCCCCGGGCCTGACCATGAACATCCCCCTGCCCGCCGGGGCCACCGGCGACGTCCTGATGCGTGCCGCCGACGAGGCCATGGCCCCGGTGGTGGAGGATTTCGATCCCACCTGGCTGCTCGTCTCGGCCGGCTTCGACGCCCACCGGGCCGATCCCCTGGCCCAGTTGCGGCTGACGGCCGGCGACTTCGCCGATCTGATGGGCCGGATCCAGGGTTTCGCACCGCAGTCGGGCCGGACCGTGGTGGTCCTCGAGGGTGGGTACGACCTCGAGGCGCTCCGACTCTCGGTCGGCGCCACCCTGGCCCGCCTGCTCGACCGCCCCTACCGGCCCGAGCCGGCCTCGGCCGGAGGGCCGGGCGGCTTCGCCGTCGAGGCCGTGCGGCGGGTCTTCGGCGAAGGGCCGGATTGATCGAGCTGCTGGCCGACGACGGGCCGATTCACCGCAACGACGCGCCCCCGTCGACGGAGAGAACCTGACCATTGATCCACTCCCCGTCCGACGAGGCCAGGAAGGCCACCATGGCGGCGATGTCCTCGGGTTCGCCGAGGCGCCATGAGCGGGTGCCGCGCAGGGCCAGCTTCATGAAGTCCTCACTGAGCACGGAGCGGGGGCCCTCGGTGAGGACGAGGCCCGGAGCGACGGCGTTGGCCCGGACGTGTTTGCGCCCCCACTTGGAGGCCACGTGCCGGACCAGGGCGTTGATGCCGCTCTTGGACACGGCGTACGACGGCCGTTCGGGCTCACCCATGAAGGCGGCCCCCGAGGAGGTGTAGACGAGAGCACCGCCGCCGCGCTTCAGGATCTCGGGCAGGGCGGCTCGGGTGCACAGGAGGTGGCCGCGCAGGTTGACGGCCAAGGTCCGGTCGAAGGCGTCGAGATCGATGTCGAGGGCGTTCGAGTCGCGGCCCAGGGTGTCGGCCGAGAGGTCGGCGGCGTTGGCGTGGAGGATGTCGACCCCGCCATAGGTGGTGACGGCCAGGGCCACCATGTCGGCCACCGACTGCTCGTCGGAGATGTCGACCCGCACCGACACCGCCTGGCCGCCGGCGGCCGTGATCTGTTCGGCCACCACCCACGCCGCTTCGGCGTTCAGGTCGCCGACCACGACGCGGCAGCCTTCTTCGCCCAGGCGGACCGACGTGGCCGTTCCGATCCCTCCGGCTCCACCGGCCACCACCGCCACCTTGTCCTTCAGTCCTCGCATCACTTCTCCTGCGCGCTGCGCATCTTGCGGATGCCGCCGTTCACGGCATCGGTGATCAGACGGTCGTTGTCCTTCGAGATGAAGCGGTGCACCCGGCGTTCGAAGAGGACCCGCATCACGGGATTGAAGGCCTGGTAGGTCTCGGAGAAATGGATGCGGGTGCGGTCGCCGGGCAGCTCCTCGAAGCGGGTGCGTCCCTCGGCCACCGACCACAGGGGCTTTCCGATGGCGTCGTACTTCCACGACTCGCAGGGCTTCACTTCGGTCAGCCATTCCCACGAGTAACCGACACCACCGGTCATCAGGTACTTGGGAACCCGGAACTTGCAGTGCCGGATCAGGCCTTCGCCCGCCTCGTCACCGGGGTGCAGGATGTCGATCTTCACCCCGTCATGCTCGGGCCGGCTCTTGCGGTAGCCCCAGAAGAGCTGCCAGACCTCCTGTGGTGTGCCGTCCACCTCGACGGCGTACGTGTGTACCTGCATCGCCGCAGTGTCTACCCGGCCCGGCTCACCACGGCGAACCGAACCTCTCGCGGTGGGCCTTCTCGGCCACCGGCCGGCGCCTCGGCGGTCCGAGCGCACGACCCGGCCAGCCGAGGGGGACCACGGCGATGGGTTGGACCTCGAAGGGGAAGCCCACGATCTCGGCCAGCTCGTCGCCGAAGACGAGGGGGAGGGTGGTCAGGGCGGCGCCGAGCCCGAGAGCGCCCGCCGCCAACAGCATGTTCTCGACGGCCGGGAAGACCGAGGCGGCCAAGACCCGGCGGCCCCCCAGTCGGGTGTCGCCCCCCACCACCACCAGGACGGGGGCTCCGGCGATGCCGCCCTGAGCGCCCCGGTCGACCTCGTCGAGGAGCGCCGGGCTCAGTCGGCTAAGCGAATGCGACCTGCCCCCCCCTTCCCAGGCCCGACGGTTGAGATCGCCGATGGCCGCCCGCCGGGCCGGGTCCCGGACGACGATGAAGACCCAGGGTTGCCTGTTCTCGGCGCTGGGCGCATGGGTGGCCGCCTCCAGGACCCGTTCGACCAGGGAATCGTCCAGGGGATCGGGACGGAACTCCCGGCAGGCGCGTTGGCGCAGGACCACGTCGAAGAACTCGGACATGGCGCCGGATCGTAGGCGTCCCCCGGGGGCTGCGGGGTATCGTCCGGCATGACCGACCTGTTCTCCGTCGCCGGGAAGACCGTCCTCGTCACCGGAGGTGGACGAGGGATCGGGCGGATGATCGCCACCGGTTTCGTGGACGCAGGGGCGCGGACCTACATCTCCTCGCGCAACGCCGAGGTCTGCCACGCCGTGGCGGCCGAGCTGTCCGAGACCGGTATCTGCATCTCGGTGCCGGCCGACCTCTCCACCGAATCGGGCTGCCGGGAGTTGGCCTCTGAGATGGGCCGGCGCGAGGAGCAGTTGGACGTCCTCGTGAACAACGCCGGCAACACCTGGGGGGCGCCGCTCGAGGAGTTCGACGATGCCGCCTGGGACCGGGTCCTCTCACTCAACGTGAAGGGCGTCTTCCACACGACCAAGTTCCTGCTGCCGCTGCTCGAGGCCGCCTCCAGCGAGGACGACCCCGCCCGGGTCGTCAACATCGGCTCCATCGACGGCATCCATGTCCCCGTGCTCGAGACCTACTCCTATTCGGCCTCCAAGGCCGCCGTCCACCAGTTGACCCGGCACCTGGCCAAGAAGCTGGCGCCGCGGATCACGGTGAACGCCATCGCGCCGGGGCCGTTCCCGTCGAAGATGATGGCCGCCACGCTCGACGCCTTCGGCAGCCAGATCGCCGCCAACGCGCCGATGAAGCGGATCGGCCGGCCCGACGACATGGCCGGGGCCGCCATCTACCTGGCCTCGCGCGCCGGCGCCTATCTCACCGGCGTCATCCTCCCCGTCGACGGCGGCATCGCCACCGTCGGCTGACGAAAGGAGCCGCCATGCGGCTGAGCACCATGCTCGACTACTCCCGGGGCGTGAAGCAGTCCCTCGATGCCGTGGTCGAACTGGAACAGGCCGGGCTCGACATCGTCTGGGTGGCTGAAGCTTACGGCTACGACGGTCCCAGCCAGTTGGGCTACCTGGCGGCCCGGACCCAGA
>Ga0307373_10004645_pt1 | contig 22958 bp, 23 predicted proteins | sample OX2MG_FD_202534 | JGI IMG/M metagenome (GOLD analysis project Ga0307373, IMG submission 202534) | Soil microbial communities from Risofladan, Vaasa, Finland - OX-2 | ecosystem: Environmental > Terrestrial > Soil > Coastal area > Acid sulfate soil | place: Finland: Risofladan, Vaasa | collected... | reverse complement strand
GCTGGCCGTCGCGTTTTCGTGCTTTCTGCTGGCCGCTGCCACCCCGCATGCGCGCGCGGCCCCCGCCCGGTCCAGCACGGTCGTGGTCGACTTCAGCGTCCCCGTCGACCCTGGCTCGTCGAGCCTTATGGCCGCCGCAGTCGCGACCGCCAGGGCCTCAGACTCTCCGGCCATCATCATCGAGATGAACACGCCGGGCGGCCTGCTCAGCGACATGGTCGGCATTGTCACTTCAATAGAGCAGGCGAACCAGTCAGGGATCCCGACCTACACCTACGTCCCGCCAGACTCTCTCGCTGCTTCCGCCGGGAGCTACATCGCGATGGCCAGCAACCGGATCCTGATGGGTCCAGGGTCGGAGATCGGGCCGTCTACGCCCATAGTGGAAGGCGGGACGGCGCTCGAGCAGAACCACACCGAGGACGCGATGATCTCGCTCATGGTGAGCCTCGCGGAGAAATGGGGGAGGAACTCGACCGCCGCTCAGGCGATGGTCGTTTCAGACGTCGCCTACTCCGCGGCGGACGCGTACAAGTTCCACCTCACGGAGGGAAACGCGACCACCCTGCAGGGGGCGCTCTCGCAGTTCGGGCTCGGCCCGAGCTATACGGTGGTCCAAGAAGGGGCATACGACCAGTTTCTCAGCGCCCTCAGCGACCCCAACCTCTACGGGATACTGATCCTCCTCGGGGCCATCGCCATCGTGCTCGACCTTTGGCATCCCACTTTCGTCCTCTCGATCGCCGGCGCAGTAGCCCTGGTCGCAGGCTTGGTCGGCGCGGAGGTGGTCGGCTCCTCGGTCCTGGGCCTCGCCGTGGTCTTCACCGGTGTCGGGCTGATGCTCCTGGAGCTGAGGCTCGGGCACGGGTTCGCCATGATGGGGGGAGCCGTGGTGGGGGCGCTGGGCGTCTACCTTCTATTCCAGGGCGTAGAGTACTCGTCGTCGGCGTTGGTCGACTACACTCAAGTCGAGGCGGTCGTCGTGGGAGCCGTCGGAGTTTTAGGTGGCCTCTACATCAGGTGGATAGTGGGGCCGTTGAGAAACAGGCGGAACTTGACGGGTTCGGAGTCACTGGTCGGGAAGCGGGGCGTCGCGATCTCCCCGACGGAGGTGAGGGTCGAGGGTATCATTTGGCGGGCCACTATCGACTCGGGTGAGCTCGAGAAGGGGATGCAAGTTCAGGTGAAGGCCATGGACCACCTTGTCCTCCGAGTGGTGAAGGTCGAAGAAAGCCGCGCGGTCGACGCCCTTTGATTCCCTCTTTCTGCATGGCCTGTCTACTGACATAAGGCCTATATGGGGCGGCGGGATTCTCGAGTCCTGATGAGCTGATTTGGTGGATGTCGCTTCCCTTGCCGTAGAGGCCCTTGTCGTCCTTATCGTCTTGGCGGTTCTCCTGAGCGGGGTGCGGGTTCTCCGAGAGTGGGAGAGGGCGCCGATCCTGAGCCTCGGCAGGTACAAGGGTCTGAAGGGGCCCGGGATCATCTACGTCGTCCCGTTCATCAACAGGATTCCTTTCACGATCTCGACGCGCCTCCAGACCGTCTCCTTCAAGACCGAACAGACCTTCACGAAGGACAACGTCCCGGTCGTGGTCGACTCAGTGATGTACTTCCAGCCTGCGGACCTGCAAAAGGTCGTCCTCGGGGCGGAGAACTACATGATGGCGACGCAGCTCGCGGCACAGACGACCCTGAGAGAGGTCATAGGTCAGGTTAGCTTCGACGACCTGCTCACGGAGCGCGAAAAGATCGGGGCCAAGGCAAGAGAGGTCATAGACAGCAAGACGGAGGTGTGGGGCGTGAAGGTGACGGCCGTCGAGATAAGGGACGTTGGGATACCGTCGGCCTTGCAGGACGCGATGTCCAGGAACGCGCAGGCGGAGAGGGAGAGGAGGGCGAGAGTGACGCTCGCGCTCGCGGAGTTCGAGGCTGCGCAGAAGATGGTCGACGCCGCGAATCTCTACGCGAACAACGACAGGGCCTTCCAGCTGAGGTGGATGAACATCATCTACGAGCTGGGGCTACAGGGAAAGAACACGATCCTTCTGATCCCATCCAACATCCCGATAGCGGGAACCGTGGCGGGGACTGTTGGGCAGGCCGCTGGGGGGACCGCTGGGCAGACGATTCCCCCCATAGGCGTGATGGGCATCCAAGAGCTTGCGAAGAAGGCGCAGGCCTCTGCCGCCGAAAACAAGTAGCGCGTTGGCGCCGCTTCACGATTCCCGGCGTCCCTACCAGACAAAAGGCACGAGCCTGCAGCGGGTCTTCTTGCAATATTCGTCATACCCGGGCAGGCTGTCGGCCAGGAACCTCTCCTCTCCAGCGAGTCGAAATGCCATCACGCCGAACATTGGGATGACCGCGAGAACCGCCCAGAACGAGCCCAGAGCGATCGGGGTGAAGAGCAGCATCAGCAGCGCCCCCGAGTACATCGGGTGGCGGACTACCTTGTAAGGGCCCGTCGATATCACCTCTTGCTCCTTGCTCACTTCGATGACGACGGAAGTGTAGGTGTTCTCCCTGAAGACGAAGAAGATCGCCAGCAACCCAAGGGCGACCAAGACGTCGCCCGCTTCAGCGAGATACCAAGGGACGTTTGACCAACCGAAGTGATGATCAAGGGCAGAGAGGACGAAAATCAGTACGAATAAGACGCTCGCAATCGCCTGCGCCAGCTTCTGTCTCGTATCGCTTTCCGCGATGGGGCCCGCCTTGAGCCTGCTCTCTACGAGCCTCGGGTCGTTCTTGAGGAAATAGAGCGAGATCGCCGAAACCGATGCCGAGAAGACGGCCCAGTAGACCCAGGCCTGCCAGTAGTCCAGCGACCAGGCGGGCAGAAAGAGTACCAGTCACAGGACGAGGACGAGCGCTCCCACGCCCAGGAGCCCCCGCTTCGTGACGCTGCCGGAAGACCCGCCTGCTTGCCCCGTCAAATAGCCTCGGCTCGCAGGCCTTCGATTGGACGCGCTTCTGCCTCGAGTAGATCTAAGATCGGCACCACATTGAGGCCGCCACATCCGCCCATTTGAAGAAACCCCAGAGTCCATGCCTGAATCTGGGCCCTTCTAAGCGGCTCTTTCCAATAGCCGCGTGTGCGTGTGTTGGTGATGAACGATGAGGGATTCGAGTGGCCCGAATATCACCAGCGAAAGGATGGCTCACGATCGAGTTATTCGGCGCACCTGCGGGAAACCGACGCGGGTACTTCCGCTTATCGAGGCACCGGACAAATCTGATACCTTCCTAGATCTGTCCCACAAAATCCCAGACCTAGTGGATTTGACTGACTTTATTGGTGGGAATTCCATTTGTGAGTCGAAAATGGACCTTGCGGTTAAATACGCGAACGGTTATTCATGCATATGGTGAGATTTCAGTCCAAAATGATATGGACGACGTTCTTAATCGCGAGTGCGGGTCTATTGCTAGCGCTGGCGTCTATCTTGCCAGCATACGCGGCGCCTCTTACGCCGATCAGCGGAAATTTTGTCTTCACAGTCACGGGTGTCACATCAGACACCAATTCCAGCGGAAACAATATCGTGAAGTTCACATTCTCTGAGACGCTGACAGGGAATATCGCTGGAACCCGGACGGGAACGGGGACACAGATAACATACCCCGATGGCTCATTCAACGTACGCAACTGCGGGACCTTTGTGGGAACCGTTTTAGAAATTCCGGGTACTGCGCATGACTGCGCCACCGCCCAGGGTGCTGGGAATTCCTTCAACGGACAGTTCGCGACCACCAAAGGCACTGGGGAACTTGCTGGTAGCCACGTGTGGGCATCCTTTGTCGGCGGCGGCACAGGTCCAACAACAACAGCAGGCACGTATTCAGGCGAGTTCGTTTTCGGTGCATAGGCGGTCGGCCCTGAGAGATCCTCGGGCCTTCCCCTTCCTTCCTTTTCTTTTCCGTTGGAACTGAAGTTTTTTGGGTTAGCCTCAGTCCCTCGATTACCTTTTTCGGATTCTCGAACAGCTTGGTTCCCATCGGCGCTTAGCCGAATCGCTGATCGCGCGTATATGACCTACCGATTACAGGTTACTATGATTTTGACCGCATGGTGTTTCCGGAGCCCGTTTTACTATTGTTTTGGTTGGACTCGTTTCTGTAATCGATACATTCCTATCGCGCCGCGCTAGGCTGTTTTGACTGCACTCGTTTCTGTAAACCATACATCTCAACTAGCTCCTTCACCGTCGTGGCGTCCTCAGGCCCCTTCTCGTCCCGTATCTTCCCCGTAAACTTCGGGAAGCGGAGCGCGAGCCCACTCCCCTCCCTCAGCTCGTTCATCGCAGCCGGATGGATAGGGGAGAGTGTGAGCTCAGAGGCGATGGTCTCGATCACCACCTTCGGGCGGTACCAGATGTCGGGCACGAGGCCTGACTCAACGTCGCGGGGTTTTACGTGGCTCTCATACTGCGCCAGCAGCTTGGGGAACCTCTCGAGGTCAGCGTCGCTGAAGCCGGTGCCTATCTTGGTCACGCTCGGAAATGTCTTCCTCTTGGTGTCGTAGGCTGCCAGGAGGTAGGCCCCGTACACGCCCACCCTCCTCCCCCTCCCGTGGAACGCCCCTACTATCACGAGGTCTATGGTGTCGGTGAGCTCGCTGCTGTACTCGCGCTTTAGCTTGATCCAGCCGAACTCTCTCGCGCCGGCGCGGTAGATGCCGTCAGGCTTCTTCGCCATAATCCCCTCGCAGCCCTCCGAGATGGCGAGCTCCATGAACTCCTCCATCTCCTTCGCCGTCTCGACCATCTTCGAGGGGACGGGGCGCGTGAACTCGGTCACCTCCACCACCCTCTCTAGCTGCGCGCGCCGCTTGAGGTATGGCTGCCCCGTGATGTCCTTCCCATCGACGTTGAGCGCGTCGAAGAAGTTGACCGCGACGGGGTACTGCTTCATCATCTCCTCTATGCCGTGCTTCCTCCGCCTGTGCATTAGCTCTTGGAAGGGGAGGTATTCGCCGGTGTCAGCGTTGATCGCCACCACCTCCCCTTCTAAGACCGCGCGCTTGGACTTCACGCAGCTCTTGACGTAGCGCACCACATCTGGATAGTTTGAGGTGATCCTCTCTAGGCGCCTCGAAAATAGCTCGACCTTATCGCCGTACTTGTGCATCTGCAGCCTCTCCCCGTCGAGCTTGTACTCCACAGCGACAGGCTTCCCAATCTGATCGAGGATGGCCTGGGCTGATTTCAGCCGCTCGGCGAGCATGGGCCTTATCGGCTTTCCCACCTCGAGGTGGATCTTCTCGACGCCGGCGAGACCCTCCTCGGCCGCGACCCCGATCACGAACCCGAGGTCGGAGGTCACGTTGTAGGCTCGCTCGAGCAACTTCCTGTGGGCTTTGTCGCCGAGGAGGCCGACGGCCGCGCCGTCCAGGATGGTGTAGTCCGCGACACCCAGGCGGATCACCCCCATCGCAGTCCTTAGGATGTACTTCGCCTCGACGGGGGTCGCGTCATTGAGCAGGCTCACCAACTCCCTGAGCTTGGACTCTATCGACCCTCCCCCGCTCGTCTTTGCTATCGAAAGCAGCGAGTCGTAGACCCGCCTGAGGGTGAGCGGCTCCGAGACCAGGGAACCTTGCCTCTCCCGCCCTCCTCCGCCCTTCAGCAGGACCTGGGCCGCACTCCCTATGTCGCCCGCCTTGATGTAGGCATCCTTCACCTCTTGGGCAGACTTCCCGGACGCGGTGGCCAGGGCCCTAAGCGCCAGCTTCTCTGCCATCCCAAGTTCGACGCCCTCGTAGTCGGGGCGGAGCTTGCCCTGCATGAGGTAGGCGAGGATCGGGAGGTCCGTCTTCGGGGTCTCCTTGAAGAGCTCTGAGAGTATCTCTGTCATCCGGAGCCTCCCGCTCGTCCCCTCGAGCTTCTCGAAGTATTCGGCGACGAGTGAGTACTTCAAGCCTACCGGTTCGCTCTCTGAAGGCGTGCGTTATAACCTGTCAGGCGGAGTCGTGAAAAAGCGCGTCTCTGATTGAAGTGGGGGAGGGTAGGCTCAGACCAGCGCCCCTGAGCTGGGCTATCACCGAGTCACTCGAGAGCTCGGCGGTGTACGAATACTCCGACTCGACGCGCCTGACGGTCGACGAATCGAGCCCCGAGAGCGCCGCGTACGCAGCCGTGCACGAGTCCCTGTCTCTCCTGAAGGCGCCCATCGAGGTCGAATAGCTCCTGGAGAGCTTCGAAAGCAGACGGTCCCCGAGGTGGTTCCCGGCCGCCGCGGCGCAGCAGACGTGCTCTGAAAGCTCGGAATAGCGCAGGACCCTCCTGGCTCCCCGGGACTCCAGCATGGTGGCATACGGCTCCCAGACCGAGCACATGTCCGCGGAGCCCGACATCAGAGCCCTCTCGATCTCAGACGCGCTGCCGGCGTACGTGAGGCTATCCACGTGAGGAATGGCGTGCTGGCTCTCGGCGGACCTCATCAGCATCTCCATGGTGGACATCTTCGTGCAGACCGCGCTCACGCCTTTGCGACGCGCCGACGTCGCCTTCGGGCTCTCGAGCACGCTCGAGCCACCAGAGCCCGCGGGGCCGATGATCTTGAACGGCCCGTCCAGAGAGTGCATCATGAAGAGCGTTATCAGTGGCGCTATCCCGATGTCAATCCGGAGCATCGAGAGGTCTCGCGCCACGCTGACCCCGTTGTCGTAGACCCTGAAATCCAGCTCTAAGCCCTCCTGCCTCAGCGTCTTCTTCAGGGGGACGAGGAACGGGTACTCCGCCGCGCGGGTGAAGCCCAGCCTTAGCCTGCTCCTCGCCCGAAGTCGTCCTGCCACGTACACTATCTTGGAGTTCCTCCCCTCCTTGAGCTTCACTACCATCTTTCTCTCTTCTAGGCTCGATAGAGCCTCCGACACTGTCGCGCGCGAGAACCCGGTCGCCCTTACGATGTCCGACTGGTAGGCATCCCCGTTCTGGCGGAGAATCTCAAGAGTCTCTTCCTCCGCCCGGCCCATGGCGATGTGGAGAGTCCAACATTTAATAAGATATCCGAACATATGTTCGGATGTGGAACCTCGGGGAGCCACCCGCTCTTGGCGCCCCCGGAATCCGCCTGACAATACCGTGAACCTCGTTTGGAGAAGCTTGGTATAGAGCACGTCGGGGACGAGAAGAGGCACGGCCTACCCTTCAGCACCTTCACTCTTTGGTTCGGAGCCAACCTAACGATAGCGGACTTTGCGCTCGGCTCCCTCTTCTTCGGCCTCCCGTTCTCGAGCATCATCATCGCGATCATCGTCGGGAACGTCCTTGGGGGCCTTCTCCTCGGGTTGAACGCGTCGATGGGCCCGACCTTCGGATATCCTCAGATGATGATCTCCAGGGCCGTGATGGGCAGGACCGGGAACGTCCCGTTCGCGCTCGCGAATTGGATAAGCACGGTGGGCTGGTTCACGGTCAACATCATCCTCGGAGGCTACGCGCTTCAATTGGCCTTCGGGCTCCCGTTCTACCTCGCCGCGGCGGTGATGGTTATCGTCGACGTGGTGCTAGCGACCTACGGGCACGATATCATCCACACCTTCGAGAAGGTCATGTCGGTCGTCCTCGGGGTGATGTTCGGGGCGATGACCGTCCTCGCCTATTTCAAGATGGGCGGTAACTTCTCCGCATATCAGGCATCCGCCTCCTTCAACCTCTACTTCTGGGCGCTGGTGGTCGCGGTGGTCTTCTCCTACCTCATGAGCTGGTCCCCCTACGCAAGCGACTACTCGAGATATCTCCCCCGGACCTCGTCGAAGTGGAAGATTCTGGCTTTTACGATGGCCGGAGGGGCGATAGCGAGCGCATGGGCAGAGCTGGCGGGCTTCTTCGTGTTCGTGGGCGCAAACAACACGCACCTCAACGCGATCTCAGCCCTTGCGTCGGTCTCTGGGGGATACCAGGTCTTCACCCTCATGGCGATCGTTCTCGGCGCCATCGCGGCGGACGCGCTCAACCTATACACGAACTCGCTCTCTGCCCTGGTGCTCTACAGGAAGGCCGGCCGGGTGCAGACCGTCTTCCTGGCCGGCGTCGTAGGCTTCGTGCTCGCGCTCGCCGGTTCTTCTAATTTCGGCACCTTCTACCAGAACTTCCTGCTGACGCTGGATTACTGGATAACCCCCTGGATCGGCGTCATGGTCGGGGCATTCTTTGTGAAGAAGGTGACGTCGGGCGTGGAGGGTGCGCCCCCGTTCCTCAAGACCGGCCTCGGGGCGTACCTCGTCGGCCTCATGATCTCGGTGCCGTTCATGAACCTGACGTCCTACGGCGTGAACTACGTCGGGCCTATAGCGAACCTCATCGGCGGCGCTGACGTGAGCTACTTTGTGGCTGCCCTTGCGGCCTTCGCGGCCTACGCGCTGATCGCGCGACGGGAGAAGACTTAATTCCCCCGGCCCGTCAGCGACAAATCGAGTGTATCGAGATGGGCGGCACAAAGAAGAAGACCTTAGCATCGATGGAAAAATCACAAGACGATAACGCTAACTCGGCGGCCGGAGGCGGGGACGACAAGGGGAAGACAAAGAAGACCGAGAAGACGAAGGTCGTAGGCGAGCGGAAGAGGGTCGACGTGCTTCTGCCGAGGATGAACGACCAGGAGCTAATGAAGAGCCTGGCTTCCATGAAGGCAATCACCCTCTATGGGGCCGCGAGGTCGCTCGCGGTGAACGCCGCCGTCGCGAAGCTCGTGCTCACATCGCTGGAATCAAAGGGCTTGGTAAAGCGGGTCGGTGGTTTCAGCGGCCACTACATCTGGACGCCTGCTTCCTGAGCGGCCGCGCCGGATATCTGCACGACATCTCCCGGGGCCGTCTTTTGAAGAACTTCGAACCCTTCTTCAACCTTCCCGACGGGGTTGAGGGGCCGTTCACTCTTCACATTCTTGAGGAATATGCAGATTGAGCCGGTCGCAGCCAAGAAAGCCACGTCACCCCTCGAGAACTCCATCCGCTGCTTCTCCACGCCAGTCTTGATCTTGGTCATCAGGGTTATCATCCCAGGATAGATCGTCGCCCTCGACGCCACGGGGAACTCGCCTAGCAGCGCAGTGACCGTCACAGGCGCGAGATGTCGATACAATCCGAGGGTGAAGTTCCCCTTGCCTCTCACCGTTGCAGCACATTCAATCTTCGAGACTGACATCCCTGTTCGAGCTCTGGGGGCCGTTGGTCGGTATTTATGCCGTCGTTACTCTCGCGCATGGCGGACATCATGCCGCCGGCCGTGGTCTGGAACGGGACGGAGAAAACTCGGATCTGGGACCGGAAACCGCGCGTTTTCGGCAAGCACAAGACTTATTCGGCTCCCAAAAAGGGCCTTGTCGTTCTGGGTTTTTAGTGGTCACAGTCGCAGCTTCTAAGGATAAGCGAAAGGGAAAACGGGCAGCAGAAGAGGGTTTCGAGATTCTCATCGGCCCGATGAAGCTTACGAGATTCGAGAAGGCAAGGATCGTCGGCGCCAGGTCTCTCCAGCTCGCGATGGGCGCGCCAGCATTCGTCCCCACCGACGAGAGCATCAGAGACTCGATCGCCCTAGCCATGATGGAGCTCGCGAGCGACGCGCTCCCGATATCCATCAGGCGTTCTCTTCCGAACGGGCACTCGCAAGACATACCAATCAAGTACCTCCTCTGAGGCGTCTGCCGCGCGATCATGCGCCGCCGATAACATATGCAATCTTTGGTAGTGTCCAATCTACGGGTGATTCGCCTCGGGTGTCCAATCGCGGGTGATGGCCTCGGTGAGCATCGCTAACCACTTGTTCTTGGCGTTGACCCCGACGTTTGCCGCTTGAGCGGGTGTCTGTCCTTCCAGTGCCATGTGTGGCTTTACAAAGTTGTATTGGATTCTCTGCCCTTCCGCGAGGGGAGTCTTCACGCTCTTCCATCCGCGTTGAACCTTCACCCTTTCTCGAAGCGTCCCGTTGAGGCGTTCAATCCTGTTGTTGTTTGCGTGGGGCTTGCCGACTCCCATCCTTGCGACAAGTTCGGGCTTGCCGCTCTCGCCCTCCCACCAAGTCATAGCTTGGGGATAGGCGTTCAACCCGTCTGCGAATATCTTCTCGGGCTGGCTGTCGTGTGCGACTTTCCGGGCCGCGTTGAAGGCCCCGACCGCTCCGTTCACGTTCCTATGCGTGGAGATGCGGGACGCGAGCAGGAACCGCGTCTTCCTGTCCATCACGTTCCAGAGATAGGCCATACTCTTCTGATTGTATTGGGTGTCCTTGACCCCGTTCTTCATCTTGACGAATAGCTCGTCCGCTTGCCATGTGTCTGAGAGGGTCGGAGTGAGGGAGTTCACATACTCGGAGATTCGAGGGACGAACTTCTGAATCCAGAAGTAGACGGTGGACTTGGCGAGGTGCATATCAAAGTGGTCATTCACCATGCGTGTTATCTTTCGGAGCGAGAGCCCCGAAAAATAGAGGTCGAGGGTCAAGGTAATCGTCTCTGGTGAATACTGGGCCTTCTTGATTAGCCCCTCGCGGAATTTCCGGCCACAGTCACGGCACTTGAAAATCTGCTTGCCGTTGGCGTGTCCAAACCTTACCACGCGGATAGAGCCGCATGGACACTGAACCGCGTCCTCTGCGAAAACCTTGGGCTTCGGTTTCTCTTGAAGCTGAGTCCTTGAGGCAATCCAGAACCGTGTCGCGTGGATATGCTTGCATTCGAGCTTCCGGCTTGTGTGGTCGGGGCAATTACAAGACCATGCATTCTCGATTACTTTGACTCGATAGACAATCTCATCGACCGTCTGAGAAGGGACGGCGAAAGAGCCGTCCACATTCTCACAGATTACTTTCTGCTCTGCCAGTGCCGCCCCTCTCATCATCCGGTCGTTCGAGTTGTTGTTCGTCTGGGTTGTCATGCCCATATACCCATACTTCAAAACGCTATTTATGCGTTTATGGGAACCCATATTAATGGGCGATTTCCTTGCGTTCCCTCATGGGAGAAGAAACTAGGGTCGAGACGACCGAGACTGTCAAGGAAATCTTCGACTTGGACAAGAAGACGGACGAGGAGTTCCGCAAGACCGTATATCAGAAAAAGGGCTTCAAGAAGGGAGCCTTGAAGGAATCATTTACGGAAGCGGTTAAGGACTGGATAAAAGAGCAGAAGAGGCTCAAGAAGGAGGCAAAGGAGCAACTTGGCTGAGGAAGAGAACAAGGTTCACTTCGACGACAACAAGAAGTGGACATACTTCAACGAGGACTTCAAACACCGCAAGGTCGACCAATTCTGCGCTTGGTATCTCAAAGGGAACAAGGATAAGTTGAGAACTACCAACGCTAGCAAGCCGAAGCGTCTCACTGAGGAAGAGAAGGACGCCCTAGAACAAGACTATCCGTTCATCTACAGAAAGAGGCGGAAGCTCGACTACGCGAGCTTTAGTGATAAGACAACGGCGAGGAGCAGCGCCCTTCCCATTGCAAGGTTCCCCGCCGAATTGAGAGATGTCCCGGACTTCGTCGACACCCGAGAGCTTGACGAGCGATTCAAGAATCTTGGAGAACTCGTTCACCGATACGCGGGCATGACGAAGGACGAAGAGCCTAACAACGACGCTACCTTCAAGGAACTCTACCGTCTGATAATGCTCCTCAGCGAAGAGAAGAGGATTGACGAAGGCAAGGGATTCGAGCTTGAACCCTATGGGAGAACGGAACTCGCCGCGTTCAAGGAGCAGATGAAGGTCATAGAAACTGCCTGCGCACTCGCACATAAGAGAATCGACTCTACGAACAAGGTAATCCGGAAAGCCTTGAAAGAGGGGAGGGTCATCAAGGCTTGAAGTGCCCCAATTGTAAGACTGGCAACCTGTATCAGCAGAAGAGGGATTCCAATGGTTTCACTGCCAAGCGTTGCTTCGCGTGCGGATACACGGAAGACGATTCTCCAGCATATCAAGAGAACTCCGAACTCAGCATCTATCTCTTCAAGACCTACTTCCCAAGTAAGAAGAAATGGGAAGCATCACCCGCCGTTGGACAGCCCTTCACATCACCCGACCATTGGACAGAGCCCAATCTTTTCTTCGGTAGGCATAAATAGCCTGAAGAGGGAGCGCCGATTGCAATGTCAGCCAAAGTCAACACGAAGAGACAACCCAGGACCAACGTCGAGGAGAAGACAGACTCTCCTTCTGAAGAAGCCCCTCATTCTGAAGAAGCCCAAGCCCCCCCGATGATGAGCGGGTCGTCGAACCACATCTACGTCGGAAAGAAGCCAGTGATGAGCTATGCCATGTCTGCACTAATCCAGCTCTCGCAGTTCGGAGAGTGCAACATCAAGGCAAGAGGCCTCGCAATCAGCAGAGCGGTCGATGTGGCCGAGATCGTCACAAAACGACTAGGGAACGGCACCTTCAACGTGAAGAACGTCAACATAAGCACAGAGCAAGTGAAGAGCACCGAGACAGGAGAGATGCGGAACGTCTCCTCGATCGAGATTCTCGTAGCAAAGTAGGATCGCTGCCAAACCCATCAGCAAGTCTGTAGCTCGCCTCGCGACAACCACACTTGGCATGAACAGCCGGCAATCCTATCGTAGATTCCGGCTTACTATGCGTTGAGAACGTGCTCTCAGCGAAGGACTGGGCGTCGACCTTGCGCAGACCGCGATGTCCTTATTCAGGCGCACTCAAGGATGAGCGAAAGGCCATTCTTTTCCCCGTGCCACCTTTTCTTGCCCTGAAAGGCCGGTCGACGAGATCCGATTGTGACGCCTCTCCTTCTTGAGAAATTTTCCCGAACCTCATCAAGCCATTGAGGCCCCCGCGTTCGCGCCCCTGATGATCACGGCCTTCGCAGAGGGTGCAACGAGATTCCTGTGAACGCGGCCCGCTCCCGACGATGAAAATCGCCAGAGGATTCGCGCGAAGACGACTCTTGAGGAAGAACGCATACCGAAGTCTTTTTTGGCCAGAAAGAAATTTTCCATCGGTCGCGCTATTTTTCCTCTACAGATTCGTAATTTTTTTCCCGAGAAAAAAATCGGGCGGAAAATTTTTTGGGAATATGTTTTTAAGTTAATCGTTGCGGGGATTGCGCAACAACAAAATTGCCTGAAAATCGGGCGCAACCTGTGTCACGGATGCGGAATGTGACACCCAAGTTCTCTGACCAGGAATTATTTCATCTTGCTGAGAAATTTGGAACACCGTACTTTCTCATAGACGAGGCGGCACTGCGAAAGACCGTGGACGAGCTGGAGCAAGCATACCAGGACTTCAAGGGCGCTTTCCGCGTCGCCTATTCGATAAAGGCGAACTACAATCCGACAGTAATCAAGACATTCGTCTCTGAGGGGATCATGTTCGACCTGACCGCGAGCAACGAGCTCTACTTCCTGCAAAAGTGCGGGGGAACCTCTGAGAGCGTTATCTACACCAGCATCACGGAGACGATGGCGGAATACGAGCAGGTGATGAAGCTCGGGGTGCGCAAGATCGTCGTCTCGAGCTACAACGGATTGCTGAACCTGATTGAGGCCAGGACCAGGGTCGGCGAAGACGTGGAGGTGCTCATTCGCGTCAATCCTGAAGTGAGCGTCAAGGCGGAGCTGCGCTTCTCCATAAAGCACGGAAAGTTTGGAGTCCCGCTCGACTCGGCCGACGAGGACAGCGCGATGTCCTTGCTAAGGAAGATCCTCTCCACGCCGGGAATGACCTTCGAAGGGTTCCACTTCCACCTCGGAAGCCAGATCGAGGACCCCTCTTGCTTTGCGGTCGCTCTGGAGAAGCTCGAGAGCTTCATACTCGGGGCAAGGAGGGAGCTGGGTGGCTTTCCTATCAGGACGATCGACATGGGAGGCGGCCTCCCTGCGCCATATGGAAGGAGCGTCCCCAGCGCATCCGACTTCTCTTCGCAGGTCCTGGGACAGCTCAACAGCATGATCGAGAGCCTGGGCGACAGGTTCACGGTGATCGTCGAGAGCGGGAGGTTCCTCTCGGCGGAGTCCACGATAATGGTCTCACGGGTCGTAAACGTCAAGAAGTTCGATGAGACGAAGTACGTCTATCTAGACGCGGGCTACCACAACCTGCTGGACTCGGCGCTGCTCAAGCACGAATATCCGGTCGAGGTCATCCCCGGGGGAACCACTTCGCCGCGCAAGGCAGTCCTCTCAGGAAGGCTCTGCGACGCCCTCGACATCTTCCCAACGTCGAGCAGGTCGAAGCTAGGAGGCGCGGAACCAGGCAAGCTCGTCGTGTTCCGGGACGTCGGCGCCTACTCGTTCGTCATCGGCTCGCAATTCCATTGCCAGCCCAAGCCATACATCCTGATGCGCACGACTCAAGGGAACCACATCGTGGTGCGCAAGGGCCAGGACCTCGACGAGCTCTTCAGCGAGGAAGGCGGCGACCTCCCCAACAACAAGCACCAGTGAGCCGAAAAGCTCGACTGACGCCGGGTAACGTTTAGCAGAGTTGGATTTTCCGCGAGGAGATTGTGGGGAGCGGGGCCTTGGCTAGAAGGGCGATAATCATGGGCGCGGCGGGGAGGGACTTCCACAACTTCAACACCTTCTTCAAGGACAATCCCGCCTACGAGGTGGTTGCTTTTACGTCAGCCCAGCCCACGTTCAACCCTAACAGGACGTATCCCGAATCGATGGCCGGCAGGCGGTACCCGAACGGCATCCCCATCCACCCGGAAGACCAGCTGGAGAGCCTCATCCAAAGCCAGGGGGTCACGGACGTCTTGTTCTCGTGCAGCGACATCTCTGATGACTACATGATGCACAGGGCATCCACGGCCGAGTCAAAGGGGGCTGCCTTCCACCTCCTCGGCCCCGCGGACACGATGATCAAGGCAAACAAGCCGGTCATCGCGGTCGTCGGTCATCGCGGTCGTGGCGGTGAGGACCGGGGCCGGGACGAGCACGCTTAGCAGAAAGTCTCTGATATCCTGGTGAAGCGCGGACTCGAGCCGCTGGTCGTAAGGCACCTGACGCCCTACAACGACCTCTCCGCCACGGTCCAGCGCTTCGAAGACCCGGAGGACTTGGACACGTATCATGTGACGGTGGAAGAGCGAGGCGTACGAAGGGCACCTCAGCAGGAACCTCGTCGTCTTCAACGGTGTGGATTACAAGGCGATACTCGCTGAAGCGGATAAGGAGGGAGACGTCATCATCTGGGATGGGGGAAACAACGACTGGAGCTTCTACAGGCCGGACGTCAACATCGTCGTCGCTGACCCGATGAGGCAGGGGCACGAATCCAGGTACTACCCAGGCGAGACGAACGTGCGGATGGCGGGCATCGTGGTCGTGAACAAGGTGAACCTCGCGCCAAGGGACGACGTCGAGAAGACCATGCAGTCGTGCGCCAAGCTCAACCCTCGCGCCAAGATCATCAGGACGCGCTCCGAGGCCGTGCTCGACCATCCCGACTGGATACGCGGGAAGCGCGCGGCGGTGGTCGAGGACGCCCCTTCCGTGACCCACGGCGAGCTCGCCTACGGCGCCGGTACCGTGGCCGCCAATGCGGTGGACGCGATCCTCGTCGACCCGCGCAGCTGGGACGTAGGATCGATAAGGGCCGCATACGAGAAGTACCCGACCACCGGCAACGTTCTGCCCGCGCTTGGGTATAGCGGTTCGCAGCTCGCGGAGCTGGAGAGGGCATCGACGCCGTCGAATGCGGCGCCGTCGTCCTCGGGACGCCGGCGGACCTCACGAAACTGATCAGGATCGGCAAGCCGGTCGCGAGGGTCGCCTTCGAGGCCTACGACGAGGGCAAGCCCACCCTCGAAGAGCTGCTCGCGGAGAGGATCGAGTCATTCAAGAGGGCCGCGCTTGCCACCCGGTTCGCGCAGCTCGGTCGATAGTGCGGCTAGCTCGACGACAGGACTTTTCTCAGCACCGCCCTGCCGCTGAGGGTCCCCATGGAGCCGCGCTTTGCGTCCTTCTCTGTGAACCTGCAGGAGCTTCCGTCTTCCGCGGTCCTCTTCCCAGTGATGAGCAGGGGGACAGGGTCGGCCGAATGCATCTTGAGGATACAGGGGGTCGCGTGGTCGCAGGACACAGCAAGGGTCGTCCCTTCACTTGGCATCTCGCAAATCGTGCTGAAGAACTCCTTGTCGATGGTCTCGATGTTTCCCCTCTTCCCGGGAGCGTCGCCGTCGTGCCCGAACTCGTCGGGGCCCTTGATGTGCGCGTAGACCACCGTCCCCTCCTTCATCTCCCTCTTGAAGAGCTTCGCCTTCCCGGAGAGGTCGGCAGGGTCGTCGACCTTCACCATCTTCATGTCTAGCAGCAGAGCGATACCCACCTCCGCGGGCATCTCCACGAGCGCCACGCCCTTGTAGCGATGCTTCTCCTCGAACGAGGGGAGCTTGGGGATGAAGGAGCCCGCGTCTCTGAAGAGGAGCATGTTCGCGGCCTTTTTCCCGTCCCTCTTCCTCTCCTGGTTCACCTTCGCCTCGTCCAGGATCTTCATCGCCTGTGATGAGAACGAGTTCACCAGCTCGGCCGCCCTCTTCGCCGCTGCCGTTCGCTGCAGCGGCTTGCTGGTCTGGATGGCCTCAACGTCCTTCGCCTCCCTCGCGGCCCCGAACCCCTTCATGCGGACATAGCCCGGGTCGGTGTTCGAGATCTCCGCGGAGAGGGGGGCATGGTCCCTGATGACCAGGACCGCCCTGTGGCCTATCGTGCTCCTGAAATCGAACTCGGCGTCTGCAAGCCTCACCTTCTTCAGCTCCTCCTGGAGCGTCGCCGCGTCGTTCGCGGTCATGTCCCTGCCGGCCCGCCTGTCGGTGATCTTCCCGTCCGAGGTCGTCGCGAAGTTCGCCCTCAGCGCGAGGTCGCCGTCCTTAACCTCTATCCCCGCGCCGATCGACTCGACGACGCCCCGGCCTGGGTACCCCTTGTCGAAGGCGTAGCCCAGCATGTTGAATACCGCGATGTCCGACTCGGGGGAGATCCCTCTTCCCACCGTGATCACCCTGCCCGTCCTCCCCCTTCGCGCTATCGCGTCCAGGTTGGGAGTGTTCGCAACTTCGAGGGGCGTCGAGTAGTTGAGGGAGGGCACCGGCCTGTCGCTGCAGCCGTCGAGGAGAATGTAGCCGACCTTCTTCACTTGTTGTGCGCACCCTTCGGATGTCTTCCGTTGAAAAATCTCTCATGTCTTCCGGTCAAAAATCTCGCTTGCCTTTCGCGGCGCATTTATCTCGAATATAACCTTGCACCGTGCGGAGGGTCACTACGAGGCCGCTCCGGATCTAAAAGCGCCTAGGTTGCGTGTTCTGAACTTTAATGAGGCGGCGGTGGTACTTGTCGATTGAGATTGGCGGAGGTGGGCACACTCTCGCTCGTAGCGTTCGCTTCGCCTGCGCGACTGAGTTGTCGACCACCTGCCGCGAGGTCTCGCCAAAGGGAGTTAGTCGTCGGGCGGACCGCAGCCCACGTCAATGAGTGTCGCGTTCACGTTGCCAGTTGCCTGCACGTCGTGAAGTGCGAGCAGGTCTGCTCCTGCTCCCACAAAGACAGAGACGTAGAGTTCGCCCGTGCCGGCGTCGTACCCCTCGAAATACGGCAATGAGTTTGAGGGGAAGGAGTACATGTTCACCAGGGTGCCATTCGCCCCGTCGTAGACCGACAGGTAGTTGGGGTAGTTTATCGAGGCCATGAGCACTTGGTCTGTCGAGGGGATGACTGCAATGCTGGACGGCCCGCAAGTCTCCGGATACACTCTGAATATCACGTTCCCGTTCGTCCCGTTCACGGCCACGAGCTGCGACCCTCCAGTGACGTAGACGACGTCCGTCGACGGGTCTAGCGCTATATGCGGGTAGAAGGGATCGTTCAGGTTGACCGTGGTCACGAGGGAGCCGCTCGTGCCGTTGATGATCGCGAGCTGCTCGGTATCGCAGACGTACGCGACGTTCTCGGTGCAGCCGTCCACGTAGACCATGCCGGTGTAAGGGTCGACCACCGCGTAACCGGCGGCGAATCCGAGCGAGAGGTCCTCGACTACCGATCCGGTCAAGACGTTGACCCCGATCACGCTCCCAACCAGGCCTTTGGGCTGACCCGGCTCTGGATAGGTTGCCGTCCCCCAGAGCACGTTGGTGCTCGTGTCGAGCGATGGGACGCAAGTAAAGGGCGCAAGGGCCCCGAGGCTCACGGGGACCTCTCCGATGACAGCGTCGTTGGAGCTGTTGACCGCGACGATTTCCCCCGCGACGATTTCCCCCGCGTAGATGACGTAGACCGTGCCTGTCGAGTCGTCGACGACCAGGTCGGAGCAGGAGGACCCCCCCTCCGCCGGGTTGTAGTCGGTTGGGGAGGGAAGGGTGAAGTTTGCGACCACGGTGTCGGAGGACGTGTCGATCACGGTCAGCGAGTAGCTCATCGACGCCGGGGTGAACCGCTCGACGTAGACCCTGCTGGCGTTAACGTCGACGGCGAGGTCGCTCGCCCCTCCGAGGGAGATGCTGGCGGCCTCGACGTCCGCGGCCTGAATCGGCTGGCCGGTGTGCATGGTGGAGGTCGCCACGGAGGTGACGGTCCGGGGTTCGGTCTGGCGGACCCCGCTCCCCGCTAGGTACCCGGCACCAAGGCTCGCAATCACGAGAATCGCGATCACGCCGACGAGGGCTTCGCTCCGCATCGCTCCTCGGAAGCGCAAGACGGGGGAGCACCTATTCAACCCTGCGGTAGAATGTTTCTTGACGCCCGGCCGCTTCGCAAAGTCCAAAATCACCGAAGAAGGGCGAATTACTGCCTCCCATAACCCGCGTCAAGGTAATATATCGTTTCGAACCAGACGCACGCCAGCCATGGTGGAGATTAGAAAAGATTATTTCACGGACAAGCTCTCGGTCGTAACTTCCGACAGGGGGGTTCGCTCCCAACTCAGGCAGTACTCAGACCACGGCACCAAGTGCCCGTTCTGCCCAGGCCACGAGGAGATGACGGCACCGGCCGACCTCGTCGTGGTGAAGATGGGCGATACCCTCGTGAAGCAGACCGACTCTGAGGGAGACCCGGTCCGCGGCTGGATCGTCCGCGTCTTCCCCGACAAGCTCCCCATCGTTACGCCGAACGCCCCTCCCTCGTACGGCGAGGCGCCTCACTACAGCGAACCGGCGGTCGGGTACCACTACATCCTGGTCGCGACGCCGAAGCACGACCTGACCTTCCCAAAGCTAGACATCGACCAATGGACCAACGTGCTGGCGACGCTCCAAGACAAGACCCGCTGGCTCTACGCCCAGCGCGGCGTTGGCTACGTTGCCATCTTCATCAACCAGGGCAAGCTTGCCGGCGCGGTCATCGAGCATCCGCACATCCAGCTGGTCACAATCCCACGGCTGCCTCCCGTCGTCGAGTCCGAGGCGGTCACCGTCCAGAACTCGCTGAACGAGCTGGGTATATGCCCGATGTGCCAGGTCGTGGCCTCCGAGACGGGCGGGCCCAGGCAGATCCTCTCAACGGAATACTTCATCGCGTTCGCCCCGTGGGCTTCGGCCCATGCGTACGAGTTTTGGGTATACCCCAAGCGTCACCAGACGAGCATACTGAAGCTGTCGCAGAAGGAGCTCATGGACCTCGCTCTCATACTTCGCGCGACGCTGGGCGGGATGTCGAAGGTCTTGGGGGACTGCGCCTTCAACCTCGTCGTTCACAATTCGTCGGAGAAGAAGACCACAAAGCAAATCCATTGGCACTTTGAGGTGTATCCTCGGGTCTCCACCTTTTCGGGCCTTGAGCTTGGGTCCGGGGTGTTCGTGAACGAGGTCTCCCCCGAGGTCGCGGCCGAGCAACTGGGAGCGGCGAGCAGGAGGGAACTCGCCCACCTCGTCGGCATCCACTAGGCGGAGCCTAGGGGCCGGCGACCGTGGACTTTAGCCTTTCAATCAGCTTTATTGTGGAAGGGTCTACGCCTCTGAGTATCGCCGCGTAGTATGTCGCGAAGTCCACCTGGTAGTCGAGGGTGACAAGCTGTGCGAGGTTCCCCTTCCCCTTCCCCCATATCTCGAGGCTCCTTATTCCCTTCATGCCCAGGATGTCTATGAACGCGTCGAGCCTTATCCTCTCATACTTTGGTTCGGCGGTGTGACGCAGGAATATCGGCACCATCTTCCTCTCGGGGGTCTCCCATACCTCGACCTCGTTGTGGAAGAGCTCCGGGCCCGAGTCCCACGCCGCGTTCATCTTGGGGTTCTCGTTGAGGCAGGTCTTGAATCGCTCCGCCACGCCCTTGGTCACGGACGACCCGTAGATCTTGGGAAGGGTCCCGGCGGGCGCTATCAGCTGAGCGCACTGCTTTGAGGGGTTCTGCGACATGGGAGAGCTCGACGCGAGGGAGGGCGCGACCTTCTTCATGCTGTCGATGGCCTCCCTCACCTCGCGCCACCTCTTCTCTCCCACCAACCCGGCGCTGCGAAGCGCAGCTATCGCTGCGAAGAGCACATGAGGCAGAGAGAACCGCGGCGCAATCTCGATGGGTATCGTTATGTGCGGGACCTTCAGCTCCATCGCAAGCTGCTGGAGCTTCCCTCCAGAGGAGATCGCGACCATGGTCGCCTTCTTCATGGCTAGCCTCCTCATGAGGAGGATTGTCTCCTCTGTGCTCCCAGAGGTGCTGCAAACGAGGACTAACGCCCTCGACAGGTTCAACTTCGGGAGGTACCCCTTGAAGACGCTCACCTCCACGCCCCCCGAGGCGAGGAACCAGCCTGCGATTATGTCCCCCGCCGAGGCGGAGCCGCCGTTGGCCACATAGATTATGCGGTCGAAATGACGAGACCCGATTTCCACCGAGAGCGAAGACTCCTGCTCCGCATAGCGGGGCCAGGCCTCATACACTCGATAGATGTTCTTCGGGTCCGCGCGCCCGATTGCTTGCGGAGAGAGGGGGTCCTGAGGCATCGTTTATGAGCACGTGGTTTCCTAGATTTGCGCGCTGTTGTACTTTATCATCCGTTTTAAAGGCAGCGCCCGGGTTCCAGCCGATTCGCGCGCTTGAAAACGCGCGTCCTTCAGGGTATCTTTCCATAGCGCGCGATGTAGGCCTTGTCTGCTTCCTTGTGCGCCGAGATGTCCCCGATGTCGGTGAACTCCCCCTTCACCCTAAGGGCGTATATCGCCTTGTCGTCCTTCATGGCGCTCTTGAAAGCCTCCTTCATCCCGTACACTTGTCCCCGCGGGATGTAGCCGAGGAACTTCTTCTCCATAACGTAGCAGCCTATGTTGATGTCGCTCGTGATGACCGGCTTCTCCTTCCACTTGGAGATCCGTCCCTCCGAGTAAGTCGAGATCACGCCGTACTTCATCTTGGTCTCGTACTTCATGAGAGCCATCGTGACGAATGACCTCTTCTTGGAGTGGTACTCGAGAAGCTTCTTGAGGTCAAAGTCGAGTATGGCGTCGCCGTAGAGGCAGACGAAGGTCTCCGGCAGGAGCCCCTCGGCCGATTTTAGCTGTCCGGCGTGCCCCAGCGGCCGGTCGGACCTGGCGTACTCTATGCGCATGCCAAAATCCCTCCCGTCACCGAAGTACTGCTCAATCATCCTTCCTAGGTAACCGGTCGCGATCACGACGTCCTTCACGTCATTGGCCTTGAGCCAGTCCAGGATGTGCTCCAATATCGGTTTCGGCCCAACCGGGAGCAAAGGCTTGGGGAGGAAGAGCGTGTAAGGCCTGAGGCGGGTGCCGAGCCCTCCTGCTAGGACTATTGCCTTGCTCGGGGCCTTACGCTTGCGGCTGCTGCTGTTGCTGCTGCTGTTGTATGCCAGGCGGACTCACTTGAGACCTGAAGGTCGTAATCGGATCCCTATATGGATTAGACGTATATCGCAAGCATAGAACGAGCGTCAAGGAGTTTGCCGAGATGTGTGGTCTACAAAAACGCGTCCAATCCGAACAGCAGTAAAGCGGGCTCTATTCCAGCTTTGCTTCAGTCTAGACGGACCGCGCACCTTCGATGTACTCGAGTTCTTTAATATTGCTCCAGCCCAATACTGCCAAACAAAGCATGGCCCCATTGACCCCAACAAATGTCATGCCTATCTCAAAGCTGACGATGTCGTACTGAGCTACAATGAAGGCAAAAGCAATCACAATTCCAGCGACTAGCACCGCCGACCCCAAAATTATTCCCCTATGGTCCGATGACCACAACCAGGCGCCCGAGACTATCCCAAGCACGCCCATGATGAGAAGTATCCGCCGAATGCGTACAAACCGAGCGAGGTTAGCCTATCGACGCCTGTGTTGCTTAAGAGAGAAACGCCGCCCAACCCTATCGCAAAAGCGAGAACAAATATTCCAAGTCCGATACCAAACACCCCATAAATCGCAAATTACCGAATTGACCGAATTCGCCATTCCTCGCCCTGGTTTCTCCTCAACAGTCGACCTCTTCTCCCAAAGACGTTGTCGGCGTCCTCCTTGCAATACATTTTCCGCTGATCTTTACCGCGCAAGCATCGCAGACGCCTGACCGCACTCGGAACAAATGCCTACAGCATCAACCGATTGATGCAAGTAGCACTTCATTTTGCGCAGTCATCTCCTCTAATCTGACACGTCTTAATCTTGACGCTAGGCCGCTCCTCCAGGGACCGAGAGTCGACTCAGCGTCGACCTTTTCGGATTCCTCCAATCCGAGCTTCACGCATGCCATTATCCGCGCCCTTTCCTCTACTTCGTCCGCGACCTTAATTGACGTGCGAGATTGGCGCTTCACCCTCGCTTAAGCCTTCGAAAGCACTGACTGTCACACATTTAATAGCCAATGTTAGTGCTATTTGCGATAGACGATAAAATGGAAACCCAAAGTACGAGACAAAAGATGCATGCTGTACGCATTCATAATTACGGTAAAACAGATGTGCTGAAGTATGAAGAGGTCGACATGCCTGAACCCGCTTCCGACGAAGTCCTGGTGAAAGTAAACTATGCAAGCGTAAATCCAATGGATTGGAAGTTAA
>Ga0307373_10004644_pt1 | contig 22958 bp, 20 predicted proteins | sample OX2MG_FD_202534 | JGI IMG/M metagenome (GOLD analysis project Ga0307373, IMG submission 202534) | Soil microbial communities from Risofladan, Vaasa, Finland - OX-2 | ecosystem: Environmental > Terrestrial > Soil > Coastal area > Acid sulfate soil | place: Finland: Risofladan, Vaasa | collected... | reverse complement strand
GGCGTAGGCACCCATACCCCAGGTCGGGAGCACGTGGTGGAGCTTGCCGGTCGAGGTCATGTACGTGGGGTTGCCGTAGATCGCCCGCTGGAACGTCATGGCGACCGGCGTGATCGGGTTGCAGAGGTAGAGGAAGGTGATCCACGGCGCCCCGCGGTCGGCCGCCTTCGTCGAGATCAGGTCGAACTGGTAGACGATCGGCGTCAGCCAGAACCAGGCCATGAGCAGCACCTCGGTCAGATGCTGGGTGTCCCGCAGGTAGACGTTGACCGCCGAGAGGAAGATCGAGACGGCGCCGGTGAAGACGACGAGCGTCACGAAGGCGAGCGGCAGCAGCAACAGGAACGGCCAGTCCGGCGTGATGCCGAAGATCACCAGGGCGAGGACGAGGACGACGATCTGGATGACGAACATCACGATGGCGACGCCGACCACCGAGAGGGCGAGGAGTTCGCGCGGGAAGGCGACCTTCTTCACGATGCCCGCCTTTCCCACCACCACCCCGGTGGCGCTCATTGCGGCTCCGTTGAACAGGTTCCAGACCAGGAGACCGGCGAAGAGCCAGACGGCGAAGTGTGCCAACCCGTTCTTGGCGATGAGGCTGAAGACCATGAAGTAGATGGCCAGCACCAGGGCCGGATTGAGCATCGACCACACGTAGCCGAGCACCGAGTTCTTGTACTTGACCTTGAGCTCGGTCCGCGTGAGCAGCGCCAGCAGGTCGCGGTTCGCCCACAGGTCCTTCAGACGTTGGCCGAGCTGGACCTTGCCGTTGACGACGGTGATGCGGTCGTTGCTCTGGCCGGGCACGAACCGGGTGCTCCCGCCGATGACGCTGGGCCGCTCGGGCTCGGAGCCCGCGGACGCCGGCTCGTCGATGCCGAGGCTCATCAGGTGGCGGACCCCGACCCGGCAGTCGAGGCCGGCAGGACGTCCTTCTGGATCACCTCGTCGATGAAGCCGTACTCGCGGGCCTCCTCGGCGGTGAACCACCGGTCGCGGTCGGAGTCGGCCTCGATCCGTTCCACCGACTGTCCGGTGTGGAAGGCGATCCGCTCGGCCAGCATGCGCTTGAGGTAGATGATCTGCTCGGCCTGGATGGCGATGTCGGAGGCCTGGCCCTGCATGCCGCCGGACGGCTGGTGCATGAGGATGCGGCTGTGCGGAAGGGCGAACCGCTTGCCCGGTGTACCCGCGCACAACAGGAACTGGCCCATCGATGCGGCCAGTCCCACGCAGATGGTGCGCACGTCGCACCGCACGTACTGCATCGTGTCGTAGATGGCCAACCCGTCGGTGACCGAACCGCCCGGCGAGTTGATGTACACCGAGATGTCGCGCTCCTGGTTCTCGGCCTCGAGCAGGATCAGCTGCGAGCACACCAGGTTCGCCGTGTTCTGGTCGATGGCCGAGCCGATGAAGACGATGCGCTCCTTCAGCAGGCGCTGGAAGATGTCGGACCCGGGTCCGACGTCGACGCCGGTCTTCATCTCGGGTGCCCCGGAGGTCACTCCGGACAGAGCGGCGGGCGACGTGGGGAGAGGGGAATCCATGAGGGATGAGCCTAGTGGGTGGTGGGTGTCCCGGGACGCACGGGGGTGCCCTGCGCCGACCGGGTCGCCACCGGTCGGGCACCGGCGGCGACCTCCCGCAGCACCGTGACCAGGTCGGTCCCGGCGTGTTCGAGGCCGAGTGCGCCGAGCCGGGCCCGTCCGGCGTCCACCAGTGCCTCGCGGCGGGCCGGGTCGCCGAGCAGGGCGGCCACCGCGTCGGCCACCGACCGGGGACCCTTGCGCTCGAGCAGGACGCCGGCGTCGCCGACCACCTCGGCCACGGCCCCGGCGTCGTAGGCGACGATGGGCAGCCCCTGGGACATGGCCTCCACCAGGGGGACGCCGAAGCCCTCGTGCTCCGAGAGCATCACCAGCACGTCGGCCGCGTGGTACCGGGCGGCGAGCTCGCCCGGGCTCAGCTGGGTCGTGAACTCCACCGCCCCGGACAGTCCGAGGTCGGCGGCGAAGCGCCGGAGGGCGGCGGCGTAGTGGGGCTCGGTCGGGCCCCCGACGATGGTGAGGTGGGCGTCGGGGGCCGTCGACGCCCGCGCCACGAACAGTGCGGCGATCGTGTCCTGGTGGGCCTTGTTGGGGGCCAGCCGTCCCACCGACAGCCACCACGGTCCGCCGGCGGCCGCCCGTCGGGCCAGCACGGCCGCGGCAACGGGGTCGGGGGCAACCGGGGGCAGGGCGACGTTGGCGACCGGCACCACCCGCGTGGCGGGGCACCCGGCGGCACGCAGCTCGGCCACGTCGAACTCGGACACCCCGATCCCGAGGACGCACCGCGGGGCGAGCTCGGCGAGCTCGCGGACGGCCGCCTCCTGCATGCGGGCGATGCCGTTGTTCCACCGGGCGAAGAACGGCGCCGGGGTGATGCTGTGGTAGTTGAGCACCACCGGTTCGGGGCGGCGGGCCAGCCAGCGGGTCATGTCGGACCGGGTGGCGACCTGGTACACGAGGACGTCCCCGGGGACGGCGTCGCGCTCGTAGTCGCGGTAGGGCCGGGTCTCGTCGACCGTTTCGGGGTCGGGCAGCTCGGTGTAGACGGTCGACGGCACGCCGGCGGCGAGCAGCAGGTCGCGCAGGGAGCGGGTGTGCTCCCCCACTGCGTCGCGCCGGTGGAGCATGGGCACCATCAGGTGGATCCCGGGGCGCCGGGGGACGCCCGGCGCGCTGCCGTCGGACCCGCGGGCGGTCACCGGGACCTCCGGGCGACGACGGCGTGCACCTGTCCGTGCTCGGCCAGGTGCACCTCGGGGTCGACCAGTCCGAACCGGGGCAGCACCGCCGACCACGTCTCCGGATGGAGCGGGCGCCCGGGCAGCAGGTCGCGCACGGTCGGTGGGAGTGCGGCGTCCCAGGCGTCCTGGTCGGTGACCAGGAGCACCAGGACACCACCCGACGCCAGCGCACGGGCGGCACCGGACACCAGGTCGACCTTCCCGTCCAGGGGGACCCGGTCGACACACCCCGACAGCACGACCCCGGACCGGCCGGCGACGGGGAGCCGCCCGAGGTGCTCCACCACATCGGCGACCGACACCCGGACCTGGCCCGGGCGCCCCGTCGGCGCATCGCGGACCGCCCAGGCCAGGGCCGCCCGGGGGTCGACCGCGTCCACGTCCGCTCCGGCCCCGGCCACGGCGTCGACCACGCTGCGGTCCCCGAGCTCGCCGACCACCACGGGACGGCCGGCCGGTTCCCCCAGCCACGGAGGGACCGCGTCGGCCCACGACGAAACGTCCGGCACCGGCAGCGCCAGGTCGGCCGGGCGGATGCCCAGGGGGTCACCGGCGGCCTCCAGGCGCTCCACCCGGGCCGACAGGAACCGGAGCGCGTCGAACACGGCCGTGTCGACCGGAACCGTCCGGCGCACGTCGTCGACGATCCGCTGCGTGTACTCGGTCAGCTCCTGGGCCAGAGCCGTGATCACGTCACCGAGCACCCGCTCGCCGGCCCGGGCCCCCCGGCCCCGATCCCACAGGTCGGCGGGCAGCCCGTGCCAGGGCTCGACCCAGGTCCCCCGGTCGTCCGGCGACGACAGCCGGCGCATGGCGTCGTCGAACCCCCATCGGACGGTGCCCTGGGGCGCCAGCCGTTCGAAGGCCTCGAGGAGCTCCCGCTCGCCGTCGGCCGGCTCGCCGGACCCCTCGGGCGGGTCCCCGGACCCGGTCGCGTCGTCAGTCACGGCCACCACTCTCCCGCACGTAGGGGGTCCCGCCCACCGGGACCTCGAGCCGCACCGTCCGCAGCGGTGCCGCGGGACCACGGGCCGCCACCTCGGTGAGGAAGGCCGTGTACCGGTCGATGATGGCCGGCCACGAGTAGTTGCGGGCCGTGTACTCCCGCCCGGCGCCGCCCAGCGCCGCACGCAACCCCGGTTCGGCCGTGAGCCGGTCGACCGTCGCCTCGAAGCTCCGGTAGGAGTCGAACCACAGTCCTCCGCCCGACCGGGTGCAGTGCTCCATCGTCGCGGCGCACGCGCCGTTGACCAGCACGGGAACTCCCAGCGTCCACGCCTCCAGCACGACGAGGGAGAACGACTCGTAGGCCGACGGCGTCACCATGACCTGCGCGCCGGCCAGGATGTCCCACTTGTCGGCCTCGGACACGGTGCCCGTCACCACGATGTCCGGATGGTCGGGGGACGCAGCCGACACCGGTCCGACGAAGGCGAGCGCCAGGTCGCCCGGGCGGCGGGCCTTGTACTCGGCGAAGTAGTCGGCCAGCATCCCGCAGCCCTTGTGCTCGTCGACCCGGCCCAGGTAGCACAGGTACGGGCGGTCGCCCAGGCCCAGGATCGCACCACCGGGGCGCCCGGCACCGGCCGGGTCGTTGACGCCCAGGCCGAGCACGGTCTGGGGTCGGGCGCCGATCCGGAACACGTGCTCCATGAGGTCCCGCTCGGCGCGGGTGTGGTACACGAGCCCGTCGATGTCCCGGAAGCTGCGGCGGAACGCCGGCAGGTAGAGCGCCGGCTCGTCGTGGGCGGCAGGGTGGAGGACCACGGGCGCCCGGGCCACGGCAATGGCGTCCACGGTGGTGGCGAAGAGATACGGGTAGCAGGCGATCACGTCGCCGTCGGAAGCGGCCACGGCGTCGACCAGATCCGGGCACATCGGGCCGTTCAGGGCGACCCATCGCCGGGCGTCGGCCAGCGACGCCGCCTGCGGCGCGACCCGCAGGCGGGCGTCGAGCTCGAAGTACTCCAGCGTGCGCTGCGAGGCCGTCGGGAACCGGCGCACGGTGACCCCGTTGACGACCGACGTGCCCGGGGGCTCCGTGTTCGCCCAGGTGAGGTGGTCGAGTGCGCAGCTGGTGAGCACCTCCACCTCCCAGCCGGGCCGCACGCACAGACGCTCCGCCAGCATGCGTGCCGCGGTCTCGGCGCCGCCGATGACCTCGGTCCCGTAGCGGGGCGTCACGAAGACCAGCTTCATGCCACCACCCGCGTGCGTTCGGACACCCGCCCGAGCGCCTCCACGAAGCGTCGCCGGATGCCGGGTGCGGCGAAGTCGTCCAGCCGCCGGTGGCCCGCGGCCACGAGGCGCCCGGCGAGCTCCGGATCGCGACGCACCCGGTCGATGGCCGCCGCCACGGTCGCCGGTCGGGCGGTGCGCAGGAGGAGGCCGGCGTCGGCCAGGGTCTCCCCCACCGCGCCGGCGTCGAGCGCCACGATCGGCGTGCCCGCACGCATCGCCTCGAGCAGCGGGATGCAGAACCCCTCGTGGCGCGACAGGCACACGAACACGTCGGCGTCGTCGTACCAGGCCGCCAGCTCCGCGGCGGTCAGCCCCTCGCCGTGGTGCACGGCGTCGACCAGGCCGAGTTCGGCGGCGAACGCGAGGACGGCGGCGGCGTAGTCCGGGGTGACCGACGGGCCCACCAGGTGGAGCCGGGCCCGCGGGTCGTAGAGGCGGCGGTAGACCCACAGTGCCCCGACGAGATGCTCGTGGCACTTGTTCGGTGAGATCCGTCCGACGAAGAGCAGCACGGTGGCGTCCCCGTGGCGGGAGGCCAGGCGCTCGCGCTCGGACGGGTCGACCACGCCGCCGTCGACCTCCAGGTCCACCAGGATGGGGACGACCTCGGTCGCCGGGCACCCGAGGGCGGCGAGCTCGCGGGCGTTGAACGCGGAGTCGGCGATCCCGAGCACGGAACGCGGGGCGAGCGCCGCCACCTGCCGGTGGGCCAGAGCGACCTTGGCCGCGGTGTGCTCCTCCCACCCGGCGTAGAACGACTCGGGCGTCACGTTGTGGTAGTCGAGCACCAACGGCTCGTCGCGGCCCAGCAGGAAGTCGGCGACGGGCGACGACGTGCCCAGCTGGTACAGGAGGACGTCACCCGGACGGGCCCGGCCGGGATACCTCTCGAAGTACATGGCTTCGTCCCGGAGTTCGTCGTGAGCGGCCTCGACGTAGATGTCGGAGTCCCATCCCACGGAGCGGAAGGCATCACGCAGCGCCAGGGTGTGGTCGCCCGTGGCGTCCCGGGGGAGGAGCGCCGGCACGAATTGGTGGACGGCGGTCACCGCTCCCGCGTGGCGACCACGAGGTACTCCGTCGGCCCGAGCAGCAGTTCGTTGAGCGCGTCGATGGCCGCGTTGACCGCGCCTGCGTCCGGACCCCCCGGATCCACGTGCCCGAGCGTGCGGTCGGCACCGCCCCGTACGGCGTCCGCCACCGCGAACCCCCGCGACCCCAGCAGATGGGCCCACGTCTCGGCGTGGAGGGGCCGGCCCGGCGCGAGGTCCCGGACGACGGCCGGGACCGAGGCCGCCCAGCCCTCCGGCGTCGTCGAGTGCAGGACCAGGGTCCCGCCCACGGACACACGGGTGGCGACCAGCTCGAGCAGGTGCTCGCGCTCGTTCGGCCGCAGCCACTGCAGCGACCCGGTGAGCACGATGGCGCCGAGGGCCTCGCCGGCGACCACCCGGAGGTGGTCGACGATCCCCTCGGCCCGCACGTCCAGCCCCCGGGCCAGCGCCGGCTCGAGCACGAGGTCGGAGGGATCGACCCCGTAGGCGTCGACGCCGGCGGCGGCCAGGGCGTCGAGCAGCGCGCCGTCGCCGCAGTCGGCGACCAGCACCCTGTCGGTCGCGCCACGGACGGCGTCCACCGCGGCCGCCGACCACCAGCCGCCGCCAGGGTCGGCGGCGGGGACCGCGTCGGCGGGCAGGTCCGGCGACCGGTGGGTCTCCACGGCCGCCTCGAGGGCCTCGACGTGATCGACCACGACGTGGAACATGCGCGAGACCGACCAGGCGAACTTCACGATCTGGGCGACGACGAAGTCCATGTACCAGCCGAGGCCCTTGCGGATCAGCCGCTTGACGTAGCTCCCGACGGCCTTGTTGGACGCGGTCGGCACGGCGATGTCGACGTAGGCCGACCCGTCCACGAGGGCGAGCGTCTCGCGCAGGCGGGCCCGTCCCTGGAGCCCGACCGGCGAGAACTCCAGGAACAGCTCGTCGAGCTCGGCTTCGAGCCCCGCCGGGAGGTCGCCGGACGCACGCCGGCGGCGGACCTCTGCGTCGATCTCCGCCATCACCTCGTCGAGGTAGCGGATGCGCTCCGACGTGTCGCCCACGGCACCCTCGGCCGGCCCGGGGGCGTCGGGCGTCACGGGCGACGGGGCGGAGGACGAGGTCGGCACAGGGCGACTATAGCCAGGGGTCCCCCGGGGTCCCGTGAGCCACGCCGTGCCCGGGACCACGGCTCGGTAGGCTGCGTCCACGCGGGCGTGGCGGAATCGGCAGACGCGCCGGGTTTAGGTCCCGGTCCCTTCGGGGGTGGAGGTTCGAATCCTCTCGCCCGCACTCCCGCCCGCACCGACCGCACCGATCGCACCGACCGCACCGACCGGATCCGGCACGCCGGGTCCCACGGGACGCCCGACGCGGGTCGGCTGGCACGGGTCCGCCCACGGGTGTTCACTGTGTCCATGCCCTTGGACGGTGTGTACGAGCCCAGTTCGGCACAGTGGGTGCGCGACCAGGTGGAGCGGTACGAGTCGTCCGGCGGGACCGAGGGCACGACGCTCCTCGACACCGGACTTCCCGTCGTGATCGTCACCCACCGGGGCGCGGCCACGGGCAGGCTGCGCAAGACGCCCTTGATGCGGGTCGAGCACGACGGCGTCTACGCCCTGGTCGCCTCGCAGGGCGGCGCACCGACGCACCCGCACTGGTACGCCAACCTCCTGGCCGACCCCCACATCGAGCTGCAGGACGGACCGGAGCGACGGGACCGGGTCGTGCGCCAGGTCGAGGGCGACGAGCGGGCCCGGTGGTGGGAGCGGGCCGTCGCCGCATATCCGCCGTACGCCGAGTACCAGGAACGGACCGACCGGGTCATCCCCGTCCTGGTCGCCGAGGCCGGGGCCGACTGAACCGGTCCCCCGCCGCTCAGCCGCCGCCGTCGACCGCGACGACCTGGCCCGTGACGTAGCCGGCGGCCGGCGACACCAGGAACCGCACCACGTCGGCGACGTCCTCGGGTCGGCACACCCGGCCGAACGGGGAGGCGGCGTCGAGGGACAAGATGTCGTCGACCCCCATCATGCCCTTGACGAGGCGTCGCCCCATCTCGGTGTCGACGAGGCCCGGGGCGACCACGTTGGCGTGGATCCCGTGGGGCCGCTCCTCCTTGGCCAGGGTGAGGGCGAGCGCCTCGAGCGCCACCTTGGCCATCGTGTACGGGGCGGACCGGGCCGCGACGTGCCGGGCGGCGACCGACGAGATGAAGACGAGGTCGCCCCGGGGACGCTCGCGCATGGCCGGGAGCAGCGCACCGCACAGCTGGAAGGCGCCGTACACGTGGGTCCGCATCAGCCGGTCGACCTCGGACAGGGGGGTATCGGCCACCGTGCTCCCCCGGCTGGCGACGCCCGCGTTGCAGACGAGCAGGTCGACCGGACCGAGGTCGGACAGGACCGCCTCCGCCAGCCCGGCGACGGCGTCGGGGTCGTCGATCGATGCAGCGAATGCCGCACCACGGCACCCGTTGGCCTCGATGTCGGCGACGGTGGCGGCCGCCGAGTCGGCGTCCCTCCGGTAGTTGACCGCCACGTCGCATCCGTCCGCGGCCAGGGCGAGCGCGATCGCCCGGCCGATCCCGCGCCCCCCTCCGGTGACGAGGGCCGTGCGGCCCGCCAGCGGGGCGTCGGATGCCGCGGTGGGTGTGGCGGTGGGTGTGGCGGTGGCGCGTGCGCTCACGGTGGCGTCCTGTCTTGCAGAGGGGATGGCTTTCGGCCATGCTTCCCCGGTTCCGCCGCATCGTCAACGTGAGCGGCCGGACGATCGACCGCAGGTCGACGAAAGCGCACATCCACACCCGTCCGATCCGCACCGGTCGGATCCACATCAGGAGGACACCCATGGGAATGCTCGACGGCAAGGTTGCCATCGTCACCGGCGCGGGCCGGGGCATCGGACGGGAGGAGGCCCTGCTGCTCGCCTCCGAGGGTGCGAAGGTCATCGTCAACGACGTCGGTGCGTCGCTCCAGGGCGAGGGTGGCGACAAGCACCCGGCCGAGGAGGTCGTGGAGCTGATCAAGGCCGGCGGCAGCGACGGCGCCGTCAACTCGTCCGACGTCAGCTCGTGGGAGGGCGCCAAGGCCCTCGTCGACCAGGCCGTCGACACCTTCGGCCAGCTCGACATCCTCGTCAACAACGCCGGCATCCTGCGCGACAAGATGTGCTTCAACATGGAGGAGTCCGACTGGGACGACGTCATCCGCGTCCACCTGAAGGGGCACTTCGCCCCCGCGCACCACGCCGCCGTCTACTGGCGGGGCCGGGCCAAGGCCGGCGAGGAGGTCACGGGGCGCATCATCAACACGTCGTCCGAGGCCGGACTGTTCGGAAACGCCGGGCAGGCCAACTACTCCTCGGCCAAGGCCGGCATCGCCTCCCTCACCTGGGTGCTCGCCCGCGAGCTCGGACGCTACGGGATCACCTGCAACTCGATCTCGCCGCGCGCCCGGACCCGGATGACCGAGAACATCTTCGGCGAGATGGCGAAGGCCGAAGGCGGCTTCGACAAGTTCGACCCGCGCAACGTGGCCCAGCTGGTGACCTTCCTCGCCACGGACGAGGCCGCAGACATCAGCGGCCAGAACTTCATCGTCTACGGCGGCGACATCTGGGCCATGGGGGGCTTCCACCCCGTCGGCGAGCTGCACCGCGACTCGATGTGGACGCCGGCCGAGCTGGCCGCCGCCAAGGGCGAGCTGTTCAAGGACGTCTCGTCGGGAGTGCCGCCCTTCAGCCTGGCGTGAACCCCGGGCGGCGTGCCGCCGGTCGCACACCACACGGGCCCGGTCAGGCGACCGGGCCCGACCGCGACGGCGGGCGGCCGAGCACGAGGTCGGCGACCCGGCCGTCCACGCCGGACGGGTCCCCGTCGTAGACGACCCGTCCCTTGCGGAGCACGACCACGTCGTCGGCCAGTACCAGCGCCCGGTCCACGTGTTGCTCGATGAGCAGCAGCGAGGTTCCCGAGGCCAGCACCTGCCCGAGGGCGCCGTAGACCTCGTCGACCACCACCGGGGCCAGCCCGAAGGAGAGCTCGTCCACGACGAGGAGCTTCTGGTGCAGGACCAGCACACGGGCCAGCGCCAGCATCCGCTGCTCGCCCCCCGACAGCGTCCCCGCCGACTGGGTGCGGCGCTCGCCGAGCCGGGGGAACGCCTCGTAGGCCCGGTCCAGGGCGTCTGGTACCCCGTGGCGGCCCAGCGCCCGCCGGAACGCCAGGGTGAGGTTCTCCTCGACCGAGAGCGAGGCGAACACCGAGCGCCCCTCGGTCAGCTGCGACAGCCCGAGGCGGGCGATCTCGTAGGCGGGACGACCGGTGATGTCCTTCCCGTCGAAGCGGACGGATCCCTTCGTGGCGGGCACGAGTCCGGACACCACCCGCGCCACGGTCGACTTGCCGGCACCGTTGGCTCCGATCAGGGCCAGCGCCCGACCGGTCCGCACCTGCAGCGACACGTCGAACAGCGCCTCGTAGGGCCCGTACGCGGCGCTCACACCGCGCAGTTCGAGCATCGGGGCGATCCCCTCCGGCACGTCCGACCCCGCCGTCCCCCCGGGCGGGGCGGTCATGCCGTGATCCCGAGATAGGCCCGGCGGACCTCCGGGTCACCCAGGACCTCGGCCACGCCGCCGGTGGCGAGCACCTTCCCGAAGTTGAGGACGACCAGCCGGTCGACCGTCGACTCGACGAGTGCCAGGTCGTGCTCGACCAGCACGACGGCCGCACCCGTGCTCCGGCGGGTCTCGTCCAGGATGCGGGCCAGGCGGGCCGTGTCGTCGGCGTCGAGGCCCGAGGACGGCTCGTCCAGCATGAGCAGCCGCGGCGCGCCCATCATGGCCCGGCCGAGCTCGACCAGCCGGGCGTGTCCGAGGTCGAGGGTGTCGACCGGGCGACCGGCCAGGTCCGTGAGTCCGAGCAGGTCGAGGACCTCCCGCACGTGGTGCAGCTCGGTCGGGGTCGGACCGCCACGGTGGAGGAAGTCCCGCCAGATCCGCACCGTCCCGCTCGCCGCCTGCTCCGCCACCAGGAGGTGGTCGGCGACGGTCATCCCCTCGAAGAGCTCCATCCGCTGGAAGGTGCGCCCGATGCCGAGCCGGCTCCGCTTCCAGACCGGCTGCCGGTCGATGCGCCGACCGGCGAACACCACCGAGCCCTCGTCGGGCACCTCGAGTCCGAACAGGCAGTTGAAGAACGTCGTCTTGCCTGCTCCGTTCGGTCCGACGATCCCGACCGCCTCTCCCGGGGCGACCTCGAGCCCGACGTGGTCGAGTGCCAGGATCCCCCCGAAGCGCTTGGTGATCCCCGAGGCGACCAGCAGCGCGCCGCCGCTCATCCCGCTCCCTCCCCCGCCGGGACCACCGGGGCACCGGCCACGGCGGTGCCGGCTCCGCCGGTGCCGCCCGGGCCCGGCGTCGGGGTACGGGTGGCGGCCCGTGCCGCCCGTCGCCGGCCGACGGCCTCGAGGGTCCTGGCCCCCAGGAAGTCGAGGAAGCCCTCGGGATGCCGGGTGTAGCTGAGCGTGGCCAGCCCGAACAGGACGGCCACCAGCCCGGCGAACCGGCTGGGCAGGGTGGTGACCGCGACCTGCAGGGTGGCGTAGACGACGCCGGCCACGAGTGCCCCGGCGATCGACCGGAGGCCGACGATGGCCACCACCACCAGGAGCACGGCGGAGATCTGGTAGCCGAAGCCGTCCGGCGACAGTGAGCCCTCGAGCGAGCCGTAGAGTGCGCCGCCCACGCCCGCCAGGGCGGCGGACAGTGCGAACACCAGGACCCGGAGACGGTAGACGTCCACTCCGACCGAGCTGGCGGCGAGCTCACTCCCGCGCACGGCCGCCAGGTAGCGGCCCATCGTCCCGTCGCCCACCAGCTTCACCACGGCGGAGGCACCGGCCAGGACGACCAGGGACAGCAGGAAGAACGGCTTGGCCGCCGCGAAGCTGACCGGGCCGGCGGACGGACGGGGCACGGTGACGCCGCCGGCACCGTTCCCGATCCACGAGTTCGGGAACAGGATGTTGTCGGCCAGGAGGGCGAAGGCGAGCGTGGCGAGGGCCAGGGGCAGACCGGCCAGTCGCAGTGTCGGCAGGGCCACCAGCACACCGAGGCCGGCGGCCAGCAGTCCGCCGGCCAGCATGCCGAGGACCACGGGAAGGCCGACGTGGTTGGCGAGCTGCCCGGCGACGAAGCCGCCGAGACCGGCGAACGTGGCCTGGCACAGCGAGATCTGTCCGGTCATGCCGGTGAGCAGCGTCAGCGACAGGAAGACGACGGCGAACGCCACCCCCTGGTTCATGGTCAAGAGCCAGTCCGGGGGCACCCAGGTCACCGCCGACAGCACGGCGAGGGCCCCCACCGCCCATGCCAGGGTGGCCGTCGGACGGCGGGTGAGGAGTCCGGGGTGCCCGTCGGCGGCGTCACCCGCCAGGCGCTGGTGCCACAGTCCGACACTGCGCACCGTCCCGTCGGCGGCGGCCAGCGTGGACGCCGAGCGGTAGCCCGAGGTACCCCGCTCGACCGCCGAGGACGGCGGGTCGCAGGCGGACAGCGGGTCGTCGAGTTGACGCTGGCGGGCGATCGGCAGGAAGACCAGCAGCACCACGAACGGAAGGGAGGGCCGCAGACCGTTGGCGATCACACCGGCCGGCATGTAGCCGGCGACCACCTGCTGGGCGACACCGAGGGCCAGACCGCCGACCAGGGCCAGCGGCAGGCTCGAGAACCGTCCGATGACCGCCCCGGCGACGCCCCACACCAGGAGGACGGTGAAGTTCTGCGGGTCGAGTTGCGAGTAGAGCGGCGACAGCAGCACGCCGGCCAGTGCGGCCATCACGCTCGACAGGATCCACGCGAACGCGCTGACCCGGCCGGCGTTTACCCCGGCCAGCTCGGTCATCCGGGGGCTCTCGACCACCGCCCGCATCTCGAGCCCGACCGGGGTGAACCGGAACAGGACGACCAGGACCCCCACCACGAGCACGGTGCAGGCGCTGATCGAGAGCTCGAGGCCGCTGATCGGCACGGACCCGAGGTGGAGGTACACCCGCTGGGCGTCCCCCACGATGGCCGGTGGTGGGATCTCCGGCTCCGACCCGGCGATGATCAGCGCCACCTGCGGCAGGGCGACGAGGAGCCCGAGTGAGGGGACCAGCTTGACCAGCGGTGACGCGGTGCGGATCCGTCGGAACAGCAGCCGGTCGAGGATCACCCCTACGAACGGGCCGATGACCAGCACGGCGATGACGCCGGCCGCCCACCGGGGCCAGTCGTCCTGGATCAGCGACACGTAGGCGAGAGCCGACACGAACGCCTGGGCCCCGAAGGCGAGGTTGAACACGCCGGAGGCCTTGTAGGTGAGCACCAGTCCGACGGCCATGAGGGCGAACACGCAGCCGAAGGGGACCCCGGGGACGGCGTAGTCGAGGAACTGGGTCACTTGCCCGGCACCCCGGGTTGCAGGGGCAGCGTCGTGACGGTGACCGACGACGTCCGGGCCCGGCCGGTCTGGTCGTAGCACGAGTACACACTGGCCGGGGTGGTGAAGACCGGGACGAACCGGGTTCCCCTGGCCCGGACGTACGTCGTGCAGTCCAGGTCGTTCACGCCGGTGTGGGCGATCTCCCAGTTGACCGGCGGGTAGGCCCCGTCGGCCGTGAACGCCGTCAGCCGGTTGATGGCGCGCACCAGCGCCGTCCGGGTCACGTCGTTGCCGATGGCGCGCAGCCCCCGCACGAAGAGGTCGGCACTGACCCACCCGGCGAGCGCCGTACCCGACGGCGTCGTTCCGGGCGCGTAGCGTTTGAGGGCGGCGTTGAAGGCGTCGATGCCCGGGTAGACGCCCGGGTGGAGCGCCGTGACCTCGAAAGGCGTCTGCTGCAGGAGGAAGTACACGCCCTGGTAGGCCGATTCGTTGTTGTCGAGGATCCGCCGGTCGTAGCCGTCGAGCCAGTACTGCACCGTCGCACCCATCCCGTGCTGCTGCAGCGTCTGGGACAGCTTGATGTTCCCGGTCGAGTCCATGCACGTGGCGACGAAGTCGACGCCGTTCTGCTGCATGCGGGTGACGTCGGCATCGAGGCTGGCTGCTCCGTAGGGGATCGAGAAGTCGACCACCGGCGTGGCGATGTGATACTTCGCCAGGCCCTTCACCACGGCGACGCATCCCCCCGACGACTGGGCCACGTTGTAGGCCAGGACGGCGGCCGTGCGGCGGTGCGTCTGCTGTGCCACGTAGGCCACCTGAGGCATGGGCAGGGACGACGCGATGTAGGAGCCGCCGGCGCCGAACATGGCCGGACCCGACCACTGGGCGTTGGTGTTCTCCTGGATGCCGAAGGTCGGCACCGCCTGCGAGCGCAGGATCGACGACCCGGTGAAGAACGGGGTCCCCACCCCCACCACGGCGAACACCTTGGACTGGACGAGGCGCTGGGCGGCGGCGGTGTCACCCGACGGGGACGTCCCGTCGTCGACCAGTGGCGAGTAGACGATCTTGCGCCCGTTGACCCCGCCCGCGGCGTTGACCCGGTCGAAGTAGACGGCGGCGCCGGTGGTGACCGGGGCGAAGCTCGACGCCGCGAAGCCGCTGAACGACCCCATGGCACCGACCCGGATGGTGGTGGGGGTCACCCCGTCGGTGTCCCCGGCGTGGGAGACCGTGAGGACGGTGACATTGGCGCACGAAGCCAGGAGGACGGACCCGGTCAGCACCGGGGCGACCAGGGCCGCCGCACGGGCGACCACGCGGGACGCCCGGTGCGCAAGACGACGCCCTGGATCCACAGCCCTCCCCGGTGCTCACGCCGCTCCTCGACACGTACCCCGATCCGGGCGACCTGCGGCGAGGGGACCCGACCGCTGTCGACTGTACCGCCCGGGCGCGTCCGGCCGGGTGACGCATCCGGCCCCGCCGTTCAGGCCCTCGAGGGCACCTTCGCCGTCGCCTCGCCCACGACCTTCTCCTCGCCCTCCGCGTTGCGGAGCCGGACGTCGAGGTCGATCAGGTGGAGGTCGCCCTCGGTCCGCTTCCCGGTGACCACGACGGACGACCGGAGCTCCTCGTCGGGCCAGGTCTGGCGGGCGAATCGCACCGTGAACCGCGTGACGTTGCCGGGGCCGACGTAGTCCGTGATGGCCGTGCCGAGCAGGCCCATCGAGAACATCCCGTGACCGAACACGCTGGGCTGGCCGGCGGCCGTGGCCTTGACCTCGTCGTGGTGCATGGGGTTGTAGTCGCCCGACGCCCCGGCATAGGCCACCAGGTCGGTCCGGGTCAGGACGTGCGTCCGGGTCGGAGCCTCGTCCCCCTCGGTCACGTCCTCGTAGTAGAGCGCTGCGTCAGCCATTCCCTCGTCCTCCGTCTCCCGGGCTCGCGCCGGTCCGATACCGCAGGTCCACGATCGCACGCGTGAAGCCGGCCCGGCCAGCCCGGGCGCGGGACGTCGCCCGGCACGCGCCGGAGCCGGGCCGCACCGCGGTCAGCGCCCCGGCTCGGGGTCGCGCGGCAGGCCCAGCAGCCGCTCACCGATCACGTTCCGTTGCACCTCGCTGGTCCCGCCGGCGATCGTCATGCACTTCGACTGCAGCACCATGTAGGCGGAGAACGCGGCGTCCCCCTCGGTGACCGCCCCCTCGGGACCGCACAGGTCGAGTCCGAATTCGTGCACCCGCTGGTCGAACTCGGCGCCGACCAGCTTGCGCACGCTCGACTCGGACCCGGGCTGGAGCCCGCCGACCGAGCGCAGGGTCGCCCGCATCCCGAGCTGGGCGAGCGACTGGGCCTCGGCCAGCAGGTGGCCGAGCCGGTCGAGTGTCACCGGGTCCTGGAGCCCGGCATCCGCGGCCACCCGCGCCAGCACACCCTCGAGCGCGCCGCCGAAGGCCGAGTCCGTCGAGAGCGACACCCGCTCGTTGGCCAGGGTGGTCCGGGCCAGGCTCCACCCACCGTGGACCTCGCCGACCACGCACTCGTCGGGGACGAAGCAGTCGTCGAAGAACACCTCGTTGAAGAGCGCGGCGCCGGTGATCTCCCGCAGGGGGCGGATCTCGATGCCGGGCGACGCCATGTCGACCAGGAAGTACGTGATGCCCCGGTGCTTCGGCGCGTCCGGATCGGTCCGGGCCAGGCAGATGCCCCAGTGGGCCCGCTGGGCCACCGACGTCCACACCTTCTGGCCGGTCAGCGACCACCCGCCGTCGACCCGCGTCGCCCGCGTCGACAACGAGGCCAGGTCGGACCCGGCACCCGGCTCGCTGAACAGCTGGCACCAGATGTACTCGCCCCGGAGCGTCGGGCCCACCCATCGCTCGGTCTGCTCCGGCGTCCCGTGGGCCATGATCGTCGGGAGGGCCCATGCGGCGACCGCCAGGTTCTGCCGTTTCAACCCCGCCTCGGCGCACACCTGGTCGATCACCAGCTGCTCGACCGCCCCGGCGTCGCGGCCCCACGGCGCCGGCCAGTGCGGCGCCAGGAGGCCGTGGTCGGCCAGTGCCCGGCTCTGCTCGGCCGGGTCCTCGATGGCGGCGATGCCGGCGACCAGCGTCCGGAGCTCCGCCCGCAGCGTCTCGGCCTCCGGCGGGAGGTCGACGGCCAGCCGGCGACGCCATCCGGCCAGTGCCAGGCGGGCCGACTCGGCGCGCAGGGGGGCCGTGCCCCCGACGAGTTGGCGCAGCGTGGTGGCCCGGCGCAGGTGGATGTGGGCGTCGTGCTCCCACGTGAAGCCCATCCCGCCCAGCACCTGGATGGCACCCTTGGCCGCCTCGACGTAGCCGTCGAGGGCCAGGGCGGCCGCCAGCTGCACGCTCAGGCTCCCCTGAGCGGTCTCGTCCCCGGCGTCCGGGTCCTGCCCGGTGCCGAGCGCCAGCGCCGCGTCCCACGTGGCGGCGACCCCCTGCTCCACGGCCACGAGCATGTTGGCCAGCCGGTGCTTCACCCCCTGGAACTGACCGATCGGCCGCCCGAACTGCTCGCGGGTGCGCGCGTGCTCGGCACCGGTCTCGACGCACCAGCGCGCGCCGCCCACGGCGGCGGCCGACAGCACCACGAGTGCGAGGTCACGGACCAGGCCGGTCGTCGCCCCGTCGAGCACCCGCTCGGGCGCCACCCGGGCCCCCGCGACCGACCATGCCGCGCACGGGCGGGTGGGGTCGAAGGACGGCAGTGTCGTCACCGAGTCGGCGTCGTCCCGTTCGAGGAGGACCCAGCGGTCGGCGCCGTCGACGCGAGCCGTCGCCAGCACGTGGGTGACGACGGCGCCGTGCACCAGTGGGCGCACCGTCCCGGTCACCCGCAGGGTCCCGTCGTCCCCCAGGGTGCCGGCGAGTCCCGACGGAGCGACCGGCGACCCGTCGACTCCCGCCGTCGGGACGGTGAGCCCCGCGGTCAGGGTCCCGTCGGCGAGTCCGGGCAGGATCCGCTTGGCCAGTGCGGGCCCGCCGGCGGCGGCGACCACGCCGGCCACGACGGCGGTCGTGTCCCACGGGCCGACGGCGGCGGCGCGACCGAGTTCCTCGGCCACGACGGCCAGCTCGACCAGACCGGCACCCTGGCCGCCGAACTCCTCCGCCAGGTGGATGCCGAGGAGCCCCTGCCCGGCCAGGTCCCCCCAGTAGGCCGGGATCGCATCGCCCTCGGCGTCGAGCGCGGTGCGCACCGCACCGGCCACATCGCGGGTCTCGGCCCACCCCTGGACGGCGGCGCGCAGCTCCTCGTGCTCCTCCTGGATCCCGATGGCCACGGGTCAGGCTCCGAAGAGGTGGAGCACGTGGTCCAGCGAGAGCACGGCCCAGGACCGGGTGCCCAGAGCCACGGCGGCGGCGAGGATCATCATCAGGTTCTGGCCCTGCTCGGCCCAGTCGCTGATCATGAGTACGAAGTAGAGGAGGTTGAGGAGGATGCCGGCCACCAGGGCGACGGGTGTGAGGAGGCCGAGGACGAGGCCGAGCCCGAGCGCGAGCTCGGAGAAGACCACGACGTAGGCCATCGGGATGGGATGGGGCCGGACGACCTTGTCGAAACCGGTCTTGACGAAGCCCCACTTGTGCTTCTCGGCGACCGAGCCGCCCCATTCGATGCCCGAGCCCCGCTTGAGCCAGCCACCCAGGTCCTTGTGGGCGAAGCTCTTGAGCCACCAGGCCCCGAGGCCGATGCGGAGCACGGCCATCCAGTACGCGTACTGCGTGGCGGTCAGCAGATCTGTCGACGTGGCGGTGAGGTGCACGGCTCGTTTCTAGCATCCCGGGGCCCGGAAACAGAACCCGTTCTATCCGCACGTCCGCGCACCGGGGTCCCGCACGACGCCGGGGTCGGCACGGCGGGCCGCTCCCCGATCCGGTCGGCGATCCGGGGCGCTACCAGCCCCGGAAGACCGGCGGCCGTCGCTCGGCGAAGGCGGCGAGACCCTCCCTGCAGTCCTCGGTTCCGGTCACGAGCTCCTGGCCGACGGCCTCGTCCCACAGCGCCGTGGCCCGGTCGGTGTCGAGCGCCCGGTTGGTCAGGTACTTGGCCACCCCGATCGCCTTCGTGGGGGAGCCGGCCAGGCGCGCGGCCCATGCCCCGGCCTCCGCGAGCAGCTCGTCCCGGGGGACGACCTTGTTGACCAGGCCCATCCGTTCGGCGTCCCGGGCCGGCACGTCGTCGCCGAAGAAGAAGAGTTCCTTGGCCTTCTGCGGGCCGACGAGCCGGGCCAGCAGGTAGGCGCCGCCGGCGTCGGGGGCGATGCCCCGCCGGATGAAGACCTCGATGAACTTGGCCTCCTCGGCCGCCAGCACCAGGTCGCAGGCGAGAGCGAGGTGCATCCCACCCCCCGCCGCGGTGGCGTTGACCGCGGCGATCACCGGCTTCTCGCAGTCGAGGACGGCGCTCACGAGCCGCTGCCAGCCGGTGCGGATGAGGCGCGCGGCGTCGCCCACCGCCCGGTCCGGGGCGCCGTCGGGCCGGGGCAGCCCGGGCCCCGACGAACGCAGGTCGGCGCCGGTGCAGAAGCCCTTGTCGCCGGCGCCGGTGAGGACGACGACCCGCACGCCGAGGTCGGCCGAGGCCTCCTCGAGCCACACGACGACCTGGTCGCGCATCGCCGCGGTGATGGCGTTGCCGGCATCGGGCCGGTTGAGGGTGATCCAGGCCACACCGTCCTCGACCCGGCGCAGGACGGCGTCGTCGGGTGCGGCCCCGGCAGTGTCGGCAGCCATCAGATGCGGTGGATGATGTTCATCCGGGACGTGCACACCGGCTCGCCGGTGGCCGCGTCGCTCCACGCCGTCTCGACGACGACGAAGGTCATGGTCTTGCCCTTCGACTCCTTCTGGTACGCGTCGACGACCATGCCCTTGCCCTCCAGCACGTCGCCGGCGAAGACCGGGCGGTGGTAGGTGAACTCCTGTTCGCCGTGGAGGATGAGTCCGCCCTTGGCCAGGAGCGGGCCGAGGACCGCGCCCATCGGGTTGCCGCTCGGCGCCTCGTCGGTCTGGAGTTCGGGATAGGCCCCGAAGTTGCCCATGACGAAGGGGTAGGTGGGGGGTGCCGGGATCCCGGGCAGGCCGGCGTCGGCGGCGGCACGCGGATCGCGGTAGACGGGATCCGCGTCCTTGACGGCGTCGGCGAACAAGGCCAGTTGCCCGCGCTCCACGGTGACCACGGTGGTTCCCGTCGGCGTTCCGATGATCGTGCTGAGGATGTCGTCGGCCATCTGGGGCTCCCCCTGTGTCGTCGCTGCGCTCGTCCACGCCGCGCTCCGGCGGCCGTGGCTGGTGCCACCCGTCGCCCGGCGCCGGCCCCTCGCGAGGCCCGCCGGGTGGGCGATAGGGTGCCCGCTGCGCACGCTACCGCGCAAGCCCGGGTCCCGGCCCGGACCGCGCCGAGCAAGATCGGAGCCCACACATGGCAGCCATCCCCTCCTTCGAGACCCTCGGCTACGAGGAGGACGACGGCGTCGCGTGGGTCACCCTCGACCGGCCCGAGGTGTACAACGCGTTCAATGCGGTCATGCAGCGCGAGCTGCGGGCGCTGTGGCGGGCCCTCCGCCGGCACGACGAGGTGCGGGTCGTCGTGCTGACCGGTGCGGGCGACCGGGCGTTCTGCACGGGCATCGACCGGAACGAGGCCCTGGGCGGCCAGGCGGGCGACCCCACCGTGGGCGAGGACGGCGAGGCCGTCCACGTCGGCGCGGGCACCACGCCGTTCATGTTCGACGACCCCGGTGAGGACCTCGGGCCGAAGACGTGCGACCTCTGGAAGCCGGTCATCGGCGCCGTCAACGGGATGGCCTGCGGTGGCGCCTTCTACCTGCTGGGCGAGGTCGACATCGTCATCGCCACCGAGCAGGCCACCTTCTTCGACCCCCACGTGACCTACGGGATGGCCGCCGCGTTCGAGCCGCTGCAGATGACCGGCAGGATGCCGTTCGGCGAACTCGCCCGCATGACACTGCTCGGCGCGTCCGAGCGCATGAGTGCCCAGCGTGCCCACCAGCTCGGCCTGGTGTCCGAGCTGGCCGTGGACGTGGCCGACCTGCGGGAGCGAGCCGGGTGGGCGGCCCGGCAGATCGCCGACGCGCCGCCCCTCGCGGTGCAGGGATCGCTGCGGGCGCTGTGGGCGGGACGGGACCTCACCCGGGGCCAGGCCCTCGCGCTCGGGTACGCCTTCGTCGGGCTGGGCAACAGCGAGGCGGCCCTGGCCGAGGGCCAGGAGCGCTTCTCCTCGGGTGCCCGCATCGACTGGCGGCTGCGCTGACAGCTCCGGGCCGCGCCGTTCAGCGGATCCGGTCGGAGCTGCGGACCGACGGCATGCTGTGGGCCGGGCTGCCCTTCGCCCGCCACGCGTCGTAGCGGTCGAGGAATCCCTGGCCGAACGGGTCCTCGCCGAGCAGCGGCATCCCGGCCCGCCACACGGTCAGGTCGTCGGGGGCCAGCTCGCCGGCCCGCAGGACGTGGGCCCGGGTGGTGTCGGCGTCCCCCTGCCGGTGGGCCTCCGCCGCGACCCGGAAGTGGAGCCGGGCGAGCACTTCGTCGTCGGACAGGTCGGCCACCGCGTGGCGCGCCTCGCCCTCGTCCATCGGCAGCTCGCCCTGGCGGACCCACCGTCGGACCAGTTCCTTGTGGGGCGACGAGTCCGCCCCGGTGAAGTCGGCGAACGTGTCGGTCCCGAACGCCTCGCCGTTCGGCCGGGCGATCCTGTCCCCCTCGTCGATCCACACGACCGTCGGCACGTTGGAGATGGCGTAGAGCTCGGTCAGCAGGTGGTGCGGGTCGTACAGCACCGGCATGGTCAGCCCACCGGCGAAGGGGCGGACGTCGTCGGCGTTCTGGTCGATGGCCACCGCGACCACGGTGAACCCGTCGGGGGCCAGCTCGTCGTGGAGCGCCTGCCATCCCGGCAGGTCGTAGCGGCAGCCGCACCAGCTCGAGAAGGTCACGAGCAGCTTCTTCAGACCGGACCACTCGTCGAGCGAACGGGGCACGTCGTCGAGGTCGGGCAGCGTGAAGGCCGGCGCGTCGAGGTCGGCCAGCGCCCGGCGGCGGAGCTCGGCCGGGAGCGCCACGGCCACGATGCCGGCGGCCACGTCGACGACGGACGGACGGCCCACCGCCGCGGCCACGGCGGCCACGTCGAGCCGGTCGCCGACGCGGACGGCATCGAGGTCCCGGACCGGAACGCACGCGTCGCCGCGGCAGAGGCCGGACGGCGTCATCGCCCAGCCCAGCGCCGCCTGCAGGTCGCCCGGGTCGATCAGGAACGTGCCGCGTGCCGGGTCGGCCTCGGCGTCCACGAGCGCCACCCGATCCGTGATGATGGTGATCTGGCGCAACTCGTCCTCCCCGTGTCCGCCCCCACCGTGGCCCGGGTCCGGCGGACTGTCAACCACGGTCGCGGTGCCCGCCCCCCGGCGGTGCCGGCTCCCGTCCGTCCGGCGCATCGAAGCCGGCCGCCTCCGCGAATTCGTGGCTGCGGGCGCGGTAGCCGCCCCCGCCCTCGGGGGTCGGTGCCCCCGGCGAGAACAGCACGACCCCGCCGGGCGGGGTGAGCCCGGTGGCGACGGCGACGGCCCCGGTCAGGTCGTCGGCCGTCCGCACGGCGGCGGCCGGCACGCCACCGTCGGCCAGCGCCCCGACCAGCCGGTCGGCGCCCGGGCCCACGACCACCACCGCGGCCTGCGGGCGGTGGGCACCTACGGCCACCACCAGGGGCGTCGGGTCCACCCCCCGGTCGGCGCCACCCACGATGAGGGTGAGGGGCCGCCCGGCGAAGGTCCCGACCGATGCGGCCGCGGCGAACGGGTTCGAGGCCAGTGCGTCGTCGACGTAGGTGCGCCCGCCCCGCTCGCCGAGGACCTGGCAGCGCGACGGCAGCCCGGCGAACCCGTCGACCGCGCCGGCGACGGCGTCCGGCGTGGGCGGGCGCCCGGTCACCAGCAGCGCGCCGGCCACCGCCCCGCACAGGTTCCAGGCGTTGTGGCGTCCGGGAACCCGCAGGCGTGCACCGTCGGCGACCCGCACCCCGTCCACCACGACCCATCCGTCGTCCCCGACCCGGACACGCCCCTCGGGACCGTAGAGGATGCGGTCCGGGTGCCACGCCGTCCGGCGCACCGCTTCGGCGTTGCCCGCACTGACCGCCAATGCCCCTGCGCCGACGAGCCGCAGCTTGTCGCGGTAGTAGGCCTCGACGCCGCCGTGCCAGTCGAGGTGGTCCGGGGCCAGACTGGTCAGGACCACGGCCCCGGGCGGGGTCGTGACGTCAGCGGCCTGGTACGAGGAGACCTCCACGACGTACGCGTCGGCCGGCGGCCGGCCGTAGGTGTCGAGGACCGGCACGCCGATGTTGCCGACGAGCGCCACCTCGAGGCCGTCCCCCCGGAGGACCGCCG
>Ga0307373_10004640_pt1 | contig 22971 bp, 25 predicted proteins | sample OX2MG_FD_202534 | JGI IMG/M metagenome (GOLD analysis project Ga0307373, IMG submission 202534) | Soil microbial communities from Risofladan, Vaasa, Finland - OX-2 | ecosystem: Environmental > Terrestrial > Soil > Coastal area > Acid sulfate soil | place: Finland: Risofladan, Vaasa | collected... | reverse complement strand
ACTTGCGCCCTTCCAATACCGAACCACTGGTGCGACTGAATGTAGAGACGCGCAGTGACCGGGAGCTGATGGAATGCAAGACCCGGGAGCTCACGGCACTTCTCGATACCTTTTGATTTCGAAGCGATGGATCACCGCATGAAAGTACTCGTGGCCGGTGGCACAAGATAATTTGATTCGCACAGCTGTATTAGACTGTTATTGGCAGGCTACAAATGGCACAGGCCGGCAACCTGCCGAACGCTCGAAAGACGCTACACCTTCAACGGCCCCAGCGTAGCCATGGGGCAGGCACTGATTGCCATTATGGAGAATCGCCAGGTCGAGGAGGGCGGGATCCATGTGCCACCGGCTTACCAAGCAGTAGGAGTGAAGACACCGTTATATAATGCGCATCCGCTCTAGGAGAGGTGACCGAGTGGTTGATGGTACCGGTCTTGAAAACCGGCAAGGGCGCAAGCCCTTCGTGGGTTCGAATCCCACCCTCTCCGCCAATTTTTATCGCAACATACCGTGAAATCCAAACAAAAAATCCTCGTCATCCGCAATGACAAGCTTGGCGATTTCATGCTCGCCTGGCCCGCGCTGGCTTTGCTGCGCAAGAATCTTCCGCAGGCCCATATCGCAGTGCTGGTGCCGTCCTACACGGCGCCGCTGGCAGAAGCATGCTCTTATATAGATGAGGTCATCATTGATCCGAAGCTAAAGGGCGAGTGGAGCAACGGCCGCGCGCTGGCGAAGCTCCTTAAACTGAAGAAGTTTGACGCGGTGATCACGCTGTTTTCGCGCTTCGATACCGGCCTCGGTGTATGGCTCGCCGGCATCCCGCGGCGCTATGCGCCGGCCACCAAATTGGCTCGGGTATTCTACAATCGCCGTATCCTCCAGCGCCGCTCCCGTTCCGAGAAGCCGGAATACGAATACAATCAGGATATTGCGCGGATATTTCTGGAGGAACAGGGTATAGTTGAACCCAAAGCCGTTATGCCGCCTTATCTTGCGTTCGAGCCGAAGGTCATCGCGAGACTGAAGCGGAACTTCATGCAAGCGCACAAGATACCGGCGGAAAAGAAACTTGTATTTGTGCATCCAGGCCATGGCGGTTCAGCCACCAACCTGTCACTGGCGCACTATGCGGGCTTCATCCGCGCGCTGGTCATGCACAAGACACAGCATATCGTGTTGACGGCAGGACCCGGGGAGGAAGCCCAAGCGCAGCAACTCGCTGATCTGTTATTGAATGAGCCGCATACGCTCTATATATCGGATAAAGGTCTGCTGGATTTCGCCAGGCACTTGCAGTTCTGTGACCTGTTCGTCAGCGGGTCCACCGGTCCGCTGCATATCGCGGGCGCATTGAACTGCCGCACTGCGGCATTCTATCCGCGCCGGCGCTCGTCCACGGCGTTGCGCTGGCAGACCGTCAACGCGCCCGACAGGCGCATGGCGTTTGAGCCGCCAGAAGGCAGCGACGAAAGTGACATGCAGGCTATTGATTTGACGTTAGCTGCCGCGATAATCAATAAACAGTATCTGTAATGAATGGAGTGTGAATCCAGTGTTCCGACTGCAAGGCATGCAACCTCAACCCCAGCGTAATCCCTTTGCCAGGTTATTGGTATCGCTACTGTTGATAGCGGTAGGCGTGATCGCGGTATTTTTCGGCGCCATCATCATCGCCGTATTGATCGGTTTTGCCGCTATCCTGTTCATCATCCTATACCTGCGTGCCTGGTGGCTGCGTCGCAAGCTTGGGTTAAATGTACATCCGCAACACCACCAGGAGCGACACGATGGTAGCGTCACGATCGAGGGCGAATATACGGTAGAGAATGACGATAAAAAAACTCGCGATGAGAACTAAAAGAAGCATACATATCGAAGCCACTCAATGGACGTAATTCCTCAAGTACATTGTCGGTTATGAAATTGCAATCGGAGGACATCATGGCTGAACTCACACTAACGGCATTCCTTAGTCTGGATGGCGTCATGCAGGCACCCGGTGCCCCAAATGAGGATCCAAGTGGGAATTTCCCCTATGGTGGCTGGGTCGTACCGCATGCCGACACAGATACTGGCAAGACCATGGTCGAAATATTCTCGAAAGTCGATGCATTCCTTCTCGGGCGAAAAACCTACGACATATTCTCCGCTCATTGGCCGAGAGTCACAGATCCGAGTGACCTCATAGCCAAAGTACTTAACTCACTTCCAAAATATGTGGCTTCGCGTACGCGCACCGAATTTAACTGGAATAAGTCCTCACATCTTCGCGATGTCACGCAAGATGTCGCCGTCCTCAAAAAACGCTTTTCAAGGGAAGTGCAAGTTCATGGGAGTTGCGGCCTCGCCCAGACGCTCATCGAGCACGACCTCATTGACGAGTACCGACTTTTGATATTTCCAGTGATTCTCGGCACCGGCAAGCGGTTGTTCGGCGCTGGAGCCGTACCTGCAACACTCAAACTTGTTAGCTCAAAAACAACCAGTAAAGGCGTGATTATCAGTATCTATCGCCGAGGGGGCAGTCTCAAGACCGGCTCGTTCGCTCTCGATTGAATCAATCCCAGCGATCATCCTTGACCTGCACCATGCCATCCAGGATGCGAACCGGGAACGTCGAGACTGGTTCGTAGGCAGGCGCAGCCAGCACTTCGCCGGTACGTACATCGAACTGCGCACCATGCCGCGGACAGGTGATGACGCAGCCTGCGATTTGGCCGCCGGTGAGTATGCCGCCGTCATGGGTGCAGACATCCTCGATGGCATAAAACTTGCCGTCGATATTAAACACTGCCACTAAGACATCGTTGATATCGATGGTTTTATATTGGCCGGGCGTGATTTCTTCCACGGAACCGACGTTGATCCAATCAGCCATGCAAATACCTCAAAAGTCGTTACCAAGTTTCTGAAATAACGGACATTGGTTCAAGACAAGACGCGGTGCATTTGAGGAGCGGAGTTTACAAAGTAGTAAATGAGCACCGGAAAAAGCACCGCAACAACGTGTTGGAGCACTAGAGCATTTCGGTCAGTAGTACATGCCGGTTTGGAGTTTCGCTTCCTCCGACATCATCTCGCGGCTCCAGGGCGGATCAAACACCACTTCCACATGCGCATCTTTCACCAGTGGCACCGACTCGATCTTCTGCTGGACATCCACCGACAGTATGTTGCCCATGCCGCAACCCGGTGAGGTCAGGGTCATCTTCACTTCCACGTGTTTCTTGCCGTCGCCGGCATCGCTGAGCGTGCATTCGTAGACCAGACCCAGATCCACGATATTGATGGGGATCTCCGGGTCATAACAGGTCTTCATCTGCTCCCACACCAGTTTTTCCACATCCTTGTCGGTATGGTTTTCAGGCAGCTTGGGCTCTTCCGGCGGTTCCAGATCCAGGGCATCCGCATCCTTGCCGGCGATGCGCAACAGGTTGCCGTCCACAAACACCGTGAAGCTGCCGCCCAGCGACTGCGCCACATTCACTTCAGTGCCTTCGGGGATGATGACGCGCGTGCCGGCCGGTATCATGGCAGCTTCGCAGGCACGCTTGAGGATGACAGGATCGCGATCGTACATGGGTTATTCCGTAGAGACAGGCTGTGGCCCAGGATGCTCCAGGGCATTCTTGAGTGTGTGCCAGCAGAGCGTCGCGCATTTGACCCGCGATGGATATTCGCGCACCCCCGAGAGCGCAGCGAGCTTGCCCAGGGATTCCAGATCACGGCGCTCATCTTCGATAGTCAGTAGCCCGTGCATCTTCTCGAACAGCTGTTCAGCTTCGACCACAGTCTTGTCTTTGAGCGCTTCGCTCATGAGCGAAGCTGAGGCCACAGAGATGGCGCATCCGGAGCCTTCGAAACACACGTCACTGATGCGCTCGCCGTCGAGTTTGAGATACACGGTGAGCTTGTCGCCGCACAGGGGATTGAAACCCTCTTGGACGCTGGTGGCATCGGCGAGTTTGCGGAAGTTGCGTGGACTGCGGTTGTGGTCCACGATCACATCCTGGTAGAGTTCCTTGAGGTCCATCAGTGGAACACCTCACGGGCTTTTCCCAATGCCTGCACCAGCGCCTCGATATCCTCGCGAGTGTTGTAGAAGGCGAGGGAGGCGCGGGCGGTGGCGGGGATTTTGAAATGCTCCATTACCGGCATGGCACAATGATGGCCGGTGCGGATGGCGACGCCTTCCTGGTCCACGATGGTGCCGATGTCGTGCGGATGGATGCCATCCATCACGAACGACAGCACCCCGGCTTTGTGCCGCGCGGTGCCCACGAGCTTCACGCCTTCCACAGTCTGCAGACGCTGCGTGCCGTATTCGAGCAGGCCATGCTCATACTCGCGGATGGACGCCAAGCCGATATTTTCCAGGTAGTCCACCGCCGCGCCCAGGCCAATGGCGCCGGCGATATCCGGCGTGCCGGCTTCGAACTTGTGGGGCAGTTCATTCCAGGTGCTGCCGGAAAAGCGCACCGTGCGGATCATCTCGCCGCCGCCCTGATAGGGTGGCATGTCAGTGAGTAATTTTTCTTTTGCGTACAGCACGCCGATGCCGGTAGGGCCGAACATCTTGTGGCTGGAGAACGCGTAGAAATCGCAGTCCAGATCCCTGACGTCCACCGGCAGATGCGGTACCGCCTGGGCGCCGTCCAGCAACACTGGCACGCCACGCTGGTGCGCCTGCGCAATGATCTCCATCACAGGGTTGATAGTGCCCAGTGCATTGGAGATGTACGTCACCGCCACCAGCCGTGTGCGCAGGCTGAAAAGATTTTCATAGGCGCCGGCTTGCAGCTCGCCGGCATCGTTGATGGGAATTATTTTGAGCACCACGCCTATCTGCTCACGCAGCAACTGCCAGGGCACGATGTTGGAATGGTGCTCCATCTCCGAGAGGATGATTTCGTCGCCAGCCTTTAAGCGGCTGCGGCCGTAGCTCTGGGCCACCAGGTTGATGGCTTCGGTGGTGCCGCGTACGAAGATGATCTCCTTCAAAGAAGCGGCATTGATGAAGCGCCGCAGTTTTTCACGCGCGCCTTCGTACGCCGCCGTGGCCGTTTCGCTCAAGTGATGCACGCCGCGGTGCACATTCGAATTGTAGCGCTGGTAATAATCAGAGACGGCATCAATGACTGCCTGGGGTTTCTGGGAAGTGGCGGCATTGTCCAGATACACCAGCGGCTTGCCGTTGACAAATTGCTTAAATATGGGGAAATCCCGCCGCCAGCGCAGCGCATCGAACGTCGGCATGACGGCGGAATCACGCAGGCTGTGATGCCGCGCGTTCATAACTGCTCCACCGCAGCGGTCAGGCTGGGAAGCACTGAATTGATCTGGCGGGCGGCGTAGGCGCGCAGTTCCGGCATCGCGATGCGTTCCAACAGCCTGACGGCGAAGGCGTCCACCAGCATACCGCGCGCGCGCTCCACTTCGATGCCGCGGGAACGCAGGTAGAAGAGCGCCTGCTCATCCAGTTGGCCGATGGTGGCGCCATGGCTGCACTTTACGTCGTCGGCGTAGATCTCCAGTTCCGGCTTGGTATCGATCTCGGCGCCGCGCGATAACAGCAGGTTGTTGTTGCTCTGGGCCGCATCGGTCTTGAGTGCATGCTTGGCCACCACCACCCTGCCGTTGAACACTGCGCGTCCGTGACCGCTGATGATGCCGTGGTACAGCTCATCGCTGCAGGTGTCAGGTGCTAAATGCTCGATGCGGGTGTGGTTGTCCACATGCTGTCTGCCGCTGATGGCGTACAGGCCGTTGAGCACGGCATGCGCCCGCGGCGCTTGCATGCGTGCCCGCAAATCGGTGCGCACCCACAGGCCGCCGAGATTAAAAGTATGCGATGTGTATAAGCTGGCGTGTTGCTGGCTGATCGCCACGCGGCTTACATGGAAATCACCCGGGCTTTCCCGCTGGATGCGCAGATGTTCGAGCCGGGCACCGTCGCCGAGCACGATCTGAGTGTAACTATTGGTGAAGTTGGCTGAGCCCTCAAGACCGTAATAAGTTTCAACCAGCGCTGCCTGGGAGCGTGCACCGAGCTGCATGAGGATGCGCGGATGACAGGCGCTGGGCTGCGGTTGTTCTGTCGATATGAATACCAGTTGCAGTGGGCGCTCCAGGTGGGCATCGTCATCGATTTCGATAACGACGCCGTCCTGGAGGAACGCAGTGTTCAGGGCGGTGAAGGCATCAGCGTTCCAGGTGGATTCAGGCGCGAGCCATGCCTGCAGCTCATTTGCATCCTGTTGCAGTGATTTGCGTAGCTCGGAGATGTGCATACCGGGAATCCCGCTTACCGCAGTACTGAGTGACGGCGCATACTGGCCATTGATGAATATCAATGTATGTACCTGCAACTCGCGCAACAGTACCGGCTCAAGCGTGTTCAACTTGATGTGCGCAGGCGCCGGTATCGTGGAGACGAAGCCGCGCTTTTCCAGCGGCCGGGTACTGGTGTATTTCCAGTCTTCGTCACGTTCACCGGGAAAACCGTGGGCGGTGAAATGCGCAAACGCGCCGCGGCGCAGATCCGCTAGCCACGTGGCATTATCTTTTTGCCGGGAATCAAATGCCCTGAATCCTTCGGCATAGGGGCGCAGCGCTGCGCTCACCAGGCTCATGCTGCCGCCTCGGACAGTACCCAGTCATAACCGCGGCGCTCCAGTTCCAGCGCCAGCTGCTTATCGCCGGATTTAAGGATGCGGCCGCCGGCCAGCACGTGCACGATATCCGGCTCCACGTAATCCAGTAACCGCTGGTAGTGGGTGACCATGACCATGGCATGTTCGGGGCTGCGCAGCTTGTTGATGCCCTGGGCTACAATCTTCAGGGCATCGATATCCAGGCCGGAATCAGTTTCGTCCAGCAACGCCAGCTTCGGCTCCAGCACCAGCATCTGCAGGATCTCATTGCGTTTCTTCTCGCCACCGGAGAAACCTTCATTGACCGCACGGTTCAGAAAACTCCTATCGATGCCCATGAACTGCATCTTGGCCTTGACCACCGCCAGGAAATCCATGGCATCCATCTGCGGTTCGCCATGATGCTTGCGAATCGCGTTGTAGGCGGCTTTAAGCAGGTACACGTTGTTGACGCCGGGAATCTCCACCGGGTACTGGAATGCCAGGAACATGCCGGCACGCGCGCGCTCCTCGGGCGGCATGGTAAGCAGGTCCTTGCCCAGATAGGTCACGCTGCCAGCGGTCACTTCGTAGCCCTCGCGACCGGCGAGTATGTGTACCAGGGTACTCTTGCCGGAGCCGTTAGGGCCCATGATGGCATGTACCTCTCCGGCCTTGACTTCAAGGTCGAGTCCCTTAAGGATCTCGCGGCCCTCAACCCTAGCGAACAAGTTTTTTATAACCAGCATCTGACCAAAATCCTCTTCAATGTTTTTCGCTCTCCCCTTGCGGGAGAGGCTAGGGTGAGGGGTTAACCAATAGCACCTTCCAGCGTCACCGCCAGCAGGCGCTGCGCCTCAACAGCAAACTCCATGGGCAGTTCCTTGAACACGTCCTTGCAGAAGCCGCTGACGATCATGTTGACCGCGTCTTCGGTATCGATGCCGCGGCTGCGGCAATAGAACAGCTGGTCGTCGCTGATCTTGGAGGTAGTCGCTTCGTGCTCAACCTTGGCAGTGGGATTCTTCACTTCCATATACGGGAAGGTATGCGCACCGCAGCGGTCGCTCATCAGCAATGAATCGCACTGGGTATAGTTGCGCGCGTGCTCGGCCGCGGCTACGACTTTCACCAGTCCACGGTAGCTGTTCTGGCCGTGACCGGCGGAGATGCCCTTGGAGACGATGGTGCTCTTGGTGTTCTTGCCGATGTGGATCATCTTGGTGCCGGTATCGGCCTGCTGGTAATGGTTGGCCACCGCCACCGAATAGAACTCGCCGATGGAGTTATCGCCCTTCAGCAGCACGCTGGGATATTTCCAGGTGATGGCCGAGCCGGTCTCCACCTGCGTCCACGAGATACGTGAATTGGCGCCGCGGCAGTCGCCGCGCTTGGTGACGAAGTTGTAGATGCCGCCCACGCCATTTTCATCACCGGGATACCAGTTCTGCACCGTGGAATATTTGATCTGCGCGCCTTCCAGGGCAATCAGTTCCACCACCGCTGCGTGCAACTGGTTCTCGTCGCGCATGGGTGCGGTGCAGCCTTCCAGGTAACTCACGTAGGCGCCTTCCTCGGCGACGATCAAGGTGCGCTCGAACTGACCGGTGTTGGCGACGTTGATACGGAAATAGGTGGACAGCTCCATGGGGCAACGCACGCCCTTGGGTATGAACACGAATGAACCATCGGTGAAGACCGCCGAGTTTAGGGTCGCGAAATAATTATCGGAGTAGGGCACCACGCTGCCAAGGTATCTCTCCACTAGTTCTGGATGTTGCTTCACGGCTTCCGAGAACGGGCAGAAGATCACACCGGCTTCCCCGAGTTTCTTGCGGAAGGTGGTAGCCACAGAGACCGAATCGAAAACCGCATCTACCGCCACACCCGCAAGCTTGGCGCGCTCGTGCAGCGGCACGCCGAGCTTCTCGTAGGTCTCCAGCAATTTCGGATCCACATCGGCGAGGCTCTTGGGCGCGTTATCTTTGGATTTCGGCGCGGAGTAATAGGAGATGGTCTGATAGTCGATGGGCGGATGCTTGACATGCGCCCAGTGCGGCTCCTGCATGCCCAGCCAGTGGCGATACGCCTTGAGGCGCCACTCCAGCATGAACTGCGGTTCGTTCTTCTTGGCGGAGATCAGCCGGATCACGTCTTCGTTCAGGCCCGGCGCCACCGTGTCGGATTCGATATCGGTGACGAAACCGTGGCGGTATTCACCACGCATCATTTTTTCCACATTCTGGTTTTCGGTGGCCATGCAGATCTCTCTATTTGGGGTCGCGGTGTGTCAGTTCGGAAAGCGCCACCCGCATCTCCGCGGACGGTGCAATGGACACGGCCGGGCGCGCGAGCTGGGCCAGGGTCACAGTCTTGAGGGCATCGCGGATGGTGAGGCTGATGCGTTGCCAGTTGTGGCCCACACCGCATACCGGTTCGATGCCGCAACGGTCATGACCGAGACTGCATTCGGTGATGGCCACCGGGCCCTCGATGGCGTCGATGATCTGTACTGCGGTGATCAACTCCGGTGCGCGCGCCAGGGTGTAGCCACCGCGGGCGCCGCGCTGGGAGGTCACCAGTTCCGCCCGGGTAAAGCATTTCAGCAGCTTGCTTACGGTGGGCAGGGCCACGCGGGTGCTGGTCGCAAGGTCGGTAGCGGTATGCATGGCACTCGGCTTGCGGGCCATCTGGGCTAGCACCACCGTGCCATAATCCGTGAGTTTACTGATACGCAACATGGGCTTAGGCGGTTGAGTTTAATTGGGACTATTTTAGTCCTATTAATTAATCGATGGAAGCCGCCGGCAGTTTTGGCTGGTTTATCTGAAGTTTTTCCGTCAGCGGTTAAACTGCGGGCAATCGGAGCCATTCCCACGCTGGCATGCTGTATCCCAATCTGAAATTGCTGCATGTCCTGTGCGCCGCCGCCAGCCTGCTGCTATTCGTGGGGCGCGGCAGCGTCACGGTGCTGATGGCGCGAACACTGAAGGCGCCCATCTGGAAGTGGCTGCCGCCGCTGATAGACACCTTGCTGCTGGGGTTCGGTGTGTGGCTGGCCGTTTTGCTGCGACTCGACCCCCTGCAGGTCACCTGGTTGGGCGTGAAGCTGCTGTGTGTGATCGGCTACATCGTGCTGGGGGTGCTGGCATTCCGATTACCACGGCCGCACTGGCTGAAAGTGAGCCTGTTTATTTCGGCTATCCTGCTTTTCGGGTTTATCGTGAGCATCGCCGTGTGGCACGATGCGCGCGGAATATTTGTGCTCATGGGCTGAGGAGCGGTACCGAGGCGCTATGGCGAAAGCCTACAAAAGTTTTCGGGAGTTTTATCCCTTATACCTCGGCGAGCACCGCTATCCGGTCTGCCGACGGCTGCATTGTTTCGGCAGTTGCCTGGTGTTGCTGACGCTCATTTTCGTGCTAGTCAGCCACTGGTGGTGGGGCTTTATCCTGATGCTGATCTTCGGTTACGGCTTCGCCTGGGTCGGACATTTCTTCTTCGAGCATAACCGTCCCGCGACCTTTACCCATCCTTTCTACAGTTTCATGGGCGATTGGGCCATGTTCCGTGACATCCTCTTGGGACGCATCCCGTTCTAGGTGCTGTGCAACTTAAGTTAAAATAAACATCACGGATGTTAATCCGGTCGCTGCACAAAAATTCCACTCACTCAAGCGAGAGCGCTCCACATGCATCGTTGGTTTTACGACAGCTGGTTATGGCTGCTGGCTTTGGCTGCACTCCTAATAGCCGGGTTGATAACAGTGTTCATCTGGTTACGACTTACAACCGCGCGTCGACGTACGCTCGCGATTCTAAGAAACATCTCCGACCGGCTGCTGCATAACGTGGTATTGCCTGATGGGGTAGGGGGCCATATCGGCGTGGATGCACTGTTACTGCGCGATGGCAAGCTGTATGTACTAATGCTGCGTGACGCGGAAGGTGCGATCTTCGGCGCCGAGAACATGGATCAATGGGCCGCCATCAGCCACTATCGGCGTTTCAACTTCCGCAATCCATTGCATCTCATTCGGGATCAGACTCTGGCGGTGCGCACGCTAGTGCCGGAGCTGACTATCGTGCCGCGCATCATCTTCACGCGGCATGCGCGCTTTCCCAAGGGACGCCCCGATGGAGTGGAATTGCTGGAGGAGTTTGCGAAACCACTGCGCCGCCCGGAAAAGGTTCCGATTTCAGAATTGGAGGCACGATTTGAAATCATCTGGACGAACTTGCGCGAAGCCGCCGGCGTGCTACCCGGCAAGGAAACCTCCGCACTCAGCCCCGGATAAGCAGATGCATGAGATATGTGACAGCTGCATAGATCAGCAGCGATACCAGATAGAGTCCCGCGAACCAAAACCACTGCCTGCCTGATATACGCATCAGTGATAACCCTCGCCGGCGCGCACTTTGCCGCTAAATATCCGGTACCCCATGATTGTGTAGCCAAGCAGGAATGGCGCGACGACGATGAAGCCCACCAGCACGAACAACTGGCTGGAGGCCGGTGAAGCAGCTTCCCTATAGGTCAGCGCGCGGGGTACGATGTACGGCCAGATGCTGATGATAAGGCCAATGTAGGAAAGCAGGAACAATCCGATGCTGCATAGAAAGGGTGCATGCGGATAGCGTGCGCGTTTCAGCGTGTACCAAGCGCCCACCGCCACCAGGAAAGTGATGAATGGTATCTGCGAAAGATAATAGAAATTCGGCAGTGAGAACCAGCGTTCCTTGATGGCGGGTTGCAGGAACGGTGTCCATAGGCTGACTGCGACAATCGCCAGCAACATCACAGGCAGGATCCGTTGCGCCGCGCGGTAATTGCGGGCTTGCAAATCACCCTCGGTTTTCATGATGAGCCAGGTGCTGCCCAGAAGCGCATAACCGACCACCACGGCAGCGCCTGTCAGCAACGTAAACGGCGACAGCCAATCATAGTTGCCGCCGGCGTAATGACCATCCACTACGTTCAACCCCTGTATCACGGCTCCGAGGGTCATGCCCTGGCAGAAGGCCGCAAGGAACGAGCCTGCACTGAAGGCGATATCCCACAAGAACCGGCTCTTGTGCGCTTTGAAGCGGAACTCGAAGGAAACACCGCGGAAGATCAGGGCTGTCAGCATCAGCATGATTGGAACATACAAGCCTGAGAGCAGGATGGCATAGGCTTTTGGGAATGCCGCCAGCAACCCGGCGCCGCCCAATACCAGCCAGGTTTCGTTACCGTCCCAGACTGGCGCCACACTGTTCATCATCAGGTCGCGATGGGTATGGCCGCGGGAGAATGCAAACAGAATGCCGATGCCTAGATCGAAGCCGTCCAGCAGCACGTAGATGACCACACCCACGGCGATGATGATGACCCAGATGAGCGGCAGCCAGGTCATCAGTCGTCCTCTACGCCGCTGAACGCGTGGCGCGCAGGCGCATGCTTAGCGGCTGCCGCAGGTGGTTCAGTAACCATTGCCGGCCCTTTGCGAATCACCTTCATCAGGTAATAGAGATAGGCCCACATCACCACAAAATAAATGCCGATGAACGCCAGTAACGAGTACAACACCCGATGGGGTTCCAGCAGTGAGGAGGCATCCGCGGTGCGCATCAGGCCATAGACCACCCAGGGTTGACGGCCGGTTTCTGCGGTCCACCAGCCGGCCACTGTGGCGATGAACCCTGCCGGAGTCATCCACAGTGCCCAGCGCAGGAACCAGTGTGGAACACCGTGACGGCGCCGCAGCAAGCCAGCGCCAATCCAACCGAATATCAGCATCACTATGCCCAGGCCCACCATGACCCGGAAGGCCCAGAATACGATGGGCACCACCGGCCAGTCTTTCTGCGGCACGGAGTCCAATCCGGTGACCACGCCATGCAGACTGTGCTTGACGATCAAACTCGAGGCATAGGGTATTTCCAGGGCGAAATCATTATGACGTGTCTTCTCATTGGGCCAGTCGAACAGCACCAGCGGCGCGCCCGCCATGGTTTGCCAGCGGCCCTCCATGGCGGCCACCTTGATGGGTTGATAACGATCGGCTTCCAGGCCGCTCTGATCCCCGGCGATGATCTGCAGCGGTGCCAGGATCGTAGTCGCCAGTATTGCGAACACAAAACTGCGCCGGGCGAATTCCGTTTCCCGTTGTTTGAGCAAGAACCAGGCGGACACGCCGGCGACAAATACGCTGCTGGTGAGAAAGGCTGCCAGCAGCATATGCACGAGCCGATAGGGAAATGAGGGATTGAAAACGATCTGCCACCAATCCACTGGATAAAACACGCCATCGCGCAGCACTGAGCCGGCCGGTGTCTGCATCCAAGAATTGGCGGACAGAATCCAGAACGCCGACATCACGGTACCGCTGGCGACAAGAATCGTGGCGGTGTAATGCAGTTTAGGCCCAACCCGGTTCCAGCCGAACAGCATTACACCCAGGAAGCCCGCTTCCATGAAAAATGCCGTCAGCACCTCGTAACTCATGAGTGGGCCGACGATGTTGCCGGCAGCGGCGGAAAAGCGCGCGAAATTAGTCCCAAATTCGTAGGACAGCACGATACCCGAGACTACGCCGACACCGAAGGTGAGAGCGAAGAGTTTCACCCAAAAGAAATAATGACGTTGATAAAGAATATTACGGGTCTTGAGCCACAGACTTTCGAGAATAACTAGGAAAACCGCCAGGCCGATAGTCAGTGTCGGGAACAGAATATGGAAACTTAAAGTAAATCCGAATTGCAGTCGCGAAAGCAGCAGCGTGTCCACACTGTTCGTCCTTAGGACAAGTTCGACGTAGCGTGCGCTATTTTAGCACGCAAGAGTTGCGATTCTCTGCCTTCACCTTGCCTTACGCATACGCAAAAGAACATCTGCTGATCGGTTTGTCCGCTCAGACCTAATTCTAGCCACAAGTGCGAATCGCCGGGTTCATTTGCGTCGTCGATGATCAGCGAGCACCTGTGCGACACAAGCCGTCAGCTTTTTGGCGGTCGGGATGTGCAGGAACTCGTTGGGACCGTGGGCATTCGAGTGCGGCCCTAACAGACCGGTCACCAGGAATTGAGCCTTGGGGAATTTCTTGCCGAGCATGCCCATGAAGGGGATGCTGCCGCCGGTACCCATATACATTGCGTCAGCGCCGAAAAAGGCTTTCGATGCCTTGCGCATGGAAGTCTCCAGCCAATCTGCCACGGGCGGCGCATTCCAGCCGCCCATGGCGGATTCCACGTTGAATTTGACGCCCGCCTTGTAGGGCGGTGTCTTTTCCAGCAGGCGTTTCACCTCGGCGCTGACCTTGTGCTCATCCGCCGTGGGTGGGAGGCGGAATGAGAGCTTCAGGGCGGTGCGCGGACGCATCACATTGCCGGCATCGACCAGCGCCGGGATGCCCTCGGCGCCGGTGACCGAAAGGGTCGCGCCCCAGGTATTGTCGGTGATGAGTTTCACCGGATCGCGCGACAGGGGCTGCATGCCTTTCACGAAAGGGAATTTCGCGTAAACGCTCTTGCCCAGCACCTTGGCGGCGCGGCGGATCTGCGTATGGCGTTGTGCAGGGATGACCGGCTTGAGGCTTTTAACCTTGGTGGCACCGGTGACATTATTCTCAACACGATCCAGCAGGGTGCGCAGGATGCGAAAACTGGAAGGCACAATGCCGCTGGCGGCACCGGAATGCACGCCTTCTGTGAGCACATCTGTTGTCAGCGTGCCCACAAGATTGCCGCGCAGGGAAGTGGTGGTCCAGAGTTGCTTGTAGTTGCCGCATTCCGCATCCAGGCACACCACCAGGCTCACGTCGCCTAGACGCCCGCCCAGTTGCTTGATATGGAACGGCAGGTCGAAACTGCCGGATTCTTCGCAGCATTCGATCACCAGTACGCAGCGCGCATGCGGGATGCTTTGTTGCTGCAAGGCGCGGATGGCGGTGAGCGAGGAGAACACCGCATAGCCGTCATCGGCGCCGCCGCGTCCGTAGAGCTTGTCGCCGCGACGCACCGGCGTCCAGGGATCCAGACCGGATTCCCAACCGCTGAACTCCGGCTGCTTGTCCAGATGTCCGTACAGCAGCACGGTGTCCTTGCCGTTGCCGGGGACTTCGATGAACAACAGCGGCGTGCGGCCCTCGAGCCGCAGGATTTCCAGCCGCATGCCCTTGACCGCATGCGTGCGGCACCAGTGGGCGGCCAGCTGCACAGCTTTCTCCATGTGGCCATGCTGCTGCCACTGGCGGTCGAAAATCACCGATTTGTTGGGGATGCGGATGTAGTCCTGGAGCGCCGGCAGGATGGAGTCATCCCAGCTCTGGTCCACGAAGCGTGCGATCTTTTCGGTGTTCATCCGCGACTCCAGGTTGTATCGGTGGCTAGCTCATCATTTTAACTTAAACCAGCGGCAGGCCGAAGAAGCGCTGTGCATTCGCGGTGGTCTCAGCAGCAAGCTGAGCGACGGGTTTGTCGGTGCATGCCGCCACCACTTCGCTGATGTGCGCCAGGTACAGGGGCTCGTTGCGGTGATGGGCGGGCCGCGGACGCACATCGCGCGGCAGCAGGTAGGGCGCATCGGTCTCCAGCAGCAGCCGGTTAGTGGGGATCATTTTCACAAGTTCTCGCAGGTGGATCCCGCGGCGCTCATCGCAGATCCAGCCGGTGATGCCGATGTGCAGTTCCAGCGACAGATAATCCTGCAGTTCCGTCTCACTGCCAGTGAAACAGTGCAGCACCGCGGCACCCAAATTTTGGCGATGACGCTTCAGGACATCTATGAACTCTGCATGTGCGTCACGCTGGTGCAGGAACACCGGCTTGCGGGTTTCCGCCGCGAGCGCCAGTTGTGCTTCAAAGCAAGCCAGTTGTGCGGCATGCGGAGAAAAATTGCGGAAATAATCCAGGCCGCATTCACCTGCGGCCACCACTTCGGGGTTGGCGAGTAGGGTGCGCAGCGCTGCGGGAGCATCCGCCGCAAAATCCTTGGCATGGTGGGGATGGGTGCCGGCGGTGCAAAACAGAACCCCGGGCCACTGGCGGCTAAGCTCCAAGGCCTTGCGGCTGTGCTCCACATCGCTGCCGGTGACGATGAACTGCGCGACACCTGCGGCCTGCGCGCGCCCGATGACTGCGTCGCGATCCGCATCGAAGCTGTCATGGGTAAGATTCGCGCCGATATCGATGAGCATGCGTCGATGAGCTCGCACTGATTGGAAGGCTAATCTGGATTACCGGTTTGAGGCGGTTCGTCCTGAGCGTATTTCTTCAGCAGCGCCTGGAAGCGCGGGTCCTTGCGGATTGGGTCCCAGGCCGGGTCGAGCCATAGCAGTACGGGTGAATAGAAAATGCCGATTCCGGGACTAGCCAATGCCTTGGCCAGCAGCGGCACGGCAAGATCGGGACGCTGAGCTTGGGCGTACACGCTAGCATTGGTTTCCATTATTCGCGGGCCGTACGTTTGATCGTGGATCTTGGCGAGAATAGCCTGCGATTTGGCGGCCGCCTCAAGCCCGTCCCCGGTATGCCCCAGGCCCAGCTCGGCGCTGGCGAGATTGCCCCAGACGAACGCCAGGTTGATCCCTTGCTGTTGGGCAAGTTGGGCGCGGGCATCGGTCTCCGCCTGCGCGAACAATGACTGTGCGTGCGCTGTGTCCCCGGCCAGCCGGTACAGATTGGCCATCTGCAACGCCTTGGAGCCGCCGTAGGGTATGAAATTGTCTGGGGTGTCGGGAATGCTGGCCAGTAGCGTCAGCGCCTCGTCGTACTTGCGTTGCCATGTCAACTGGAGCACGCGCTGAAATTTCAGTAGCGGTGCATCTCCTTGCGCCGCGGCCAGCGCGCGCGGTATATCGCCGCTTTGCAACACGATGGTCAATGAGTAATTGGATTTCGCATTGAGGTTATCCGGGTTTAATGCCAATGCGCGCTGGTACCAGGTCTCGGCGTCGGCAAAGCGACTTGCCATCGCATAGGTAGTGCCCAGCTCAAAGGCGAATTGACTGTTGCGCGGATCGTGCGCCAGTGCCTGTTGCAGCGAAGCGATGGCGGCATCGAGACGGCCCTGGCGGCGCTCCACGTAGCCACGTGCGGCCAGTGTGTCGGCATCATTGGGGCGCAGCGTCAGCGCCGCGGCGAACGCCTTCAATGCACTCGCGTAATCGCCGCGCCCCCAGTAATCGCTATAGCCCAAGGCGAGTTGCGAGGCGGACAGGTCCGGGGCCAGCGCTAAAGCGCGTTCGGCATCGGTACGTGCCTGCGCGGTCAGTTGCTTGACATTCTGACCACCGCCACCGAACCAGGCGAGTTCGCTTTCGGCGTAGGACAGCCGCGCCCAGGCCAGCGCGAACTTTGGATCCTTGTCGATGGCCTGCCGATACAACGGGATGGCAGCTTTCCAACTGGCCGTATCGTAATTGACATCGCCCCGGTTGGTTTGGAATTCAGCGCGCAGGAACAGGTCGTAGGCGGCCTGGTTTTCAGTCGGCACCGCGGCCAGGCGCGCGGTCTCCACCGGCGAGAGCTTGGCCTGCAGCGCCTGCGCGATCTTCTCGGCTACTTCGCCCTCGACGCCGAAGATGTTGTCCAAGGTGCGCGTATACGCCTCGGCCCAGATGTGATGGTCTTTATCGGCATCGATGAGCTGCACGTTGATAAGGACTTGATTGCCGGCCTTCTGGACGCTGCCTTCGAGGATGTTGGCCACGCCGAGCTGCTGGGCGATCGCCTTGAGATTTTGCGGATGGCTGCCGTATTGCATGGTGGAGGTGCGCGAGATCACCGTGAGATCGCCAATGTCGGCGAGCTTGGTGAGGATCAGGTCCTGCATGCCGGCCACGAAGTAGGCGTTGTTCTTATCCGCGCTCAGGTTCTCGAACGGCAGCACGGCGATGGATTTGGCTGGGATAGTGGTTGTGTCAGCCGAGCCCGTGGCCAGTCGTTCCGCATGGCGCACGGAGAAACGCCAGGCATAGAATCCTGAGATCACCACCGCGATTACCACCGCGAGGGACAGGGCGGCACCGAGCTTCCAGCGCAACTGCTGCCAGCGGCTGTACTTGGCCGGGTCTTGGGGCTGGATGAGCATCCAGGCGAGCACCAGGGCTACCGGAAATCCGGCCAGCAGGACGATGATGACGGTGGGAAAAACGTAACCCCAGCCAAAGGCTGGCAGTACGCGGCTCCCGAGCTGGATCAGAAACCCCGCCACCACGGCATACACCACCACCACCCGGTAGATGTGGTGCTGCTTCAGGCGCGCGAAGAAACCCGGCGTGGTGTCAGTCGTGGAGTCCATGAATGGCTGTTCCCCTGCGAGGCCCATAGCCTAGCGTAAAGGCCGGTCTTGTGCAGGATGGATGCAAGAAAAAAACTTCGGAAGCGGATGCCTTGCCCATGGCAGTGTGCGCCGACTGCCGCTTTACCTTCGACTGGACATTGGAGGCGGAGTGGTTCAGGTCTCGGCGGGATTCTGGCGGTAAAACAGGCATAGCTGCCGGTATACATCCGGCAGGGAGGTCTGCAATACCGTCGAGGCCTCGAAAAACACTTCACTGGCGACCGCGAAAAATTCCGCGGGATTTTGCAGGCCATAAGCGTCCATGGGCAGCGGCTCGCCCGTGGCGCGTGATCTCTGTAATTGCGCATAGGCCGCATGGAACACCTGCGACCAGCGCGCCCGGTCCATATCCCGATGCAACGGCGGGAAACCGTTGGCTTCGCCATTCTGCATGTCCAGCTTGTGGGCACACTCGTGGATGACCACATTGTGGCCGGGCGGGTCCCCGGGCTGCATCACGTCCTCCCACGACAAGATCACCGGGCCGCGCTGCCAGGATTCCCCGGCCATGACGTGGCGATGGCGATGCACCACACCGGCAGCATCCACGCTCTGGCGCTCGGGTACGAAGAGGCCGGGATAGATCACGAACGCATGCCAGCCCGCATACCAGCTGAGGCCGAGGTTGATGATCGGGATACACGCCTGCGTGACGAGCAATGCGCGCATGTCATCGGTGAGTTTCAGTCCCTGCACGGGTTCGAACGATTTTTCCCGCAGCAGCAGGGTGGCCAGTACCCGCAAGCGTGCTTGCGCACTGGCCGGCAGGCGGCGAGCGGGTGCGCAGTGGGCGAGGGCATACTGCCAGGCCGGCTCCAGTATCGGATGGCGCCTGAGAGCACGGCGTTCGCGCCATTTACTGAGAGTTCCAAACATGATTCTTTTATCGCTGGCAGCTCTGGGTATCACTGGGGTCCGTGATACTGAAAAGCAAGTGCATCGCCGTCAATCATTCTTCCATTTGAAGCCGAGCGCACCCACGGCCAGGAACAGGATGGTCATACCGGCCAGGGCCAGCAGGTTCGGCAGGATCTGTAGTACACCGGCACCATCCAGCATGACGGCGCGCGCGCCTTCCAGGAGCTGGGTCAGAGGCAGGAAATCCGCGGCGTGCTGCAGCCAGGCGGGGGTGCCTTCCAGCGAGAACCATACACCGGACAGGAACATCATGGGCCAGGAAAACAGGTTGAGCAGGCCACCGGCGAATTCTTCGCTGGTGACACGCGCTGCGATCAAAAGACCCAGCGAGATCATGGAGGTGGCGCCGAGGATGGCCACCAGCAGCAACGCCAGATAACTGCCGGACATGTAAAAGCCCACCAGCAGATCCGTACCTATATATACCGCGATGGTGATGCACAGGATCAGCATGAGCCGTGACGTTATTTGGGCGGCGATAAATTCGATGGCCTTCAAGGGCGTGGCGTTGAGACGCTTCAGGAAACCGTTCTTGCGGTAGCGCACGATCACGTAGCCCACGCCGAACAGGCAGGAGAACATCATGTTCATGCCGAGGATACCCGGCACCAGCCAGTCCACGTAGCGGATGGCGCGGCCACTGACCGATTCGCGGCTGTAATGCACATCCTTCTCACCCATGAGTATCTTCTCCAGGATGTAACCCTTGGGAGAACTTTCATTGACCCAATAGCGCGGATGGGCCGGGTCATGCAGGTCCAGCAGCATGTCGCTCTGGTCGTGCTCGACTTTGCGCATGGCCAGTTGGATGTCGGGGACGCTGTAGAACTGGATGAAGCGGGTCTCAAGGAAATCGTCATGCAGGCTGGTCAATGGCGTACCGCCGCTGAACACCGCGACCTTGAACAGCGGCTTCTCGCCGCCGGAGAACATCAGCCACATGCCGAGTACGATAAATACCGGCAAGGCGATGTTCCAGCCCAAGGCCGAACGGTCGCGCAGGAATTCAAGGTTGCGGGCACGGAGCACCGCGAGGAAACGCCGGATCATGCGCGCAACTCCCGGCCGGTAAGTTCCAGGAACAGGTCTTCCAGCGTGCGTGCGCGTATTTGCAGATGCGCCAGGGAGACACCATGGCTCAGCAGCGTTGCGATAGTGGTATTGATATCAGATGTGGCGATCTCAATATACTCGCCCACCTGCTTGGTATTTTCCCTGAATGCATCGTGCGCCGCGCGAAAATCCTCCTGCGGTAACTGCAGCACCGTGTCTTGGAAGTGATGTGACATCAGGGTAGCGGGCCGGCCCTCGGCGATGATGTGGCCATGATCCATGATGATAATACGGTCGCACAGCAGATAGGCTTCTTCCATGTAGTGGGTAGTGAGGATCACGGTTTTGCCGCGGGCCTTGACGTTGCGCACCAGCTCCCAGAAGTTGTGACGCGCCTGCGGATCCAGTCCGGTGGTGGGCTCATCGAGGAACAGCAGCACCGGATCATTCACCAGCGCCAGCGCCAGTAAAAGCCGCTGACGCTGGCCGCCGGAAAGCTTGCGCGCATCGCGATTCATGTAGTCTTCAAGCGCGCACACTCTGGCCAACTCTTCGAGAGGCAAGCCGCGCGGGTAGAAGCTGCGGAACAGCCGCAGGGTCTCACGCACCGTGAGAAAATCCTGGAGTGCGGTCGACTGGAACTGGATGCCGACTTCCGAGCGGAAACGCGTTCCCATGGGTTCGCCCTGGTAATGGACTGTCCCTTGGGTGGCCGGCGTAATGCCTTCCATGATCTCGACGGTGGTGGTCTTGCCGGCCCCGTTGGGGCCGAGCATGCCGAAACATTCGCCTTGGCGTACCGAAAAGCTGATATCGTCCACCGCTTTGACCGTCGGGTAATGTTTGGCGAGGTGGTTTACCTCAATGATATCTGGCATCGTGCATAGTTATGGTGCGGATGGGCGTGACAGCTATTATCAGTTGCGTCCTGGATTCTGTCGAATAAAACTTCACACATACAGGTGCTGGCTGCGGGAGATGTGATATGTCCTATGAAATGACGATTCTCGGTCTGGTTACACTGCTCTATATATTCTCCTGGTTGCCGGCATGGCTGGCGAAATACCGGGCCTATGGCAGTGGCTGGCTGCTTTCCAATCGCTCCACTGCAGGCTTGCCAGCCCTGCCTGAGCAGGCGCAGCGGGCGGTGCGTGCCCATGAAAACATCAAGGAAAATTACCCGCCGTTCGCCGTGGCTATCCTGTTGCTGGCTTTCAGCGGCGGCTATACTCAATATACGGCCTTGGCCGCCATGCTGTTTCTGCTTGCCAGGCTGGTGCATCTGCCGGCCTACATCCTCGGCATACCCTGGTTGCGCACTTCCAGCTGGATAGCAGGTTTTATAGCCATGCTCTACCTGCTGATCATGGCTCTGGCGGTGCTGGTCTAGCGGTGTCTGGGCTGGCTTACTAAAATCTTGGTCATGCAGAATATAAGGGATAAGGGGGTGCAGGTGGCCAGTAGTTCTCCAGCACGCTATGCGTGCATCGCGCTGTTGTTGTCAGCGCTATGTATTTTTAGCCTCAATGCCTGGGCCGGTCAGGATGTGGTGGTGTTGCTAGCAAACTCCGAAAGCTTGCAAGCGAATTCCAAGGCAATTACGCAGGCAGTGATCGATTTTGCCAACAGCCGTGGTCCGGATACACAATTTGCAGTCATCACCTGCGGTAAAACACCGGTGGTACAGGTGCCACTGTCACCCATCAGTGATGCTACCCGCGCTCAAGTCAGCAATGCGTTGCGAGGTCTCGATTATCGGAGCCGCATCACCGACACCGCCGCCGGCATGCAGCAGGCGCTCACTGAAATCATCAATCATGGAGACAACAATCCCCAGAAAGATATCGTTCTGATTACTGATGATATCGAGAATCTGAGCGATGCAACGGCCAATAAAGAGAAGATCAGCTGGATCTTGCAAGCGCTGATGCCTACTGCTGTCTACAACCATGTGCGTGTATACGGTGTCACTTTCACATCCGGTGCCGTTTACAGAACCCTGCAAGTGCTGTCACTCGGTACCGGCGGCAACGCCTTCCAAATCACACATGATTCCGATCTGTCAGGCGTGATGCAGCGCATCAGTGCCAGCATGCTGAGCAGCAGTACGGCATCCATGCTGATATCACCAAGCCAGATTGCTCCACCTGGTTTTGCGGGGGCTTCAGCTCCTGCACAGTTCAACACGCCCTTGACGCGCCAGAATATTCAGTCGACGCATACACGCTGGGTGTGGCTGATTGGACTGCTGGCGCTGCTGGCGGCATCCATTGGCTTATATGCTGCCTGGAACATCGTGCGGCACATCCGTGTTCCCAAAAAAACTATCAATCCGCTCACACACATCAGCGAAGGCCCCCGAGCTGTACTCTATGACATAAGCAATCCCAACGACATCAAGCGCTTTGAACTGGCTGACCGTTCAACACTTCTGGGACGTGTAGCGGGCTACGATCCGGAGGTCCAGTATATTCTGGTCAAGGAAAAAACTGTGGGTCGTTGCCATGCTGTTATCGAACGGCGCGGCCATTCCTTCTGGATCATGGACCAGGGCAGCCTCAATGGCACATTCGTCAATGGAGAACGGATCATGGCAGACCGTGCCCTAAAACATGGTGATATCGTCGCCATCCACCGGCATGAATATGAATTTATGATCCCTGAGTATTTTGAATCCGAATCCACGGTCGTGGGTGCACGCGAACAGATAGCAGGTTAGTGGATAAATTCACATTGGCTAAGACTGCAGGCAACTGAGTCTGGAGTACTGTATGTCGGAATTAATGTCATATCATTGGCGGCGTAGCCCACGCGCCAAGCAACTGCAGGTACGCATCACGCCCTGGCAAGGCATCGAGGTAGTAATCCCGACGCGTACCAGCAAACAGCGCGTGCGCTCATTTCTTACCCGACAGCGCGAATGGATACGCGCTACCTGGGTGCGCATGCAGTCGCAGATTGTTGATGCGGATCGCCGGTTGCCAGATACCCTGGCCTTGCGTGCGATTGGTGAGCATTGGCAGATACTCTATCGGCGCC
>Ga0307373_10004639_pt1 | contig 22974 bp, 10 predicted proteins | sample OX2MG_FD_202534 | JGI IMG/M metagenome (GOLD analysis project Ga0307373, IMG submission 202534) | Soil microbial communities from Risofladan, Vaasa, Finland - OX-2 | ecosystem: Environmental > Terrestrial > Soil > Coastal area > Acid sulfate soil | place: Finland: Risofladan, Vaasa | collected... | reverse complement strand
CAACGAAGTTTCGCAATGGTATTTCGAGATCTGGAACGAGCCCAATATTGACTTCTGGGCTGGCAACCCGAAGCAACAAACGTACTTCACGCTGTACGATCACGCCGCCAGGGCCATCAAGCGAATCAGCCCGCGCCTGCGCGTTGGAGGTCCGGCGACTGCGCAGGCTGCTTGGGTCGGCAGCTTCATTCGCCATAATGTGGAAAACAACGTGCCCATGGATTTCGTCTCGACGCACGTCTACGGAAACGACACGGCCAAGAACGTTTTCGGAACGGACGAAATCATTCCGCGCAACGAGATGGTCTGCCGCGCCGCGAAAAAAGTGCACGACGAGGTGCAGGCTTCCGCGCGCCCCGATCTGCCCGTGATTTTCAGCGAATACAATGCGAGCTACATGAACGAGCGGGACGTCACCGACACGATTTTCATGGGGCCGTGGCTGGCCGATACGGTGCGGCAATGCGATGGCCTGGTCCACATCCTCAGCTACTGGACTTTCTCGGATGTTTTCGACGAGCAGGGCGTTATCAAGATGCCGTTCTACGGAGGATTCGGGATTCTCGCCGAAGGCGGCGTGCCGAAACCGGCATTCAATGCATTTCGCTTGCTACACATGCTGGGACGCGCGAGGCTTCCCGTCGATTCCAATTCCGCTCTGGCCACACGGCGAAAGGACGGCTCACTCGCCATCGCGGTGTGGAATTATTCGGCTCCGAAAGAAATGGGAGCGGTCAAGCAGGTGACATTGAAGCTGGATGGACTGGCCGGCAAGCATCAGGTTATGCTCTACCGCCTCGATGCCAGCCACGGCAATGTGCTGCCCGCCTATGCAGCCATGGGCAACCCTGCCGATCCGACCCAAGAACAATATGAGCTGCTTCGGAAAGCCGCCGAGCTCTCTCCGCCGAAGGTTTTCGAGCTGAAGGGCGATCAAATCGCAATCACGCTTCCACCGAAGGCGCTCGACCTGGTCCAAATTCATTAGCCGCCCACGTCCGGTCTGCATCCGGGGCAACGGGTGTTACAAAACAATAAGGCGGCAAGAGGCCGCATTAGCCCGAAAGTCCGGGTCTTGCGAACTTGGTTTTCAGCGGCGCGATTGACAACCGAATTCGCAGGCGCTCGAGTTACCCGCGGTTCATCCTGCAAAGTAAATTCGCCACTGCTGCCGCTGGAGCCTGGCGCATTCTTATGCTCAATCGAATAATCTTGATGATCGATGGTAAGGATCCTTTTGCCATACAATCGGATATCGACAAATGTCTCGTCTCGGCAAGGGAGCCAAAACCCTTCTATCTTTTGATACTGCCGCACAAAGTCAACTCGACGAATCCAAAAGGACAGCTTCTCGGCTGGGTGGCCGGCAATTCTCACCACGGCGAAGTCCTGATCATCGATCCATATTTTTCCTGCAAACAGGTATTTGTCTTTCCGTTTCGGGCTCGCCGCTACGACTAAGCAATGGTACGGTCCAATATCCTGTTCGTCCAGAAGCGCGAATCGGTAATTCGCGGTGGTAATTGCACTGTCGTGATGCTCACTTCCTGACGCCGTTTCAGTTTCGGCCAAGATCAACCGGTCGAAGACCAGGCGGCGAATGACCCACGACCCTTTCTCGGAAATCTTTTGAAAGGTTTTTACGCTGGGCGCCCGGTAGTCAACCCGCACGATCGCCTGCGCCGCCAATATTCCTTTTGTGTTGCGCACTTCATATTTTCTGACCACTGAGTATTGTTGCAGCCGCGCCTTTTGAAGCTTGTTGTGAACGAGCAATTTGGCGATGACAGCATCGCCGGTCAGGCCAGGCGGAGGAGGCTGGAGCAAACCGATCGGCTCCGACCTTGTGCAGCTCGGCACTTCTTGCGTCGCCGCCCTCAGCGTAGCCGTAGCCGGCGCCACTCCCACCAGCGCGACGATCACCGCGATCCACGCGGATAGTTCAAAGTGAACTCTCATAGGTTTATCCGGCCGATTACTAATGATCGCTCTCCTTCTTGCCAAGCAGAATGCGGACCTGATGCTCGGCGCCATCGTCTACCAGCGGAATGTTCGATGCCGGCGGTAACGCCTTGCCATCCAGTTCCGCCAGCACAACACCGCGGCACACATGCTCCGGATTTTCCACGACAATCTTATAGACGGCGGAGTGATAGCGAAAACGAATCGAGTAACTCGGCCATTCGCGCGGAACGCAAGGATCGATTAGCAACGTCCTGCCGCGCAGCCGGAATCCCAGAATCCATTCCAAGCCGGCCCGATGAAGCCAACCAGCCGAGCCTGTGTACCACGTCCATCCCCCGCGACCAACGTGCGGCGTCTCGGAATAGACGTCGCCTACAGCAACGTAAGGTTCCACTTTGTATCGTTGTACATTGGCGCGCGAATTGGCCCGGTTGATCGGATTGAGCATCCGGAAAAACTCCGCAGCTTTGTTGCCGTCGCCAAGCGTCGCGAATGCAATTATGGTCCATGTGGCGGCGTGCGTATATTGGCCGCCATTTTCGCGGATGCCGGGCGGATAGCCTCGAATGTAGCCGGGATCGTGACCCGCATTATCGAATGGTGGCGTCAGCAGCAGGATCAACCCTTCCGTGTGTCGTACCAGTTGCTGGTCGACAGCTGCCATGGCGCGTGCCCCACGTCCCGGCTCCGCGGCGCCGGTGATGACTCCCCAGGTCTGCGCGATCGAATCGATGCGGCATTCCACGTTTTCTGCCGAGCCGAGCGGTGTACCATCATCGAAATAAGCGCGGCGGTACCATTCGCCGTCCCAACCATCACGCTCTATCGCGGCTTTCAGTGCGCTCACGTGCACGCGCCACGCTTCGGCACGTCGATTTTCGCTGCGGGAATCCGCAATTTTTGCAAACTCCCAAAGAATCGTGTGCAGAAACCACGCCAACCAAACGCTCTCTCCCTTCCCCATCTCGCCAACGCGATTCATCCCGTCGTTCCAGTCGCCCGTGCCCATCAGCGGCAGGCCGTGGCTGCCGACGGCAAGGCTTCGGTCCAGCGCCCGGGCGCAATGCTCGAATAGCGTTGCTCGCGTCTGCGAAACACGCGGCTGAAAATAGGCCTCGTTCTGCCCATCGGCTAAAGCTTCTCCTTCAATGAACGGCACGACTTCGTCAAGTACACCCGTGTCGGCCGACGTCTCCAGGTATTGCACCACGGCATACGGTAGCCAGAGAAGATCGTCCGAGATGCGCGTGCGCACGCCGCGTCCGGAGGGTAGGTGCCACCAGTGCTGAACGTCGCCTTCAACGAATTGCCGCCCAGCCGCACGCAGCAGTTGCGCGCGAGCCACGTCGCGTTTTGCCACACCCAGGGCCACCACGTCCTGCAGTTGGTCGCGGAAACCGTACGCCCCGCTCAACTGGTAGAATGCCGCTCGCGCCCACACGCGGCATGCGAGGGTCTGATACAGCAGCCATCGATTCATCAGCGTGTTCATGGCCGGTTCGGGTGTGGCGATTTGCACCGCGCCCAATACCTCGTCCCAGCCGCGCTTAACGTCAGACAGCACCGCATTTAAGTCGGTGGCGCGATAGCGCCCCAACAACTCGCGGACCTTTTCTCGGTTTTCCGCCTCGCCCAGGAAAAACACAACCTCTGATTGCGCGCCTGGTTGCAATTCAACGGACGTCTGCAAGGCTGCGCACGGATCAAGACCCGCCCCTGTTTTTCCGGAAAGCGGCCCTCCCCGTTCGAGCGCGATGGGGCGCTCGAGCGTTCCGTTTCGCCCGACAAATTCAATGCGATCCCCCGTGCAGGAATTCTGTGCTCCTGCCAGATCGGCGAAAGCCACGCGCCCGCCGAATTCCTCGCCCAATGCGCTCTGCGCGAAAATTGCTCTCGTTGGCGAATCGATCTCCGTGAAGATGTAAGGGGCCGAGACGCTGCGCGTGCTTCCCAATACCCATTCCACATAGGCAGTCACCGAAAGACGCCGCGCGCGCCCTGAATTGTTCTTCAAAATCAGCCGGGAAATTTTCACCGGATCTTCCGGCGGAACAAATTGCAGCAGCTCAAGTAGAATTCCGTGCGACCCATGCTGGAAACGGCTGTAACCTTGGCCGTGGTATGTAACATACATAGCCGTTTCATCGCGAATGGGTAACGCCGTTGGGCTCCAGACTTCTCCCGTGCTTTCATCGCGAATGTATATGGCCTCGCCGGGCGGATCGCTAACAGGATCATTCGACCACGGCGTAAGCTGGTTTTCGTGGCTGTTTAGTGCCCACGTGTGACCCGAACCGGATTCAGAAGCCAGGAAACCAAACGATGGATTTGCAATGACGTTGATCCACGGCGCGGGAGTTCGCAAACCTTCGCTGAGCACGGTCACATACTCGCGGCCCTGTTCCGCAAAGCCGCCAAGCCCGTTGAAAAATTCCAGTGTTGGTAGCGGAAGGGGCAGATCCTGCCGCTTGGCTGGCCGTCGCGGCCGCACCGGCGTCACGGGCAGTTGCTCCCCCCGTTGTGATCGCAGGACTTGCTCGGACAAAGTGCCGCGCCGGCTAAGTAAGACGGCTCGTGCGATCGTCTGAAGGAGGGTCCGCTCGAGCGAAGTGATCAGGTCTGCGCGCAGTAAGAAAATACTTCCGCGCGCCTTGTCCGTATCTGGCCAGAGACGCAACCTGCTTCCGCGGACCAGTTCGTCAAGCGCAGCCTGCAGATCCTGGCCGTACGACGCTGGTTTTTCATTAATGATTACGATGTCTGCGAACAACTGCTTCATGCGCCAGTACTCATGCGCGCGCAGCAATTGCCGCACAATTCCAACATCTTCCGGGTCATCAATGCGCACCAGGACGATGGGCAAATCTCCGGAGATTCCATGGGCCCACAGTGCCGAACGCTCCAGTCCGCTCTGACTCAGCATGTCGGAAGAAGGTCGCAGCGAAGCATCCGCGTACAACACAAAATTGGCCAGTCGCTGAAACAGGTGGGCTTCCTCGATGTCGATGCCCAGATGATGTAGTTGCACTTGCGCCTGTGTCCAGGCGAGTGAAAGCGTGCGCTCGAATGTTTTCACGGCGCGATATTTATCCGCGAGATCCAGCAGCAGTTCCCGAGTGGACGCAACAATAGTCGAAAAAACGATGCTTACCGCGCTGCCGGGCGGAATACGCACCGTTCGCCGCAGGCTCATCACCGGATCAAGGACTGAACCCGTTGTATTCGAGAGCGGCCGTCCATCCATCACCGATATTGGGTTACGAATGTCATGCCCGCGTCCGATGAACCGCGCCCGATCCGTCTCAAGCTGAAGCTCGCCCGCCGTCTCACTTTCCACAACCACTACATGCGCGGCCCACGCAGTTGTTTCCTTGTCGGATTGCGTCCGCCGCGTCGCGATCAGTCCGCTTACTTCCGGCACGAATTCTGTTTGCACGAATAAATTTGAAAATGCCGGATGCGCCATGTCAGCCCTTTGCGGCGCCAGACAAATCTCGGCATAAGAAGTCACCTCGATTTCGCGCACCCGTGTTCCCAGATTGGTTATGGAGACACGACGCATCTCGGCGTCGTCTTCGGGTGACACGACGATCTCGAGCGCTGTTGTCAGAGCGCCATCGCGCCGGATAAATTCCGCGCGGTCTTCAAAGAACGACGCTTCGTAAGAATCCGCCTCGATACCCCTCGGCTGAAACCCTGCCGACCACACTTGTCCCGTGTGCGCATCGCGAAGGAATACGTAGCTGCCCCAGCAATCGGATGTCACGTCCTCCCGCCAGCGCGTGACAGCAAGGTCTTTCCATCGGCTGTATCCCGATCCTGCCGCGGTCAGCATCACCGAGTATCTTCCGTTAGACAGGATATGTGTGCGAGGATTCGGTGTATTCGGTGTGCTGAATCGCCGGACGACCGGAGGTACCAGCTCCCGAACTTGCGAAGTTGCCGACACGTCTTGTGCGCGCGGCCGCGTCACCATCACGTCCCGAGGCGTCCGCTCCTGCAACAATAACTCGGTCGCCTGCACCATCGGTGTCGCGTGAAAACGGCTACGCGTCGCCCCTTCGTTCAAAACGTTGGCCAGCGCCACCAACGTCATTCCCTGATGGTGCGCGAAGTGCGTGCGCACCAGCGCCAGCTCCTTCCCTTCGGGCAAACGCGCCGCCGTATAATCGAGCGCCTCATAGAAACCATACGTCGTCGCCGCGCCCGATTGCTCCAGCCTTGCAAAGTTCTCCAAAGCCGCCACAGGGTCGACCATCGCGGCGAGCGCCGTCGCATACGGTGCAATCACCAGATCGTCGCTCAGGCCACGTTTAAGCCCCAGGCCGGGCACACCGAAGCTCGCGTATTGATATGTCAGATCCACGTCGCGCGCGTTGTAGGCAGACTCTGACACGCCCCACGGTACGCCGCGTTCCGCCCCATATTCCGCTTGCCGCCGCACAACCAGTTTCAGCGTCTCGCTCAGCAGGCTTCCCTCGGGAGAACGCATAACCAGTGCAGGCATCAGATATTCAAACATCGATCCCGACCAGGACGTGAGCGCGGACCCGCCTCTCACCGGTGTGAGTGCGCGCCCCAAATGAAACCAATGCGTTGCTGGCGCTTCGCCTTTTGCAATCGCGATGAAACTTGCCAGACGCGCCTCCGAGGCCAGCAAATCATAATAATTCGAATCCGGAGCCCCATCGGTGACGCGATACCCGATCGAGAACAGCTTGCGCTTGTCATCCAGCAGAAACCCGAACTCCATTGCTTCCACCATGTGTTCTGCTGTTTGAATAATGGTTAAAAGCCGGCGACTCAGCGCCGCGGCGTTGGCCGAAGATTGTTTTACGATCTCAATCAGCGCTTCCACGCGAGCGATGGTGTCGCGTTCGCCTGAAGGGCTGCCATCCTGGACGTCGCTCGCCAGCCGATTTCGTACATCGGCGAGTTCTCGCAGCGCCACGTCAAATTGATCGGTAGCGTTCCCAAGCGTCGGGACGGAATAAAGAAATTTCAGAGGATCGGATTCTGCCGGCCGCTCGCGAAAATGCCTCGCCAGCCCCGCAACATCTTCCGTGTGCATGTTTATCAGCGGAATTAAAATTCTCGCGTCGCGCGCGTGACTCTCCACGCAAGCCTTCAACGCATTTGCCCAGAAGGGCAATTCAGAGTCGGCGGCGGCGTCGCGTTCCTGTGTGAGTGTTTGCGCAATGTCCGCAATATTTTGAGCGAACGTTTTCCACTCGCCGAACCGGTCTGCCAAATCCACCGTGTCGGTGGGTGCAAATTCCAGCGAAGACGCCATCGCATCAACCGCATTGCCAAGTTGTTTTCGCGTCACAACGTGCGCGCGAGGCGTATCCGGAATTCGCCCCAGCGCCTCAGCCAGCAGCCGGACGGTATCTTGCATCCCGGCGAGCATCTCGATTTCGAAGGGTGATTTCTCCATGATCGCTCGGCAACCGTTCGCAACCGCGAGCAGGTGGCCGGCGAGATTTCCACTGTCCACTGTAGAAACGTATTTCGGCGTAAGCGGACGCAAATCCAAAGTGTCGTACCAGTTGTAGAAATGTCCGCGAAACAATTCCATTTCGCGCATGGTCCCCAGAGTGGCTTCCAGCCGTTCCGTCATTTCCACGATACTCAACCATCCAAGGTCTCGGGCGCATACGGTCGACAGAAGGTACAAACCTATGTTCGTCGGTGAAGTGCGATGTGCCAAAACTGCCTTCGGAATCTCCTGAAAATTGTCGGGGGGCAGCATATGATTGTCTGCGGTGACGAACTTCTCAAAAAAACGCCATGTTCGGCGCGCGAACAGCCGCAGGGTTTGCTGTCCCTGCACAGACAATGCTCTCGTCTCCCGCTCTGCCGGCAGGCTGATCCACCATGCGACTGCAGGCGCTGCTGCCCAGAGCACCAGGAACGGAACAGCAAATTCCCAAATCCGGTGTGGCGCAAAAGCTACGCCGGCAACTGCCGCACCTAGAACAACGAATCCGCCCGCCATGCGCTTATATGTGCTCGCAAATTTCGTATCCACCTGAGCCTTGGCCTGTGCCGCCGTCACCCACTCAAGCAAATTTCGGTGGGTAATCACCAGACGGAAGAGCGTCCGCAAGATGGCAGATGACATCAGCCAGGTTTGATAAGCCAGAAACGTCAGCGTCAGTCCAACCTGAGATATTCCCAGAACGAAATCGCTGAATATCCCTCGGAAATGGCTCCGTAGTGACATACCTTTGCGCCGCGGAATCAATCCGAAGAGACTCGGCAACAACACAGGCAATGCCAACACCACAATAATGAACAGCGTCCACACCCACGGTGAAGCGGGACGTAAAAGCCAGCCCGCAATCAGCGTCAGAAACATCGCGGGAGCGGACAATGTTCGTCGAAGATTGTCGAAAATCTTCCACCGCCCGATTGCCGGTATCTTTATCGCTTTCCGGTTTCCCAACGTTTCCCGATGCACTCCCAGCAGCCATGGCAAGAGTTGCCAATCTCCTCTCGCCCAACGATCTTGGCGCGCGGCAATCGCCGCATAGCGTGACGGGAATTCCTCGAATAATTCGATGTCCGTCGCCAGGCCGACTCGCGCAAAAATTCCTTCAAAAAGATCGTGGCTCAGAAGCGAGTTTTCCGGCATCTTGCCCGCCAGTGCCGTCTCAAAAGCGTCGATGTCGTAAATTCCTTTGCCTGTATATGAGCCTTCCCGAAATAGGTCTTGATACACATCCGAAACTGCAGCCGAATAAGGATCAATGCCTCCCGGCCCGGAATATATTCTTTGCGCCCGCGACCCCTCGCGGCCGATGGGCAACGACGGCGTTATTCGCGGCTGAACGATCGCGTACCCCTCCACCACGCGCCCCTCGCGAGTGTTGAAATGCGGCCTGTTCAGCGGGTGTGCCATCGTCCCAACTAGCCGCGCCACGCTTCCACGCGGCAGACGAGTATCCGCGTCCAGCGTAATGACGTACCGCACGCCGCTAAGGTCGGTCATAGCCTTGTCGCTCACTCTGACGAAAGTTGTATTCGCAGACCCGCGCAGAAGCTGGTTCAGTTCGTGCAGCTTCCCTCGTTTTCTTTCCCAGCCCATCCATTTGCCTTCTCGTTCGTTCCATAGACGCTTGCGGTGAAAAAGAAAAAACCGCTCCCCGTTGCCCGGCGCCGGTCCGTAACGCTGATTCAGCCTTGAAACACCCTCCACGGCCGTGGCGAATAATTCGTCGTCACCCTCCAGCGTTTCCGACGGTGCGTCCACCCAATCCGACAGAAGCGCGAAACGTAAATCCCCGTCCGAATTCGCCAGGTAATGTACCTCGAGCTGTTCAACCTGCTCACTAACATTGGCCGCCGTCGTCAGCAGTGTCGGAACGACAACAATCGTTCGCAACTCTGCTGGAATTTCGCGCAGTTCCACGCGTGGCAGCCTTCTCGGCCCTAGCGAGTCCATCACCGCGCGGTTGATCAGCGCTATCGCCAGGTCCGACGCGGGCACGGCCGCCAGCAGCGCAATCAGCACAAGGCCGCGCGTGCCGACGCCGTTTTCAAACGTCAACAGTAGGGGTACGGCCAGCAGGATTACCGTCAGTAAAGCAATCGTTCCCAGATACCCGGGAACCGCGGCACGAATGTACAAACGCAGCAGCCAGCGTCGTAGCGGAACATGGAAGCCGAGCTCCCGCTCGAAGCCGGGACGCCCCCGCGAAATCAGGTAGTAACCGGGCTCGGTTTGGCGGTCCTGGCTCGGATCGCCGCCATTGTGTGAAGCCTCGACCGAGCGGGAAGCGGCTTGCCGCACATTCTTAACCACACGCCTCGCCACGTCTATTTCCGAGTGTTTCGATCCGCGCGACAGGTCTTCAATCGCGTGGCGGTAGTTGTCGCGCGTCGCGAAATCCATATCGGCGAAATGTGTGTCGCGGCGAAGGATTTCGTCGACCGGGCTGACCGCTTCGAAGAATTCTGGCCAATCGAACGCCGAGATCGAGCGCATGCTCGTCACGATGTTGCGCACCGAAACGTTCATCGCTCCCTGTTCCTGATGCTCCGCATGCACCACTTCATCGGCGTTCGTCCCGGCGTCCGCCAATCGCTTGTCCAGCCATCGCAGCACGGGCGCAACTTTTGGGTCCAAATCGCGCAAACGCTGCACCAGTTGCACCGTGAACGCTGTTTCCATCGGCTGATTTTCAAACTCGGCGAGAGCCGCCGCCAAAGCTTCGGGTTGCGCGCTTGCACTCAGCAATGTGTCGGCTAGCCGGTTGGCTTCCTGGCGTCCTGCTCGGCTCCGCACGATTCGTTCTGCCAGTCGCCGAAGGTTCTCGATCAGTACAACACGAAGCGTGATAGCCACGGCCCATAGCTCGCCGATCGTCAGCGGCTGCACGCGCTGATACGCAGCCACAAATCGCCGAAGCGCTTCCGGGTCGAAGCGGCTATCGGTGTGGGCCACGAATGCCCAGGCCACTCCGTAAACCCGCGGATATCCTTCTAAGTGTCCTGAAATCAGTTTCGGCAAACTCCGGTAATATCCGGCTGGCAGATCGTCTTGGATTTCGCGCAGCTGTTCATCAACGATGTGAAAATTGTCAACCAGCCATTCCGCAGCCGGCGTAATCGTCGTTCCTTGCTCAATCGCAAGAGATGTAGCTCGGTAGGAATCAAGCAGGACGCGTCCATTTTCCCTGACGCGGGGAATAAGCGGACGGCCGCGCACTGCTTTACTCGCCACAATCTGTGCCGCGGCCAGGCTTTCGGCGTGTTGTTCGAGCCGCTCCAGGCTGAATAGCTCTGCGCGAATTGGTTCTTCAAGGTTGGAAAGCGTGGCGATTAATGAGTTGTTCTTTTTCATTCTAAAAATTCAGGACCGAGGGACGAAGGATGTTCGTGGAACAAGAGGCCCCCTTAACAATAGCAGAATTGCCGCCTCACTCTCGACGCCGTTTTTGCTCTCTTCTCTTCAACTTAGCGGTGGCGGAGGGTCAAGAGCAAATCGTAGTTCGCGGCAGAAAGTGGAAACCGGTGGCGCTCATGTTCCAAAGGCAAACGAGATACGCCTCAAACGGCCCTCGGTTTTCTGTGGCGATTAATTCAGCATTGTCCCTGTGTGACGCGCAGGTCGCGCCGCGGGATTCCGCGACGGCTCGGCTGGCAGGAGAATCCGCAAGCAAATAAGCTTCCACGGTCACTTACTAAAGATTGTCAACGCTGGCTAGGCGTCGTTCCGATTTTTGTCCCAATCACTTCGCCCGAAATAACGATCTCGACCCTCCGGTTTTTCTGGCGTCCGGCTGCTGTGCCGTTGTCTGCTACCGGCGAGCTCATGCCAAATCCCGTGGCCGTAACGGAATCGGCGTCAAGTCCCTGATCGACCAGATATTGCCGAACGCCTGACGCGCGATGCTCCGAAAGAGTCTGGTTAAACTGCTCGCTTCCCACGTTGTCTGTGTATCCCTCAATCGCCAATTTCAAACCTGGATGCGCTAAAACGATGCCGCTTAGTTTCGCGAGCCGTTCCCGCGCCTCGGGCCGAAGATCATATTTCCCGGTCGCGAAAAGCACGTCGCCGATATTTACAACAAGTCCCCGCGGCGTATCGTGCGTCTCGAGGATGCGGTTGAACTGAGCAAGCAGTGTGGCCCGCAACTCCTGTTGTTCCTGTACTGCCTTGCTGGCCGTTTCACGGGCCTGTTCTGCCTGTGCTTCGGCCTGTAGTTGCTGCGCCTGTGCTGCGGCGCGCGCTTGCGATTCCTGTGTCGCGTCTAACTGCGCTTTTTCGGCCGCTTCGCGCGCCTGCTCAGCCGCGAGTTCCGCCTGTTGCGCCTGCACCTGGGCTTGCTGTTGCTGCGCTTGAGCTTCCGTGCGAGCCTGGGCGTCCTTCGCCGCGGCTAACTGCGCCTCGAGCGTCTGTTTTTCCGCCTCGGCGCGTTGCGCTTTCTCAGTAGCTTGCTCGGCCTTGGCTTGTGCCTCGCGCTCCGCGGCAGCCTGCCGTTCCTGCGCCAACCGTTCATCTTCCCGACGTTTCATCCCAATCGTGATTGCATCTTCAAAGCCTTGCACAGCGTCTCGCGCCGCCGTGGGCACTGATTTCCTTTGTTTCCGGCTTTCATAATCCTCCGCTCGATTCAACGCGTCCATGGCCTTTGCCCACGAATCCGCTGCGTACTTGTCCGCCTGCCGCAATTTCGCGATTCGCATCGCATTCCGCGCCTCCAGCAGATCCAGCGGGACCTTCGGTGAACCTTGCATCGGCGGAAGTTGCGCGCTGTCATAGCGCCCTCGCTGGAGCAGCTCGTACTTCGCCTCAACCGCATCCACTTGCCCTTGTGTATCCGCGCGGACGATATTCTCGAGCACTACGTCCTCGCTCGGAGCCGTCACGCCAAAATCCGGTTCGGCCGTTACGATCAGTCCAAACGTTTGCAGTTGCGTCGTCGTCGCGAGCTTGCTCCTTTTACCTTCCAGAATCAGCTGGCCAAGGTTGTTCGCTCGTCCTTCTGGCGTGATCGCCCACAGCACGTAGGTCAGGTACGGCGAACCGAATTGCGAAGGCGCGGACAAATTATCGAATTTCGCGTCAATCGTAATGGCTCCGGATTTATTCCCGATTTTCGCCTCCCCGGTTCCTTGCGGCATCAGCGCCGTCCCGCGAAAATTGATGTGCGTCGAACCCTTCGTCCGGTAATTGACGGCTTGGATGGTGCGCGTGATGTTGATGCTGATCACTGGCGCTTGCCGCGTTTGCTCCTGGGCTCGGAGCGCATGAGCGGACAATAGAAAACCAAGCAGCAAGCACGCCGGCAGAACGATTAACTCGATTCGATCCTTTGAACTTCCATTCATCGCAGTGTCTCCTTGTAGCTCACTTGCAGCGCGCCTGTGCTCACGTCTGCCTCACGTGTACCCCACGTTTTGCCCCACGGTTACGTCATTTGACGCGAGATTGGGTGCACCGCTGCCCTTACCTAGCACTTAAGCATACTTAACACATCAGCTACCGTAGTTAGCGACACCGTGAGCCGTGATAGTCACCCCGTCAGCATCTTACACCGCCTTGCGCTTCGTCAGGGTAAACGAAAGGAAGTGCATCTAAGGGCATTATTTTTTGTCGGAGCTGAAGGCGCCTGCGGCAGACGGGCTCCCACCCGCTGAAGAACAGAGCGTGGTGCCTTTGTAGGGCTCGATCGGCATTGTCGGCCCGAAGGCGTGCACAGCCAGCTTCTTGCTTGTTGTTGCGACGAAAATAGGCTGATGCGAGTGCGCGGCGGTTGCGCCGCGCGCAGCGGTAACGTAAATTGTAAGGAGATGCGGAAATTTGAGCCACTGGGGCTGCTGCGCAATCCTCACATGATGACGTTGGCTGCTGCTTTTTGGCCGCGGAAGTATCCGCATTTGCCTCCGACGCAGGCGCGATTATTTGAAACGGAGCCGGGGACGCGCGTGCGCGCCGACTGTCACTGGCAAAGCGAGCCCTCGCGGCATCCGGCGCTGATCCTGCTGCACGGACTGGAAGGATCGAGCGATTCGAGTTACATGCTCGGCACGGCGGACAAGGCTTTCGAGGCGGGATTCAGCGCGCTGCGGCTGAACCAGCGGAATTGCGGCGCGACGGAGAATTTGACTCCGACGCTTTACAACTCCGGGTTGAGCTGCGACGTTCGCGCGGTGGCGCTGGAGCTGATCGAAAAAGATCGCGTACCCGAAGTTTTCGTGGCGGGATTTTCGATGGGTGGGAATCTTGTGTTGAAAATGGCGGCGGAATTTGGCGACGCCGCTCCGCCAGAGTTGCGCGCCGTGGTGGGCATTTGCCCGTCGGTCGATTTGGGGGCGTGCGCCGACGCAATTGATTTGCCCCAAAATCGCATCTACGAACATCATTTCGTGAAGCGGCTGAAGCGACGGATGCGCGCGAAAGCGGCGCTGTTTCCGGGGAAATTTGCGTTGAATGGAATGGAACGCGTGCGCACAGTGCGCGAATTCGACGACGCCATCACGGCGAGGTTCTGTGGGTTTCGCGACGCGAACGATTACTACGAGAAGTCGAGCGCGCTCGGTCGGCTCGGCGAAATTCGCGTTCCGGCATTGCTGCTGACTTCGCAGGACGATCCGATGATTCCGTTTCGCTCATTCGAGGGCGCTGATCTGCGCGCGAATCCTCATTTGGAATTGGAAGCGACGCGCTATGGCGGGCATTGCGCGTTTATTTCGCGCGAAAGCGGCGAGCAACGCTTTTGGGCCGAAGCGCGCATCGTGGAATTTTGCCGCCAGCATTCGCGGCTCGCGCCGCCGCGAGAGTTGCGTTAGTGGAAATGGGAGAGGAGAACTGCGCCCGCCGACGTGTTGCCCCGCGCGAGAACGAGTTGCTTGCCATCCGGCGACCAGGCGAACGACCAGATGTGCATGGCGGTGAAATTGGTGATTTGTTTCGGCGGTTTGGCCGTGCTGCCCGGCGTGCCAACCGGCTGATACCACAGATTCGACACGCTGGAAACCGGATCATCCTTGATGTACACGATTCCGCGGCCATCCGGCGACCACGCCATGCGCGTCTGGCCTTCACTCACGGAGATCGGTCCGCTGACCTGAATCGTCGATTGAACTGCACCAGTTGCTGCGTCCAAAATAATGAGCTCCAGTTTTCCGTTCGCATCCTCCCAATCGTAGACCGCCAGGCGGCGGCCGTCCGGGGAAATTTCCGGTTCGTTGTAATGCTTATCGCCAACTTGCGCGGCATTCTGGCCGTCGAGTCCTACACGCCACAGTATGGATGATTTGCCCTGATCGACATGATTGTAGAAAACCGTTTTGCCGTCAGGAGAACACACGGGGAACAGGTTTCCGGTGCCGGAGGTCAGTTGTTTGAGGTTGCCGCCGTCGTCGTCGGCGCGCCAAACCTGATCGCGTTGGCAAAAGACCAACTGGTTGGTATTTCCGCAAGCGGAAGGGCCGAGGCTGAAGTCCGAGCCGGTATTGAGGTCCTGCGAACTGCCGCTGGCAACCGACAATTTCGCCAGACCAACTTGGCCGGATGTGTAATAGCCATAAATGATGTCGCCTTTGGGGGTCCACGCAGCGCCCATGAAACCGTCAGCGCGCTCGAGATCGGAAGTGATTTCTCGCGGCGATGCCTTCGCCAATTTCGATATTTTTCCCGGCATCAGCCACAGGCTGGAACGAAATACGGCCTGGATGGTCACCAAGCTGGCACCGTCCGCGGTGATGCTGGAATCGACATAGAAGTTGAGGTCGTTCGTGATTCTGCGTTCCTGCGCGTTGGGATAGGAAACCTGCCAGATTTGCGAGTTAAAACTCGATTCGCCTGTTTGGGAGCCGGCGAAGACGATTGCCGAACCGTCCGGCAGCCACGCAATTTGCCGCAATTGGTTCCATTTCGAATTTCCGAGCGGCGTTGCCTTGCCATCCGCGACATTGACCGTTTCTAGCGTTGCGTACCCAAAATTGGCGGCCAAAAAGCCCATGGCGATGCGCTTGCCGTCAGGAGACCATGCGGGCCCCTCCGTGCTGAAGGAAGCGGGATCGTGAACGGTTGCGAGCGTGTGGATGTTCGAGCCGTTGGAATTCGCGAGCATGAGCGAAGACGTTGCGGCTTGTCCCGAATTGCGGACGAAAACAAATTGGCTTCCGTCGGGCGAAAAACTGATGGGGCTGTCGATTTCGGAAAGAATCTGCTGCGGCTCGCCGCCGAGCGAAGGAACTTTTTCAAGGACGCCTTTGCGGCTGCCCTGCAACTGCACAACGCAGTACAAATAATTTCCGTCGTGGGAAAAAATCACGTCGCCGTCATTGTAGCTCGTGGAGCCGGGCGGCAGAACTTGCGCGGTGCTTCCCGTGGCAAGCTGGCGAACCCAGAGGCTTTGCTGCTTTCCGTTGAGGACATAAGCGAGCCATTTACCGTCGGGAGAAATCACGGCGGGGCCCACGTCGCCGGAAGTGGTGAGGCGCGAAATCGTCATCTGCTGAAATGCGGGGGTCTGCGGTTGGAGCGAGGAGGTCTGTACGGGATGGTAGCGGTCCCGGTAGTGAATCCCGACAAAGATGGCAAAGAGGAGCAGTCCGACGACCACAAGCGCAAAATACCATCGCGGTTCCCAGAGAAACCGCAGAAGGCGGCGCGGACTCCACCGCGGGGACTTGCGCCGCGCGGCGGCATCAGCCGGCGGAGTCGCGGGCGCAGCAGAAATTTGCGTGGAGGATTTGCGGGCGAAGCCGCCACTTGATTTTTGGGCGGCGGAAGCAGACGCGCCTGAACCAGCGATGACTCGTTGTGAACCGCTGCCCGGCGCGGGGACGCGCGCAGAATCGGTGTCGCGTTTCAAGCGCTTCAGATCTCCGCGCATTTCGGCGGCGGTTTGATAGCGCAGGTCGCGATCTTTTTCGAGCGACTTGCCGATGATTTCCTCAAGCTTGGGAGGCAGATTGGGATTCAGTTCGCCGGGAGCGGCGGGCATGCGATTCAAAATGTTGTCGAAAATGACGGCGGGCGTGTTTCCGGGAAAGGCCGGTTGACCGGTGGCCATTTCGTAAAGAATCGCGCCGAAGCTGAATAAATCGGAGCGCGTGTCGAGTTCGCTTCCGCGCGCTTGCTCGGGCGACATGTAGGAAACAGTGCCAAGAGTCGAACCGGGCGTTGTGAGCAAGTTGTCGGAAGTGACGTCGGAAGCAGCGACCGGGGCGAGAGCGCCCACGGCGCCGACGGCGCGTCCGAGCGATTGCCGGGCGAGGCCGAAGTCGAGAATTTTCGCCTGGCCGCGCGTGGTGACAAAAATATTCGCTGGCTTCAAATCGCGATGGACGATGCCGCGCGAATGGGCCGCGTCGAGCGCGTCGGCGATTTGAATGGCGAGGTCCAGCAGTACATCATTTGGCAGCGGCTTGCCGGCGATGCGCTCGCGGAGCGTTTGCCCGTCGAGCAATTCCATTACGAGGAAGCGCTGGCCGTCATGCTCGCCGATATCGTAGAGGACGCAGACGCCGGGATGATTGAGAGCGGAGACAGCGCGCGCTTCGCGCTCGAAGCGCTCGAGTGAGAGGGGATCGCAGCGCAGATCTTCGGAGAGAAATTTGAGTGCGACCATGCGGCCGAGGCGCATGTCTTCGGCGCGGTAGACGTCGCCCATGCCGCCGCTGCCAAGTTTCTCAACGATGCGATAGTGAGAAAAAGTCTCGCCGATCATTTGTATGTCTGCATGTGTATGTCTATATGTCGTGACTGTTCTATGTTGTGATTTTTGCTATGGATATTTTCGTCACACAATATTCATCGCGCGCCCGTTGCCGTGCGTGATTGTTCGTAAATGGGCCGCGCGATTAGGATGCTATCGTAAGGTAAGCGCTCGCGCGAAGGCAAGCGTAAGCGCGGCGGTCTCCGACTCTAGTTTCGGCCTGCTTCATGTTGGGCGCGGTGATCGGGTCGGAAGACTGGGGATATTTTTTTTGGGTTCGCGGTTTTTGGGGAACTTCGGCGGGTTCGCGCGGCGTTGGCCGATCTTCAGGGAGGTTTTGAAAATTGTCGAGACGGGGATTATGCCCGCGAGTTTGTGGGCTCCCACGGAGGCGAGGCCCATGGAGGCGAAGCATCCGCAATGGGTGCAGTCCGGATGGCCGCCGAATTGGCACGGAGTGATCTGCGTTTGCAGATCCGCCGACAAGGTTGTGGTTGTGAGGGCAAAAATGCAGTCCTCGGGGCGACTTGGCGGTGAGGAAAATTGCTGGATCACCACTTCGGGCATGTCCAGCTTGGGATATTGTTTTCGCAATTGCGTCATATCGGCAATTGCCTGCGCGCGCTCACTGGGCGAGAGCATTTCCGGCAGTTCATCCCCGATTTGGGGAGTGAACATGCTGAACCACACTTTTTTGATTTCCGGACGAGGGGTCCAGAATTTCAGAAACTCGCCAAGATAGCCAGGGCGCTTCATCATTTGACCGGTGATCGTGCAGTGGACGGTGATTTTTTGTCCGGCGATGTTTTTCAGAATCCGAGCGTACGTGGCGGGCGCGCGGCGAGCATCGTGTTCGGGTTGCAAGCCGTCAATCGAAACGACGATGTGGAGGCGCGACATGGCGGACCATCGGGCGTTCAAAGGGCGAAAAGCGCTGGTGACGATCTGCACGTGGGTTCCGCGAGCGAACAACTGAGGAATGAGCGACTCGAGTTCGCGATAATGAACCAGCGGATCGCCGCCGACGAGAGATAAATGCAAAGGCCTGAGGCGATCAACGACTTCGAGGACGCCGTCGACCAGGGCTTGCCCGCGACGATCGTTCAGGTCGCGCAACGTTTGTCCGCCGCCCAGATGCGCAGGGTCGTAAGCGTAGCAGCCGGGACACCGCAAAGGACATTCCCGCGTGATTTCCAGGGAGAGAGACGGACGTTGGCCTCTGAGAATTTTGCCCCACGCCTGAATAATTTGAGAAGTGAGCATGATGAATGATGGCCCTTTCCGAGCTAGGCAACAGACACGATTTCGAATGCACTGCTAGCCGGCAAGATCCCAGAGGGGGAGGGGCATATAGCTTCGATGCTTGACGCAGTTTGCGAGATGGCCGCAAAAGCAAAAGCTTCAACCTTCCGCACAACCCGCGGAGGATGGGCTACCCGAAAAGGTAGCAGCTCGACGCCGAATGGTGCGGGGCTTGTCATTTGCGAGAAGAGCGGCTACAAATCCTCGTGAAAATGTTTTGAATGCTGCGATGATGCAGGGATGAACGCGGTTTCGCGAGCCGAGCGCGCGCACAGCTGGAACAGAGTCGACGGCATTGACATGCTTCGCGGGCTCGCGATTCTTTTCGTGTTGTTGAATCACGTCAACATGCGGCTGGTGATCGCAGGGATTCCCTACGGCCATGCGGTGCCGAACCGGTTGCTCAATGACCTTGTGTGGAACGGGCAGCGCGGCGTGCAGATATTTTTTGCGGTGTCAGGATTTCTGATTACTTCGACGACGCTGCGGCGATGGGGAGAGCTTTCGCGCGTGCGTGTTCGCGATTTTTACCTGCTGCGCTTCGCGCGCATCGCGCCGTTGCTGTTACTGCTGCTCGGCGTCTTAAGCATTCTCGATCTCACGCACGTCGAGAACTACATCGTGCCGGGCGGTTTGGGCCCTGCGCTGCTCGCGGCGCTGACATTTCGCATGAATTTACTGCTTCGAGCGCACAATGGGCACTTTCCGGGCAACTGGTATGTCCTGTGGTCGCTCTCTGTCGAGGAGACTTTTTATTTTTTCTTTCCTTTGGTTTGCCGGTGGCTGGGACGCGGGAAATTGCTGTTTGCTTTGCTCGGCGCGTTCATTGCGCTTGGGCCTTTCGCGCGCACGATATTCGCGCACGGTAATGAGGCGTGGTCGGAAGTTTCGTATTTGGGAGGCATGGACGCGATTGCTCTTGGATGCTTGGCCGCAATTTTCCTGCCCAACCTGCGGCTGGGACGTCGCGGACTGCTTTACATGCAGGCAGCGGGCGCAATTGTGATGACCTGGGTTTTGGGTTTCGCGAACAGCGTGCTGGCGCGTACCGGGCTGGACATGAGCGTCCTTGCATTGGGGACGTGCATGGTGATTGTTGCCGTGGCGCAAACGAGGCACAAAGGCCCGTGGATCGCGCGTCCTGTTCTGTGGCTCGGACAGAGGAGTTATGAGGTTTACCTGACGCACATGTTTGTAGTGTACGGACTCTTCGAGATTTTCATGGCGTACGGGAAGCCGTCCCGCGGGATACCGGTGCTTTTCATTGTGGGCGTGATTCTCGCGGGGCTTTTAGGAGAATTGGTCGCGCGATTTTTCTCGGAACCGATGAATCGCTGGCTGAGGGAACGGTGGGGCGAAGGGCCGAATCGAGTCGGAGCCGTGATTAACAATACAGAACAGAAGGTCGCGTTGAGCGCGTAAGCAGCGCCCCCATCTAGACGAGACTTTGCGTTACTTTTTGGCTTTGACGTAAGAGGGGAAGGTGGTATCCATAGGACAAGCCCGCTCCCGATCCGCTCAAGGAGGGAGAATCCATGAGGATTTTCATCGCAGCGGTTGCCCTGAGTTTTGTTTTCGTGTTCACAACGTCGCAGTTTTCAGACGCGCCCACAGGCTTCGACAACAAAACGAACGGCATGGTGGATGATGCAACGCATCAGGCCGACCAAACCAAATTCGAGGAAACCGAGCAGTTAAGCGACGGGCTCGGACCGCTGTACAACGCGCAGTCGTGCCGCGAATGCCACCAGAATCCCGTGTCGGGCGGGGCGTCTCAGGTGACGGAATTGCGCGTCGGCGATCTGGGACCCCACGGGCATTTCCGCACTCCGGACATTCCGATCGCACACGGAGCCGAGGTGATCACCGGCCGCTCGCTGGTGAATGACCGCGCCATTTGTCCCAATGGGGCTTTTCCTGACAACGAAATTCAGGAACGCGTCCCGGATACTGAGACGATTCGCACGTTTCGCATTTCCTTGAATCTTTTGGGCGATGGTTTCGTCGAGGCGATTGCCGATCAAACGCTGGTTCAACTTTCCAAGCAACAATGCAAATCATCGCATGGGAAAATCTGCGGGCAGGTTCTCTATGTTCCCATTGTGGAAGCACCCGGAAAGATGGGCGTGGGCCGCTTCGGCTGGAAGGATGAGCACTCCAGTCTCTTATCATTTGCTGCGGACGCGTACCTGAACGAAATGGGCGTTACCAGCCGCCTGCAGCCCGATGAGGTGACCAAGCTGTGCAATACCGTGTCCGAGCCGAATGACACGCCGGGTCCGGACGGTCTTTCCGACATTGATCACTTTGCCCGCTTCATCCGCGCCACCAAAGCGCCCGCGCGAGACGCGCAGCTGGCCGACAGCGCGGCTGCGAAAAAGGGCCACGCGCTGTTCGACAAAATCGGATGCGTGACGTGTCACGTCGCCACGCTGACGACTGCTCCGGCGGGAACAAAGATCAATGGCGGAACGTTTACGATTCCGGCGGCGCTCGGCTCCGTGACGCTGCATCCGTACAGCGATTTCCTGATGCACGACGTGGGCACCGGCGACGGAATCCTGCAGGCGACGCCGGAGCACTATGGGCGTCGCGTGTTTCAGATGATGGCCGGTTACATGGCGAAGCAAGATTTCGAGGGCAGCCGGAACAAGATACGCACCGCTCCGCTGTGGGGAGTGCGCTTGCGTCCGCGACTGATGCACGACGGCGCTTCGCTAACATTTCTTGACGCGATCGCACGACATCGGGGCGAGGCGAGTAAGGTCACGCAGAAATTTGACAAACTGAAACGCGCCGAGCAGGAGGAGATCGTCGAGTTTTTGAAGTCTCTGTGAAGGCTTCAACGGCAGTCAGCCGACGCAGGAGCCAAACCCCACCCTCCGCACAAGACGCGGAGGATGGGGGATCAGAAAAGCCCCCTTCAGAAGAAGTGCTGAGCTCACGGAAGGCGTTCAGTGCAAGGCAAGATAAGGCACCCGGAACCCAAAGCAAAAAAAGGTGCGCCCTTTGCAAGAGTTGCACAGGGCGCGCCGGAGACGGGGAAGTTAGCGGACCGGTTTCGGCTTGCGCGACCAGAAGAAGCCGGGCGCTCCGAGCAATCCCGTTGCGAGCAAGAGGAACGTGGAAGGTTCGGGGGTGGGGGAAGTACCGCCGCCTGATTCGCTCTCATCGAGGGCGCCGCAATTGCTCCCATTGATGGTGTTGGTATCCATGGTGACTGCGCCGGTTAGTGCGGTAATGCTGCCGCACACGGTGGCGCTGGTGTTCATGGTGACGCTCGCCTGGGAGATCAGGTTCCCTATAAACGTGCTGCTTGAACCAAGGGTCGCGGAACCGGAACCGCCCGTGCCCACTGCCCAAAACACGTCGCCGGCTTCAGCACCGGTGGCCAGGACAATCGACGAGCTGCTCCCCGTCGTGAGCGAGCTGCCCACCAGAAAAATGAATGGAGCGTCGCTGCTGCCGTCGAGCGTGAGCGTTCCCGTCAAATCAGCCGTGGACGAAAAAACATAAACGCCTGGCGTGAGCGTGAGGTCACCAATCGAGCCGGACAAGGTTGCGCCCGATAGCCCACTGAGAAAATTGAACGTACTGTTGGCGTCAATCAGAGCCTGTGCCGCTACGGCATTCCCGTCATCCGTCGCGCCATTGTCGATTCCGGGAGGAAAGCCAGTGATCGAGTTAGCTCCGGTACAACTAGTACCGACGCGCGTCGAGCACTCGCCCAAATTCCCGTTGATGGTGGTCGAGCCGGTATTGGTCACCGCGGAACTGCCCAGGACGGCAAAATTTCCAAGGGCAGGAATGGCATTCTCGCCGCTGGGAGCTGCATAAGAGGTGGCTGCGAGGAAGGGAATAACCAGAAAGGAAAAGCAAACACTGCGCAATCTCATCAGAATGTTCCTTCCCCGGTTTGTATTCAGGGCCAAAAGGGGAAATTATCTGATCACACCCTCAACGAAGTGGATTCTGGAATCAGCCGAGACAAACCGGATTTCGCTTTACTTTCGAGCAATTTGAGGCCCGCAGCAAGATCCCTTAGGGCTCTATACCTTGCGGCACGGGCTCGGCGAGGTTGTACATATCAATGACATACTTCGTGCAACATTCTTCACATATCGAGCGTGCTTCGACTTCTGGCGGCAGGGCTGTGAGCGCGGTTTCGTATCACAATTGTCTTACGTTACGGGTCAATTATGTACATTCCGATATTCCCGATGTTCCCGGCATGCTCCCGCCGGTCCGCCTGGTGACCTTGTACCCCCGTGCGGGATCGCATCGCCAGCGGGATTCTACCTAGAGGACTCGTGGTGGTGCGGCATGTAGGTGATGCGAAGCGGCTGATCGAGCCGGAAATCGAGTTTCGTTTCGGGCGGAATGCGAAGCGGCTTGGGTTTAGACACGCCTTGATAAACGCCGCCGCCTGCTCCTCCGACGCCTGCGCCGATGGCCGCGCCTTTTCCGCCTCCGGCAATCGCTCCGATCACAGCGCCCAGGATCGCGCCGCCGCCGACTTTCTCAGCGG
>Ga0307373_10004638_pt1 | contig 22976 bp, 27 predicted proteins | sample OX2MG_FD_202534 | JGI IMG/M metagenome (GOLD analysis project Ga0307373, IMG submission 202534) | Soil microbial communities from Risofladan, Vaasa, Finland - OX-2 | ecosystem: Environmental > Terrestrial > Soil > Coastal area > Acid sulfate soil | place: Finland: Risofladan, Vaasa | collected... | reverse complement strand
CGCGGCGAGCGTGTCCTGCCTATACCCGGGTCTAGTGCCGCGTCAGGCAACCTTTGCGCGCAATGAAATGGTACGAAGTTCTTCATTGTCGCGGTGGCGGTTTCGCCAGGCGATGTAACGGCGGATCATCGAGTTCTGCTCGTCGTGGCTGCGGTGATCGGTGCCGTTGAGCGCGAAGTGGCGCAACGCGGTGAAGTGGCACTCGATCCGGTTGAGGAACGAGGCGTTGGTGGGCACGTACGCCAACTCGACGTTGCTGGCTGCCGCCCACTCGCCGACCCGCTGATCTTTCTTGGTCGATAGGTGAGGACTGAAGTTGTCCAACACGATGGCGATGCGCACCTCGGGCGGATACAGCGAACGCAGATACCGGCAGAACTCCAAGAACGTGGTGCGCTTCTTGTTGGCCTTGATGTGGCCGTAGAGATGGTCCCGGTTCATGTCCAGCGCGGCCAGGAGGTGACGCACCCCCTGGGTGCGCTTATAGGTGGCCCGTATCCGCCGCCGACGCGGCGAGCCGGTCGAGCCCTTCGACTTACGCCCCACCACCGGCGCCCACTGCTTGCCGGGCCGGGGCAGCAGGTTCAGCGGCCCGAACTCGTCCATGGAGAACACCACCGTCGGATCCCCCGGGCCAGCCTCGGCCTTGCCCTCGGCGATGTCGTAGAGCTCCAACACCCGGTTCTTCTTGGCCTCGTAGTCGGGGTCGGTCGATTCCTTCCAGGTCTTCACGGCTTGAAAGGACACCTCCTCGCGCTGGAGCAGCTCGCGGAGCCCCTCATGGGAAATGTCGTCGACCACCCCCTCGGCGACGAGAAACTCGGCCAACTTGGACAAGCTCCACGTCGAGAACGGCAGACCATGATCTGCCGGCCGGGACAAGGCGATCTTCTTGATGGCCTGACGCTGCGGCAGGGTGAACGTCGGCGGGCGGCCACCCGCATACTTCGGGTACAGCGAGTCGAAGCCGTCCTCGTTGAAGTTGTTGATCACCTCACGCACCCGGTCCGCGCTGGTGAAAGTGACCTTGGCGATCCCGGCCACGTCCATACCCTGCACCGACAGCAACACCATCTGCGCCCGCCGCCACGTCACCACCGAACCCGAACTGCGCCGCACGATCCGCAGCAGCCGATTCCCCTCATCATTCGAGATATCCCGTACCCGCAGGCCTTCCCTCGACACCAACCACCTCCGATCAGACGTTCCTACCGTCCGATCAGAGTGCGCGACCACCACCCCGAGGTGGTGGATCTAGACGGCCAACGTTGCCTGACGCGGCACTAGCCTTCATAGACGATGGTGACGTCGGTGAAGGTAGGCCTGCTCGGCTGCGGCAACGTGGGTGGAGCGCTCGTCAAGCTGCTCGTCGACGACGGTGAACGCATCGCCGCGCGAACCGGGCTGCGCCTCGAGCTCGCCGGTGTCGCGGTCCGCAGCCAATCCCGCGAACGGGACGCGCCCTTACCGAGTGGCCTGCTGACCTCGGACGCTCACGCGGTCGTGTCAGATCCCGAGGTCGACGTCGTCGTGGAGGTGATCGGCGGCATCGAACCCGCCCGCACGCTCATCCTGACCGCGCTGAAGGCGGGCAAACCGGTCATCACCGCGAACAAAGAGCTGCTGGCCAACTGCGGGGCAGAGCTGTTCGAAGCAGCGTCAACGGCCGGCGTGGACCTGCTCTTCGAAGCTGCTGTCGCCGGCGGCATACCACTGATTCGGCCCCTCCGAGAGTCCCTCGCCGGGGAGCGGATCCGCCGAGTCATGGGCATCGTCAACGGGACCACCAATTTCATCCTGTCCAAGATGAGCGAGTCGGCTGCGAGCTACCACGACGCGCTCGCGGAGGCCCAGAGTCTCGGTTACGCGGAACGGGACCCGACAGCAGATGTGGAAGGTTTCGACGCAGCGGCCAAGGCAGCAATCCTCGCCAACGTCGCTTTTGGCGCTCGCGTGGTTGCCGGAGACGTATACCGCGAAGGCATCAGCGCCATCACCGCTGCCGACATAGCGGTAGCCCGCCAACTCGGTTATGCCGTCAAACTGCTGGCGGTGGTGGAACACACGGATGCCGAAGAGGATCGCCCAGAGTCGATCGCAGTGCGGGTGCACCCGGCGATGGTCCCTTCGACGCACCCGTTGGCATCGGTGCGCGACTCGTTCAACGCTGTATTCGTGGAAGGCGACGCCGTCGGACAGCTGATGCTGCTCGGTCGCGGCGCGGGCGGGATGCCCACTGCCAGCGCGGTGCTCGGCGATCTGCTCGACGCATCCCACAACCTCACCACTGGTGGCGCAGGCCGGAGCGTCGCTCTGCACGAGACCAACATCCGGCCGATCGACGACCTCCGATCGGCGTACTACATCACCCTGCAGGTTCTCGACCGTCCCGGAGTCCTCCATGCAGTGTCTGGTGTTCTAGGCCGCCATCACGTCTCGATCCGTCTCATGGAGCAGGAATCGCTCGTTTCATCGTCCGGCGAGAGCCAGTCCACCCCGGCCGGCGACGGCCCGGCGAGCTTCACGGAGGCGGGCCTACCAGGCGAGGGGGAGGCGGTCGCCAGGCTCGTGTTCGTGACGCACCCCGCCTACGAGCGGGATGTCCAGGAGTGCCTGCACGAGCTACGCCACCTCGACGTGGTCGACCGCATCGGCGGCCTGCTGCGCGTGATCGGCCCGTGAGGATGCGCGCGCCGTGAACCCGGGTTGGCGGGGTGTGATCGAGGAGTACCGCTCCTTTCTGCCGGTCAGCTCCGAGACGCCGGTCGTCACTCTCCAAGAAGGCGGTACCCCGCTGTTGCCGGCCCCGAGACTCTCAGAACGCGTCGGAGCCAGCGTCTACCTGAAGTTCGAGGGTGCCAACCCGACGGGATCGTTCAAGGACCGCGGCATGACTGTGGCGATCTCGAAGGCGCTCGAGGGTGGTGCCAAGGCCGTCGTGTGCGGGTCCACAGGCAACACTTCTGCGTCAGCAGCTGCCTACGCGGCCCGCGCCGGCATGACGTGCGCGGTCCTTATTCCGGAAGGCTACATCGCGCTCGGCAAGCTCGCGCAGGCGCTCATCCATGGCGCCAGGGTGTTGCAGATCCGCGCCAACTTCGACGTGGCGCTGGAGATCGTTCGCCAGCTCGGCGACTCCGCTCCGGTGACCGTGGTGAACTCCATCAACCCTCACAGGATCGAGGGCCAGAAGACCGGCGCGTTCGAGATAGTCGATGTTCTCGGTGATGCGCCCGACTACCACTGCATCCCCGTCGGCAACGCGGGGAACATCACGGCCTACTGGAAGGGCTACCGCGAATACCAGGACGCAGGAAGGGTCACAACGCTCCCGCGGATGCTCGGGTTCCAGGCCGCCGGCGCGGCTCCGCTAGTCGAGGGGCACCCGATAGACAACCCGGAGACCGTGGCGACGGCGATCCGCATCGGCAAGCCGGCGTCCTGGTACGGGGCCACGGCGGCTGCGTCAGAGTCGGGTGGATCCATCGCCGCGGTCACGGACGAGGAGATCCTCGCCGCCTACAGGTACCTGGCCCAGGAGGAGTCGGTCTTCTGCGAACCCGCGTCGGCTGCTTCTGTTGCCGGGCTGCTCAAGTCCAAGGTCGAACCGGGGTCGACGGTGGTCTGCGTCCTCACCGGTCACGGGCTGAAAGACCCCGACATCGCGATAGGACAAATCGCTGTCCCCACAGCGGTCGACGCCGACGTGCGGGCCGTCAGGGCGGAGCTGGGCCTCTAGCCGGCGGCGCTCTGCCTCTTCCCAGGCGGTACTCGGGCGCCCGGTTGCCGCGACCCGACCTGCATCAGTACCATGGAGGGGTCGTCTACGGGTGATAGTGCCGGTTCGCACCCCCCGCCGCCTGGAGTGCGGTGTGACCGCTCGAGCCACCACCGACGCTCGCATCAACGAGAGCCCGGACTGGTCGACACCTCCCCTCTTTTCCCAACCACTGCTTGATCAGCATCCACAACGAACGAGGTTTTGCATGAGCGGAACGCAGCTCGAACGCTCGGTCCTCGAGGCCAAGGAGCGCGAGGAGCTCTTCGCCATCGCCGACGCCCTGGGTACCAAGCCCACTGCTCGAGCGAAGAAGGCGGACCTGGTGTCGCAGATCCTGCGGGCCACCGGGGTCGAAGCGGAGGCCGCGCAGGAGGCAAAGCCTCGGCGCGGACGCCCGAAGAAGGCGGCCGCGGGCACGGCAGAGAGCACCCCGGCCGAGACGGACGGTGGAGAGGCCGCCGCTGCCGCTCGGACGGAACCGCTCCCGGCCATGTCGGCCGGCGCGCCGGAAGGCGTCAACGGGTCGGAGCCAGCGCCTCCCCCCGAGAGCGCGCCCCAGCAACAGAGCAGCCCTGTATCTCATGAGGGGCCGAGCCAGGAGGGCGCGCAGCGCCACTTCGACACCGAGCCGGGCAACCGTAGGAATCGCCGGCGCCGCGGCCGGGACCGTTTCGATCGTGGCGAGCGGGACCTGCCGGGCCAGTCGCAGGAATCGAACTACGGCGGCGAACCGATTCCGGTTAAGGGCTACCTCGACATGCGCGACGAGGGCTACGGGTTCCTGCGGACCGACGGCTTCCTCTCCGGTCCCGGGGATGTGTACGTGTCGATCAGCCAGGTTCGCCGTTTCGCGCTGCGGAAGGGCGATTACCTCCAAGGGGCGGCGCGCCCCGCGGGTGGCAACGAGAAGTATCCCGCCCTCCTACGGATCGACACCGTCTCCGGTCTGACCCCGGAGGAGGCCCGAGAAAGACCCCGCTTCGATGCGCTAACCCCACTGTTCCCCGATACCAAGCTTCGGCTGGAGATCCCCGGCGATCCGTCCAATGTCACCGCCCGCATCGTGGACCTGATCTCGCCGATCGGAAAGGGCCAGCGCGGCCTCATCGTCTCGCCGCCGAAGGCGGGTAAGACCACGATCCTCAAGCAGATCGCCCACTCCATCGAGACCAACAACCCGGACGTCCATCTCATGGTCCTCCTCGTCGACGAGCGCCCTGAGGAAGTCACCGACATGCGCCGCTCGATCAAGGGTGAGGTGATCGCCTCCACGTTCGACCGACCCGCGGACGAACACACCCACGTCGCCGAGCTCGCGATCGAGCGGGCGAAGCGCATGGTCGAAATGGGCCGCGACGTCGTGATCGTGCTCGACGGGATCACGCGGCTCGCCCGCGCCTACAACCTGGCTCAACCACCGACCGGGCGAATCATGTCGGGAGGGATCGACACCGGCGCCCTGTACCCGCCCAAGAAGTTCTTCGGCGCGGCGCGGAATATCGAGGAGGGCGGGTCGTTGACAATCCTGGCGACCGCGCTGGTGGAGACCGGCAGCAGGATGGACGAAGTGATATTCGAGGAGTTCAAGGGCACCGGCAACATGGAGCTGCGACTCGACCGCCGCCTCGCGGAGAGGCGCATCTACCCTGCGATCGACGTCAACGGCTCGTCCACCCGCCATGAGGAGCTTCTGTTCGACCGGACGCAGCTGCAACAGGTGTGGAAGCTTCGGCGGGTGCTGAACGCGTTGGCGAGCGAGGGCAGCGCCGCCCCCGGACTGGAGCTGCTACTCGACCGCCTGAAGGCGACCAAGACCAACGACGAATTCCTTGCCGAGGTGGCCAAGAATCCCACCCCGGCGATGTGAGAGAGGGACCATGAAGACCGAAACGCATCCCGACTACGTGACCGCGACGGTGACCTGTTCGTGCGGCAACACCTTCACCACTCGCTCGACGAAGGCCGACTTGCACACCGAACTGTGCAACGAGTGCCACCCGTTCTACACCGGTAAGCAGAAGCTGGTCGACACGGGCGGGCGGGTGGAGCGCTTCGAGCGACGCTACGGCAAGCGGGGCAAGAAGTCCTAAGCGGCCACCGGCTCGACCGCCTGCGGGCAGCGAAGCTGGCGGCGCTTGTAGGCGATCGTTGGGGAAAAGACGCAGCTGAGGGTTGCTCGCCGTTGCTGTTGCGCGGCGGGGCCGCGCTCGTTGACCGGGCCGCGGGCGAGGCGTGGGTCCTCATCGATGACGGGGAGGTCGCACGCTTCGGGCCGGCGCTGGCGTTGTGCCTTCAGGCGGGAGCCGGGTCGCTCGTGCACGTGCTGGTGGAGGAGACCGTTCCCGGGGCGGCGGGCGTGATTGCACGGCGCGCAGCTGCCTTTGCCAACGACACCGACGTGTGGACGGTGACCGGCCGCTCCCTGGCGCGAGCCGATCAGGCGCCGCCGGTGAACATGCCCGAGGGTGCGCCCGACCCGGAGTTGGTAGAGCTGTTGACCAACCACGGTGTGGATCCGGTTTTCGAGCACGGCGTGCTGCGCGGCGAGTTCCAGGGGCTGGAGGTCGCTCGAGTCGTAGGGGGCCGGCTGATGGTGGGGGTGGGGCGCCACGATCGCAATGCCCGCTCCGAGATGCGCCCCGGTGAGGACCCCGGCGCGGCGCTGGATTCGGCGGTGGACGCGGTCAGGCGGTGGCGCCGTCCTGGCGCCGCTCGCCATCCGGCCAACACGCTGGCGCGCTCCCGGTGGTTGCGATCGATCGTGTGCGCCCGGCCCTCGGTGGTGGCGCTGGAGTCCTTGCACCCTGTCCCTCCGCCACTTCCGTGGTTCGACCTGCCCGAAGCCGGCTCCGCGCCGTGCGTCGGCGCCGACGCCTCGGGCACCGAGGTCGTCGTCGTCTGCTCCGTGGGTGTCGACCTGGACCTCGTGCCGACCGCCGCCGATTGCCGCCTGCTGTACGGTCATGCGTCCGATGGGCCTCTCCTGCTGGTGATGCCTTCCGGCGACGACGTGCCGGTAACCCGCCGCCTCGCCGCGATGCTGGCTTCGCCGGCGGCCGTGGTTACGGTGTCCCGGGAGTGGGAGAGTCTTTCCGCCGAGCCTTGAGCGAGTACATCAGCGGCAGCCTCCCGGGGGCCGGCCAGCGGTAGCGGCCGTCGTCGCCCTTGACCATCCAGTCACCGATGCTCGAGTGGCAGAAGTCCCATTCATGGAGAAAACGCAACTCGAAGCCCGCGCCGATGACCGCTTCCACGACCTTCGACAGCGGGTGGCACCACTCGTAAGAAAGGTTGTTGACCGTCTGCGCGCTCCGGTCGGCGTACGTCCCAGGCGTTTCGCCGACGTACGGCTCGGTCCCGAAGTAGTCGTACCTAACGGTCGGGCTCGACTGATCGAAGCACCAGGCGATCGGGTGGTACTCGCACAGGTAAAGCCAGCCTCCCGGCTTCACGAGCTTGGAGCATTCGGCAGCCCAGGGCTCGAGGTCAGGAAGCCAGATGAGGGCGCCCTTGCCTGTATAGACGACGTCGAAGCCGCCGGCGCCGAGCGTCTCGGCGGCATCGCGGACATCCGCCTGCACGAAGGTCGCTCTTTTCCCCAGGTCCAGTTCGGCGGCGAGCCGGGTCGCGGCATCGATCGCCGGTTGGGAGAAGTCGAGTCCCACGGCTTCGAGTCCGGGGTGCATCCTGACGAGATCCAGCGTGTCCAGGCCGAAATGACATTGGAGATGGGCGAGTCGCAGCCCGCCGAGGGGGCCGAGCTCATCGATCTCGAACGGTTCGACAGCTGGCTTGCCCGCCTTGAAGCCCTCCACGTCGTAGAAGTCCGACGCAACGTGGATGCCTACACGCTCGTCCCACATCCGGCGGTTGGCGTCGAACCAACCGGCTTGTTCCCCCGTCATTAGAGGTCGAGCCTACCGGTGGGGCAAAAGAGTATTGAGATGGAGGACGTGAAGATCTCAGCAGAGCGAAAACCGGACGGCGCCGGGGTGCCGTGTTCCTCGCCCGAGGCGACGGCAACGCTGCTGTGGTCCGCTTGCCGGCCGGCTCCCGACGAAGCGGCGAGCGAAGCTGCGCTGGCCCGCGGCGCCGACCTCGCCTTTGCTTCGCGAGTGGCGGTCGCCCAGCGGCTGTCACCCCTGTTGTGGCAGGTGGCGCAGCGGTGGGCTTCGCCGGCCGACGGTTGGTCGGCATCTCTGCGTGACGACGCCCAGCGCTGTAAGGCTCAGGCGTTGCTTGTGCGGCCGCGGGTCCGGTCGTTGCTGCTCGAACCGCTTGCGGCGGCCGGTGTTCAGCCGCTGGTGATCAAGGGCGCGGCCGTGGCCGAGCGTTACCCCGGTCCGGGCCTCCGGCCCATGGACGACGTCGACCTTCTCGTGCCGCCGGAAATGCATCGTGACGCTGCAGAAGCCCTCCGGCGAGCAGGCTGGGAGACCACGCGACGGCAGGGGCCGCTCTACTCACTGGGGCTGTCGCACCCGGGGATGCCCGGCTTGCCGGTGGACCTGCACAAGGAGCTCGCCGTGCGAGCGGACCAGGTGTTCCGCCTTACTGCCGCGGACCTCTGGGAGGTAGCGCGTCCGGTAACGCTCTTCGGAGCACCGGCACTCGCTCTGCCGCCGGAGATGGAGCTGGTCCTCATCGCGACCCACGCCGGCAAGCCATTTCACAACTTCGATCGCCTGCTCTGGGCCGTCGACGCGGCGGTCATCGTTCTCGCGGCCGGTTCGGCCGGGGCGCCGATCGACTGGGGTGGGGTCGGGGAGATCGCCGAGCGGGCCGGCGCCCGGTCGGCCCTGGCCGTCCTCCTGGGTCAGGCTGAGCGGCTGGGCGCGGCATCGCCGCCGTCGCTGCGGCAGATGGACACAGGCAGGACCCGCCGGTGGGCTCTGGAGGCGCCGCTCTCCACGAGGTGGCCCCTCGCGCGGTTGGGCGAGGCGGAGAGACTGCGCCTCACCTACGCGGTGATCGACGACCCGTGGTTGAGGGTCAGGCGGCTGCTGTACCAGACGACAGTCGGCGGCGTCGTGGGCGCACCGCTTCGCGGAACGGTCCTGGTCCTGCGACTCGTCCGCCGGATCTGGCGGGTGCGTAGGACCACGCCGGGTTCACGCCGGCACGACTGGTTCGTCGAGGATGGAGACCAGCAGGTCGATCCAGTCGTCGCGGACGGGGAGCCGTAGGACCGACACTGGTATCCTCGCCACCGCCTCGGAGACCGGACCGAACAGCCGGCGGCCGGTCTCCTCCCGGTCCCCGAGCCACACCGCGTGAGGCGCCAGGGCGCCGATCGCCTCGCCCGCCTGCAGGATCCGCCGGACCGGGTAGGCGCCCGGCACCGGACGTTCGAGGACGACCAGCCCGGCGACCGGCGTCGGACCGGGCGCTTGCCTCAGCGGTCCCAGATCCCAAGCGGTCTTCTCGCTGCTCTCGAACAGGACCTCAGCGCCGGCCGGGCCCGCTTCGCCGTGGCGCCGCCGGACCCAGGGCGGGCCAGGCCACACGACGGGTTCGGGTCCTGCGAGGTCGATCACGCACACGTCCTCGCTCAACGGGGTCCAGCCTGCCTCCGCGAGGCCGACCAACGAGCTCGATTTGCCGGTGCCGCCGGGACCGGCGATGAGTACGGCCCGCCCGGAGCGACACGCCGCGGCGGCGTGCAGCACGAGCGTTCTGTCGCCCGCGACGAGGAAGGGGAGGATGTACGACGCGACGAGCTGCAGTCCGACCCAGTCGAATGGTTCGCCCACGGTCACGACGCCCGACTGGGGGGATAGCGACACTCTCCGGTCGCTGCCCAGCTCGAGGACCACGTCGCCGTTGGGGCCGGTGCTCAGGCGCTGGAGATCTCCGGTCGGCAACGGTTGCGACCAGAGCTCCACCGCTCCTGGCCGCGCTGGTATCCCGGGGTCGACCTCGACTGCGGCGAGCGGTTCGCCGCGGCAGTGGCCGAACCGGGTCGCGTCGTTGCCTCGCACCCGCACCCCGTGGCAGCCGGGCCATGGGGCTGATTCGCGCTCGCTCACGTACCGCCCGGCGTGTCGTCCGACTCGATGACGAGGCCCGCGTCCCGAAGCATCCCGAGCAGCCTGACGGCGTCGTCTTTCAGGGAATCCGTCGCGACGCCCGGCCAGCGCCGGGCCAACTCCTCCACCGGGTCGAGCCCGTCGCGTACTGCCTTCCACACGACGACCCCGGGCGGGTTGAGACCGAAGTACTCGCCGCTCGGGACGTGCAGGAGGAAGGCCTCGCCGGCCTCCTCGTGGTAGAGCACCTCGTCGTCGGGCGCGGTCCGGAAGGTCATTGCACGATTCAAACCTCGATCAGGGCCCGTGGTCGATTTCCGAGACTGCAGGCAGGACATTGATACCTTTGCCCCGAATGGTACAGTTGAACTGCCTAATCGGGCTCGTGGACCCGGGCTAGGTGGTCAGGAGTTTCGGCAACCGGGGCATCGTATGCGAGGCGACATGGCCGTCCAGAGCAATAGCGACAAGTCAGCAGAGCAGCAAGCAGCGCCGTACGAGCCTCCGAAGCTCACCAGGTTCGGCACCATCGAGGAGTGGACCTTGGGCGTGCTCGGCGGGATCGCGGTCAGCATCGTCATCTGACCCGCACTGCACTTTCCTAGCCGGCCCGGACGCCCCAGCATTCATCGGCTGTGAGACGCCCCAGTTCGGCGTGTTTCTCCTGGGCGAGCGGATCGAAGCGTTTCCCGTCCACCTCCACCCAGGCATGCGCGCCCCAGCGGCTCGGACCGTAGAACCGGCAGCCGAGCACGACCGTAGGCTCGGCTCCACCGCGCTGGAGTAGTACCGCCAGCGCCACCGCCTGCGGCAGGCAGTCGGCGCGCAGCAACCTGCTCGCCGAGGCCACGGACCTTGCCGCCAGGTCTACATCCAAGAGCTGCCGGTGGCGGGATGGTCGGCAACCGGCGAGAACGGTCAGGACTGTCGTGGTGCGGAACCTCGCCAGCAGCAACTTCGAGACCGCAACCGCCAGGGTCGCCACGACGAGGAGCCACCACGGGGGCCGGGGCTGCGACACTGCCGCAAGGCTAGCGAGGTTCTCTCGCGGTGCCTCCCCCGTCGAGTTCGGGGCAGAGAAGGTACCTTTTGTGCGGTTGGCGAATACTAGACCGATACAAACCCATCCCAGCATCTCTCCTGTTCATCCCTAGGAGGGTGAATGAGCAAGGCCCGAATCATCTTGGCTGGAACAGCCCTGATGGGACTGACCGCCCTGCCTGCCGTCATGATCCCGGCTAGCGCCGCTACAGCCCCGTCCACGTCATCGTCGCCGTCCACGTCGTCCTCTTCTGCATCAACGTCTTCCAGCGGTCCACTGCTGAGCGTGTGCGTGACGGTGACACCCAAGTCTCTGGCCGTTGGCATCAACGGGCAGGACATCGTGGTGGGTCCGGCCGGCGTGCCGCGATCCTGCGTCGCGACGCCCTTCTAGCCGCGACTGAGCCGGCCGCCCCCAGCGCGGGCGCCGGTACGCTGGAACACCGTGCTCGACCGCCTCGAAAGCCTGGAACGCGAGTACGAAGCGGTTCTGATCCAGCTGTCCGACCCTGACGTGATCGCCGACCAGGGCAAGCTTCGCCAAGTGTCGAAGCGCTACAAGGAGCTCGAGCCGGTGATCGAGGCCTTCCGCGACTACCGGTCCGCCGGCGAGGACCTCGAGGTCGCGCGCGAGATGCTTGTCGACGCCGATGCGGCCGATCGCGACATTCTCCGATCCGAGATCACCGAGTCCGACGAGCGCATAGCGGCCCTCGAGGAACGGCTCAAGGTCCTACTCCTCCCCAAGGATCCCAACGACGGCAAGAACGTCATCGTGGAGATACGCGGCGCCGAAGGCGGCGAGGAAGCGAACCTATTTGCGAGGGACCTGTTCGAGATGTACTCACGCTACGCCGAGCGAAAGGGGTTCGGGCTCGAGCTCCTCTCGACCGATCCGTCCGACATGGGCGGCTTCAACCAAGTGACCTTCATGGTCAAGGGTGGCGCGGCCTGGTCCCATATGAAAAATGAGGGGGGACCTCACCGAGTCCAGCGGGTCCCTGTCACCGAGTCCCAGGGCCGGGTTCACACCTCGTCGGCGACCGTGACCGTCCTGCCAGAGGCCGAGGAGGTCGACGTACACGTCGAGGACAAGGACCTCAAGGTCGACGTCTACCGCTCGACTGGCCCGGGGGGTCAATCCGTGAACACGACCGACTCGGCGGTGCGGATAACGCATCTTCCGACCGGGATCGTCGTCGCGATGCAGGACGAGAAGAGCCAAATACAGAACCGCGCCAAGGCGATGCAGGTGCTGCGAGCGAGGCTCCTGAAGGCGGAACAGGACCGCCAGTCGGCCGAACTCTCCACCGCTCGCAGGAGCCAGATCGGCGGGGGTGGCCGCTCCGAGAAGATCCGCACCTACAACTACAAGGAGAACCGCGTAACCGATCACCGCATCGGGCTGACGCTCTACAAGCTGGACAAGATCATGTTGGGAGAGCTCGACGAGATCGTCGACGCCCTTATGGCGGACGAGCGGGCACGCCAGCTCGCCGGCGGGGCATCCGAGGAGGGCGCATGACGGCGGCACCGTCGCGGTCGGTGGTCACGTGGAGAGAGGTGCTGGCCGAGACAGCTGAGCAGCTCGGCAACGAGACAGAAGCGCGGTGGCTCGTCGAGGAGGTTTCCGGCTACAGCTGGGCGGAGCTGAGCGCGGCGTCAGCCGCCGGAGGACCGGTAAGCGAGCGTTCCAGGTCCCGCCTCGAAGCGATGCTCCGGCGCCGCCTCGCCGGCGAGCCGGTCCAGTACGTCCTCGGCCGCTGGCAGTTCAGGACCTTGGATCTGATGGTCGACGAGCGCGTGCTCATCCCCCGACCCGAGACGGAGTACGTGGTCGAGCTGGCGTTGCGCGAACTCGACAACCTCGCAGGCACTCGCGCCGGCCAACCGCAGACAGTCGTGGACCTCGGGACAGGATCGGGCGCGATAGCGCTTTCCATAGCGGTCGAACGAGCGCGCGTCCACGTGTTCGCCACGGACGCGTCACCGGCCGCTCTGCGAGTCGCAGCCGCGAACCTCGCAGGACTCGGTGGCCGGCCCGCCACCCGCGTGCGCCTGATGCCCGGCGACTGGTGGTCAGCGTTGCCAGCCGATCTCCGTGGCCGGTTGGACCTCGCCGTGTCCAACCCGCCCTACATCGCCTCCGCGGAGATGGCGTCTCTTGACCCGGCTGTCCGGGACTGGGAACCGGGCGGGGCGCTGGAGTCCGGACCGACCGGGCTGGAGGCCGTCCGCGAGGTACTGCTCGGCGCCGCCAACGGATGGCTCCGGACCGGCGGCTCGGCAGTTGTCGAGATCGCTCCCCACCAGGCGAGCGAAGCGGCACGACTGGCAGCCCGGGCGGGATTCGCCGAAGCTGAGGTCCATCCCGACCTCGCCGGGCGGAACCGGGTCCTCATCGCGAGGGGGGCACCGTGAGCATCCTCAGCGCCCACGGCGATCCACCGCCGGCGGGCGCCATCTCCGCCGCCGCCAACGCTCTCGGCAAGGGGGACATCGTCGGCATCCCGACCGATACCGTCTACGGCCTGGCGGCCGATCCGTGGCATTCGGGTGCCGCGGACAGGTTGTTCCTCCTGAAAGGACGCCCGCGGCACGTCGAGCTCCCCGTGCTCGTCGCCAGCGAGGCGCAGGCCCTCGAGCTCACCACCTGCGTTCCGAGCTCGGCCCGCCGGCTGATGGAGAGGTTCTGGCCCGGCGCCCTCACGATCGTGCTGCCGCGACGCCCGGACGTCGCCGCCGACCTGGGAGACGAGGATGGGACCATCGGGGTGCGCTGCCCGGCACACCCCGTACCGCGGGCCCTGTGCGAGATAGCAGGACCCGTAGCCGCGACGAGCGCGAACAGGCACGGCGAACCACCGTTGACCACCGCGCAGGCCCTCGCGAGCAAGCTGCCCGGAGTTGCCCTGATCCTCGACGCAGGCCCGTGCGAGGGAGAGCCGTCGACCGTCGTCGATTCGACGGGCGAAATCCCCAAACTCCTTCGCGCCGGGGCCGTCGCGTGGGAGCAGATCGCCGCCGCCGCCGGCGCCCCCTGAGCCCGGTCAGCCGTGGTGAACGGCCCGCTCGTCAACTTGCCCGGAACAGGGCTGGCATGGGACGATTCAGCGCGTGCCGATGTCCTATCCCAGAGCAGGGGGACGTGTCGCCTGCCCTGGCGAGGACCCCTGCGGGACCCTCCGATCGATAGCCCAACGAGGTCAGCTTGGAGAAACAGCGACCAGGCATCATGGCGTTCGCCGGGCTGGGAATGATGAATGCCATCTGCCTCGCCTCCGGTCTCATCGGCGGCTGGTTCGTCGACCGGGCTTTGGGTACGCTGCCGCTCTTCCTCTTGGTCGGGCTGCTGGCCGGAGTTGTGGTCGGAGTGCTGGCGACCCGCTCAGAGCTCAAGCGATACTTCTAAACGCCGTCGCTGAACTGTCCGCGACGAAGACCCCTGCGAGTCAGCGGTCTTCGCCGCCGCCTACGGCGCGACGCCGTCTTAGCCCTCTCGCCTAGCCCCGCCCCGCCACCCCCCGGAGCCCAACGCTTTGATCACCGCATTCCCACTCACCGAGATCGACCGCATCATGCGACGTACCGTCATCGCCGCCATCATCGTCGGCATAGTCGGCGCGGCGGTTTCTGTGCTGCTCGGCCAGCCCTACGTCGCTCCTGGCATAGCCGTCGGCTTGGCACTCGCAGTCGCCAACCATCGGGTATTCCAGTCCTCGGCTCTCAGGTTCACCACACCCGAGGGGGTCGTGAACCGCAAGCCGTTCGCCGGGTCGGTGGCGCTGCGCCTCGGCGCCTGCACCGCCGTAGCGATCGGCTTGATGATCGTCGAGCGACCGATGGGTTGGGGCGTGATCGGGGGCCTCGCGGTGTTCCAGGCCCTGATGTTGGCCAACGCGCTCGTGGCGCTTCTCCAGTACCAGCGGCGCGAGATCGGCGAAGCGGGTGCCGGCGATGCATGAAGCCGCCCACATCGTCACCCGCACACTCGCGGTGAACATCCCGGTCGGTGACCACGTCACCCGGAAGATCGGCGGGATCACCTTCAACCTCGACACGATCTGGACGACGTTCGCCGCCGGAGCGATCGTCCTGGGGATGGGGTTCTACCTACGCCACAAGGCGATCGCCGGTGTGCCCGGCAAGCTCCAGATCTTCTGGGAGCTCATCGTCGGCTGGGTCGGGGATCAGGTGGAGCAGAGCCTCGGGCCCAAGTACCGCCATGTCGTGCCCCTGGCCGTGTCCATCTTCATGCTCGTGCTCGTGGCCGACTGGCTCGAGATCCTGCCGGGCCTGTACCACAACACCGACTACAGCCCCGCGCCGACCGCCGACGTCAACCTCACCTACGCGCTGGGCTTCCTGGTCTTCATCCTCACCAACGCCGCCAGCATCCGGGCCAAGGGCTTCGGCGGTTACATCAAGTACTTCTTCCGCAAACCGAGGGTGATGACGCCCCTCCACATCCTCGAAGAGCTCGCCAAACCCCTCACGCTCGCGCTGCGGCTCTTCGGCAACCTGTTCTCCGGGGGAATCATGATCGCCCTGCTGATCAGCTTCCCCTTGAAGTTCGCCGCAGCGAGTCTTGTCTTCACGCCCGCCTGGAAGTTGTTCGACATGTTCATCGGCGTGATCCAGGCGTTCATTTTCGCCCTGTTGACCATCCTCTACTACCAATTCGCCGTCGAAGAGGGCGGGCACTGACCGTGTCGCGCTTTGGCCAAGAGTCCACCAGCTCCGAGTAACCCCAGATAGGAGAAACCCACAAATGGCAGCAACCACCCAGAAGGCCATCGAGCTGGCCGGCGCCTTCGCCGGCGGTGGTCTGGCTCTCGGAGGCGGGGCCATCGGCGCCGCCATCGGTGACGGCCTGGCCGGCAGCCAGACGATCGCGGGTATCGCACGGCAGCCGGAGGTTCAGGGCCGCCTGTACACCACCATGTTCCTGATCGTCGGTCTGGTCGAGGCCATGTACTTCATCAACCTCGCCTTCGCCGCTCTGTTCGTGTTCGTCCTCGCCAAGGGCTGATCCCCGTGCAGGTGGCTTCATCCAACTTCCTGGTCCCCAACGCCACGTTCGGCGTCGAGTTGGTCGCGTTCTTGCTCGTCCTGGGCGCGCTGGCCAAGTGGGTGCTGCCGGTGATCAACAAGACAATGGACGAGCGCCAGGCGACCATCCGCCAGGCTCTCGCCGACGCCGAGGAGGCCAAGCGCCGCTCGGTGGAGGCCGAGGAGGAATACAAGCGGCGCGTGAACGAAGCCCAGGCACAGGCGCGCGCTGTCACTGACGAGGCACGCCGGCTCGCTGAGCAGTTGCGCGCCGAACGACGCCAGCAAGCAGACGAGGAGTACGAGCGCATCATCGGACGCGCGCGAGAGGACATCGAAGCGCAGACCCGCCGCGCCGCAGAGGACCTCCGGCGCGGTGCCGCGGACCTGGCGATCACCGTCGTCGAGAAGGTTCTCGGCGAAGGACTCGACAGCCAGTCCCACAAGGCGCTCATCGATCGCACCATCGTCGAGGTCGACGCACAGGCCAGCGCGGGGGTGACCTCCTAGGTGAGGCAGAGCATCCGCGGCTACGCCGACGGGGTCATCGAGCTTTCGAGAGCCGGAGGCGCGCAAGCGGTCGCCGGGAACCTCACCGTCCTCGCGGACGAGTTGCGGGCGGTCAGGCGCCTGATCGACTCGTCGGAGGATCTCCGCCGTGTCCTCGCGGACAGCGGTGTGCCGATGGCGTCGCGCCGAGCGGTCGTCAACGACCTCCTCCAGTCGCGCGTCGGTGCCCATACCCTTCAGCTCATCGCCTTCGCGGTCGAAGCGGACCGTGCCGCCGACCTTCCCGACAACGTCGCGTGGCTGGCGAACCGAACGGAAGCTGTGGCACGCGAGGCGAAGCCGACGGCAGCGGATCAGGTGCTCGGCCACAAGGCCGCCGAAGAACGCCTCGACGGATACGCAACCGCCCTCCTCGCACCCGTCGAGGGAGAGGCTGCTCTCACCAACATCGAGGACGAGCTCTTCCGGTTCCTGCAGACCGTCGCATCCTCCGAGGAGCTCAGGGCGGCGCTCTCGAACCGCGCGATACCGCAGAGCGCACGCCAGGCGGTCGTCGAGGATCTCCTCCGCGGGAAAGCCACGGATACGACCGTCCGGCTCGCCACCTACGCGACGCACGTCGGGCGTCCCCGGGATTACGAGCCCCTCCTCGCATTTCTGGTCGACCGTGTCGCGTTCGAGAACAACCGGCGGCTCGCCGACGTGCGCGCCCCCGTCGAGCTGGATGAATCGCAGCGCGGCCACCTCGCCGAAGCGCTCTCCAGGCTCATCGGCCGCAGCGTCGACGTACGAGTGACCGTCGACCGCGCCGTCCTCGGTGGGTTCGTAGCGACGATCGGCGACACCGTCGTCGACGGCAGCGCCCGCCACCGACTCGAGATTCTGAAAGAGCGCCTCGCACTTCCCGAGGCCACCCTCACCACAGGAGACTTTTGATGGCTGAACTGACCATCGACGCGGCCGAGATCGGCGCGGCACTGAAGAAGAACGTCGAGGGTTTCACCGCCGGCGTGTCCACCGAGCAAGTCGGTCGCGTGCTGGAGGTCTACGACGGCATCGCGCGCATCTCCGGGCTGCCGAACGCGGCGGTCAACGAGCTTCTCGAGTTCGAAGGCGGCCAACTCGGCCTGGCCCTCAACCTCGACGAGGACTCGATCGGCGCCGTGGTGCTCGGGGAGGTCGACGAGCTCCAAGAGGGTCAGACGGTCCGGGCTACCGGCCGGATCCTGTCCGTTCCCGTCGGGGACGCGCTTCTCGGCAGGGTGGTGAACCCTCTCGGCGAGCCGCTCGACGGGCAGGGACCGATCGTCACCGATCTCAACCGGCGCCTCGAGGTTCAGGCGCCCGGGATCATCGACCGCCAGCCGGTGAAGGAGCCCCTGCAAACCGGGATCAAGGCGATCGATGCGATGACTCCGATCGGCCGCGGGCAGCGCGAGCTGATCATCGGCGACCGGAAGACCGGCAAGACGACCGTCGCCATCGACACGATCATCAACCAGCGCGGCCTCGGTGTGAAGTGCATCTACGTCGCCGTCGGCCAGAAGGGTTCCACCGTCGCCCAGACTGTGAACACCCTGCGCGAGCGCGGCGCCATGGAGTACACGGTCGTGGTGAACGCGCCGGCCTCAGAGCCTGCGCCGTTCAAGTACCTGGCGCCGTACGCCGGGTCGGCGATCGGCCAGCACTGGATGGAGAACGGCGAGCACGCCCTGGTGATCTACGACGACCTGTCCAAGCAGGCCGAAGCGTACCGGCAGCTCTCACTGCTCCTGCGGCGCCCGCCTGGCCGCGAGGCCTACCCGGGTGACGTGTTCTACCTTCACAGCCGGCTCCTCGAGCGTGCTGCCAAGCTGTCGGACGAGCGTGGCGGTGGCTCGCTCACCGCGTTGCCGGTGATCGAGACCAAGGCCGGCGACATCTCCGCGTACATCCCGACGAACGTCATCTCTATCACCGACGGCCAGGTGTTCCTCGAGTCCGACCTCTTCTATTCCGGCGTCCGGCCTGCCATCAACGTGGGCAACTCTGTGTCCCGGGTCGGTGGCGCCGCGCAGATCAAGGCGATGCGGTCCGTCGCCGGGACCCTCAAGACCGACCTCGCACAGTTTCGTGACCTGGAGGCGTTCGCCGCGTTCGGTTCGGAGCTGGACAAGGTCTCGCAGGCTCAGCTCGATCGGGGCTACCGCCTCACCGAGGTCCTGAAGCAGCCGCAGAACCAGCCGGTTCCCGTCGAGGAGCAGGTTCTCGCCATCTATGCGGCGACGAACGGTTTCGTCGACGACATCCCGGTCGTGGACGTGCGCCGCTTCGAATCGGAGCTGATCGCGTTCACCAGGTCGAGCCATGCCAGCCTGCTGGAGGAGATCCGCGAGACGAAGGTGCTTCCTGACACGGCCAAGCTCAACGAGGCGATCGAGTCGTTCAAGAGGCTGTTCGCTCCGAGTGGCCCGACCGCGGCATAGAAGGGGTCCGAGGAAAAGACGATGGCCGGTGGCCAGGAACGCGTACTCAGGCGAAGGATCCGCAGCGTCGAGTCGACGAAGAAGATCACGCGCGCGATGGAACTCATCGCCGGGTCACGGATCGTGCGCGCCCAGCAGGCCATCGCCGCGGCCCGCCCGTACGTCCAGAAGATGGGCGAGGTGGTGGAGCACCTTGCCGGCACTCCTGATGCGTCCAGCCACCCGCTGTTCCGCGACATCGAGGGCGTCCAGAAGGTGGCGATCGTGCTCATCACGGCCGACCGGGGGCTCGCGGGCGGCTACAACTCGTCGATCATCCGTACCGTCGAGCGCATGATGCGTGAACATCGTGCTTCGGGGCGCGACGTGCAACTGGTGCCGTTGGGGAGAAAGGGCGTCAACTACTTCCGCTACCGCCGCCAGCCGATCCTCGCGGCGTTCACAGGCATCGCCGATCGCCCGAGCTACGAGGACGCGCGCCGTGTGGTGGCCGCGGTCATGCCACCGTTCGAGATGGGCGACCTGGACCAGATCGAGCTCGTATACACCCGCTTCGTCTCCATGGGCACGCAGACCGTCACTGTCAAGCAGCTTGTCCCGCTCGCCGCGGGCGAAAAGACCGGGACCGGTGCTGAAGCCGCCTCCGGCCACAGGATCGACTACGAGTTCGAACCCGAGCCATCGGAGATCCTCGACCGGCTGCTTCCGAGCTGGCTCGAGGCGGAGGTTCTCGCGGCCATGCTCGAGTCTTCGGCCTCCGAGCACGCCGCCCGCCAGCGTGCGATGAAGGCGGCAACGGACAACGCCGACGAGCTGATCAAGAACCTTCGCAGGGTCATGAACCGCGCGCGCCAGGATTCGATCACCACCGAGATCATGGAGATAGTGGGCGGTGCGGAAGCCCTACGCCAAGTTGGCGTCGAAGACGGCTCCGGATCGTACAACGAGACATTCGACATCGCCGCCGAGTCGGCCTGACCGCAGGAGCAGCACATGAGCATCATCGCCGAGGAAGTGAGCACCGAGCACACCGAGGGCAGGGTCGTGGCCATCGCCGGCCCGGTTGTGGACGTGGAGTTCCCACCAGGAGCGCTGCCCGAGATCAACTTCGCCGTCGAGATGGAGATCGAGGTCGACGGGGAGCGCCAGAAGATCATGGCCGAAGTGGCGCAGCAGATCGGTGAGGGCCGTGTCCGCTGCGTCTGCCTAAGGCCGACCGACGGCCTCCGTCGCGGCACCGCCGTCATCAGCACCGGACGTGGGATCACGGTCCCCGTCGGCGACGCGGTTCTCGGACATGTCTTCAACGTCACCGGTGACCCGCTGGACGTCGCCGAGATCGGAACGCCCGACGACCGCTGGGAGATCCACCGCCCGGCTCCTGCCTTCGACGCCCTGGAGCCCAAGGCCCAGATGTTCGAGACCGGCATCAAGGTCATCGACCTGCTCGAGCCTTACGTGCAGGGCGGCAAGATCGGCCTATTCGGCGGTGCGGGTGTGGGCAAGACGGTCCTCATCCAGGAGATGATCCGCAGGGTCGCCGACCAGCACGGCGGCGTATCCGTCTTCGCCGGCGTCGGCGAGCGGACCCGCGAGGGCAACGACCTCTGGCTGGAGATGACCGAATCGGGCGTCATAGAGAAGACCGCCCTGGTCTACGGCCAGATGGACGAGCCGCCCGGCGTGCGCTTGCGCGTCGCCCTTTCGGCGCTCACGATGGCCGAATACTTCAGAGACGTGAAGAACCAGGACGTGCTCCTGTTCATCGACAACATCTTCCGTTTCGTCCAGGCGGGCTCGGAGGTGTCGACGCTTCTCGGCCGCATGCCCTCGGCGGTGGGCTACCAGCCGACTCTCGCTGACGAGATGGGCGAGCTGCAGGAACGGATCACCTCGACCCGCGGCCGTTCCATCACCTCCCTGCAGGCGGTGTACGTGCCGGCCGACGACTACACCGACCCTGCTCCGTTCACCACCTTCACCCATCTCGACGCGACGACCGAGCTCTCCCGGCAGATCGCGGCACTGGGCATCTACCCCGCCGTGGATCCGCTGGCATCGACGTCATCGGTGCTCGCTCCCGAAGTCGTCGGGGACCGCCACTACGCCGTGGCTCGCCGCGTACAGGAGATCCTGCAGCGATTCCGGGAGTTGCAGGACATCATCGCGATCCTCGGTCTCGACGAGCTCTCCGAGGAGGACAGGGTGACCGTCTCCCGGGCACGGAAGATCCAGCGGTTCCTCTCTCAGCCGTTCTTCGTGGCCGAGGTCTTCACGGGCATCAAGGGTGTGTACGTGACGGTCTCGGAGACGGTCGAGTCCTTCGAGGCACTCGTCAACGGAGACCTGGACGAGGTTCCGGAGCAGGCGTTCCTCAACGTCGGCGGTGTCGAGTCGGTGCTGGAGAAGGCCCGCACGCTCCAGCACGAAGGCTGATCACCGGATGGCCACCACCCAGTTCGAGCTGGTCACCCCGACTCGCACCCTCTACTCCGGCTACGCGGAGATGATCGTCTGCCGGACGGTCGACGGGGAGATCGCGTTCCTCGCCAACCACATGGCCTACATCGGCGCACTCGATCCCGGTCTCGTGAAAATCGTCGGACCGCAACCGGATTCCGGCGAGAGTTCCACCGAACCGGACATCCGCCTCGCGGTGCAGGGCGGGTTCGTCGAGGTCAGCGACAACCGGGTGATCATGCTCGCCGACGTAGCGGAGCTCGCCTCCGACGTCGACGTGGAGGCTGCGCGCGCGGACGAGGAGGAAGCGAAGCAGCGGCTGTCAGCCGCCGGAAGCGAGGGAGACCCCGCAGCGGACAAGGACCTCCGGTGGGCGCAGGCCCGGCTCGAAGCCGCCACCGGCGCGGAGATCCACTAGCCGCGTCTTGCCTCAGGCCGGCCGACCGCGTCTTGCCTCAGGCCGGCCGGCCGCCAGCCCCTTGCTCAGTACGGCCGCGCACGCCGAAGAGCGTGTACAGAGCGACTACCAGGGCGCCGGCTCCGAAGGGCACCGCCGACAACGCCCCGCTGTGAAACGACGGGAAGAGCACCAGCCCCGAGAGCAGCGCAGTCCAGGTCCACAAGATGAGGACCGATCGGGTCTGCCCGTGACCGAGCCGCATCAACCGGTGATGCAGATGGTTCTTGTCGGCAACGGCGGGATTGGTGCGGCGGCCCGCCCGCCGGACGATCGCGAAGGCGGTGTCGAGCATCGGAATGCCCAAGATGAAGAACGGGATCACGACGGGGGCGAAGAAGAAGTACGTCCGCCCGCTGAAGTCCTGATCGGTCTGGCCCACGACCGACATGGTTGACGCTGCCATCAGCAGGCCGAGGAGCATCGCGCCGGCGTCACCCATGAAGATCTTGGCGGGATGGAAGTTGTGCGGGAGAAAGCCGACGCATATGCCCAGCACGATCACGGACAGCAGCTGCCCGGATGTCTCGGGCGCGATCGTGCCGGCGTGGACGAGCTGGTGCGAGTAGAGGAAGAACGAGACAGAGGCGATCCCGACGATGCCGGCTGCCAAGCCGTCCAATCCGTCCACCAGGTTCACAGCGTTGGCCATCCCTACGACCCACAGCACCGTCATGACCGGGACCAGGTCGGCGGACAGGACCAGGGTCGTCTGAGCGAAGGGAAGGCGGAAGTAAAGCATGCTGACGCCGAACAGGTACAGAACCGTCCCCGCGACGATCTGACCGGACAGCTTGGCGGGAGGCGACATCTCACGCAGGTCGTCGACCATCCCGACCGTGAAGATCACGGCGGCGGCGAGCACCAACCCGATCGGGTCCGAGCTACCACGGAACAGCGGGTTCAATCCGGGGATCTGCGACGCCACGATCATCGCCACGAGCAGGCCGAAGAACATGGCAGCACCGCCGACCGTCGGAGTCGGCCGCTCGTGAACCCTGCGCTCGTCCGGCAGGACGATGATCGAGAACCTGGCGGCGAGACGGCGCACCACGAACGTCGCCACCCACGTGGTGACAGCGGCTACGGCCCCGACGATCAGGTAGTCGTTGTAACCGGTGATCCGGGTCTCCCTACGGGTAGGGCGTGAACTTCGAGCACATCACGGCCACCTCGTCGCG
>Ga0307373_10004636_pt1 | contig 22980 bp, 28 predicted proteins | sample OX2MG_FD_202534 | JGI IMG/M metagenome (GOLD analysis project Ga0307373, IMG submission 202534) | Soil microbial communities from Risofladan, Vaasa, Finland - OX-2 | ecosystem: Environmental > Terrestrial > Soil > Coastal area > Acid sulfate soil | place: Finland: Risofladan, Vaasa | collected... | reverse complement strand
TCGACCACCGCCGGGACGCCCGTCAGGTCCTGGAGCAGCACGCGTGACGGAGCGAACGAGATCTCGTTCGACGGCTCCGCCTTCGCGTCCCAGCGCGCGACCGCCTCGACGTCGCTCTCGTCGCCGGCCCGGAGGACGTTCTCGAGCAGCACCCGCAGGGTGTAGGGGAGGCGGGCGATGTCGTAGGAGGCCTGCAGCGTGTCGAGCCGGTAGATCTCGTAGGAACGATTTCCGACGCGCAGCTGAGACGGCGAGGCCATTGCTTCGATTGAAGCAGACCGGCTTGTGTGGCTGCGTCACCAGGTAGAACTCGATGGATGGCGGGCGAGCGGCACATCGTCGGGCTCGGCGGCGGCGGCGACACGGACGAGCAGACGCGACTGCTCTACGACTACGTCCTTGGCGTCGTCGGGAAGGAGCGGCCCCGGCTTCTCTACGTCCCGACGGCGATCGCCGATTCGCCCGAAGGCATCGTCTCGTTTTACGAGCGGTTCCGGGGGCGCGGCGAGCTCTCGCACCTGACGGTGTTCCCGTGGCCGCCTGCCGATCTGCGGGAAGTCGTGCTCGGGCAGGACGCGATCTGCGTGAGCGGCGGCTCGACCGCCAACATGCTCGCGATCTGGAAGGTGCACGGGATCGACGCCCTGCTGCGCGAGGCCTGGGAGAACGGCGTCGTGCTCTGGGGCGCGAGCGCCGGGATGATCTGCTGGTTCGAGGCGGGCGTCACCGACTCGTTCGGCCCTTCGCTCGACGGCATGGACTGTCTCGGCTTTCTCGCCGGCAGCGCGTGCCCGCACTACGACGGCGAGATCGAGCGCCGTCCTCGCTACCGCGCGCTCGTCGACGGCGGCTTCCCCGCCGGCATCGCCGCCGACGACGGCGTCGCCCTCCATTACGCCGGCACCGAGCTGGAGGAGATCGTCACCTGCCGGCCGGGCGCGGCCGCCTACCGGGTGACCGCGAGCGGCGAGGAGCGGCTCGCCGCCCGGCAGCTCGGCTGATCGGACGAGGCGTCTAGCTGCGGTCGTCGAGCGCGTCGATCATGCGCTTCAGCTGCGTGCGCTCGGGCCCGAGCTCACGCTGCACGGAGGCAAGCTTGTCCGCCCCGAGGCGCGTCAGCGAGAGGTGGACCACCCGGGCGTCGTCCGGCGAGCCCGCCCGCTGGACGAGCCCGGACTGCTCCGCCCGCTGCACGAGCTCGGTGACTGCGCTCTGGGTCAAGGAGAGGGAGTGGACGAGCTCCGAGATGGTTGTCGTCCCGTCCTCGGCGCCGGCGATCTGGAGCATCAGCAGGTGCTGACGCGGTGTGATCCCGTTCGAGCGGGCGCAGTCTTCGCTGCGGCGCAGAAACCGGCGCAACTCGGAGCGGAACCTGGCAGCGGGACGATAGGAGATGCCTGCCATGGAAGACATCTATTTTACGCCTTCGGATTCGAGTGCCAAAGCCAGCGCCCGGAGGTCGTTCTCGTCGTTGTAGGCCTGCACGGACACGCGCAACACGAAACCCTGGCGTGTCTCGATGATGGGCACCTCGATCCGATACTCGTCGTAGAGCCGCAGTTTGAGCGCCGCGGGGTCGGGATGCTCCACGCGGAACCCGCGCATCTGCACGAACTCGTCGGTCAGCGGCTCGAGGCCGAAGTCGTGGGCGGCGAGAAGGTCGTGGCAGGATCGCCTCACCGTCGGCCAGTCGTGCTCTGCCTGGAACTCGATCGCCCGGGGCACGGCCAGGTAGGCGGAGGGATCGCGGGTCCCCTGCCAGCGGTGGAGCTCGTGGAACGCCGCTCCGTCGAGCCAGTCCCACGACACCACGAGCGGGTCGATCAGCGACTGCACCTCGGGCCGCGCGTAGAGGAACGCCGACCCCTTGGGCGCACACATCCACTTGTGGCAGTTCCCGCTGTAGACATCCGCGCCGAGCTCGACGAGGTTGAGCTCGATCTGCCCCGGCGCGTGCGCGCCGTCGACGATCGAAAGCGCACCCGCCTCCCGTGCCCGCCGGCAGATCTCTGCGACGTCGTTCACACGGCCGCTCGTCCACTCGATGTGCGAGCAGAACACCACCCGTGTCCGCGGCCCCGGTTCGAGGTCGTCGAACGGCCGCCGGACGATCGTCGCCCCGGTGCGGCGGGCCACGTAGGTCCACAGGATCTCCATGCCGCCGTACTCCGCGTCGCCGAGCAGCACCTCGTCGCCCGGGGCGAGCTCGAGCGAGCGGACGACGGCGTTCAGCGCGGAGCTCGCGTTGGTGGCGAAGGCAAGGTTGGCGGGCGGGGCGCCGACATGGGCGGCGAGCCGGTCGCGGGCCCCGTCGAGCAGAGCCGGAAAGCGACGCTCGAGCGCCAGAAACTCGACCGGCTGCCGCTCGAGCTCGCGCTGGAGCCGCTGGTAGGCCTCGAACACCGGCCGCGGGCAGGCGCCGAACGAGCCGTGGTTGAGGTACACCACGCCGGGATCGAGGAGAAAGAGTTCCTTCACAGGTCTCAAGAAGCTCTCACAGCATGAGCGGTTGTGTCGCCCGGTCGCACTCGCCGATCGCACCCGGATCGACGAACCTCATGCTGTGAGAGCTTCTTAACCGATGATTAATCGCGGCACACAGTCATTGAATCTTGGACGGTTATAACGAGGTTCGTGGGTCGCAGCCGCATCCTCTCCATTCGCGCGCTCGAGCTCGTGGTGGTCGCCGTCGCCGGCGGCGTCCTGGCGCTGGGCGGCGCCGCAGTGTTCGGCAAGCTCGGCAGCAATACGACGATCCAGCAGATCACGCCGCTTTCCGGCGGCGGCGGAATCGGCACCGCGACGCTGCAGGCTCCTTCGAACGGCACGGCGCTCAGCCCGGAGGAGATCTACCGCCGCGACGCGCCTGGCGTCGTGCAGATCACCGCGACGAGCGTTACACAGGTTCAGTCCGATCCGTTCAACCTCCTGCCGGCCGCGCCGCAGAGCGAACAGTCGCTCGGCTCGGGCTTCGTGATCGACAAGGCCGGCCACATCATCACGAACTATCACGTGATCGAGGGAGCGCAGAAGGTGCAGGTGTCCTTCTCCGGCCAGGATCAGATCGCGGCCACCGTGGTCGGCAAGGACCCGTCGACCGACATCGCGGTGCTGAAGATCGACGCACACGCGCGCGCACTGACACCGATCGAGCTCGGCAACTCGGATGCCGTCACCGTCGGCGACCCCGTCTATGCGATCGGCAACCCATTCGGTTTCACGCGCACGCTCACGACGGGTGTCGTCAGCGCGGTGCAGCGTCAGATCGAGGCGCCGAACTCGCTGCCGATCGACCATGCGATCCAGACCGACGCCGCGATCAACCACGGCAACTCGGGCGGCCCGCTGATCGACTCGCTCGGACGCGTGATCGGTGTCACCTCGCAGATCTCGACCGGGACGACAGGCCAGCAGGGCAACCTCGGCATCGGGTTCGCGATCCCGGTCAACACCGTGCGCAACGTCGCGGCCCAGATCATCGCGAGCGGCAAGGCGTTGCATGCCTTCCTCGGCCTGAGCGCCGCGCCGGTCACGCCGCAGCTCGCGAAGCTCTTCCATCTACCGACCACCGCCGGGTTGCTCGTCCAGGACGTGCTGGCGGGGAGCGGCGCCGACAAGGCCGGGATCAAGGCGGGCAGCACGTCGGTCGTCGTACAGGGCGAGAGCTACCAGATCGGCGGCGACATCATCACCGCGGTCGACGGTGTGCGCGTCACGACCTACGAGCAGCTGCGGGATGCCGTTGCGCAGCGCAAGCCCGGCCAGACGCTGCGCCTCGAGCTCTATCGAGGCACTGCGAAGAAGTCCGTCACCGCCAGGCTCGGCCAGCAGCCGGTGCCGAAGTGACGCAAGTTCGGCTCTCCCCTTAGAGCCGAAACGAGAGACCGGTCGCGAGCCCGACTGCCTGCCCGGGCCGCGGCCGGTCTTCTACGTCGTTCCTCGCTACCTTGTCGGCGATGGAGCGCGGGCAGATCGTCCTCGAGCACGCGAATGTCGAGGCTGAAGAGCTCTGGCAGGAAGACGGCGCCGCTCACGACGGGTGGTTCTGTGTCCGCACGGAGCCGTTTCCGTGCCCGGCTTCCGGCTGCACGTTCGTCGCCGAGTTCATGACGGCCGCCCATCTGATCCTCGTCTGGCAGGAGCTCGACGACCCGAACCTGCTTCGCCACGCGGCCCGGGCGCGGGACGTCGGCCGCAATCCCCGCGTCACCGGCTACCGGCCCGACTTCGGTCCGAGTGCGTCGTACTACGCGTGGATCGCTGCCGGCAGGCCGGTGCACGGCGTCAAGGCCGCTTCGGCGCAGTGATCGAGCAGCGGTTCGGCGAGCACGCGCCGTACTCGCTCGGGGTCGAGGAGGAGCTGATGATCCTCGACGCTGCCACGTTCGACCTGGTTCCCGCCGTCGATCGCATCCTGCTCGGCGTCGAGGGGCGTGAGCTGCCCGGGACGATGAAGACCGAGCTCTTTGCGTCTGTGTTCGAGACAAACTCCGGCGTCTGCGCGACGGCTGCCGAGATCGACGCCGCGCTGCCGCTGCTCCGGCAGGCGGGCGCCAAGTCGGCTCACGCGCACGGGCTCGCGATCGCCGCCGCGGCGACGCACCCGTTTGCCCGCCCCGAGACGCAGCCGATCGTGGAGGAGGAGCGGTACCTCTCGTTTGCCGGCTACGGCGGCATCACCGTCCGCCGCCAGGGTGTCCAGGGCCTGCACGTCCATGTCGGGATGCCCTCCGGTGAGGAGTGTTGGCGCTGCCTCGAGCGGATCCTCCCGTGGCTGCCCGTCGTGCTTGCGCTGTCGGCGAACTCGCCGTGGTTTGCCGGCGAGCGAACCGGCATGGCGTCGAATCGGGCGCCGATCCTCGCCGAGCTTCCCCGGGCCGGGGCGCCGCCGGCGTTCGCCTCGTACGAAGAGTGGGAGACGTGGGTCGAGCGCCTGGCCGCACTCGGTGTCGCCGACGACTACACGCGTATCTGGTGGGATGTGCGCCCACATCCCAGGTTCGGCACGCTGGAGGTGCGCGTGCCGGACCAGCCGACCGACGTTCACCTTGCGGCTGCGTTCGCTGCGCTGCTGCAAGCACTCTGCGCGACCGCGCTCGAGGGCGTGCTGCCGGTCAACAGTGTGTTACTGGCTGATCGTGGCCGCGCCGACTACGCACAGAACCGCTGGGCGGCAGCGAGGTTCGGCCCGCGTGCCCAGCTCATCCATCCCGACGGATCGCGTGCTGCCGGGGCCGCGGAGCTCGGCGCCGAGCTCGTGGAGCTCGTCCGTCCCGCAGCCCGGGCGCTCGGCGGCGCGGACGTCCTCGATCGCCTCGATCCCACCCGCTGCGAGGCCGACCTGCAGTCGGAAACGACCGCGCAGGACGTGGCGGCAGGTCTCGTGGCGCGGTCGGTAGGCTGAGACCGTGGCAAGCGTCTCCGAGACGATCCAGGTCAGCGGCATCCGCTGCGAGAAGTGCGTGCTGCGCCTCGGGAAGACGCTCGAAGGCACCGATGGCCTCGAGTCCGCCAATGCCAACCTGATGGGCCAGGTGCTGCTCACCTACGACGACGAGCGCACGACCCGGGCCGCCCTCGTCGAGACGATGGCGCGCGGCGGTTTCCGCGAACAGCAGTTCGTCTAGGAACCGCGAGGGGAATATCCGGCCGCCCGGTGGGCGTTTATCCCACTGCTAGGGTTGGCCGCCGGATGAGCGACAGCGCACCGACTGCCGGCGACACTCGCAGGCTCGCCAAGGAAGCGAGAGATCGTGTTCGCTTCGAGGAGGAGGCGCTTCAGTTGAGTGAGCAGGTCTACCGCGTCGCGCGCCGGATGGTCAGCTCCCGCGAGGAGGCGGAGGATCTCGTGCAGCAGACCTACGAGCGCGCCTTTCGCTCCTGGCGCCAGTACACGCCCGGAACCAACCTGCGCGCCTGGCTGCTGCGCATCCTCACGAACCTGAACATCGATCGCGGCCGGCGCCAGCAGCGCTCGCCGCAGACGACTCCGCTCGACAACGAGGCCGGCGACTACTTCCTCTACAACAAGCTCGAGTCCCAGGTGACCGGCGAGAACCCCGACGAGGAGCGGGTGCTCGAGCGGCTGAGCCAGGACTCGATCGTCGACGCTCTCGCAGAGGTGCCGCATGACTTTCGCGACGCGATCGTGCTCGTCGACATCGGCGAGTTCTCGTACGCCGACACCGCGCAGATTCTCGACATCCCGATCGGGACAGTGATGTCGCGGCTCCATCGAGGGCGGCGTATCCTCAAGAAGAATCTCGCGGACGGAGTGCCGACGTGATCGATTGGTGCGACAAGTGTGAGGAGATGATGCAGCCGTTCCTCGACGGCGCGCTCTCGGACCACGAGGTCGCGGAGGCAGAGGGTCACCTCGAGAAGTGCAGCTGGTGCGCGCGGCGCTACCGCTTCGAGGAGCGCCTGCGGCACTACGTGCGCGTCGCCGTCAGCGAGCCGATGCCCGCCGACCTGAAGGCGAAGCTCGCCGCCCTGCGGACGCCGCTCTAACCATCCAGCAGAAGCGAGCTAGCCCGTCGTCGCCGCAACGGTCTGCGGCCCGACGATCACGAGCAGCTGCCGCGCGGTGAGGCCGGGTGTCTGCTGCGCGCTCACCGCAAGCTGCCGCGCGAGCCGAATGCCGACGTCCTGCCCTCCCGGGCCGTAGTACACGGTCGAGGCCGGGTAGTTGAACCGGTCGGCGCGGGTGACCTTCGAGATCGTGTACCCCATCGCTCCGATCCGGCTTGCGAGCGTGCGCGTCCAGGTGATGTCACCGTTGCCGTTCTCGACGGTCACCTGCAGCTTCCAGGGCGGTGGGAGGTTCGCGTTGGGGATCGCCTCGACCGTGCGAGTCTGCGTCAGCTGGATATTCGGTGCGATCACCATCACGGCGAGCGCCGAGAGGAGCGCGGCAAAAGCGCCGACCACGATCAGCCGTGCCTTGGCGTTGACTCGCACCATGCCCGTCACCGGCAGCCCTGCGATGCGGCGCGCTTCGAAGCGGTCGATGCCGACGGCCGTCGCGTAGACGATGCCCGCGAGGATGGCCTTGTTCTGAGACGGGAACCGGTAGAGGCGGCCGTCTTCGAGCCACTCGATCTCGTCTTCCGAGAGGCTTGTTCGGTATGCAACCTGGGTGATGCTCAGGCCGCGGCGCTCCCGGGCCTCCGCCAACGGCGACGGCTCCGGGATTGCATCGAGCGTGTGCGCGAGCTCCAGCATTGCGACGTCCATCCTTCGGTACGGGTTGGTCCGTCCCTTCTATCGGCGCACATCGACGTCACCTGGAGTGCGAAGGTCGGAGCAGTCGACGAGCACCGCCTCGAGGGCACGGCCGCCCTCGTCGGGCACGTCTGCCCAGGCGCTCCGTGCGAGCGCGACCGGGTGGCTGCGGGTGCCGTCGTAGCTTGCGGCGGCGACCGGCGCGTCATGGGCGAGAACACGTTCGACGGCCGCGGGATCGAGGCCGGGGCCGTCGGCGAGCACGACGACCGCACGCTCGATGTTCTCAGCCAGCGCCTCGAGACCGCAGCGCAGCGAGGCGCCGGGTCCCTGCTTCCAGGCGCTGCAGTGGACGAGCCGGGCGCCCGGCGCCTCGAGGGCGTGCGCGCCCTGGACGACCACAACTTCGGCGACGCTCGTCAGCGCGAGCGCGTCGAGGACCGCCGGCAGGAGCTCGCGCTGCTTGACCCCGCCGTAGCGCGTCGATGCGCCGGCGGCGAGCACCACCGCGGCGGTCCTAGGAGACGGCGACGGTTGCCTTCTCGATCTCGACGGTCTCGGTCGGCGTCCCGTTGCCGCCGGATGCAGGATCGCCGAGCTGCCCGATCGCCTTGACGACGGCCAGCCCCTGCACGACCTTGCCGAGCACCGCGTAGTCGGGCGGCAGTTGGGCGTTCTGCGTCGTAACGACGAAGAACTGGCTGCCGGACGTCCCCGCAGCCTCGTTGCCTGCCTTGGCCATGGCGGCGACCCCGAGGGTGTAGGTCGTCGACACCGGCGGCTTGTCGACCGTCGAGTAGCCCGGGCCGCCCATCCCGGTGCCGGTCGGATCGCCACCCTGGATCACGAACCCCGGGACGATGCGATGGAAGACGGTGCCGTCGAAGTAGCCCTTGCGTACGAGGCTCACGAACGATGCCGTCGTCGCCGGCGAGATCGTGACCGCGAGCCGGATGGTGAAGCTGCCGCAGTTCGTGGCGAAGGTGACGTCGTAGGTTCTTGCCGGGTCGAGGCGTGCTGTCGGCTTCGGCTCGGTCTTCGACTGGGATGCCGGCGCCGTCACGGCGGTGCAGCCGCTCGCAGCGGTGGTTGCCGGCGGTGCGGACTGCTTCGGCCCGCCGCCGCACCCGGCGAGCGCAAGCGCGAGCAGAAGGGCTAGCGGCAGCCGGCGACCGACTGCCACAGCAGGTTGACGTTCGCGACGTAGCGCTGCACGTCGATCGAGGGCGCACCACCCGCACGGGCCACGGCGGTGGGGCCGGCGTTGTAGGCCGCGAGTGCCAGGTCGGTCGAGCCGAACCGGTCGAGCATCTGGCGCAGGTAGCGGGCGCCCGCCAGCACGTTCGAGCTCGGTTCGTCGATGTTCAGCTCCAGCGCCCGGGCGGTGGCCGGCATCACCTGGAGCAGCCCGCGCGCCCCGGCGGCCGACGTGGCGTTCGAGTGCAGGTTCGACTCCACCCTGGCGACCGCGTACAACATCGCCGGCGGGATCTTCGCGTCGTTCGCTGCGGCCTCGAACACGTCGCGCAGGGAGGAAGGAAACGGGCAGGCTGCGATGCGAACGACCGCAAGCTGTGGCACGGCAACAAGCGGCGGTGCGGCGGCCGCGTTTGCGACCGACGTCGTCACCGCCGTGCCCTGTGCTGCAACTGCTCCGCCCACGGCGATCGCGCCGAGGATGCCGAGCAGCAGCAGACGCCGCTGCGTCTCGCGCCTCATGGAAGCGGGATGTTAACCGCGATCGAGCGCAGTTTCAGCCCTTCTGACCAGCGCCTTCGCGATCTCGAGCTTGTAGGCGTTCCGAGGAAGGGGTGTCGAGCCCTCGAGGTTCCTGTCGCACTGCCACGGGACGGGAGCCACGCCCGCGAGAGCGAACCGCGTCACACCCGCCGTTCTGGCCGCGGCGACCCCGACGATCGGGAACGCCCAGCGCTTACGCTCCATCGCCTTCAGGTACACCGACCGGTCGGCGGGCGGCACCTCCAGATCGAGGATCAGCTCGCCCGGCTCGAGCGTCGTCGTGCGCCGGTCGTCCTCGGATGGGACGCGAAAGAGGTCGGCGACGGGCAGCTCTCGACGGTTGGTGCGCAGCGTCGCGTCGAGTGCGACGAGCGCCGCCGCGACATCCGACGGGTGCGCCGACGCGCAGTAGTCGTTCGCGAAGATCGCATGCTCGCGGTGTTCCCCGTCACGGGCGAAGCACTCGTCTCCACCGTGCAGGCGGCAAGGCCACTTGAGGCGCCAGTACCAGCAGCGCGTCGACTGCAGCAGGTTCCCGCCGAGTGAGCTTGTGTTCCGGAGCTGCGGGCTCGCAGCGAGTCGGCAGGCTTCGCGCAGAGCGTCCGGGATGTGCGGGCTTCGCTCGAGCGCCGCCAGCGTCGTGCCCGCCCCGATCGTCGGCCCGTCGATGCCGGCCGGTACGACGCCGCGCACGTCGACGAGCGTGGCGGGTGTCACGATGCCGCTGCGCAGGAGCGGCACGAGCTCGGTGCCGCCGTGCAGCGGCATACCGCCGTCGAGCTCGACGCTAGACGCTCGCCGGAGCTCCAACCCTCTCCCTGGCCGCGGCCTCACGGAGCGCTCGCAACATCTCTTCGCGCGAGATCGGCAGTTCGTGCACTTCGGCGCCCGTCGCGTCGCGGATTGCGTTCGCGATCGCCGCGGCGACCGGGATGATCGGCGGCTCGCCGAGGCCCTTCGAGCCGAGGTTGGTCAGGTGGATGTCGGGCTCGTCGATCAGCTCGCTGACGATCTCGGGCACGTCGCCGATTGTCGGCAGCTTGTACGAGTCGAGGCTCGTCGTCAGGATCCGGCCCGTCTTCGGGTCGTGCAGCCGGTGCTCCGAGAGAGTGTGGCCGATTCCCTGGATGATCCCGCCCTCGATCTGGCTCGATGCCCCGAGTGGGTTGATCACGCGGCCCACGTCGTGCACCGCCCCGATCCGGTCGACCCACACCTCGCCCGTCTCGATGTCCACCGCGACCTCGGCGACCTGGACACCGAACGTCAGCACCTGCATCCCGGCCGGGTTCGGACCGCGGGCGCCCTTGCCGAGGATCTGCGCGTCCTCGAGCAGCGACACGATCTCCGCGACCGGAGCTCCCGCCTTGCCGGACTGCTCGGCGATCTCCTCGATCTGCCGCCGGGCGTCGGCGGCCGCCGCGCGCACCGCGGGCCCCATCGACGGCGTGGTCGACGAGCCCGCCGAGATGGCCGCGTAGGGGCCGCGGGCGGAGTCGCCGAGCGACACCGTCACGTGTTCGAGCGGGATGCCGAGCTCCTCGGCGGCGATCTGCGCCATGGCGGTGCGGGTGCCGGTACCGATGTCCTGCATGGCGGTGACCACCGTCGCGTGGCCGTCCGAGCCGACGCGGATCCAGGCGTAGCTCGGCGGGCCGCCGCCGCCGTACCAGATCTGCGACGCCATGCCGACACCGCGCTTCACCGTCTCCGTGGACCGCGCACGCACCTCGTGCCGCCGCTCCCAGTGCGGCTCGGCGCGGCGGTAGCACTCGAGCAGGTTCTTGCTCGAGAACGGACGGTCGTCGGAGGGGTCGTTCGCTGAGTAGTTTCGCCGTCGCAGCTCGAGCGGGTCGAGGTCGAGCTTGGCGGCGAGGATGTCGAGCAGCGACTCGAGGCCGAACGTCCCTTCCACGAACCCCGGCGCGCGGAACGCCTTCATCGGCGGTTGGTTGATCTTCGCGCTGTAGGTCGTCGTCTTCACGTTCTCGCAGGCGTACAGCAGCTGCATCGGCCCCTCGGTCGGCGACGACCAGCCGTTCCAGCCGGTCGCGTTGACGTACTCCCCGCCGAGCGCCGTCAGCGTCCCGTCGGAGCGGGCGCCGATCGTGAGGCGCTGGATCGTGGCGTTGCGGTTGCCGCTGACGAGGTTCTCCTCGCGCCGCGTGAGGGCGCAGCGCACCGGCCGGTGCGTCCGTGTCGCGAGCTCGATCGCGATGAAGGTGTAGTCGTCCGGGCTGTTCTTCGAGCCGAATCCTCCGCCCATGTATTCGCAGACGACCCGCACCTTGTCGGGCGGCAGCCCGATCCCCTGCGCGACCTCGTCGCGGATCCCCCAGATGTACTGCGTCGAGATGTAGACCTCGAGTGTGTCGCCGACCCACTGCACGACGGCCTGGTGGGTTTCCATCGAGTTGTGAAGCACGACCTGGGTGCGGTACTCGCCGGTGACGACGACGTCGGCCTCGGCGAGCCCGCGCTCGAGGTCGCCGCGCTCCCGTAGGCGAGGGGGGCCGTGCAGTTCGCCCCGCGCGACCGCCTCGTCGGGGTCGATCAGCACCTCGAGCTGCTCCCAGACGACGTCGATCGCCGCCAGGCCCGCGCGTGCCTGTGCGTAGGTGTCTGCGCAGACGGCTGCGACCGGGGCGCCCTGATAGCCGCACTCGGACGAGAGCACGCCGAGGTCGTCGGGCCCGATCGCTGCGTGCACGCCCGGCTGGGCGAGCGCCGGCTCCAGGTCGATGCGCGCGACGCGAGCGTGGGCGAAGGGTGAACGGAGCACCGCGGTGTGCAGCATCCCCGGCAGCTTCAGGTCGGCGGTGTATACGGCCTCTCCGCGGGCGCGCTGGAGGCCGTCGGCGCGGGTCGCGGGCTGCCCGACGATCGTCCGTGGGCCGGCGGGCCACTGCTCGAGCCCGTCTTCCTCGACGACGAGCCAGACCTCCTCGTACCGGCCCTCCACTTCCTTTTCGGTGCGGATCAGTCTTGCCACGTGCGAATCGCCTCCTCGATCTTCGGGTACGCGCCGCAACGGCAGATGTTGCCCGCCATGGCGTGCCGGATCTCCTCCTGGCTCGGCGCCGGAATCTCCTCGACGAGCGCGACCGCGCTCACGATCTGTCCCGGCGTGCAGAACCCGCACTGCAGTGCGTCTGCGCGGACGAACGCGTGCACCATCGGATGGTCGCGCAGGCCCTCGATCGTCGTCACCCTGGAGCCCTCGACCGTGTGCACGAGCGTGATGCACGAGAGCGTCGGGATGCCGTCGACGAGGACGGTGCAGGCGCCGCAGTGACCCTCGGCACAGGCGACTTTGGTGCCCATGAGCGAAAGCTCGTCGCGCAGCGCCTCGGCGAGCGTCGTGCCGACCTCGGCGTGCACGTCGTAGACGTGGTCGTTGACGTCGAGCCTAGGCAGCGGTGACCGCCTCGATGTCGGCGAGATGGATCAGCCGGTGGGTGAGCCGCAGCGCGAGCCGCTGCTCGAGCTCCTCCTCGACCTCTGGGATCGTCAGCCAGAGGTCGCGTGCCGCCTCGAGCAGTTCGCGGATGCGCTCGGCCACGTCGGCGCAGCCGTCGCGCTCCGAGCAAGTGTTGATCGCGAGGCCGAGCACGCCGACCGTGTCGGGCTGCCTCGTCCAGAGCAGCGGGGTCGCCATCGACAGATACTGATGGATACGCGCGAGCTGCAGCGGCTGGGAGAGCGAATCCTTGCCGGTCGGGCTCGTCGGCTCGGGGAGCTCGAGGCCGTCGGCCAGCGCATTCGCGGTGCCGGCGAGCATGCCGCGCAGCTGATCGTCCGAGTATCCCGCGTGGCGCGCCGTCTTGACCGCGATCAAAAGCGACGAGGGCTGTTGGCCGTACGGGTAGTCGCTCGCGTACACGACCTGTTCGGGCGGGACCTGCCGGTAGAAGTCGAGCAGGTCGATCGGGCTCCAGGTGGAGGTGTCGAAGAACACGCCCTTGCGCCCGGCCATCGCACGCGCGAGCCCCGCGAGGTCGGCGATCCCGGCGTGCGCGACGATCAGCGTCGCCTCGGGGTAGCGGTCGACGAGCGCACGCAGGCCGTCGGCGATCGGCGGCAGCCCGCGTCCGCCGTGGATCAGGATCGGCACGCGCCGCTCGGCGGAGAGGGCGAACACCGGCCCGAGCCGCTCGTCGGTGGCCGTGAACTTCTGGGCGCGGGGGTGGAGCTTGATGCCGCGGGCGCCCGCGTCGAGGCAGCGCTGGGCCTCTTCGATCGGCGACTCGTTCAGGTCGAGGCGCACGAACGGGATCAGCCGGCCGCCGCTGCGCTCGCCGAACGCGAGCGTCCGGTCGTTCGCGGCACGGAACCCCGGATGCCGGTCGGGCTCGTCGAGGCAGAACATGAAGGCGCGCGAGATGCCGTACTTGGCCATCAGCGTCTCGAGCTGGTCGTAGTCGCCGACCATGCCGTCGATGTCGTGCCCCAGGTGGAGGTGCGCGTCGAAGATGTCGGCGCCTGCGGGCAGTAGGTCGCGCAGCACCGCGTCGTAGGTCTCGACGAGCGCGAGTGCTCTCTCCTGCGGCTCCACCCGCTTCACTCTAGTTAGAGTCGGCCCCATGCCAGACGTGCTCATCTACGGCGACACGTTCCGCTCGCCGGAGCTCCGGCACGAGGTGCCGCTCGGGATCCCCGACCCGTTCCTCTACGCGGAGGTGGGCGGGGTCAAGCACATCCAGATCAGCGCGATGGAGGCCGCCCGCCTCGCGGCGGTCGGGCAGTTCGAGCTGCACACGGGCGAGGAGTACGGGAGCGACGAGCTGATCGCCTCCGGCTCGTCGTACGACGAGCTGCGCGCCGAGGTGGCCGCACGTGCCGTCGCCGCACTCGGCGTGACGAGCGCCGCCGTCCCGGAGACGTTCCCGCTCTGGCTCGCCGACCGGCTGCGCGCAGAAGGTGTCGAGCTGACCGTCGACCGGGATCTCTTCAACGACCGCCGCCGCGTGAAGACGGACGCCGAGCTCGCCGGCATGCGGCGCGCCCAGCGCTCCGCGGAGGCCGCGATGGACACGATCCGCGATCTGCTCCGCCGCGCCGACGTGACCGACGGGCTGCTCCGGCTCGACGACGAGCCGCTCACGGTCGAGCGTGTCAAGTCGGCGATGTCGCAGACCTTCGCTGCGCACGGCACGACCGCCGACGAGTTCATCGTCGCTCCCGGTGCGCAGGGCGCGGTCGGCCACGACATGGGCTCGGGCCCGGTCGCGGCGGGTGTGCCGATCGTCGTCGACATCTGGCCGCGTGACAACGAGTCGTCCATCTTCTGCGACATGACGCGCACCTACGTGGTGGGCGACGTGCCGGACGACGTGCGCGAGTGGCACCGCCTCTGCAAGCAGGCGCTCGACCGTGCGATCTCGGAGATCACCGACGGTGCCGACGGCCGTGCGATCTTCGACGGCACCTGCGAGATCTTCGAGGCGGCCGGTGTGCCGACCCACCGGACGAAGGAGCCGGGCAAGCCCCTCACCGAGGGGTTCTTCCACGGCCTCGGCCACGGCGTCGGCCTCGAGGTGCACGAGCAGCCGGGCCTCGGGCTCATGTCGAAGGCGACGCTCAGAGCGGGCGACGTCGTCACCGTCGAGCCGGGGTGCTACCGGCAGGGGTACGGCGGCGTTCGGCTCGAGGATCTGGTCCTCGTCACCGGCGGCGCGGCCGAGAACCTGACGCGGTACCCGTACGACCTCGCGCCCTGAGGTTGCATTCGTCGTCGCTGCAGGAGAGAATCTTTAGCTGGTTACATCGGGTTCCGATCAACCGCCCGCGTCGATGAAGCCGCGGGCGAGAGGAGGGAATACATGGCAGCAACTGCCGATGTTCAGCTCGTGGAGGCGACACCCGCCGCCGACCCTGCACCGCTGGGCCTGGCTGGTTTCGCGCTCACGACGTTTCTGCTGAGCGGGCACAACGCATCATTCATCCCCGACCTGATCTGGGTCGGTCCGGCGCTCTTCTACGGCGGGCTTTGCCAGCTGACCGCCGGCATGTGGGAGTTCCGCAACCGCAACGTCTTCGGCGCCACGGCGTTCTCGACGTACGGCGGTTTCTGGATGGCCCTTGGCATCTTCGTCGTGCTTGCGCAGACGACGAAATTCGTCGGTGGCTTCGCGGGCGGCGACTTGACGAACTCGCTGGCCTGGTTCCTCTTCGCGTTCGCGATCTTCAACCTGTACATGCTGATCGGGAGCATGCGGTTGAGCAAGGCGGTCTTCCTCGTGTTTCTCGTCCTGCAGGTCACGGAGGTCGTGCTCGTGATCGGCTTCTTCAACCTCTCCCACGGTGGAACTCAGTGGTGGCTGCACTTCGGCGGTTGGCTCGGCATCCTCACGGCTGCCGTCGCCTGGTACACGTCGGCCGCGGGCGTCATCAACGGCGTCGCCGGCAAGGTCGTGCTCCCGGTGGGCAAGCCGCTCATCGCTTCCACCTAACGCTCACTCGAGAGGAGGTCGGCTCTTGGCAACAGGAACAGGTCAGAACATCGATACGCTCTTCCTCGAAGAGCGGCGGTATCCGCCGTCGGCGGAATTCGCAGCCCAGGCGAATGCGCAGCCGTCGATCTACGACGAAGACTTCGAGGCGTTCTGGGCCCGCGAGGGTACCGAGCGGGTCTCGTGGTTCGAACCGTTCACGACGCTCTACGAATGGGAGCGTCCGTATGCCAAGTGGTATCTCGGCGGCAGGCTGAACGTCTCGTACAACTGCGTCGACCGCCATGTCGAGGCCGGCCTCGGCAACCGTGTCGCCTACTACTGGGAAGGCGAGCCGGAGGGGGACCGCCGCGAGATCACCTATGCGGATCTGCAGAAGGAGGTGGTTGCCTTCGCGAACGCGCTCAAGGAGCTCGGCGTGAAGAAGGGCACCGCCGTTGCGATCTACATGGGGATGATCCCTGAGCTCCCGATTGCGATGCTCGCGTGCACGCGCCTCGGCGCACCGCACACGGTCGTGTTCGGTGGGTTCTCGGCGGACTCCCTCTCCGGTCGCGTCAACGACATGGGCTGTGAGGTGGTGATCACACAGGACGAGTCATGGCGTCGCGGAACGACGGTCGGGCTGAAGAAGATCGCCGACGACGCGATGACCGACTCACCCGGTGTGAAGAAGTGCCTGGTCGTGCGGCGCACCGGCAACGAGGTCCCGATGACGGAGGGCCGGGACCACTGGTATCACGACGTGCGTGGCTCGGACGACCCCGTGTCGTGCCCGCCCGAGTCGATGGACGCCGAGGACCTGCTCTTCCTGATGTACACGAGTGGCACGACCGCGAAGCCGAAGGGAATCGCCCACACGACGGGCGGCTACCTCGTCGGCGTGGCCACCACTCACAGGTACATCTTCGACATCAAGCCCGAGCAGGACGTCTTCTGGTGCGCCGCCGACGTCGGCTGGATCACGGGCCACAGCTACATCGTCTACGGGCCGCTGTGCAATGCGACTACGAGCGTCATGTACGAGGGGACGCCCGACTTCCCCGACAAGGACCGCTGGTGGTCGATCGTCGAGCGCTACGGCGTCACGATCCTCTACACCGCCCCCACCGCGATCCGCGCGCACATGAAATGGGGGCCCGAGTACGCGCAGAAGCACGACCTGTCGTCGCTGCGCCTGCTCGGCTCGGTCGGCGAGCCGATCAACCCGGAAGCGTGGATCTGGTACCAGGAGCACGTCGGCGGCGGCACGTGCCCGATCGTCGACACGTGGTGGCAGACCGAGACCGGGATGATCCTGATCACGCCGTTGCCCGGAGTGACGACCACCAAGCCGGGCTCGGCGACGAAGCCGTTCCCGGGGGTCCAGGTCGGGGTCTACAACGAGGCCGGTGAGGAAGTCGGCCCGGGCGGAGGCGGCTATCTCGTCCTCAAGCGGCCGTGGCCGGCGATGCTGCGTGGCATCTACGGCGACGACGCCCGCTACAGGGAGACGTACTGGTCGAAGTACGGAGACGTCTACTTCGCGGGCGACGGTGCGCGAATCGACTCGGACGGCGACTACTGGCTGCTCGGACGCGTCGACGACGTGATGAACGTCTCCGGGCACCGCATCTCGACGATCGAGGTGGAGTCGGCTCTCGTCGACCACAAGGAGGTCGCCGAGGCGGCGGTCGCGGCGCGCCACGACGCGTTGACCGGCCAGGCGATCGTCGCCTTCGTGACGCTCAAGGGCGGTGTGGAGGGGTCGGTCGACAAGCTCGAGGAGCTCCGCAACCACGTGGCGATGAAGATCGGTGCGATCGCCAAGCCGGCGAACATCGTGTTCACCCCGGAGCTACCGAAGACCCGCAGCGGCAAGATCATGCGGCGCCTGCTGCGTGACGTCGCGGAGAACCGGCCGCTCGGGGACACGACGACGCTCGCCGACCCGACCGTGGTCCAGGAGCTGCAGGCTCGCGGGCACGAGGAAGAGTCGAAGGAGGACTGAGCAAGTAACAGACTGTTACAAGCAGGGGTCGGCGCTACGGTGTCCGCGTGCTTCTGCTCGCGACCGCCGCGATCCTTGTAAGTAACAGTCTGTTACAAGCACCGGCGCAGACGGCGACGGTTCGCGTTGCCGTCGCGAACGTCTGGGCGGCGCCGAACGCGGGCCACCTGCCGCTCGACCAGCACGCCTGGCCGACGACCTCCGTCACCTACAAGGAGCGGCTCGCGCTCGTCGGTCACATGCCGACGCAGGTGCTCTACGGCGAGACGGTGCGTGTGCTCGCGAGGAGTGCTGGCTGGACGCAGATCGCCGTCCCCGACCAACCGAGCCCGCTCGATGCTCTCGGCTACCCGGGTTGGGTGCGCTCGTGGCAGCTCGGGCCGGCGTTCGTCGCGCCGCTTGTCGTCACCGCGCGCAGCGCGCGGCTCGCAAACGGCACCGAGGTCGGATTCGGCGCCGAGGTCCCGCCCGGAGCGGTCGCCGCCTCGGCGACGCGCCGGCTGCCGCGCACGCGCGCCGACCTCGTGCGCACAGCGGAGCAGTTCGTCGGGCTCCACTACCTGTGGGGCGGCCTCTCGCCGTGGGGCTTCGACTGCTCAGGGCTCACGTGGGCGGTCTTCCGGGCGCACGGCATCGTCATCCCGCGCGACGCCGACGCGCAGTTCGCCGCGGGCACCCCGGTCACGCCTGCCAGGATGCTGCCCGGTGACCTCCTCTTCTACGAGCACCCCGTCGTCGGCCACGTCGCCATGTACATCGGCGGCGGGCGGATGATCGAGTCGCCGAACTCGGCGAGTGAGGTGCGCATCGTCCCGGTGCGTACGACCGACTTTCGTGGCGTGCGCAGGTTCTTCTGAGGCGCCTCGTCATCGCCGGGACCGTTGCGATCGTCGTCTTCGCGACGATCGGCCAGCTCTCGCACGACCACCACGTCTCCGTCGGCGGTTACGCCGCCGACGTGCTGCCGTTCCTCGCCGCGTGGATCGTCCTCGCGCGCTTCACCGGCCGCTTCCTGCCGACGTGGCTCGGCGGCGTGACGATCGGCGTCGTGATCCGCGCGGTCGCGCTCGGGCACTACCGCTGGAACGAGCTCGCGTTCTTCCTGGTCTCGCTCGTCTTCATCGGCGCGCTCGCCGCGGTGACGCTGAAGGTGTCCGACCTCGCCGGCGTCTAGAGCAGCGCTTCGAACTTCGACGCGTCGTCAAACGGCCCGATTACCGCGAGGCGCATGCCTTGGTCGCCGATCACGTCCTGGGCGACGCGGAGCACGTCCTCGGCCGTGACGGCGTCGATGCCCGCGAGGTACTCCTCGGGCTCGGACGCGTGGCCCTCGAGCACCTCGCGACGCAGGCCGTACATGATCAACCCGTTCGGGCTCTCGGTCTGAAGTACGAACCGCCCCTTGGCGAGCGCACGTGCCTTCTCGAGCTCCTCGGCCGGGACGCGCTCGCCGGCGAGCTTGCGGAACTCCTGCGCGATCACCTCAACCGCCTCCTCGGCGCGACTCAGGTCGACGCCCGCCTGCGAGAACAGCGTTCCCGCATCGGTGAACGAGTTGTTGAACGCGTAGACGTAGTAGGCGAGACCGCGCCGCTCGCGCACCTCCAGGAAGAGGCGCGACGACATGCCGGTGCCGAGCACGGTGCCGAGCAGCTGCAGCGCGTAGCGGTCCGGGTGCCCGATCGGGTAGCTCGGAAAGCCGAGGCACACGTTCGCCTGGTCCGAGTCCTTGCGGTGCACCCGAACGCGCGGGTCGGCTGAGCGCTCGACCTGGGCCGGCGCAGGCGTGCCGGAGCCGTTGGCCGGCAGGTCGCCGAGCAGCCCTTCCAGCGTCGGCAGCAGGTCGGCGCCCACCATGCCCGCCACGCCCACCACCATGCGCTCGGGCGTGTACCAGTGGCCGACGTAGTCGAGAAACGTCTCGCGGGTCGCCGCCTTGATCGTCTCCTTCGTGCCGAGTGTCTCCCAGCCGAGCGGGTTCGAGCCGAAGAGCAGCTCCTCGTAGAGCGCGGAGACGTAGTCGCGCGGCGTGTCGAAGTACATGTTCATCTCTTCGATGATCACGCCCTTCTCGCGCTCGAGCTCATCGGGGTCGAACTTCGAGTTGCGCAGCATGTCGACGAGCACGTCGAGCGCCGTGTCGCGCTGCTCGCCCGCGCAGCGGATGTAGTAGCCCGTGTACTCCTTCGACGTGAACGCGTTGAACTCGCCGCCGATCTTGTCGACCTCCATCGACAGGTCGCGTGCCGTCGGCCGCTTCTGCGTCCCTTTGAAGAACATGTGCTCGGCGAAGTGCGCGATGCCGCGGTTCGACGCGTCCTCGTAGCGCGAGCCCGCCGCCAGCATCACGTAGCACGCCACCGACTTGGCATGCCCGAGCGGCGCGGTCAGAACCCGTAGGCCGTTCGACAGGGTCTGGCGCTCGTAGACGCTCATGTTCCTTGGAGTCTCCTTCGCTGGTTCTCGGTCAACGGGACGGACGTGCCCGTCTCGTAGTCGTAGCCGACGAGCACGCTCTTCGCCTCGGCAACCAGGCGCTCGCCCGTCCAGATCTGATGCTCGAGCTCGAAGCTCTTCGTCCCGACGTGGGAACAGCGGCTCCGTACCTCGACGTCCTCGCCGCTGCGCAGCTCGGCCCGGAAGTCGATCTCGACACGGGCGAGGATGAACGGCTCGAGGTCGCCCACGATCCCGATGCGCGCCTGTTCGAGGTAGGTCGAGTAGACCGCGTTGTTGACGTGTCCCATCGCATCGCAGTCGCGGAAGCGGACGTGCTCTCGTTGGATCCAGGGGTACTCGGGCACCCGCGCGATGGTATAGAGACGGCTATGCCCGGAGAGACGAGACGCACGGTCTTCGCGCAGCCTGCGTGGTTGCGTGCCGTGCCCACCGATCTGCGCCTGCCGGACGGCGCACGGGTCGTCTACACGGGCTGCGGCACCTCCTTCCACGCGGCCCAGACCGGCGGCGCGGCGATTCAGGCGCTCGAGGCCGTGCTCGACCCACCGACCGCGGATCTCATGGTTTGCGTCTCGCACGAGGGTGAGACGGAGTTGACGATCGATGCGGAGCGCGCGTTCGGCGGCGACGTCTGGCTCGTCACCGGCAAGGAGGACTCGCCGCTCGCCGAGCTCGTCGACGAGGTGATCGTCTGCACGCCCCAGGTCGAGCGCTCGTGGTGCCACACCGCGAGCTACACGTGCGCGGTAGCTGCGATCGCCGCGTTGAAAGGAGACGACATCGCGTGGCTTCCGGACGCCGTCGAGCAGGCGCTTCGCCTCGAGGTCGTCGCCCCGGCGCAGGACCGGATCCTGGTTGCCGGCGCGGGCCGCGACTGGCCGACCGCGCAGGAGGCGGTGCTGAAGCTGCGCGAGGGCGCGCACGTGCCGGCGGAGGCGCACCAGCTGGAGCAGCTCCTGCACGGGCACCTGGCGGCGATCGACGACTCGGTCCGGGCGTTCGTCCTGGAGGGCGAGGGCGCCGCGGTCGAGCGCGCCCACGAAGCGGTGCGCGCCCTCGAGGCGCTTGGCTGCGAGGCGACGCTCGTCGAGACGAAACACCCGGTCGTCGACATCGTTCGCTTCCACCTGCTGACGCTTGCGATCGCCGAGGCCCGCGGCATCGACCCCGACCCGATCGGCCGTGAGCCCGGCTCCCCTTGGGCCGACGCCGGCGGCTCGGCGTATCCGTACTAAAGGGCGCCAAGTGCCGCGAGGAGCCGCTCGACCTCGTCCGCGGTGTTGTAGTGGACGATGCCCACGCGCACGGCGCCGTCGTCGAGGCCGAGGCGCTTCATGATCTCGACGGCGTAGTAGTTGCCGTGCCAGACCGCGAAGCCCTGCTCGCCGAGGCGCGTCGCGGCTTCCTCCGGTGAGACCGTCGCGTGCGTGATCGCGAATGTCGGCACGCGCCCCTCCATCGACGGGATCCCGTGCAGCGTCCAGTGCGCCGGCAGGCCGTCGAGAAAGCGCTGCCCGAGCTCGCGTTCGTGTTCGAGCACGAAGTCCCAGCCGACGTCCCGCAGGTAGTCGACGGCGGCGACGAAGCCCGCGAGCAGCTCGTGAGCGAGCGTGCCGGTCTCGTAGCGGTGCCCGGCCGGATGGTCGTCGGCGGGGCGCACCTTGTACGGCCGCCACGACTCCAAGAGCTCGCGGCGCCCGAAGGCGAGCCCGAGGTGCGGGCCGTAGAACTTGTACGGCGAGCACACGAGCACGTCGGCGCCCACGGCCTGCACGTCGATCGGCCCGTGCGGGCCGTAGTGCACCGCGTCGACCCAGGCGAGTGCGCCCGCGCCGCGCGCAAGCGCCGTGACCTCGGCGACGGGCGTGATCGTGCCCACGGCGTTCGAGGCCCAGGGGAACGCGACGACACGTGTGCGCGCGCCGAGCAGCGACGCAAGCTGGTCGAGGTCGAGCCGGCAGTCGTCGCCCACCTCGCAGAAGTGCACCGTCAGGCCTCTGTCGGCGGCGATCTGCAGCCACGGCGAGACGTTCCCGTCGTGGTCGAGCTTCGTGCAGACGATCTCGTCACCGGCCTCCCAGTCGCGTGACGCCGCGCGCGAGAGCGCGAAGTTCAGCGTCGTCATGTTCGCGCCGAACGCGACCTCGTCGGCCGTTGCGTTGAGGAAGCCGGCCGCGCTCAGCCGCGCCGCCGCGATCAGTTCGTCCGAAAGCCGCGATGTCGCGAAGGGCCCGCCCAGGTTCGCGTTCGAGGCGCGCAGGTAGCTCGCGATCGCGTCGATCACCGCGTCGGGCACCTGCGTGCCGCCCGGCCCGTCGAAGAACGCGAGCGGCCGCTGCAGCGCGGTGAAGCGTGCGCGGACCGACTCGATCGTCGTCACGCGAGGTGCCACGTGTACTCCGGCTTGATCCGGAGCGACGCGCCGACGAAGCAGTCGCGCTCGGCCCTTGCGATCAGGCCGTCCGGGTCGCTCGCGCGCGGGTCGAGCTGCACGTCGATACGCAGTGAGATCTCGACGAAGCGATAGCGGCCGTCCGCGTCGTCCTTCGTGATCGTTCCCTGAGCAGAGCCGGAGGCCTCGACCGTGTGACCGGCCCGGCGTGCGTGGTAGGTGAAGCTGTCGATCGAGCAGCGCACGAGAGCCGCAAGCAGGAGGTGGTCGGCCGACCAGCCGTCGGGCGGAACGAACTGGCCGCCACCGGGAATCGTCAGGCGTCCGCCCCGATCGAGCTCGACCGCGTACTCCAGCACCTTCGCCTGCGTGGCCACGACACAACGCTACCCGGACGGCACCGGCGTAGGCTCGGCGGAGCCGGCAAATGAGTCAGTTCCGTCCGGTCCGGGTCCTAGGGTGTCCCAGCATGAGGCTCAGGACATTGACCGAGGCCGAATGCTACGCCCGCATCTACGGCGGGCACGGCGACGAACGGGTGAGTTTCGTGCGGCTCCTGCCGCGGCGCAGCAGGCAGGCGCCCCCGGCCGGAGAGCACCTGAGGGAACGGTTCGAGGAGCGTTTGGACGTGCGTGGGCCGGAAGCCGAGGCCGCATGACGCGGACCTGCACGCGCTGGAACGGACGCCGGTTGGGCAAGCAGGTCACCGCCGGACGCCGTCC
>Ga0307373_10004632_pt1 | contig 22993 bp, 20 predicted proteins | sample OX2MG_FD_202534 | JGI IMG/M metagenome (GOLD analysis project Ga0307373, IMG submission 202534) | Soil microbial communities from Risofladan, Vaasa, Finland - OX-2 | ecosystem: Environmental > Terrestrial > Soil > Coastal area > Acid sulfate soil | place: Finland: Risofladan, Vaasa | collected... | reverse complement strand
TAAAACAATGCAAGAAGCAAAATGTGAAAATATTTTTTAAACAATGGGGTGGTATCAGGCCAAAGGCAGGTGGACGCGTTATTAGAGGGAAAATTTACGATCAGTATCCTAGAATAAATGCTAGGACTAGGGGATTTAATCTCCCAGAGGAGGATGTGACGGTACCGCGAATTAAGATTAATGCCTAAATCTTAGGAGTCCAAAACAATCACATTGTAGTTGTGAGTCTCAACAGACTCAAACCATAACATCCATATCTCATAGAAGATCATTTGTTTGTCTATGTTATCTCACAAATTTTTAGAAATATGTTAACAGAAAAAAGTTAAGAAGCTTCATCCAATTTTTTTCTTGCTGTTTCAAGTGATTCAAAAAATGTCTGTGTATTTTTCTTTAACCCTGGAAGATAAGAATAGAGTTCCTTCCATTTCTTCTGATATTCTTTTTTTCTTCCTAGGAGAACCTCTCCTATAAACAACTGAAGTTCAAAAGGAATAGAATCTGGATTCTCGGCAAAGTCTTCAATTTCTCTTATCGTGCTAGAAACATAATCTACGTAGGTTTTGAACATATTTTTTGTCTTTTCATATTCTGTCTGTATTTTGTTTATGTCAAAACCTGCATTTTTTAGCTCTTCACGAAACTCGTCTGTTTTTACCCACTCGTCGTAGCATTGATCTATCTTTTTCATCATGTCGGCATCAATGTTATTGAATGAAATAATCCCATAGACTGTTGGACCATATGGCTTTCTTTTTTTAATGCCTTCATCCTTGTAGATCTTTATTTCATCTGATTTGATCATCTCTTGAAAATGTCTATGAACTGTAGATAGTTTTTCATCTTTTTTGATGAGATCGTACAACGTTTGGGGCTTGCCGGCCTCAAATACAAGACTGAAAATTCTAGCTGCTATCTTATCATGAGCAGAAATTATATCCTTCATTAAAAATATATCCGGAAATATGGATATATTAATCTCTTGTTTATAATAGAACTATGACAATATCTGTAAGATCTGGAACAAAAGGACGTGGTGATCTAGTAGTTTACTATAATGATACCCCTATAACCTTGAAAGAGTTTGGACAGATATTTGCATTAATCTGTAGAAATGAAGATCGGATCTATCCTAAACCCAAATTTCAAGGCTCAGATCTTTTTATTTCATATCTTTTAGACGTTAAAAAAATAGGAAGCGTTACACCGGAAATTTTGAAAAAATATGGTTTGTGGAGGCATGGTAACTAATGGATTTAATTCAGATGCAGAATTTGGTGAATCATATATTCAGCAGACTAGGTATCAAAACATCTCTAGTTTTCGTGAAGCCTACAAATTCCACAATAGCTGCAGCAGCTGGAATAAAACTTAATGAAGTAGTTTCAATTTTTGGTTTGTCTCCTCCGGCAGTCGGAGGATTTGTATATGTAAATATAAAATTTCTAAACAAATTTTTTACTGACTCTGAGATCTATTTTATTTTAGCACATGAATGTTCGCACATATTTCATAATCATCTCGTAAACAAATTCTTCTGGAATATGCTTGAAACTACATTGAAAGGAGAAAAAAATGAGAATTATGAACTGGTTGAAATCATAAAGTTTGGATTTGTTTTATTAGGTAAAAATCACTTACCACCAAACGCAGAAAATTTGCGGGAACAAGAATATGAATCTGATAAAACTGCAGTTCAAATTACTGGCGATCTGAATTCATCTATTTCATGCCTCTCAAAATTGTCTAACAATGATCAAAACCTACCCTCTCATACGTGGGAGCTTTTTAATAATCAAGTCCCAGCAATGTCCATGAAACAACGAATAGAAGCGTTAAGAACAAGTATGAATTTTGTATAACTCGAATTTGAAGCTAAAAATTGTTGAGATGATTGAAGAATTTGTGAATAACTTTGGATGAATGTTTATATGTATCAGTGTGGTAGGGGTGTAGTAGGGTATGGCTATTAATGCTACGGTGTATATGAATCAAAAAGAAACTAACTCACGTTCTGATATGAATAAAATAATTGAATTATTAGATAAATTGAAAAAATCTAAAAAATTAGACTATCGAATGATTGATACCTCTAAAATGACTGATTCCCAACGTATGGATGCTTATGGGAAGGTAATAGGCCCATCCGTGTTCAATAAGTATGAGGTAAGGAGAGTTTTTGGTACCAATAGACAAAGTGGGATTTTCTTTGGTAAAGAACAGCCTGCTTTGTTGGTTGAAGGTGATATTTGGGATATCTTTCCGCATAGAAAAAGCGGTAAAGAAATCACTATAGTGAAATTCCTAGAGAATCTCATGAAGACTTTAGAATGACCAGATATGCCTACTGAATCTGAATTGAAGCCAATAGTACAAACAGGATTTGACAAGATAAGAGATACATTTTATGAAAATCATAAATTCGAAGAGAAAGATGAAGACAATTCCCCTATTCTTCTTTCATATCAGGATATGGTGGAATCTTTACCTCCATCTATTAGAGTAATTGAAATTATTGGTCCCCCAGAGCATAAACAGCTCAAAAATGGAAAAGGCTTTTTATTCCATTATGACTTAAACCGTCTTAAATCAAATCATGTTGAATTTTGTGGAACCGTGAATTATGATGACCCGGAGCAACTTGAGTCTTTGATAGTTAAAAAATTTAAAATTGATAAAAACGAAATAGGTGATTTTGCATATGATCTTTGTAAAAACTTTGACATAATAGGATGGGAATCTCCTTCCCAACTGTGGTATATACATTTCATCTCTGATGATATAATGAAGAATCCTGAAATTTTCTACGAAAGAATCTCATTTATTTTTTTAAAGATGCCTATTGATACTCTTTACGAAAAATTCCAACGAGAACAACATCCTAATTACAACAAGATCTTTAACCTTGCATCTGATCCCGTCCTTTCTTTACAGGATTTGTTGAAATCTTCAATGACTGAAGATGATAGATTTAGCCTACAAAGTCTACAGAAAAACGTGGCAGACATACAACTCATACCGGCTGTTCCAGAAATGGTAAAACGTGTTTTCAAGCGTGCTAAGGATCTTTTTATTTTTGGTTACTTCAAGTATGAATTCTTTACAATCTCACAACATTATATCTTACTTGCATTAGAATCTGCAATAAAAACAAGATACATAGCTTCACTAAATGGAGTTGCTACTCTGACAGACAAGCAAAATCCTACTCTGAAGTATCAACTTCATGCCCCTACACATAATGGAATAGAACAATTTATCATTAATGGACATAAGACTGGTTGGAACAAAAACAGATTGCTAGTTAATAATGAGCCATTTCCGTCAAGTGGAAAGAAGTTAGTAAAATGGTTATTAGATAAAGGACTCATCAGAAAATGGGAAGAAGAATTCTACGACATAGGACTTCAATTCCGAAATAATCTGTCGCATTTAGAATTTGCATCTATTTTGCCGCCTAGTCCTATAATACTAAGACGTATCGCTGATCAAATAAACTATATTTTCTATGTCAGTCAAAACGAAATACAAACAAAACAGAAAACATTAGAGAATGCTTAATTCACTTGGTATACGAGACTTTAGTTTATTTTTCATGATTAGTGGGACTGAAATATGCCAAAACAATGAACCGGGTCTTACCAGTCTTGTTAATTTTTTACTAATTCAAATGTAGATTTATTTTCATATCCTCACTAGCCTTCTCTCTGAAGCATACTTCGATCTCTTCTATATGTCGTTTATACACTGAGATCATTTCGGAAGGATCTGCTCCTTCCAAATAGAACTGCGTAAATTCAGAAAGTACTGCAAGGTCGGTAGAAAGACCTTTCAAAGTTCTTACAAAATCAAAGAGCTCTAACAAAAGTACTTTTCCATCTTCGTTCCTACTGTCAAATGCATCTGATAGATTGTCTTTGTATTTTGCATCTTTATCCCATAAATTCGCAGCATGAACCGAAACTTGTCTAATGATACAGGGATAACATTTTCCACAATGGCTTATTTCACTTAACTTAATTCCTTGATATCTCAGATTCGCTGTATGCGAGCATGAAATTGAAGTTTTTATCAGATCTGCATATGGTGCATCATTCAGATTTTTAGTAACCTCTCCTTTTGTTTTAGTCAAAAAAGGATTTTGAACAGATACACGATTTCCAAAAATAGATTGCAGTAACTCATTATATCTCATGATGAATGTTGGGTGCGCAGTTCTGGTATTGGCATAAATCCTTGAATTTGAGATGGGGATATTTAACGCAAGTATCCCATTTTCAAACATGTATACAGAAGTAATTCCCTTCTGGATTGCAAACATAACTGCAATGGTCAAAAACAAAAAAGAACGCGATTGCTGAGTTGTCTCTTTTTGCATACCGATACCTTTATGGGGCTTACAATTAATCTGGTTAAAAGTAAGTTCTCTATTGGAAATCCTAGATAGTTCTTTTGATAATTTTCGCTGTGCAGTACAAGCAATAGGCAGGCTGCAGTGGCTCACCATGATTGGTTCTATACTGTTATCAAGAAGCCACTTGACCCCAGCTAAGCTGTCTAGACCTCCGCTGAACAAGCATACTCCTTTTCCCGTTGATTCTGTGGTATTAAGAGGTCCGATAGATTGTTGATTTCCAATAAAATAAAATTCGAAATTATCTCCTGTTAATTTAGATAGAGTTGCTTCTAATTTGGGCTTTATCAAATTCCATCTTGTCTCATCGGTTACGCTTATCAAAACACCAAAGAATCTATTGTTAGTAGGGTCTTTTCTTCTAATCTGTAGATCAGCAAAATAAACCGTATATGCAATTCTATAAAGATCCAATGCTAAAGGATGAATGTTGCCTACGGCCTTCATTATGTTCACAATGTCATTATTAAAATTCTGACGTACTCCTTCCTCATAAATGGTAAGATTATCAGTTGATAAATTGTAATTATTCAATACTGCTTTTGTATATTTATCCATAAGTACAACGTTAACACTCGGACTAGGGAGAGTCATTTTTGCTCCTCGGCGGTAGACAAAACATGTTTAATTGATTCTGTGAGCATTTCTCCCACCCTTGGGTTAAGCGTAGGGTCAATCAACTCAAAGCTAAAGTTACTTTGTTGTAGATTGTCTACAATCTGTTTTGCTCGTTTACTGCATTCTAACCGAAGATTTTCTTTGAATTTTTTAATCTCATCGGGAGAAAATGTTCTCTTTTGACTTTGACTATAATAGAAAAATAGGCTTGTATTTTGTTCTCCCGTTCCTCTTGAATGCAAATAATACTGGATTAATTCATAGAGATAGTTCGTTGTAAATAGGTGAACATAACCCTCTTTGCCAGATTTTTCAATAAATTGTACCAGATTTTGATCTGCTTCTTTTATGGTGGGTATTTTTTGAACTAGATAGGGATCACCTTCCATCATAAACAGAAATGTTTTCTTGAATGCAGCTTCTGCAAGCATTCCAAATGGAGAGTTTATTGTTCTGGGATCTGCTTTTGATGATGCAAGTTTCCATATCTCATGAGCAGCACTTACAGTAGGATACTTTTCAGATACTTGAAGAGATTCAGATTGGAATGCTTGCTCTAATCCCTTGTCCTTAGCGGCAGAAACAAATTTGGTGCCCTCAGAAATTGCAAATATTACGGGCTCTCTTATGAAATTATCTGGAACTACATCTACTATTACTGAGAAACCCTGTTCTACAATTGTATCCGAGTTTCTAAGAGGGGAACGTATACTGGCTGCAACCTTTTTCCAACCTACTCGTTTTGGTGCGGCCGCAGCATGCGATGTACCCATTAGTATCTGCTCTTGAATTTGGAATCAAAGGTCTTCATGTACTCTAAAACTTTTGAGTCTTGAACCACATCTTGATTTATTGAAAAAATTTCATTCAGGTCTACTTGTAGTCTAATTTGATTGTCAGAAATTTTTTGAGTCCAGCATGTAAGCAGTTTTAAGGTTGAGGCTTTCATGTAGACAAGTAAAACATTTGTCTTTTTAAAGATGTTATCTCTGCGCAGCTCCGTATCTCCAGAAAAATCAGGACTTACTATTATGAAATACTTTAGGTCAACTTTGTGTATGTTATTCAATTCTGATTTTTTTTCATTGATGTATTCTATGTAGCTCAATTCATCCTGGGCAGTCATAAGATATTTGCTAGATGATGACTTACATTCGTACACTACTCCGTATCGATCCTTTGGTAAGGCGGATTCTCTAATTGCAATTCCCTCTGGCTGCTTTTCAAATAAAGTCTTGTTTCCTAACTGTCTAGTGTGATAACCTAGTCCATCTTTGAATGCAGCGTATACGGCTTGTTCAAATATTTTCCATGCTGGAATATCATTACCTATGAGTTTTACAATATTCATAGGAATCTTTTGTGTGGCAAAATCTGGTAATGAGTCAATTAGATGAGTAGGCGATATGACCTCCAAGGCGGAAAAGCCAGAATCAAAAGTATCAGTACATGTAATGGATTCAATCTTATCTCTTGTTAGAAGATCCATATTGTATTTGCTTATAGACATACGTGATTCATCGGATATCTCCGTATTGTTATTTGGTGAAAAGATTATGCATTTTGAAATATTACTGTCGTTAGCAATTTTATGCAAGCTTTCAATTTTGTTGACAGTAAGATCTCCTTTGATAACTGTTGCCAATGTCTTTACAGGAGTTGTTAACGGAGGTGCAGGTTTGATGAATCCAATGATCTCAGATCTTGAGTCGTAAGGATAATAACCAGTAATTTGAAATCCTAGACTTCGGAGAGTTTCTAATACCTTTTTTTCAAAGTCTTGTTCAGTGTTGGTCATTATTGATCGTTATTGATTCATCGGAATTTCGACATTTACCCATGTAGATTGTGAAATCTTTTGAAATGGTACTGGTTCTTTGAGAATTTTGATTTTATCTAATTGCCATGCATAACTACTCCAATTTGGATTGGTTGCTGCCAGTTTGACATCCTCGATAGGTTCTCCAATAGGTTCAGGCAGAGTCCTCAATTTGTTACCATGAATATTAACTTCAACTGTATCAGATATTAATCCGGCTAAATCCTTGTTTGTAATATAGAAAGATGTGACCAATTCTGCGGTAGCAAGAATTACCCCTCTCGGAAACGTACGAGCGGCAAGATTCAGTTGATCATTATGTGTACCTAAAATACTGCTTGGTGAAGCAGCTATGCCTATTACTGCTTTGGGTTTAGTTTCATAACTTCTGAACTCCCATCTTTTGTGCCCAAAAGCTATGAGGGAAGCATATGGTTGTTGTATGATTAAACATTGCATATCCTCTCTACTATGGAATTAGGATGATATTTAGATTTATAATAAAATGTAAGTGTCGAATCTTACAATCCAGCACGGAATAATCAAAGATGATTTATTCTGATTGTATATATTATTATGAGGAAATAAATTAAATTAGATCATTTTATTACTATTTCATTGACTGATGTAAAATGTCCTCACTGCGGTAAAGCCCAGACTGGAAAACCTGAGAAATCATGGTCGTATGGGAAGATATCTGTCCAAAGGTTTCAGTGTAAATGTTCTAAATTTTTCAATTTTTATCATTCTGCAAAAAGTTCATGGACAATCCCAAAACCAAAATAATAATTTAGTCTTGTAAGAGACACGTAGAAAATTGTGATAAGAAAGCATTTAAGGTGCCTAATTTACGATAGCTTGTAATTTGTTATTAAAAGCAAGAATAAAGAATGTTGGAGAATGGAAAGCAGTTCTTAACGCCATAGGAGAAATGGTAGAAGATGCTATGTTCATTTGTAATAGCGATGGAATCACTTTCAGAGGTATGGATGCTTCACATGTTGCATTACTAGATGTGACTTTCCCGATGTCTTCATTCGAAGAACTAGAAAGTAAAACATCATTTTTTGGGTTAAGAGTTGAAGAATTCAAGAATGTCTTGAATGCTGCAGCAAATGGAGATATCGTTGATCTTGAAATAATTGATTCCAATATCATGAAAGTCTCTATTACTGGATCCTTAAAGATGGAATATAACATAAGATTGCTTGTAAAATCTGAAGTAAATACTCCCATACCCAAAGTAGATTACACGTCTAAACTCTCATTAGACCCTAATATTTTCGGTCGTATACTTTCTAATTTACAATCGATTTCAGAGTATGTAACAATAGATTGTGAACAAGAAAAAGTTCAGTTCTCTGGAAGGAGTGAAATTGGTGATGCCAAAATTGATCTAGAAAAAGGAAACCCTGAACTAAATTCCATTTATTCATCTCAACTTACTTCTGCTGTTTATAGCCTAGAATATATGGCACAAATAATTCGTAGTATAGGAAAAGCAAGTAAGAGACTAGATATAGAATATGCCTCAAAAAATCCAATCCACATGATGTTCGAAATGCCTTCTATGACCAGAGTAGAATATTATTTGGCTCCACGAATAGAAGCTTAAAATAATATACCAAAAAACTCATTTTTTAGAATAATTAAAAGAATAAGAACTAGAAAAAAACTGATTATGTGTGCTTATTGATTTTAATGATATTTTAGAGCAGGGCAGACTAATTGATAATCGTAGAACTCAGGATGATAACAAAATTACTCTAAAAGATGTACTCATTTCCTTGTCAAAGGATTCAGATGGATTCAAGTGTGCTGTTGGGTATTTCTATTTAGAAGGATTAGCACTGATTATCGATCATCTTAGATCAATAAAAGAAATTAAGATATTGATGGGATCTAATACCACATCTTTAACCAAAAAAGAATTAGTAAAAGAGATTGAAAATACATTCAACTCAATTGAAGAAACACCAGAGAATATTTCAGCAGTTACTCTTTTCCATTCCCTCATACGAGACACTAAAACATTGAAAATATTAGCTTATTTTGGCGAAGAAAATAAAATTGAAAGACTTCATTCTAAGGCGTATTTATTTCTCAGAGATGTACCTGTAGAAAAAATATTTGATCGTTATAGGGCAGGTATTGTAGGATCATCAAATCTCACACCTTCGGGACTTGTAGGAAACACAGAACTAAATGTTATAATCACAGATCCTAGAGATCTGCGATATTTAGAATCATGGTTTGATGAACTTTGGCAGCATGGTTCTGATGATTTTGATCGATTAACAATTTCTGAAATAATAGCCTCATCTATTGAAAAATCTAAATTTGGTTCTCACCTGAAGGAGAGATTCGTATTCGTTGAACCAAAAGAATTCTTTAAGATGTTAATAAAATACATGAATGCAGATTATCTATTTGAAGATTGGAAAGAATCAAAATTATTGGGATTTCAACAAATAGATGCTATCCGATGTTTAAGATTATTTAATGAAAAAGATAACCGAGGTGTATTTTTAACATCATCCGTAGGTCTTGGAAAGTCATATGTTGCATGTCAGATTGCCAAATATTTTGTCAATGATAGAAGAAAGGTACTTCTAGTTGCACCGTCGGGTCTAGTAGAAAATGACGAACAGTGGCCCCGATATTTAAGAGAATTCAACTTACTTGGCAACGTTCAGATTTTAGGAATGGGAATGCTCCAAAAAGATCCCGTGAAATTTGATACAACTGATCTACACAAGTATGAAAAACAATATTCGCTTATCATTATAGACGAGGCTCATAATTATCGAAATGAGGATGCGTATAGAACTCGCAATTTAAAGAGAATAATTGACAGAAATGGAGACTCCAGAATTTTGTTTTTAACAGCAACGCCAGTTAATACTAGTCTTGATGATCTACTGAATTTAATTAAATTGTTTTATCATCCTGATCAAAACAAAAGTTTTGATAAGTTATATCGTTCTTTACTCGATCTTGTCAGTATTATCTCAAATACTCCCTATGAAGATCTTACTGCTGACCAAAAGAAAAAACTTGGAACCTTACAACAAGAAATTGAAGTGGAGTTATTTGTCAAGTCTACCAGAGAAACAATAAAGACATCTCCAGATTATGTAAAACAAATAAAATTATTTTCAGGAGTTGATATCAATGAAATTCCTGATCCAGATGTTGCCGAAGTAGTATATACTCTTGACAAAAAATACAAAGAAATTGTAAATGGTATAGTGGATTTCATTCAGGGACTAACTGCAGCTCATTTAAGAATACTTGATCCTGAAAAAGGTTCACGTTTAACACCATTCTTCAAGTGGATTTTGTATAAGAGATTTGAAAGTGACATAAGTTCATACTATCTCACATTAAAAAGAATTCATAGAAAAAATGATCTAATTATCAAAGCAATTGAACATGGTAATGTTAGCATTCTTGATGAAGAAAATATGGACATTGAGAATGATAATCAAGTAGAGGTTACTTTTACTCGTGAATACAAGGAAAAACTAACTCATGTTATTTCTAAAATAAAGTCTGGACATGCCGAAACTCATTTAGAAGTTTTTAAAGATCTTAAACAAGATTTATCTCTTATACATTTAGAAATAAAAAAGCTTGAGTTATTTTTACATGATAAAAAGAGCTCGTTGTTTATAGATGATAGAAAATTATCAGAACTGCTTGAATTAATAAGAAAAAATCCAGCGCAGAAAATATTATTATTTACAGAGTATAAAGATACGTTAAATGCAATTCGTCAGTTTTTGCATGATAGGTTTGATAATGAAACCATAAAATTTGTAGATTCAAACACAAAAAATAAAACTGGAATTATTAGAAAATTTAATGATAAAAACGATAAATTATGCCTGCTTTTTACTACTGATTCGCTTTCAGAAGGATACAATATTGGCGGGACAGACTTGGTAATTAATTTTGATATACCATACAATCCTGTAAGACTCATACAAAGAATTGGACGGGCAACCAGACTTGATACTCCAAAGAAAATAAAGGTCTTTAATTTTAGACCAGATGAAGACATTGACAAAGAAATTGATCTTGTAGATAGAATTAAGATTAGAATAGAAGATATTATCAGATTTATAGGTCTTGAATATAGAATTTGGTTTGAAAAAGAAGCTGAACTCCTCAAAGAAAGACGAGAATTAGACAAAAAAATCTATCACGAAGCTGCAAAAGAAATCCTCAAGAGTGTAAGACATAGTCTCTGGAAAGGAGAATTCGATAAATTAGAAGGTCCTCTTACTTACATCAATCCATTACTAATACTTCTACAAAACGCTATATCAAAATACAATATATTGAAAAATGATGTAGTCAATAAACAAATTTCTCATAATTCTTTTACTTTATTGAAAGGAAAAAAGAATCTGACAGTTTTTTATGATGATGGTAAAACATTCAATGAAAATTTATTGGAAGAAGTTGATATAAATGAATTAGATGTTGCAATTAATTTCGAGAAAATATTCTCAAATGAGCTTAAATCTTTCAGGGATCATCTTGAAAAATTCAAACAACAAAGAGTAATAGAATCATATTATAATGATAAAATTGATAGAATGATTCGAAGTATTTTAGATAAGATGGAATCTGAAGGTTATGAACAATATTTATCGAATGCAAGTAGTTTAAAATTTGAGTTATTAGGGGCAAAAGAAAAATGCGGTGATCAAACAGGTAACATAATTCGTGATTTACACAAGTCTGTAAAAGGAAAAATAACTAATAATCAATTACAAAATTACATAAAAAGATTACAAGATAGTTTTGTGAGACGAACTATGCAACAGAAACTTTCTACAGATTACAAACCTTCACTTGCAATAGGATTTATTGAAGATACGATATGAATGTAGTCGAAATATTACAAGGCACTGATAAATTAACTGAATTTTTGATTTCTAAGGGGTATTCTTTAAACAAGACATATGAAGATCCGAAGTATCCTATAGCAAAATTCGTTGATATCGGGAATAAAAGGCTAGTTGCAATTTACGAATGTAAACGAGAAGAGGAAATAAGAGAAACCAAGAATCATTTTCTCATAGATCAGGGGTTAACTCATTGTGTAATTCTTTATGATCAAAGAGTTCTATTTTACAGAAATTATGGTGAAATAAAGTATTTTGCGTATTCAAGATTATCTGATGAAAGATATCCCTTTAAAAAAGATAAACTTGAACAAATTGGAAAAGATTTTGATATCTTATTTAAAACAAAGGATGTTTCTGGATTTTTTTATGATCTATTCAAAGTTAGAAGAGATTCCATAGTGAGAAATATTTCAGATAATATGGATGATATTAAAAAATATCTTATTGCACAAAAAATCTTCGATAGGATTTTTTTTATATATTTTCTTTGTCATAAAGGAATAGTTACCTTTTCAAATCAAAAAAAAATTGAAGGAAAAATTCTATTTAGAATATTATTAGATCATGATGACTTTTTGACAAATTTATATCACATATTTAATTCCTTTAACAATGAAAATTCAAACCAAGTTGTAATTGGTAATTATAAAATCCAAATTCCATATCTGAATGGAGGTCTCTTTAGTCAAGATGATGTTGAACCTATCAAGATTAAAATGAAAAAAGCCGAATGGGAGAAAATTTTTGACTTTCTAAATTCCTATCATTGGATTATTGAGGATGATATTGAAGATATAGAAAATGAGAAAATACTAACACCTGAGATTCTAGGTCATGTTTATGAGAGATCAGTTGTAGAATGGGAGAAAAAAGGATTTGAAAAAGAAGTAGAGGAAGCCATAGGTAAAAGTGAAAGAAAAACAATGGGAGTTTATTATACCCCTGAATATGTCACGGATTATATTTCTGAAAATACTATTATTCCATACGTCTTGGAAAAAACTAATAGGAAGTTTTTAACCAAGGACGATCTAATAAAAAAAGCTAATTCTAATGAACTTGAATCTGTTTTGAGAATTTTGGATAGCATAAAAATCCTTGATCCTGCGTGTGGTTCAGGTGCTTTTTTGATTCAAGCTGCGAATGAAATTTTCAAATTAAAAAGTAAAATTCAAGCCATGTTAGGTAAAAAAATTACCCATTATGATACGAAATTAGACATTATTACAAACAACATATACGGTATTGACATACTTGAAGGTGCAGTAGAGATTGCTAAGTTGAGGTTATGGCTCTGGCTCGTATCTAGTTACAGACAAGACAAGGATTATCATGCTTTACCAAATATTGAATACAATTTACGTGTAGGAAATACTTTGGTGGGATGGTTGAATGAATCAATAGGGCGTTCTCTCATGAGCCCATTGCCTAAACACGCACATGCAATTTTAGAAAACTTGATAAAAAATTCAGCAAATCATGAGAAAAAAGAATTTGAAAAAGCAAACAATTTATTGGAAAAGTATGTTGTCGGACAATCTTATTTAGAAAATTACAAAAAAGCAATTACTATATTCCATAAAATTTACAAAAAATCTCACGGTAAAAGATCAAAGTTTCTAAGAAATATGATTGAAACAATAATGATTTCTATTTACGGATCTGTAAATCCTACATTCTTACAACATGTTAATAATGTAATCAAACCTGGCTATACTAAAATTCTCAAATATAGATACAAACCGCCCGTAAATGAAGATGTGTTTCAACATTTCAAACCATTCCATTGGAAATTAGAATTTCCAGAAGTGTTCTTATTAAAAGATGACCCGAATGAATCTGAATCTGGATTTGATATTGTCATAGGCAATCCTCCATATGTTTCGAATTGGACATTAGCTGGAAATAAACAAGTAGAAAAAGAATACCTAAAGAAAGGATTTTCTGAAGTAACTATGGGTCATTGGGATATATACATCATATTCATAATACGATCTTTATTTTTGTTGAAGGATAATGGCATTTTATCGTTTATAGTACCATCCTCCTTTTTTAAAGAAAAATATGGAAAAAAACTGCGAGAATTAAGCGTAAATGATTATTCTATTATTTCTTTATTAGATTTTGAAACGGAAAAAGTTTTTGGTGAGGTAGCAAGACAATTTTGCATTTTTATGATCAGGAATAAAAGCAATCCAGACAATATGACAAATCTTGTAAAATATCAGAATGAACACTTTGAAGAATCGGGGGTTATCAAACAAAAAGAGTTCTTGAATTTTCATAACTGTACTTTTCGTACTGATATACAACAAACTGATCTAGATGTCAAGAAAAAGATGTCTCAAAATTCCATACTTCTTGAGAGTATATGTTGTGTTAATGTTGGAGTGGTAGCACATAGCAGTAAAGATTCACCAATCAAATTCACCAAAGATGATGTAATCCATACATCATATTCTAAAGGATATAAGAAATATTTAGATGGCAAAGAAATTTCAAGATACAATGTTCACTGGGGAGGAAACTTTATGGATTATGAACGTAATAAACAATACTTTCACCGATCTAAATTTCCTCAATTATTTGAAAGTCCCAAAATTATTGTGAGAAGAGTAAGCGGAGAAAATAATCGGATAATAATGGTATATGACGAAAATCAATTTTATACGAATGATAATTTAATTCATTTAATTTTATGGAATGATAAAATCATTGAATTACAAAATCCAAATAAAATTGAAATTTACAAGCCATACAATGATTTTCCATTGTTATATTTGACAGGCATTATGGGTTCAAAATTAATTTCATATTTTTTTAGTAAGTTTTTTGGTACTGGGACCTTGCAAGGGACATATAGTGGCATCTATCCTGAGGATTTACGAAAAATACCAATAAAGATCACATCACAACTAAAAAAAGAAAAATTATCCGAATTGGTAAAGAAAATGATCAAATTAAATGAGGATCTAAATAAGTATACATCGCAATCTAATATGACAACTGAGATTAGAAAAAATATAATGAAAATAGATGCCGAAATCGATGAATTTGTCTACAATCTTTATGGAATTTCAGATTCAGAACGAGTGCTCATTGAACAAAGTTTTTCATCTTAGCCACAGACAATATTTTTTAAAATTATAAGTGGATTTTATAATCCCCTCAAACTTGGCTTTGAGAAATCTTTTCTAGATTGGATGAATTCATGGATTAAATTGAAACTGTGTGTATTAGTTTTACCTTGATGGTCTGGTACAGCAAATCCTCATTGGACCATCAAGCAAGTCTTGGATGAATTACTTGGGTCCTGATTCCATTCGAGATGGTTCTTAACACAGAAGGTAAGGTTGATGAGGTGGCATTAAGTATCATGGATGCAATGGGGTTTAACAATGGAACATAGCATATTCTTTGATTTCATAAATACGATGGCACTACAGATTCCAGGTCTAAGCAAGGGTCCAATGGGAAGTGCAAATCCCATAGTAAAGGGAATGATCCCAGCTGCTTTTGGAATAATGTTTATTTCTATAGGTCTTAACCTGCTTAATGCAATGATAAAGCGAAAGATGGTTGACCAAGACAAATTGAAAAGATTACTCAAAGAAACGAGAGCTTGGCAAAAGGAAAGAATGGCTGCATTCAAATCAAAAGATCAAGAAAAAACTGATGAGCTTAACAAGAAATCTGCATACATGAACAAAATGAATATGGAAGTTATGCAAATGAATATGAGACCAATGATGATTACATTTCTTCCATTGATTATGGTGTTCTATTTTGTACTTCCACCGCTCTTTTCCTATACTGTAGCCATTTCTCCAATAAATCTAAACATCATACCTGGAGGATTTTTTGAATTAACTTGTACTGCTGCAAAAGTGGCAGCATCTCAAATTCCTGGTAATCCTAACATATGTCATCATGTGAACGAATTGTATTTCTGGGCGTGGTACTTCCTATCATCTGCTGCCTTTAGTGGTATCATAATGAGAATTACAAAAACTACAATGGATACAAGCTAAATTGCTTCGCTCAGTCATAATTTCTGGTCCACCAGCCATAGGAAAGACTACTATAGCAAAAGGATTGGGAGAAGAATTTGACTTGAAATATCTCAGTGGAGGTGATGTGTTAAAAGAAATGGCTAAGGATCAAGGCTTTGAAACAGATAATGATGATTTTTGGGATACAGATGAAGGAATGAGTTTTCTTAATATCAGAAAAGGAAATTCTGAATTTGATAAAGGCGTCGATGAAAAACTAAAAAAAATATTTCTAACTGAAGACGTAATCATAACAAGCTATACTTTACCATGGCTAGTTAAAGATGGAATTAAAATCTGGCTTGCAGGTTCACATGAAAATAGTGCTAAAAGAATGACAATGCGAGATAATATATCAATACAAGATGCACTTGGGATAGTAAAAAAGAGGTATGACGAAAATAAAACATTATACAAGAAGCTTTATGGTTTTGATTTTGGAGAAGACCTTTCTGTATTTAATAAAATAATAAACACAGATGATCTTGGACCTAAACAAGTCCTCGAACAGGCAAAAAACGCAGTGAAATACTACTATGACACTCAAACAATTACAAAATCTTAGAGTAATCGATCAGGACATCACAAATGATGCCCATGGTACATATTATGACCAGAGATCAATTGAGCAGCTTCTCAACTATGGTTTCATTTTGTTAGACAAACCAAATGGTCCCACAAGTCATGAGACAGTAGCATGGGTTAAGAAAATATTGAATGTTCCAAAAGCAGGTCATAGTGGAACACTTGATCCACAAGTATCTGGACTTTTACCAATAGGACTGGGCGAAGCTACAAAGGCTCTCATAGTTTTGTTACTTGGTCCAAAAGAATATCATGCTCTTGGAAGACTGCATACACTCCCGCCAAAAGAAAAATTGGCTGATGTACTCAAACAACTTACTGGTAAGATTTTTCAAAAGCCACCGCAACGATCTGCAGTATCTAGACAAACCCGAATCAGACATGTGTATGAAATTGAAGTAATAGAACAAAAGGAAAGATTACTACTTTTAAGAATTTTATGTGAAGCAGGAACCTATGTAAGAAAAATTTTCTATGATATGGGAGAGATTCTTGGTGAAGGCGCAACAATGATTGAGCTTAGAAGAAGTAGAGTAGGACACTTCAATGAGGATTCTAATTTAGTAAAAATACACGACCTTGTTGATGCTTATGCTTTGTGGAAAGAAAATGGAGATGATAAAAAACTGAGGAGAATAATGATGCCAATAGAATTTACGTTAAGCGAGATAAAGTCAGTTGTAATACGAGACTCTGCAGTAGATGCCCTTTGTCATGGAGCTCAGCTTGCAATTCCTGGTATTCTTGAAATATCGCCTGGACTGAAGCGTGGAGATTTTGTTGCAATATATACACAAAAAGGGGAGGTTGTAGCTCTTGCAGAAGCAACTCTGAATGAAGATGAGATTGTTGAAAATACCAAAGGCTTTGCCTTTAAGATCAAAAGAATTATCATGGCTCCTAATACCTATCCAAAAAGTTGGAGAACAAAGCCCGTAGTTAACAATTAAAAAGGAATCAAATCAAATTTTTCAAGTTGATACCAAAAGGCGCTGCAATATTTTTCATGGTAGGATTAGTATCAGTGAGAATAATGGAAAAATTATTTTAAAAAAATCTTTCACGATAAAGGTGCATTAGTTATCAAGCTTAACGAATTAGATCCCTACAGAAACATTCCTGCACATAGCAAAGAAGTTACACCACATATTGAAAAGAAAATTCAAGTATACTAGGATAATATTATTCATTTGATTGAAAGTATCACCAATCTAAAAAGAACTAAATTTGTGCGGAGTGCAATAGTTTTCCCTTTATTGCCTGATACAGCAAATCCTCATCATGTGCGTCATCAAGCAAGTCTTTGATGAATTTACTTGGGTCCTGCCTCCACTCTAGTACCTTTCTTATGTGTTCTTCAAACGTGGGAAACGCATTTCTTTTTTCCTTTTCTACCAGTCTATCAAATTTACCCGTGTTTACGCTGCCTCTAAGTGCTAGAAAGATGATGATGATCTTGATCTTCTCTTCTGGAATGTTTTTTAATTTTGAATACATTTTTCTATAAACTGATAGTTGCCTCTTGTGCTCAGACGCCTTGTCAGAATTTCTATCTGTTTTATAGTCTACAATTAGATGCCCATCATCATGCTCAAAAATCGCATCTATTCTACCTGTGAAAATCAACCGGTCGTCGTCATATTCAATCATAGATCGTAAAGGCATATCACATGTTTCTTCAGATGATGCATACTTTAATCCAGGGTATTGCTTTTTTAGCTCGTCTATTGCATTGAGCCCATTTTCAACTGCCTTTCTTGTATCATCCTTGTAATCCTCAAGCTTTGTTTGATTTTCTAAAATACTCTGCATTGCATTATGTACCGTGATTCCAAATTCTGCAGCGTTAGAGACAAATGGCATCCTTATTATATTTCTGAGAAGAAAGTCGTATGGTTTTGTGGTGACACTTGAATAAGAAAGATGTGTAATGCTCTTAAAATAATTAATTATGAACTGTTCTAGCCACCCGTCTTCTTGCTTTAGCAGTTTTTTTGAATCATCAAATCTTCCTGCAATAAACAACGAAAATGCCTCTGACAACCTGCTGTCAATTTTAGTCGCAATAGCATTTTCTGCATTAGAGTCAATTTCAATTTCAGACAAATTTTCTACATAATATTTTGCTTTGTCCTTGTCATCAGTTATGATAATTAATTTCTCCTTGGCTCTTGTAAATGCAACAAAATCAATTCTCAACGATTCTTCTACAAGTTCTTTTTTTATGTCAATACCACTAGATTCTAGTATTGCCTGTACAATGACATCGATAAAACTTGTCCTTGACGCACTAGACTTTGGAAGATATACTACAACATCAAAGTCTCTCCCTTTTGCCTTGTGCACTGTTGTAAGCGTTATTTTTGAATCAATGTTTCTTTCTGTGTAAGACTCTTCGGCTATGGCAATAAAGTCAAAGAACCCGTCTATTGTGGGAGTAGGAAGGGACAGGTATTCATCTACCTGTTGCTTGATTGTAATTGCAGTGGAAAACCACTCGGCTCCTTTGGAGACACACAAAGGGTAAATTATATCGTCAAACGTCTTGTCAATGTCTTCTCTTTTGAGCGATATGCCAAATGACTTGATTTTTTCTAGACTGCTACTACTTTGTTTCCTCTTATGCGACTCTGAAATTTCAAACGCCTCTTTGAGAGTATAAGGGGAAAATATCGTAAATGTTGCAGATATCTTGTATTCTACCCTGTCTGAGATCATGCCTCGAAGATAGCTGATTATCTCACCCTTGGCCATCTCAGTTGTTGCCTGGGATGTAGTTGAGGAATATTGTATATTGCAGGAATCAAGAAACTGGGATATTTCCACAATCTGTGCGTTTGTTCTGGTTATGATTGCAACTGTCTTTTCCTTGTTCTCTTCTATTATTTTTTGAATCTGTGTCAGGTGTGCCCTTGTGGATATTATCTTTGGATGCTCGCCTGCTTCCTTGATGGAATTAAAAGTTTCAAGTTGTTCTGCAAAGTCTTTTTTATTTGAAGTCCTTTGAAGAAAATTTGTCTTTGAAAAATCAAGTATCTGCTGTGTACTTCTCCTGTTTGTTGAAAGAAGCATTGGATGACATGTTTGCATAAACCTTTCAAAGTTTTTCACCGAGCCTCCCTGGAATCCAAATATTGCCTGTTTTGCATCACCTACAAGAAATATGTTCTCTCCAACCATTTCTACAATCTTGGCTTCAAGCTCATTCATGTCTTGCATTTCGTCAACTAGAACATACTGGAATTTTTTTCCGCGGAATTTTTCTATGAATATCAGTAACATGTCAGAATAATCTACTGCACCAAGCTTTGATTCCTCATAGTCCTTGTATGCAGAAACAAAATATTTCAAAAATGCCAGCATCTCGTCAAGCGTGTAAGTACTTTTGGTTTCATCGTATGTTTTTTGAATAACATCTGAAGCTTTTTTGATATTTATTTTATCATGAGTTATACCAAAGCTCTTGATGTATCTTAAAGCGTTTTCAGATTTAGGTACGATCTCTGAAATTAGATAGTCCTTGGTGTAATTGAATGCCTTGTTATTTTCATAACTCTCTAGTATAGCATACCTCATGGCATTATTTCCTGTTATCTCTCTAGTAATCAGGCCGGCGTCAACAAGATAGTTGAATGCAAAACCATGAAACGTGTGTATGTTAAGCTTCATTATCTCCGAGTCTGGAAATTTGCCTTTTGCCATCTCGAAGATCTTTTCAAACATTTCCTTCTTTGCCTTTTCTGTAAATGTAATACACAGGATATTCTCAGGATTTACTCCTGTTTCAAGGAGCCTCATGACCCGCCATGATAGAGTTGTAGTCTTACCAGTTCCAGGATTTGAAACTACGATTGCGTTATTGTCAAATTTTATTATTTTTTCTTGTTCTTGTGAGGGCTGAATGCTCAAAAATCTTCAGTTTTTGTTGAGTGGTAGAGGATATTAAATGCAGATCTCTTTTTCTATTTGTGATACACTAAGGACAGATTATGGATTTTAAACAACTAAAAGATTTTATTGAAAAAAAGATGCGTATGCAGCACATTTACCAGCCATTGATGATAAAGACACTCCTTGAGAATGAGGGACTGGCATCTGTTAGAACAATTGCTGAAACATTTCTTGCAAAAGATGAAAGCCAAATTGAATATTATGAACATATTACAAAATCAATGCCAGGTAAAGTATTACAGAAACATGGAATCGTAGATTATGCTGATAACGCTTTTGTTTTGAATGTCACTGATATTACTAGCGAACAAAGGTCTGAGTTAATCAAACTCTGTAATGATAAAATCAAAAAATATGAAACAGAACGCGGAAAAAGAATCTGGGCTCATAGATCACTTGACTCCAGAGAAGTTCCAGGATCTCTTAGATATCAGGTACTGTCCAAAGCAAAATTCCGATGCGAATTATGTGGAATTTCTGCCAATGATAAAGCATTAGATGTTGATCATATAACTCCACGAAACAAAGGAGGAAAAACAGTTCCTGAAAATCTACAGGCTTTGTGCTATACATGTAATTCTCAGAAAAGAGATCTTGATGATACCGACTTTAGACCGTGGAAAAATCTTTATGAAGACAATGACAAGAAATGCATATTCTGTAAAATCTCATTATCTAAAAAGAGTAATGATTTAGCATTTACAATTGAAGACAAGTATCCTGTAACAAAATATCATACACTTGTCTGTCCAAAACGACATGTCCAGTCTTTCTTTGATCTTGGAACTGCAGAATACAAAGCATGTATAACATTACTCTCTGAAATGAAAAAGACCATATCGAAAAAGGATTCTACGGTAACTGGATTTAATGTTGGAATTAATGATGGGGCTGACTCTGGGCAAACAATCAGTCACTGTCATATTCACCTCATACCTAGAAGAAAGGGAGATGTTTCAGATCCAGAAGGAGGAGTAAGAAACCTAATTCCAGGAAAAGGCAAGTATACTCATGACTAGAAATCATGTAATCTACCAGATTTTACCTAAAAATGGTAAAAAAGTAAACTCGTAAAAGACAAAAAATATCTACTTGATTATTACATCTTAATCACTTGATTGAAAATTATTATCTACAGACTGAGGTAGGAGGAATATTTCTTCTTGCAATGATTGTTACTATAATAATTTGTGTAATATTTTATGGAATACAACGCAGGACTATTTCTAGACTTAACAAAACCCTGAATCAAATATCTTCAGATGTTACAAATGTTAAAGTTTCATCCCCTCACTTTAACGAAGTTGCATTGCTAAATGATAATATAAAGAAACTTTGTAATGATTTTACAGTTTTTAAAAGTGGCATGGAGGAGCAGATGAATAAATTTAGTACAAGTACTACAGAAGGCTTGAACAAAACAAAAGAACTGATGGTAAAAAATGCTACTGAAGAAATAGTCAAAGTTGCCAATAATCAAATCTCTGAAAATAGTGTTTAGCAGAGAAGAATTTGAGAAATTAAGAGAAAGAATTGAAAGTATGTTGGGCGTGGATGAATTGGTAGAAAGAATGGAAGTTCTCTCACACATATTTGAAACTTCTAAAATTAATACCTTGAACTGGCAATGCAAATTAATAAAACTACTAAATGGAGGACTAGCACCTGATGCAGAAGAAGATCAGATGATATCCCATGGCATTCCAATGTCATCATATGGTAAATTTCTAGACAAGCTATTGGAGAATGGAATGATTGAGCAAAAAAAAATTGATGGCTATTATCTTTTACCAGAATATGAGTGGCTCTATAGCTATGTAGAAAATCCTGATTGGCTAAAGAACAGATTAGAAGGTGGAATAAAAAAAGAACGCGAATATCATGATTTCATCAAGAATAATCTGAACCTAATTGAGGAGGGTCTTTTACTTGAGCAGGATGAATATGAACTGGCTACGGGAAAAATTGATTTCATATGTAGAAGTTCCAATAGCCAAGCAGTTGGCTTGGAATTGAAATATCCAGCAGCATCTACGTCTGCAAAGAGGCAAATTCTTGGATACAAAAATGACTATACTCAAAAAACTGGAAGAAGTGATACTCGATTCATACTTGTTGCACCCAAGATTCCTGAAAATCTGAAACTCTTACTAGTTCAAGACGGATTGGAATATAAAGAAATTTCTTTTTAAGTAAATTTATTAAATTAAAAACTCTGCAGCTTGTGAACCGGCTTCTGTTATTTTGATCCATCTGTTTCTTCCAACTTTTTCAACTTCTACAAACTTCCATTGGTCAGCCAATGGCTGGATTATGTTCTTATCAAGGCTTGCAAATCTTGCCTGCTCAAAGTTCTCTTCTCTTGCACCTATTGTTATAATCTTGGCATCATCAGCTAACTGTGCCATCTCTTTTTTCGTAATCTTGCCGTCATGTTCTCGTATGATTTTCAACGCAGTAACAAGTTCTGGCTTTGGAATTTGAATCTCATAAGCAGGCAGTCCAATGTTTCTCTTCCAGCCAATTGATTGTTGCTTGCCTTCAAATGCTGCATACTTTTCGGCTTCTGCATAAAACGGCTTGACATTATTTTTAGTATTAAATATCATGCATGCCATCATGCAAGCAATTG
>Ga0307373_10004631_pt1 | contig 22996 bp, 22 predicted proteins | sample OX2MG_FD_202534 | JGI IMG/M metagenome (GOLD analysis project Ga0307373, IMG submission 202534) | Soil microbial communities from Risofladan, Vaasa, Finland - OX-2 | ecosystem: Environmental > Terrestrial > Soil > Coastal area > Acid sulfate soil | place: Finland: Risofladan, Vaasa | collected... | reverse complement strand
GCGAAGGCCGTGGTCACGGCGGCGACCCCCAGCGTGAGGACTAAAACGGCGGAAGCCGCAAATTGGCGTCCGCGCCACAGGCAGCGCAGGGCCTCACGACCGGTATCGAGGAACAAAGCCATACCCCTATCGAGGAACAAAGCCATACCCCGGTTTAACCCCGCTATCGCACCTGCGTGCCGCGTCCGCCCAGCCTTCTTCTGCACCGGCACGGTACAAAGTTCCGTGCCGGCGGGACCGGCCAAGTCATTCGTGCGTCGGGGTGCACGAGCTTCCGATGCAGTCGCAGATCACGCCGATGCTTTGGCTGCACGCGGCCGGGTTGCAGGCGCCGCCGCAGCTTGTCTGCGGCAGGGCGGCGCTTGCTTCCACGCGGTGGGTGAAAGTGATGGCCATAGCAGATATGCCCGCCATCGTGAACATCAAAAGCAGCAGAGTTCCCAAAAGGGTTCTTGCCACGCTCCCGTTGCCTGACTTCGTTGACATTTGTATTTACCTCCTTGAACTAGTTGAAGCGTCTCGACCGTTCGCAATGCCCGCCCTGTCGTTAGGTGGCGCAATGTGCCCAATCAGCGCGCCTAGGCGCTGGATGTCGGGCTGAGCAAGCACCCCGTCCCACTCGCCGCGGACGTGTCCGCCCGGCCCGACCAGGATCGTCTGCGGCGTGAGGCGAAGGCGGTAATTGAACACCGACGATCCGGCAGGTATCAACACCCTCTCCGTGCTATCCAATCCAACCGCTGAGAGAACCGCTGGTGGTTGTCCGACACCAAGCAGCCCATCCATGTCCAGACCCACGGCAATTATTCGCACACGATTGCGGTCGATGGCGGAAACGAGGCGTCGCCAGTTTGGCGCGTTGTCGAGGCAGGCGCCGCAGTTCGGGTCGAACACCAAGATAAGGGTGCCCTTGCCATGGCCGTTGTAGGCAATGGACAGTCCCTCCCCGACGAGACTTTGCCCCGTGAGTCCCGGAAGAAGCTGACCGACGTCGACGTGTTCGCTTGCCCGTTGCGATGAGTTCAGGGCACGGATCTTAGCGTTTTGCGAGGCCAGGATTACGTTGGCAGCGAGCAGCCCAATCGCCACCACCAGGAACGCTGCAGCGAAGCTCCGCGGAACCTTCATGTTTACCTCAGGGCCCCAGCTAATACGCTGCGTTGCGGTCGCGCGCATTCACTTGGGGCCTTATAAGCGCGAAGGTACCCGCTCTAAAACACAATGTCAAGAGGAAACTCGCAAATCACCGGCGGCCATCCGGGCCCACGGACATTTCGGGGGCCTCCGGGTCGGGGGCCGGCCGGGTTGCGGCAGCGCTGGTCGCAGGCGGCCCCGATCGCCCGCCCAGTTGTCCCGGTTATCGCCGCAGTCGGCTGGACCGTATTACAGGTGCCAACCCCCGTCCAGCGTCAGCACCGTGCCGGTGACGAAGCTGTTGCCCGCCAGCAGATACAAGATCGTCTCCGCCGCCTCCCCAGCCGTGCCCAGCCGCCCCATCGGGGTGCGCCGGATGATCTCCTGCCGCAGCGGCTCAAACCCCGCCCCGCGCGAATCGAGCTGCGCGGTGGCGATCAGCCCCGGCAGCAAGGCGTTCACCCGCACCCGCGGTGCCAGCCGCCGCGCCAGATACTGCGTCAGGCTGGGAATGCCGCCCTTGCTGACCACAAAGTAGGCCGAGCTGCCGTCCCCCCGCTGGGTGCTGCCGCTGCCCACGTTCACCACCGCCTCCAGCGTCGTTCCCTTCCCCGCCGCCGCCAGCGCCAACTGCAGCGGCGCCCGCAGGTTGACCGCGATCGCCCGATCGAAGCGCTCCAGGTCGAAATCCTGCTCGGCGTCGGCGCGCTGGAACGACGCCCCCGCCACCGCGCCGATGGGGTTGGCGGGCGTATAGGCGGCGTTGTTCACCAGGTAGTCGAGCCGCCCAAACCGCTCCCGTACCCGGGCCACCAACTCCTCGGCCGCCTCCGGCCGCGCCAGGTCGGCGGCAAACTCGCCGCCCTGGTGGCGATGGGCCGCCACCGTGGCGCCGGCCGCCGCCAGCGCCGCCGCCGTCGCCGCTCCGATCCCGGCCGCCGTGCCCGTTACCAGCGCCACCTTCCCGCTCAGGTCCATGGCCTTGATTGTAAGGGCAGTGCGCTACCATAAGGAGCGATGAACAAAGTCCTCGCCAGCGCCGCCGCGGCGGTGGCCGACATCCCCGACGGCGCCACCCTCATGGTGGGCGGCTTCGGCCTCTGCGGCAACCCCGAAAACCTTCTCCAGGCGCTGCACCAGCGCGGCGTCGGCAACCTGACCATCATCAGCAACAACGCCGGCACCGACGCCGAGGGCATCGGCATCCTGCTCGCCGCCGGCCAAATCAAGAAAATGATCGCCACCTACGTCGGCGAAAACTCCATCTTCGAGGCCCAGGCCCGCTCCGGGCAGCTCCAGACCGAGCTCATCCCGCAGGGCACCTTCGCCGAGCGCATCCGCGCCGGCGGCGCCGGCATCCCCGCGTTTTTCACCCCCGCCGGCGTCGCCACTGTGGTGGCCGACGGCAAGGAGACCCGTGACTTCGACGGCCGCACCTACTTGATGGAGCGCTGGCTCAAGGCCGACTTTGCCCTGATCAAGGCCCATCGCGGTGATCGCTGGGGCAACCTCACTTACCGCAAGACCGCCCGCAACTTCAACCCCGTGATGGCCACCGCCGCCCGCGTCACCATCGCCGAGGTGGAGGAATTGGTCGAGCCCGGCGGCCTCGATCCCGAAGCGGTCATCACCCCCGCCGTCTACGTCCACCGCCTCGTCCTCGGCGCCGGCTACAAGAAGCCGATCGAGCGCCGCACCCTGCGCCCGGCCTAGAAATGCCCATGTCCGACCAAGACAAGCGCTACCGCATCGCCCGCCGCATCGCCCTGGAGCTGCGCGACGGCTACTTCGTCAACCTCGGCATCGGCCTCCCCACCCTGGTCGCCAACCTCGTCCCCGCGGGCATCGAGGTGGTGCTGCAATCGGAAAACGGCATGCTCGGCGTCGGCCCCTATCCCCTCGCCGGCCAGGAAGACCCCGACCTCATCAACGCCGGCAAAGAGACCGTGACCGAGCTCCCCGGCACCTCCTACTTCTCCAGCGCCGAGTCCTTCGCCATGATCCGCGGCGGCCACATTGACATGGCGGTGATGGGCGCCATGGAGGTCGCCGAAAATGGCGACCTCGCCAACTGGATCATCCCCGGCAAGATGATCAAGGGCATGGGCGGCGGCATGGACCTGGTCGCCGCCGCCCGCAAGCTCTACATCGCCATGGAGCACACCACCCGCGACGGCCAGCCCAAGATCCTCCGCCGCTGCCGCCTGCCCCTCACCGGCGCCGGCGTCGTGGACTTCATCGTCACCGAGATGGGCTTGATGCGCGTCGCCCCCGAGGGCCTGGTGCTGGAAGAGCTCGCCGCCCCGTTCTCGGTCGCCGACGTCCAGGCCGCCACCGAGGCCACCCTCGTAGTCTCGCCCCAGCTCAAGCCCATGCCCGGCGATTAGAGCAAGAACTGCCTTGCTATGGTTTGGCGCGGGCCCCTGCGCGGCTGCGCCGCGCGTCCCGCTTGTGCGCACGCCGGCTTGGGGGCCCGAGGCCCCAAGCCGGCGCTGCGCCTCGCAGGGGCCGCGCCGAATTCGCTTCCCGGGGGCGCAGAAGCGCCACTGGCGCTTCTGCGCCTACGGAATTCCGCAGCCCTTCGCGCCGATTTTGCCGGCAGGCAAAGCGGCGCGACCCCCCGCGAGCAGTCCATCCCGCCGGTCGGAGTTTTTGCTCTAATGCAGCACCCGCACCTGCAGGTGGGTCCCGTCGTCGAGGTCGAAGTTGCCTCCCATGCTGTTCATCACCCCGCCCAGGTCGGCGCCGGTGCCGTTGGCCGTCTCCATCACGGCGTACTCGATCGGGGTGCCGTTGCTGGACCGGTCCAAATTGGGGTAGGCGGCGTCGTTGGTCGGGCTCATCGCCTTGGGGATGCCGCTGCCGCCCATCTCCGCCGGCATGGTCATCTTTTCGTTCCAGTTGGTGCTGTCCGACTTCACCTTCACGATCGCCGCGCGCAGGTGCAGCAGCACCGCACCTTTCTTCGTGGTCGCCTGGTCGAACAGCACCCCCAACTGGGCGTGCTGTTTGCCCTCGGCCGGAATCACCAGCGTCACCTGCCCCAGCAGCAGGCTGTTCTTGGGCAGGAGCATCGTTTTGTGGTCCTTGATGTCTTGCAACACCTTGGCCACCAACTTGTCGCCCACCTTGGACTTTGTGGTGTCGAGCTTCTTCTGCAACTCAATGCGGATGGTGGTGCCAGGCTTCAGCATCGCGTCCGTGGCGGGCGCCTGCGACCACATGGCAGTTACCGCCAAGGACAGCACCACGAAAAACAGTCGGGACAGTCGGGTCATAGCCAATTCCCTCCCCCCCCAAGTAGTAATCCCGCCCGGCAAGCCTGTCAAGAGCTACTCTCTAGCCGCCCGCGGCGAGTCGGCTTTCCGGCTCCGGTCGGAGGCACGAGACCTGCTCTGGGCGCGGGTCTCGCACGTCTGCGTTTCAGCCGGTACTTGTTTCGCCACGGGCTGCTAGGACCGCGCCCGCCACTCCGGCTTCCGTTCCCGGCTGGCCTGCGCCAGCCCGCGCCTTACCCCCGCCGCGTCCAGGTCGCTAGCATAGACGGGAGTGCCGGGCTGCTGCCGCCACGACTCGTCCAGCCCGCCCGCATCCACCGCGTCGAAACCCAGCTCATCCACCAGCCCCATCACCACCGCCTTGGCGGCGACTTCGTCGCCGGCCACCGGCAGCGCAATCCGCCCGACGGCGCCCGCCGGCCGCCCGAGTTCCAGCAGGTGCGCAGCGTAGATGTTGTTGAAGGCCTTGATCACCGCGTGGCCGATCTGCTGCTCCACCCAGCGGCTCTCCAGCATCCCCGCCTCGATCGCCGCGATGGGCCCGTCGCGGAGCTGGGCATAGTAATTGTTGGTGTCCACGACCGTCAGCCCGTCGGCCCCGGCAAAGAGCCCGGTTGGCAACTGCGGCAGGTTCTTCAGCGGAATTGTGACCACCACCACCGCCCGGCCGCGTGCCGCCTCCACGACCGTCGCCGCCTTCGCCCCGGTCTCGGCCGCCAACTCCGCCAGCGTCGCCGGCCCGCGTGAGTTCGCCACCGTCACCCGATGTCCCAAAGCCGCCAACCGCCGGGTCAGCGTCCCGCCGATGTGACCTGCGCCAATGATGCCGATCTCCATGCCCCATTCTCCCCCGTCCCCAATCGTCCCGTCCATGGGCCATCCGCCCCGTCCACGGGGTTGTCCGCCTATGGCTCCCAGCCCGGCGCCGCATACATCGTCTTGCCCCCCACCACCGTCAACTCCGCCTTGGCTTGGAGGATCTCCGCCGGCGGAATTGCCCGCAGATCCTGCGACCACACCACAAAGTCGGCCAGCTTGCCCGGCGTGAGCGACCCCTTGTTGTCCTCGGCAAACTCCGAGATCGCCGCGCCCATGGTGTAGGCATAGAGCGCTTGTCCCATTGTCACCGCCTCCCCCGCCGGCGGGTAATGGATCGTCCCATCGGCGCTTGCCCGCGTCACCGCCGAGTAAATCCCCAGCATGGGGTTGATGGGCTCGACCGGATCGTCCGTCCCAAACGCCAGCACCACACCCTCCTTCAGGAACGCGTTCCACAAATACGAATCCTGCGCCCGCCGCTCTCCCACCCGCGCCTCGGCCCAGCGGTCGTCGTCGAGCAGGTGGCTGGGCTGCACCGAGGCGATCACCCCAAGTTGCGCCACCCGCGCGATGTCCGCGGGCGCAATGATCTGCAGGTGCTCGATCCGGTTCCGCGGCCCGCGCATCGCCCCGTGCCGCACCGACGCCGCCTGCGGATTCTTCGGGTCGGGCACCGCGCTCTGCGCCGCCTGGAAGGCGTTCAGCGCCATCTCCACCGCCCGGTCGCCAATGGCATGGAAGCCCAACTGGAACCCCGCCCGCACCCGCTCAATCGCCATCCGGTTCAGTTCGTCTTGCTGATACTGCGGGATGCCACTATTGTGGGGATCGTCGCTGTAGGGCTGGAGCATCGCCGCCGTGCGCGAACCCAGGCTGCCGTCCATAAACGCCTTGAGCATGCCGGTGTGCAGCCAAGGGTCCTTCAGGTCGTGGTGCGCCCGCTGCGCGATCAGCGTCGCCAGCGGTTCTTTGAACGTCAGCCACTCCACCACCCGGAAGCGCAGCGCCCCCTCCTTTTCCATCTGCTCGTAGGTCAAGAACGTGTCCCAATCCGAGTAGTCCTGCACCGACGTCACCCCGTGCGCCAGCGCGTCCTGCATCGAAAGCGTGAGCGCGCGCCGCCGCTGCGCCGGCGTCATCGAAGGAACGTGGCTGCCGATCAACCCCTGCGCATCCTCGAAAAACATCCCGTTGGGCTCTCCCCGCGCGTCTTTGCCGATCTCGCCCCCGCTCGGCGTCGGCGTCGTCCGCGCCACCCCCGCCGCCCGCAGCGCCAGCGTGTTGGCCACCGAGGCGTGCCCATCCAGGCGGTGCAGAAGGGCCGGATGGTCGCCGGTATAGGGGTCCAGGTCCTGCCGCATGGGAAACTTCTGCCCCGGCCACAGCGTGTGGTCCCAGCGCGATCCGATGATCCACTCCCCCGGCGGCAGCGTCTTGGCATACGCCGCAACCCGCTGCTGCAACTCCTGCAGCGACCGCGTGTTGCTCAAGTCCAAATCCAGCATGCCCGTGCCTGCCGCGAGTTGATGGGTGTGCGCATCCGCAAAGCCCGGCAGCACAAATTGCCCCTTTAGGTCCACCCGCTTGGTCAGCGCACCCGCCAGGGCGCTGATCGCCGCGTCGGTACCCACCGCCACCAGGCGGTCGCCCCGCACCGCCAGCGCCTGTGCGGTGGGATGCGCCGCGTCCATCGTCATCACCTTGCCGTGCAGAAACAACGCGTCCGGCGCCTGCGCCGCGGCGCCCAGAAGGATGGTCAAGGCCACAATCGCGGGCAAGCCCGCGCGCGCCGCCGACGTGAGCACAGGGTGGAGTTCAAGCATGGCAGTAGGGTAACGGCAATTGCCGCAAAATCCAGCAAAAAAGCGCCGACCCGAAATGCGCTCAACCGGAGGCAATTCCGGCCTTGGCGATAACGCTATCCCTCACGAGGCCATCTAGCGACTCGAGCACAGACACGGAGCGGCGAAACTTCGCGGCCTTGGGAAATATTGCCGGTCGAGCGCGTCTTGGGACGCGGAAAACACAGGGATTGGTCTGCGGCCCTTGACGTGCATCCATGCTAGAGAGCCCCCCGGGACGGCGGACCGACCAATACGATGCCCCTTCCGCAGCCCCAGCCTTTTGGCTTGATCGAGGTCCCGGCCCAGCAGCGGCGCCGCCGCCGCTGGGCGCTCGGCGTGAGCACGCTCGCCCAAGTGGCCTTGGCCGCCGGCATCGCCCACTGGGTCCGCGATACCCCTTGGGTGCTGCCCGCTCCGCCCCAGCCCCTAACCGTGACCCTGCTGGTGCCGCCGCCGCCACGCATCGCGCCCCGGCTGCCACCGCCACCCAAAATTCCGCCTCCCCGCCCAGTGGTTCACCGTTTAGCGCCCACGCCACTCCCGCCGCCGCCACGTCCTCGTCCGGTTGTGGTCCACATTGTGGCCGCCCCGCTGCCCGTGCCCATCCTCACGCCCTTGCCCAACCTGCCGCATCCCAAAGCTCCGCCCGCCCCCGCGCGCCCGGTGAAGCTCAATAGCTTCGCCCAAACCGCGTCGGTCTCGCCCCACCCCGAGCGCCGCCAGCTCCGGGCCGCCGGCTTTGGCGATCCCAACACCGAATTGACGGCACGCGTGGTCAGGGGCAACGTGAGCGCCGCCGGCTTCAATCTCCCCGTCGGCACCCCAGGCGCCAGCCGCACCCGAGCCATCGCCAGCGCCGGCTTTGGCACCGCCGCGGCGATGGGGACCTCCCCTCGCCCCGGTGGCTCGGTGGCCAGCGCCGGATTCGGAACCGCCTCCTCCCGCGCCTCCTCGAACACCGGTTCGGGCCGGGTGCAGGCCTCCGGCTTTGGCACCAGGCCGGTCGCGGCACCGCCCTCGGCGCCCCGCCCCGCCCCCCCCGAGCTCACCCCGGTTGAGATCCTGGCCAAGCCCGATCCCGATTACACCCCCGAGGCCCGCCGCCTCCACATCGAGGGCGAGGTGGTGCTGCGCGTGGTCTTCCAGGCCGATGGACGCCTCCGCGTCGCCGCCGTCGTCCAGGGCCTCGGCCACGGCCTCGACCAGGCCGCCGTCGCCGCCGCCCAGCGCATCCGTTTTCACCCCGCCCGCCGCAATGGCGCCCCGGTCGAGACCAGCGCGCTCATCCACGTCTTGTTCCAACTCGCGAACGAATGAGGACCCATATGCCCATGAGAATCCCGGTCATTGTTCTGCTGATGCTGTTTCTTCCCGCTGGGGCGGCAGCGCAGTCCTCCTCCGTAGCTGCCGAACAGGCCGCGCAAAACCAGGTGGTCAACCGCATCGTCGCCCGCGAGCACGTCTTCGCGCGCCAACTCGCCGCCTTCCATCCCCGCGTCGAGACCTACATCCAACAACTCGGCCCCGACCGCGACCGCACCACCACCCCCATCCACGACGCCTATTTCCTCGGCACCCTCGACCTGCGCGGGGGCATCCAAGAGCCGCTCTTTGCCGAGGCCAGCCTTGGCCGACTGGCCCATGATTTTTTCCCCGCCGGCTTTGCCGGCATGATCATGCCCGACCGCACCCGCTTTGACCAGCGCCACTACCGCTTCTCCTTCCAGGGCCGCGAGTTCCTGGGCGCGGTGCGCTGCCTCATGTTTGACGTGGCTCCGTTGCCCGGCACCGCCAAGGGCAGCTTCATCGGCCGCATCTGGGTCGAGGATCAACACGATACCATCGTCCGCTTCGACGGCACCTACGAGCCCAACCCCAAGCACAAGTACGTGCATTTCGACAGTTGGCGCATGAACCTCGGCCCCAACCTCTGGCTGCCCGTCGCCGTCTACAGCCAGGAAAACGACCAGCACACCGGATGGTTCAGCCACATCGCCTTCAAGGCCGAGACCCGCTTTTGGGGCTATCAACTCAGCGCCGGCCTGGGGCAGTCGGCGCTCACCGACATGCAGGTGGACGCCGACGGCCAAGTCAACGACCAGAGTGCCACCGCCCACGACCGCACCCCGCTCGGGCAGCAACGCGCCTGGGAGCTCAAAGCCGAAAACGACGTCCTCGCCCGCATGCAAAAGGCCGGCCTGCTGTCGCCGGCCGGCCCGGTGGACAAGGTCCTCGCCACCGTCGTCAACAACCTCGAGGTCACCAACAACCTCAGCCTCGACCCCGAGGTCCACTGCCGCGTCCTGCTGACCTCGCCACTCGAGTCCTTCACCGTCGGCCACACTATCGTGCTCAGCCGTGGCTTGATTGACGTCCTCCCCGACGAGGCCAGCCTCGCCATGGTTCTCGCCCACGAACTCGGCCATATCGTGCTGGATCACAGCATCAATGCCGACTACGCCTTCGATGACCGCATGATGTTTCCCGACGACCAGAGCTTCAAGCGCCTGCGCGTCAGCCGCACCCCCGCCGAAGAAGCGGCCGCTGACCAGAAGGGCCTCGCGCTCCTCTCCCACTCCCCCTACAATTCGCAAATGGCTGCCGCCGGCCTGTTCCTGCAAGCGCTGCAGCATGCCGCCGGCGGCGTGCCCAACCTCATCAGCCCCCATCTCGGCAACCCGTTGGTGCTCAAAGGGCGTGTGGACCGCATGCAGGCCCTCATCGCCTCCGCCCCCCAGCTTCAGGTCCGCAACCTGAAGCAGATCGCCGCGCTTCCGCTCGGCGCCCGCATCGTGCTCGACCCCTGGAGCGACACCCTCAGCCTGCTCCAAGCCCCCGCCGAGGCCTTGCTCTCGCCCCGCGACAAGCTTAGTTTTGAGATCACCCCCTATATGCCCTACCTCGAACGCGAGCCCCGCGCCGCCGAGACCGTCGCCGGCAAAAACCAACACTAACTCCCGACGACTGGAGCACGACCGCGCGCCCCGGGGCGCCGCCCCACCCATGAGACGGCCTAAGAGCGAAAACAGCCTTGGTGTAGCCCGTCCCGCCGGTCGCATGCGGCTTTTCCATCAGGAAAAGCCGCACGTGCTCTCCGGGCAGCTAGCCCCAGCGACGCTGTTTTTGCTCTAGAGCCAGCGGCGCGCCAACCGGCAACCGGCAACTTTCAGAGCGCCTGGTCGGCCGCCAGCACCATCAGCTTGGCGATGAGCACATGGTCGGGCTGCTCCAATGCGAAGCGCACCGCCCGCGCCACATCGTCGGGCGCCAGCGCCTGGCGGATGCCAAACTGCTCGCGCGGGTGCACCGGCAGGCCTTCGTGCAGCTCGGTCATCACCAGTCCGGGCTCGATCGCCGTGACCTTGATGCGCGTGCCTGCCAGTTCCAGCCGCAGCGCCTCGCTGAGCGCCTCGATCGCGTGCTTGCTGCCGCTGTACGCCCCCGCCGTCAGCCGCACCTTGCTCCCCAACACGCTCGAGGTGTTCACTAGGTGCCCGCTTCCCTGCGCCTTGAAGCGCCGCGCCGCCAGGTAGGCCATGCGGAAGGTCGCGGTCACATTCACCTCCAGCATGTGCGCCATGGCCTCGAGATCGAGATCCTCAATCGTGCCCACCACCAGTTCGCCGGCGTTGTTGACCACAATGTCGCAGCCGCCCCAGCGCTCCTGCGCCAGCGCGAACAGCCGCGGCCCCAGCCCAGGGTCGGCGATGTCGCCTGCCAGCGTCGCGACCTCGGGCAGCGCCCCGGCCAGCGCCTCCAGCCGCTCCCGCCGCCGCGCGCTCAGCACCAGCCGCACCCCGGCCTCGGCTAGATTGCGGGCCACGGCGGCGCCGATGCCGCTCGAAGCGCCGGTGATGATCGCCACCTTCCCGGAGAGTGCGGGCATACGCTACGATCATCCCATGAAGCGCCCCTATCCCTTCAATCATTTGGCCGCCGTGCGCCATCTGCGCCAAGCCGATCCGCGCATGGCCGAGTTGATCGAGCGGGTCGGACGTTTCCAGCTCCCGCTCGAGCGCCAGCAGCATCCCTTCCACGCGCTGCTCAATGCCATCGTCTACCAGCAGTTGCACGCCACCGCCGCCTCGGCGATTCTGGGGCGCATCAAAACCCAGTTGGGCGCCGGCGACTTCCCTTCCCCCGCCCAGGTCTTGGCCGCCGAAGAAACCGCGCTGCGCTCAACCGGCCTGTCGCGGCAGAAGATGGCCGCCGTCCGCGACCTGGCGGCTAAGGTCGCGGACGGCATTGTCCCCGCCTGGCACGACGTCGAACCCCTCCCCGACGAGGAGATCATCGCCCGCTTCACCCAGGTCCGCGGCGTCGGCGTCTGGACCGTGCAAATGCTGCTGATGTTTCGCCTCGGCCGTCCGGACGTGCTGCCCGTGCTCGACTACGGTGTCCGCAACGGCTACCGCATCGCCTACCGCAAGCGCCGCATGCCCACCCCCAAGGAACTGGCAAAAGTGGGCGAACGCTGGCGCCCCTACCGCAGCGTTGCCAGTTGGTACCTGTGGCGGGCGGTAGACTTGCAGCGCGCTAGCAAAACGAAGCCGGCGCGCTAAGCCGCAGCCCGGGAATGTCGGCGAAGTCGGCCGGGTTCAACGTCCACAACGCCGCATCGTGGCGCAGCGCGCATGCGGCGATGGCGAAATCGGCGGCCCGCGCGTGAGAACGGGGCAAGCTGCGGTACAACTTGGCGCTCAGCACCGCCTCCTCCCAGCCAAAGGGAATCGCCTCGGCGTCGGGAAAAATCTGCCGCTGGATCTCCAGTTCGCCGGGAGTGCGTGGGCCGCGCCGCCATTCGTAGAGAACAATCGAGCTCAGTCTCACGATCGCGCCGCCCTCGATGAGCCGGCGCAAATCGGGCCAACCGCGACGAGCCTCGCTCAGACTCGCGACCAAGGCCGAGGTGTCCAGCAGAACCAAGCCGTCACTCCGACGGGTGCAGCCGTCCGCCGTGGCGCCGCACCCAGCGAATCTCGGCCAGTTCTTTCTCCACGTCGCTGTGCCGGCGGGCGGGCGGTTGCGCGCCGAAGCGGTCCAGCGCCTGCAACAGCCGCTGCCGTTCGGTCTCGCTCAGCCGGTCGGACTTCGCCTCATATTCGCGGATGGCCTCGCGCACGACTTCACTCTTGGGCTTGCGCAGGCGTCCGGCGGCCCGCTGCAAGCGCTCGATGGTGGCCTCATCGAGCGTGAACGTGACCTTTATTGCCATACTATGGCCATACCATACCGGAGCGCCTATGCCAGGCTGTGCATGATCTCGTCCAGCACCGCCCGCGGCGGCCGCAACGTCGCTTCCGGCAGGCTCGCCAAGGGCGTCTCCACCAACCCGAGCTGGGTGACAAAATCGGGCTTCTGGGTGTTCACGTAAAACACCCCGGTCAGCACCTCGCCCGAGCGGTGCGCCTCCGTCAGGACCCGCAGCGCCTGCAACTCGTCGGTGGGATCGAAATCATGCGCCAGCTTCTTCAGCCGCAGGTGCGAGCCGTCGTGCATCGCCACATCCAGCGTCGTGCCCGGGTCGTAGTCCACGCTGATGTCTTCAAAGGAGGGGACGAAGCTCACCTCCTGCAGCGCCTCCTCGTGGTCCATCACGTACTTGTAGCTCTTGGTCGAGCCCTCGTGGTCGTTGAAGGTGACGCAGGGCGAGATCACATCAATCATCACCGTGCCCCGGTGCGCCAGCGCCGCCTTCAGAATGGCGCTGAGCTGCTTCTTGTCGCCCGAAAACGAGCGCGCCACAAACGTCGCCCCGCCCAGCACCGCCAGCGCGCAGGTATCGAGCGCGGGCAGGTCGTTGATCACCCCGCCCTTCTGCTTCGCCCCCAGGTCGGCGGTGGCGGAAAACTGGCCTTTGGTCAGGCCGTAGACGCCGTTGTCCTCGATTATATAAATGAGCGGCAGGTTGCGGCGCATGAGGTGCACGAACTGCCCTAGACCGATCGAGGCCGTGTCGCCGTCGCCGCTGACGCCCAGCGCTTGCAACGACCGGTTGGCCAGTACCGCCCCGGTGGCCACGCTCGGCATGCGCCCGTGCACCGAGTTGAACCCGAACGAGCGCCCCAAAAAATACGCCGGGCTCTTACTCGAACATCCAATGCCCGAGAGCTTGACGAAGCGATGCGGATGCACCCCCATCTCGTAGCAAGCGTCAAGAATGCGCTCGCTGATGGCGTTGTGGCCGCAGCCGGCGCAGAGCGTGGTCTTCGAGCCGCGATACTCCACTTGCGGCAAACCGATGCGGTTGAGCTTGGGGGTGGGCGGGGGGGTAGTGGTAGTGGCCATGGGGAACGGTGCGCTTTTCTCGCCTAGCGGCGGAGCGCAGCCTCCTGCTGGAGGATTTCGGTGCTCAGGCTGCGGGCGTCCACGGGCAGCCCGCTGTAGTGGCGGACCGAGCGCAGGCGCTGGCCCAACTCCGCTCCCACGTCGGTGAGCAGCAGGTCGAACATCTGCCCGTCGCGGTTCTGGTCCACCACATAGACCCGCTCAAAGCGGCGAATAAACTCGGCGACGCCGGCGGCAAACGGAAAGGCGCGGACGCGCAAATAGGCGGCATCCAGTCCCGCCTCCTCGCGAAGCTGGTCGAGGGCTTCCGCCACCGCCGGGTGTGAGCTGCCGTAGGCCAAAATGGCCACCGGGCCGGCCGCCTCGCGCTCCACAACCGGCCCCGGCACGTGCTGGCGCGCACCCTCCCACTTCCGCCGCAGCCGGTCCAGGTTGGCGGTGTAGTCGGTGGCCTTCTCACTGTACTGCGCCTTTTCGTTGTGGCCGCTGCCGCGGGTGAAGAAAGCCGCCTGGGGATGATCGGTCCCGGGCAAGGTGCGGTAGCCAATGCCGTCGCCGTCCACGTCGCGGTAGCGCGCCCAGTCGCCCTTCAGCCGCTCCAGGTCGGCCACCGTGAGCACTTTGCCGCGGTTCATCGGATGCTCGGGGTAGGCAAACGGTTCGGCCATCCAGTGGTTCATCGCCAAATCCAGATCGCTCAGCACAAACACCGGGGTTTGATACTGCTCGGCCAAATCGAACGCGGCCACCCCCAGCGAGTAGCACTCTTCGACGCTGCCTGGCAGCAAGACCAGGTGGCGGGTGTCGCCGTGTCCCAACGTCGCGACAAAGCTCAGGTCGCCCTGCGCTGTCCGCGTCGGCAGCCCAGTCGAGGGGCCCACCCGCTGAATGTCAAAGATCACCGCTGGAATCTCGGCGTAGTAGCCCAGACCGACGAACTCGGCCATCAGGCTGATGCCCGGCCCCGAGGTCGAGGTCATCGCCCGCGCCCCCATCCAGCCCGCTCCCAGCACCATGCCCACCGCCGCCAGCTCGTCCTCGGCCTGCACCGCGGCAAAGGTGGCCGTCCCCTGCGGCGTGCGGCGGTACTTCTTCAAGTAGTCAATCAAGTACTCGCACAGCGAGCTCGAGGGGGTGATCGGATACCACGCCACCACCGACACGCCGGCAAACAGGCACCCCAGCGCGCCCGCCGCGTTGCCCTCGATCACGATCTTGCCCTGGGTGGCCTGCATCCGTTCCAGCCGGCAGCGGTCGGGCCGCGGAAAATTCTGCACCGCATAGTCGAAGCCCGCCCGCACCGCCGCCCAGTTCAGATCCGCCGCCTTTTGCTTTTTCTTGAACTGCTGGCGCAGCGCCCGCTCCACCTCCGCCATCTCCATCCCCACCAGATGGGCCACCGCGCCCACATAGATCATGTTGCGCACCAGCTTGCGCAGCTTCGCCTCTGGGCACACCGGCGCCACCAGCTTGTCGAATGGCACCGGGTAAAAGGTCAGGTCGCTGCGCTGTTGGGCCAGTCCCAGCGGCTCGTCGTACAGCACGGAGGCTCCCGCTTCCAGCGCAGCCACATCCTCGCGTGCCGTCTCCGCGTTCAGCGCCACCAAGAAGTCAATCTCCTTCTTGCGCGCCACGTAGCCGCGCTTGTTGGCCCGTATGGTGTACCAAGTCGGCAATCCAGCGATGTTCGAGGGAAACAGGTTCTTGCCCGAGATGGGAATGCCCATCTGGAACAGGGTGCGCAGCAGCACCAAATTCGAAGACTGGCTGCCGCTGCCATTGACAGTGGCGACCTGCAAGCTGAAATCGTTCAGCAGCGTGGCCGAGGCAGAGGGTTCGGCGGCAAGAGTGGCCATGGGTAGAGTCGCTCTGATTCCAGTATACGGAAGACGACGGCCCAAGGGGTGAGCCGCCCCGGCGGGTTCTAAAGGAGAAGGAAGCCTCTGGCTTTGCAAGGAAGGAACAAACCCGCCAGAGAGGCCAGCACATCCATAGTGGATGTGCTGGAAGCCCTGATGCTATGGAACGAGCCCAACAACCTCTCGCACTGGAACTTCGCCCTCGATCCCGAGTGGCGGGGATTCGCCGACCTAATCCGCCAAGCGGCCGCCGAGGTGCGCGCGGTGCGGCCCGATTTAACCCTGGTGCTGGGCGGCATCTCGCCCATTGACCCCGGCTTCCTCCGGCTTTTGACGAGCCACGGCGTGTTGGCGGCGGTGGATCGCGTCGCCGTGCATGGATTTCCACTCGACTGGAACCATTGGCCCATCGCCGACTGGCCGCGTAAGATCGCCGCAATCGAACAAGTGGCCGGCCTGCCGGTCTGGGTCAGCGAGGCCGGGGCCTCCTCGTTTGGCGCCGACGAGGTGCAGGTGTTCGGCCTGCAGACCACCGCCCGGCTCTTGCGCGGCAGGGTCGAGCGCGTGCACTGGTACAGCCTCTTGGATCTTCCGCCGCAGTGGGAGGCCACCACTCGCCATCGCGAGAGCGAAGGGTCGGCCTATTATCGCCACTACTACATGGGCCTGATCCGCGCCGATGGCACGCCCAAGCCGGCATTTGCCGCCTTCCCCTCCGAGTTCGGCATCTGCCAGTGGTTCCATTTTGAAGACCCGCGCCTGGAGGCGGCCGTGACCTGGCTGCGCCGTCTCGGCGTCCAGCGCGTCCGCACCGGGCTGAGCTGGGCCGACTGGTATCGGCCCGGCGCCGAAGCTTGGTTCGACCGCCAGATGGCGGCGCTGCAGGAGTTCGAGGTGACCCTAACCCTGTGCTACACCCCGGTCGCGCTGGGGTTGGAGCCCCACTACGCCGCCCCGCCGCGGCCGGAGTACCATGGCGAGTTTGCCCGCTTCGCCGCCTGGACGGCCGAGCGCTACGCCCCGGTGACCATGCTGCGCTCCCTGAACGCAATGGAACCCGTCCGGTGACCCTGCCGGCCTCCAACTCGCGCGTGCTGATCACCGGCGGCGCCGGCTTTCTCGGCTCCCATCTCGCCGACCGTCTCCTCGCCGCCGGCTTCCGCGTTCGGCTACTCGACTGCCTCGACCCGCAGGTCCATCCCAACGGCGCGCCCGCCTATCTCTCACGCGAAGCCGACTTGCAGGTCGGCAGCGTGCTCGATCCCGCTGCCCTGGCGCGCGCCCTCGAGGGCGTCGGCGCGGTCGTCCATTTTGCGGCCGTCGTCGGGGTGGGCCAATCCCACTACCAGATCGCCCGCTACAACGAGGTCAACCTGCAGGGCACCGCCATCTTGCTCGAGGCCTTGCTGCGCCAGCAGCGCCGCCTTGGCAGCGGCGTCGAGCGCCTGCTGCTTGCCGGGTCCATGTCCATCTACGGCGAGGGCCGCTTCCGCTGCCCGGCCTGCGCACAACCCGACGTGGTCGGCCAGCGCACCCTGGAGCAGTTGCGCCGGCAAGACTGGGAGTTGCACTGTGCCCGCTGCCGCACCGCGCTGCAGCCGTATCCCACCGATGAGGCCAAGCCGCCGCAGTTGAACTCCATGTACGCCCTCACCAAATCCGTCCAAGAGGAGATGTGTCGCCTCTTCGGCCGCACCTACGGCCTGCCCACCGTGGTGCTGCGCTTCTTCAACGCCTATGGCCCGCGCCAGGCGCTGGCCAACCCCTACACCGGCGTGGCCGCCGTGTTCGCCTCCGCCCTGCTTGCGGGCCGCTCCCCCCAGGTTTTCGAAGACGGCCAGCAGCGACGCGACCTGGTCAGCGTCCATGATGTCACCGCTGCCTGCCAGTTGGCGCTGACCCAACCCGGCGCCGCCGATGGCGTTTTTAATATCGCCAGCGGCCACTCCCTCACCGTCGCCGAACTTGCCCGCCAGCTCGCCCGCGCCCTTGAGGTCGCGCTCGAGCCCACCCTCACCGGCCAGTTCCGCCTGGGCGACGCCCGCCACTGCATCGCCGACATCGGCGCTGCCCGCCGCTGCCTCGGCTACCAGCCCCAAGTCGAATTGCAGGCCGGCATGCGCGAACTCGCCGCCTGGCTGCGCCAGCCCCACACCGCCCCCAGCCTGCACCGCGTCCGCGCCGCCACCCAAGAGCGCGCCACCGCCGAACTGCGCGCCTTTGGCCTCACCGGCTGAGCCCGTCATGCCCGACCCCGCCCCGTCCCGCTCGCAAGCCCCCCCGCCGGGATCGGCCGCGCCCGTGGCATTCCCAGCCCTGGCGGCAAGCTGCCAGCGGCAAGCGGCCAGCCGCCCTCGGCCGCTCCGCATCCTGATCACCAGTGATGCCGTCGGCGGCGTCGGCACCCACGCCGCTGCCTTGGCCCGCGCCCTGCAGCATCGCGGCCACACCGTCCGCCTACTCGTCTGCGGCCCATCAGCCACCGCGCCGCCCGGCGTGGACGCCGAGATGGTCCCCGGCCGCCTGGAATGGATGGGCGAGGGCGAGGGCCGCGCCCTGGCCACGGAGATCGCCCAGGCCCAAGCCGCCGTCGCCTCCCTCGCCCACCGCTGGCGCCCCGACGTCTTCCACAGCAATCAGTTCGCCTTTGTCGGCGCCGCTCCGGCCACACCCACGCTGCTGGCCGTCCATAGCGACGTCTTCTCCTGGTGGCGCACCGTGCGCGGTCAGCCACCCCCCAACGACGCCTACCACTCCTGGTATCGCGGGGTGGTGCAGCGCGCCCTGACCCAGGCCGCCGCCGTTGTCGCCCCCACCCACTCCGTGCTGGCCGATCTGCGCAGCAGTTTTGGCTTTGTCGGCGGATCGGTACTCCCCCACGGCTGCCCCAGTGACCACCGGCCCGCCGCCGCAAAACAACCCTGGGCGGTCTCGCTGGGCCGTCTCTGGGATGAAGGCAAACAAATCGAGCTGCTGTGCCGCTCGTCTCTCGCCTTGCCCGTCTTCGTCGCCGGCGACGACCGCCATCCCCTGCGCGGCCAGTACCTCTTGCCGGCGGCCGCCGGGGTGCGCTTCCTGGGCACGCTCGCCTCCGCCGACGTTGCCCTCTTGCTCGCCCAGGCCTCGGTCTATATCGCCCCCAGCCGCTACGAGCCGTTTGGCCTGGCGCCCTTGGAGGCCGCCCACGCCGGCTGCGCCCTGCTGCTCAACGACATCCCCAGCTTCCGCGAGGTCTGGGGCTCCGCCGCCTGCTATTTTGCCCGCGACGATGGCGACGCCTTGGCGCGCTGCCTGCAAACCTTGGCCTCCGACCCCGGGCAGGTGCGCGCGCTGGCCGCCGCCGCTGCCCAACGCGCCCGCCAGCTCTACACCGCCGAGCGCATGGCCGCCGACTACGAGACCCTCTACCGACGCCTGCTCTAGCCGAAAGCCGCCGTGCAGATCCGCTACTTCGCCCACTCCTGGCTCTCCGACTGGAATCACGGCAACGCCCACTTCCTGCGCGGCCTGGTCAGCGCCCTGGCCCGCTGCGGCCACACCGTCCGCGTCTACGAGGCCATGCCGGCCGCCGCCGGCGGCTGGTCGCTGGCCCACCTCCGCGCCGAACCCAACGGCGCGGAGGCCATCTCCCAGGTGCGCGCCGCCTATCCCGAGCTCGATCTGCGCTGCTACGGGCCCGGCGCCTCCGGCCCGGAGTGTGTCCATGACTGGGACGCCGAACTGCGCGGCGCCGACCTGGTTGTGGTGCATGAATGGAACGAGCCCGAGCTGCTGGAGTGGCTGTTGCCCCGGCGCCGGCGCTTCGGCTTTCGTCTCCTCCTGCACGACACCCACCACCGCGCCCTCAGCCAACCCGAGACCCTGCAGCGGCTGCCGCTGGCCGCACTCGACGGCGTGCTGGCTTTTGGCGAAAGCCTGCGCCGCCTGTATGAAGGCTGGGGGGTGCGACGCAGCTTCACCTTCCACGAGGCCGCCGACACCGAGCGCTTCTTCCCACTGCCCCCAGCTCCGCAATGCGCCCTGGTTTGGATTGGCAATTGGGGCGACGGGGAGCGCAGCCGCGAGTTGCACCAGTTCCTGCTCGAGCCCGTCCGTTCGGCGGGGCTCTCCGCCCAGGTCTACGGCGTCCGCTATCCCGCCGCCGCCCAGGCGCAGCTCGCCGCCTGCAACATCGCCTATGGCGGCTACCTCCCCAATCTGCAGGCGCCGCTCGCCTACGCCGCCGCCCAATTCACCCTCCACCTGCCGCGGGCGCCCTACACCCAGGCCTTGCCCGGCATCCCCACCATCCGCATGTTCGAGGCCCTGGCCTGTGGCGTGCCCCTGCTTTGCCCGCCTTGGAACGACACTGAGGCCCTGTTCGAGGCCGGTGCCGATTACTGGCAGGCACGGGATGGCGGGGAAATGACCGCGCTGATGATGCAACTTCTCCGCCAAGAGGAGCAACGAATCCTGTTGGGGCGCCACGGCACCGCCACCATTCGGGCGCGACACACCTGTGCGCACCGGGCGCAGCAATTGGAGGCTATTTGCCGCGATCTGGATTGAGGCTCTATGTCTTCGGCTCCAGCCTGACCTCCGCCTACTGGAATGGCGCCGCCACCTATTACCGCGGGCTTTACAAAAACCTCCACGCCCTGGGCTACCACGTCACCTTCGCCGAACCCGACATCTTCGATCGCCTTCGCCATCGCGATTGGCCCGCCGATCCGCCTTTTGCCCACTGCCCGGTCTACCGCTCCCACACCGAGCTCTTGCTCCACCTGCGCCGCGCCCGCGAAGCCGATCTCATCATCAAGCACAGCGGCGTCGGCGCCCACGATGCTTTCTTGGACGAGGCCGTGCTCGATGCCGCCGCCGCCGCCCCGGCCGGTGCCCGCCCGCGGGTAGCCTACTGGGACGTGGATGCCCCCGCCACGCTGGCCGCGCTCGAGGCCGACACGCACCACCCGCTGCGCCCCTGCCTGCCCGCCTACGACTTCGTTTTCACCTACGGTGGCGGTCCCCCGGTCGTCGCCCACTACCGCCGCTTGGGCGCACGCGCCTGCTTTCCCATCTACAACGGACTCGACCCGGACACCCACTTTCCGGCCTCCCCGGACCCGCGTTGGCAGGCCGATCTCACCTTCCTCGGTCATCGCCTTCCCGACCGCGACTCCCGCGTCCGCCACTTCTTCTTCGAGGCCGCGCGCCGTTGTCCGCAACAGCGCTTCTTGCTCGCCGGCGAAGGTTGGTCCGACACCGCCGCCCCGCCCAACGTGAGCCGCGCCGGCTACGTCGCTCCGCCCCAACACAATGCCCTTAACTGCTCCGCCCGCCTGGTGCTCAACCTGAACCGAGACTCCATGGCGCAAACCGGCTTTTCTCCACCCACCCGCATCTTCGAGGCGGCCGGCGCCGGCGCTGCCATCCTCAGCGATGCCTGGCCCGGCATGAGCCTGTTCTTCGAACCGGGCCGCGAGATCCTTCTGGCCACCGGGCCCGAGCAGGTCGCCGCCCACCTCGCCACCCTCTCTCCGCAAGCCGCCGCCGCACTCGGCCGCCGCGCCCGCGAGCGCGCCCTGGCCGAACACTCCTACCGCCATCGCGCCCAGCGGGTGCATACCTTGCTCCTCGCTCCCTCCCACTGGGCGCCGTCCCCTCAGGCGGACGCCGTGGCGCCCGCCCTCCGCTGCTAGCCCGCCATGCTCTTCGCCTTCTTTGGGCTTTCGCTCACCTCCTCCTGGGGCAACGGCCACGCCACCACCTATCGCGGCCTGTTGCGCGGCCTGCGCCAACGCGGCCACCAAATCGAATTCTTTGAGCGCGACACCGACTGGTACGCCCGCCACCGCGATCTGCCCCGGCCTCCGCAGGCTCGCCTGCACCTCTATCGCAACTGGAGCGACATCCGCGCCACCGCCCTGGCCGCCGCCCGCGCCGCCGACGCCGTGATCGTGGGCAGCTACTTCCCCGAAGCCATTCCGCTGCTCGACGACCTGCTCGGCCACACCCCCGCCCCCGTCTGCTTCTACGACATAGACACCCCCATCACCCTCGAGCTGCTTCGCCGCCAAGCCTGCGCCTACCTCCGCGCCGACCAGATCCCGGCGCTCGACCTTTACCTCAGCTTCACCGGAGGCCCGGTGCTGGACGAGTTGCAACGCAGTTGGCACGCGCGCCAGGTGCGCCCCCTCTACTGCGCTTGCGATGAAAGCGCCTATCGGTCCGCCGCGCGTGCCCCGCGCCCGCCCGTGGCGCTCAGCTTCATGGGCACCTTTGCCCCCGATCGCCAAAGCAAAGTTCAGCGCCTATTGCTCGCCCCCGCCCGCCATCTGCCCCGCATGTCGTTTCACCTCGCCGGCTCCATGTTTCCCCAGCCCCAGGCTTGGCCTGGCAACCTGCGCTACGACCCCCATCTCGCTCCCGACCAACACGCCGCCTTCTACGCCGCCTCGCGCTTCACCCTCAACCTTACCCGCCAAGCCATGGTCGAGGCCGGCTACTCTCCCTCCGTACGCCTGTTCGAAGCCGCCGCCGCCGCCACCGCCATCATCTCCGATCCCTGGCCCGGCCTCTGCGAGTTCTTCCAGCCCGCAAACGAGATCCTCGTGGCCGACAACACCGCCGCGATCGTGCAGCTCCTGCTCCACACCAGCCCCGCCGCCGCCGCCGCGCTCGGGCGTGCCGCCCAGCAACGCGTGCTCGAGGCCCACACCAGCGCCCATCGCGCCGCCGCGCTCGAGTCCTACCTCGAACGGCTTCGCCTCCCCGCACTGGCCAGAGATGCTGTCCCCTAGCTCGCGCGCGCTGCGTTCACAATCGGGTCGCATTTTCTTGCTCAAACTGGGACACCAGCCAACCGCCGCCCTGCATCTTTTGAAATCAATGAACGCCTTCCGCGTTTGATTTCATTGTAGGGGTGGCATCGATGCATTTGCGTGCAGTGGCTCTCCTGGTGGCTTCGGTTGGCCTTGCCTGTCTATCCAGTGCCGCTTCCTTGGCGCAAGCCGGGCCGCCACTGGGCTCGACCCCGACCGGCATAAATCCGCGCGCTCCCGCCTCCATCCTCTCCACCGCGCAAGCCCGCCCGGACGCCGAACAAGACCCTTCCTCCCACCTGGTGGAGATCAATGGCAGCGTCGAAGATCGCAGCGGCAACCCAGTGGCGGCGGCCGTGGTTGAGTTGCACGCCTGGGACGGCGGCCTGCTCGCCTCCCAGATCACCAACGCCGTCGGACAATTTAGCTTTCGCGTGCTCTCCAGCGGTCCCTACGAGCTTCAGGTCACCACCGCCGATGGCCAGGAACGAGTCGCGGTGGACAACGGCAACCCCGCCAACCTCGCCAACCTTACCATCCGCCTCCACGGCGGCGGCTTGAGCCCCACCGGCGGCGGCGTCAGCGCCAACGCCTCCACCGTTTCGCTCAACGACATGCAAGCCTCCGGCAAGGCCAAGTCCAAGTTGGCGGCGGCGCAAAAGGCCCTCGCCAAGCTCGAATTGGGCAAAGCCTGGAAGCTGGTGAACGAGGCCATCACCGCTGCCCCCAATTGGGGCCTCGCCTACCTCATGCGCGGCGCGCTCAACCTGCAGAACCACAACTACGCCTCTGCCCGCTCCGATCTCGACGTCGCCGTCGAGCGCAATCCCAACAACTCGCTCGCGCTCACCGAGTTGGGCAAGCTTTACTCCACCACCGGCAACCTCCAGCTCTCCCGCCTCTACCTGCGGCGCGCGCTCAATATCGCGCCCGTGCTTTGGCCCACCTACATCGAGCTTTCCGGCCTCGACCTC
>Ga0307373_10004630_pt1 | contig 22996 bp, 27 predicted proteins | sample OX2MG_FD_202534 | JGI IMG/M metagenome (GOLD analysis project Ga0307373, IMG submission 202534) | Soil microbial communities from Risofladan, Vaasa, Finland - OX-2 | ecosystem: Environmental > Terrestrial > Soil > Coastal area > Acid sulfate soil | place: Finland: Risofladan, Vaasa | collected... | reverse complement strand
GGCACGCAACCGCGCCCTACGCCAGCTCCAGGCCCTGGGCTACAGCGTCACCCTCGAACAAGCATCGTGACCACCGCAAACTCAGGCTGACGCTAGACCGGCCCAGATGAATCTTCGCGTCAGAGCCCTTCACAAAGGTCGTGGGAGGCAGTCTGTAAAACCGTCGGCTCAGCCTACGTTGGTTCGAACCCAACACCTGCCACCACGAGAAACCCCAGGTCAGATACCCTTTTCGCGGCCCGGCAGCGGCGATTCTGGGAGCGGTGCGCTGCATCGTCGGCTGGCGCGATGATCTGCCGTTTTCGCTGGTCAGCGTGGTGAGCGGGGCGTCGGCATGGCGGGAACTGTGCCGTGCCCGGCGAATACGCGGAGAAGTTCTGGCTCCGGAATCGGGCTTACCCGCACGGCAGCGAGATCGTGTTCTCCGTCCTGATCCGGCTGCCCGTCAGCGACTTGCCCGATGTCCTGTCCCGCCTCGCCTAGACGTGCGATGAAACAGGAACCAGTGCCAGGGCACGACTCTGGGCAATGGCCGCGCGCCCGCCAGGTTGCCGCCCGCAGCCGCAACCGCAGGCTCAAAGATCACGAGCGGCTGATGCCGTGCCGGCTATGGGAGGGTTCCCTTTGCCTTGGTACTCGCCGGGCCTGGGGCGCTTGTCGTGAGCCGGGGCTGACGCTCACACGCTCGGTAACCGGTGAACTCGACTGCTCACGGCGTGAGCGGGCCAGATCGACGATTCCTTGCGTAGGCCACTGCTCCCGGACCTGGCAGCCTCTGCGCTATAGCAAAATCTGCTATGGTTCAAGAGTGTCGGATAGCAGCGATGTCCTGCGCGAGGTCATGCTCAGCACGGGCACCAGCCAGTCGGAGTTGTCGCGTCTCAGTGGGGTGTGGCAGTCGAGTGTCAGCCAGTTCCTCTCCGGGAGGGTCCACTTGAGCGATGATCAGCTTGACCGACTGCTGTCTTGCATGGGGTATCGGCTTGAAGTCGTCCGGCGGCCGGTGCTCCCCGACCTGACCCGCTCCGAGTGGCGCTCTTGGCGGCTGCACCGTCGGCTGTCGACGCACTTGACGCCGTCGAGCCTTGAGCAATGGCGTCCGACGATTGAGCGCAACCTGGGGCGGCTCCGAAGCACCGTGCGAGGCCAGCCACATCTACGGAACCTCGATCGCTGGGAGTCGCTGCTGGATCGCGGCGAGGTAACAGGATTTCACCGGATTCTCACCGGTCTGGATCGCGACTCGATCGAGATGCGCGAGGTGTCTCCGGTTGGTGGCCTTCTGCCGAACGAGGAACGCTTGGAAGCGCTCCGGATGGCGGGCTGATGCGTCGCGATCAGTTGGAGCACGCCATCCGGGCGGCTTGCCAGATAATTGGTCGACCAGAGGTGATCGTGGCTGGCTCCCAGGCGATCCTCGGTACCTTCCGAGAGGATGAGCTCCCCGTCCGCGCCACCATGTCAGGCGAGGTCGATATCCTCCCGATCGCCGACAGCAACGAAGAGACCGAGCGGCTCGCCGACCGCATCGAAGGGGTTGCCGGAGAGTTCTCGCCGTTCGAGGAGCTTCACGGCTTCAGGATCGATGGCGTCGACCTGACGACATCCGCGTTGCCGGAAGGCTGGCGAGATCGACTGGTCAAGGTGCAAAACGCCAACACGGCCGAACCCGCTGGCCAGCTACAGTTCACCGGCTGGTGCCTCGACAAGGAGGACCTCTGCGTTGCGAAGTTGTGCGCATTGCGAGAGAAGGACCAGAACTTCGTTTCTGAGTTGCTCAGGGTCGGCCTCGTCGATTCGGGCGTGATTGCTACGCGTCTGGCGACGGTTCCAGAGCGATACCGGCCGAACGCGGAGCGCGCCGCCGAATGGCTCGCGTCCTGGACATAGGCCGACTGGATAGGCTTGCGGTGAGCGGTGAGCATGGTCACCTGAAGTTGCCCCGGTTGGCCAGGTTTCGTCGCGAATCTTGGCCACGCCCTTGAAGCGGATCTTGGCGTCGGTGTTGTTGGCGCCCGGGTCCGGGAGTGGCACGGTCGCTGGTAGAGCTGTTCGAGCAGATCAGGCGGGACTAGCGGGCAGAGGGCTCATCGATCTGGGAGCTGGCGGCCCGGCATCATGTGCACCGGCGGTCGATCCGGGCAGGCGCTGGCCGGCCCGGTCCCGCCGCGCAAGCCAGGGTCCTGCGGGCCCGCGGCCCGCCGGGCGGCTGGCTGCGGAGAATAACCGGAGAAATCTTCACATCGGCAGCGGAAGGGCAGGTCAGGGCCTGTACTGGAGATGGCTGTAAAGCCGTCGGCTCAGCCTACGTTGGTTCGAACCCAACACCTGCCACCCAGCAAAACCCCAGGTCACAGGCCCTTTCCGCAGACCGGAAGCGGACAAACAGGGAGTGGTGCGCCACATCGTCGGCTGGCGTGGCTCGTTACTGTTTGCGCTGGTCAGTGAGGTGTGCTGGCGGCAGGCTGACGGGGACGGCGGTCTGTCCGGTGAATACGCGGAGAAGTTGCGACGCTGCCATCCTGGCCGGCCGGGTACCGTCTCGAGTCCGCACTTGGCCGGCTCAGGCCAGGTGCCCGCGGCCGGATCTGAGCACACGCGGGGCAGCCAGCACGGCGGAATGGCCCGGCTGGCCGGGCAGGGCGAAGGGGCCTGCGCGTGCTGCAGGACGAGGCCGGAGCGCCCGCTGTGCGGGAACGGGCGCGGGATGCGGCCGGTCCGGGAGGGAGCGTCAGGGGGTCATGACGGTGCGCGCAGACGGCCTGTCTGTCGGCCCTGCCGCTGCGGCGGCGCTGCCTGGGGTCCTCGTCCGCGAGGTCTTGCGTCTGATCACCGTGCCCGCGCGGGCACGGCGATCGTCGGCTGCGGTCTGGTCGTGCCAGCCGTGAGGCCGCCTGCGCCCGTGGACGTGGTCACCGCCCGGCAGGTCCTGCTATCCGGCCTGGCCGGAGAAGCCGCGCTGCCGGACCTGCTCGGCCGGCTCGAACCGCTGCATCCCCGCAACAGCACCTTCCCGGAGAGGTCTTTCTCCGGCTGGCCGCCGAAGCGCTCGCCTGGTCCGGCGCCAGCCGGGCCGATCCGCTCCCGCTGGAGGGGATGCGGGAGCGGTCCTGCCTGAGTTCTCCGGGCGGGGCGGGGACCGGCGCAAGCTCCAGTACGCCGTGCTGGCGGCCGCCGCGCTGGCGGCCGCCGCGCTGCACGGCGGCGCCGGACCGGACCTGCTCGATGAGGTCACCTGGTGGCAGGCCGGCGGCTTCTGGCAGTACGTCGCCCTCGCGGCCATCGCCTGCCTCCGAGCCGCTGCGGACCGGGCGGGCGTACCCGTGCGGCAGGCGTCCGAGGCACTGGCCCGGCTGCCCGGCCAGGAACGCAGCTGACCAGGCTGACTCCGGTCCGCCACACCGCATGCAGCACGTGACCTATCGGCTAAGTACCTTCCGCCCGGATCGCTGATTCGGCGCGGTCAGCCGACTGGCCTGGCGACCTCACGGCAAGCGATATACCTGCCGGTTGTGCGTCTGTGACTCAGCCTCTGCTGTCATCGGCTGGTCCGCCGCTTGCGGACGCTAGCCGTCACGACTAGAATTCGATCAAAACGAGCGATATGATCGTACTGAACGTTTTGGAGATGACAGTGTGACCGCGACCGCGAGGAATGATCCGGGCCAGGATGAGACCTACCTGCCGCGCGAGGACGATGCTGAGATCGTGGACTTCCTCAGCGCCCTGCGAGACCGCGGCAGGCTGCCCGCCGATCCCGGGCCACGGCTGACCGGCCCGGACGGCCAGAGCGTCGAGCTTCCCGAGTCGATGTTCCAGGTGCTCATGCAGGTCGCTGCCGCCATGAAGGCCGGCCTGGCGGTGACCGTGGCCCCGCACCACCTGACGCTTTCCACCCAGGAGGCTGCGGACCTGCTGCGGATCTCCCGCACGACGCTCGTCCGGCTGCTGGAAACAGGCGTGATCCCCTTCGACAAGCCCAGCCGTCACCGCAAGGTACGGCTCGATGATCTCCTCGAATACCGCAGGCGGCAGCGGAGCCAGGCAGAGCTGGCCTTTGAGGACATGGTTGCCGACACTGAGCGCCTCGGCCTCTATGACGCCGACCCTGCGCAGGTAAAGGCAGCACTTAAGGCTGCCCGCAGCCACCCGGAAGGCTGACCGGCGTGTTCAGCGCGCTGCTCGACACCTGTGTCCTCGTGCCCAGCCGGGCTCGTGATGTCCCGCTCGAAATCGCCAGTACCGGTGCTTACCGACCGCTGTGGAGCTCTGAGATCCTCGCCGAGCTCGACCGCATCCTGCGCGTGCTCCTCGGCAAGCGGGGAGTCTCACAAGAGGAGACCAACGCCTACCTGACCCGCCTGTTCCGGCAGATGGAGACGGCCTTCCCCGATGCGCTCGTAACAGACTGGGAATCGCTTGCCGAAACCATGCAGCTGCCCGATCCGGATGACCGGCACGTGGTCGCCGCAGCGCGGGCGGGCCGCGCCGACGTGATCGTCACCGACAATCTAGCCGACTTCCCGCCCGCCGCCCTGCCCGCGCCGCTAGCCAGGCAGTCCCTGGACGACTTCCTGCTCGACACGCTCGATCTCCACACCGGACCGGTCAGCAGCGCAGTCCGCGCGGTCGCCGAGCGCACCGGAAGATCCGGGCCTCCGATGACAGCCCGTGATATCGCCGCCTACCTCCAAGCACACAGCGCGCCCGCCTTCGGCGAGCGCCTGCTAGCGGAACTCGGCTAGCCAGGCTCCGCGCGGCAACGCACCCAGCCCACCCTGCTCAGAACGGCAATTCGAAGTCAGCCGAGCGACTGGATGCGAGATCACAAGATGCGCCCGATCGAGCCCTCGGCGTGCGATTTTCCGGGGCAACCGTCACGGAACGCGATGGATCCTCTCAGGTGCGAGTCGCCTGGCGGAACCCACGGGTCTTGCGGTCGCTGTTGCCGGGCGCGCCGCGGGCGGTATCCAATTACTCCATGGCGCGATGCCAGCTGCCTGCCGTGACAAGACAGGCGGCGAGCCGTTGACGGACGCCGGCCGGGACCCTGGCCGGGACATTACGGTGAACCGGGCGGCATGGGCACAGGTGAACGCCGAGTACACCGCCGGGCACGCGGTGCAGGCGTGGCAGGCCGGCGAGTTCGGCTGGGGAAACTACGGCATTCCCGAGCGGGAGATGGGCGTACTGGGGCAGGTGGCCGGGCTGGACGTGATCGAGCTGGGCTGCGGCACGGCGTACCTGTCGGCCTGGCTGGCCCGGCAGGGAGCGCGCCCGGTCGGCCCGGATCTCACCCATGCCCAGCTGCTGACCGCGCGGTCGTGCCAGGACCGGTTCGGCATCTGGTTCCCGCTGATCGAGGCCGACGCCGGCCAGGTCCCGCTCACCCGCTCCAGCTTCGACGTGGCGGTCTCGGAGTGCGGCGCAAGCTTGTACTGCGACCCGGGCCGGTGGATCCCCGAGGCAGCGCGGCTGCTGCGACCAGGCGGCCGGCTGGTCTTCCACACCCTCAGTCTCCTCGTCACGATGTGCCAGCCCGGCGACCGTCCGGCCGGCCGGGAGCTGATACGTCCCCAGCGGCAGGCACGCCGCATCCGCCGCCATCGCGGGGTCGAGTTTCATCCCGGGCACGGTGAGTGGATCAGCACGCTGCGGGGAGCCGGGCTGGTGGTCGACGCGCTGCACGAGCTGTACGCCCGCCCGGCGCTCCCGAGCACCCCTTCTACCCGCTCGCCAGCACCCACTGGTCACAGCGCTGGCCCGTCGAGGAGATCTGGGCTGCCCACCGCCCGGCTTCCTGACGCCGACCGCCGATTCCGGGCGGCCGTGGCGCGAGTGTCGCTGGCGCGGCCCGTCGCCCGGATCGTCCTGCTCTGTGCGGCTGCCGCTACACGGCCCGGCCCGATGGTAGTGCCGTTCACGTTCTGTCAATTCGCTCGGCAGGAACTCGTGGCTTTAGCGTGCATTGGCGCGCCGGCGATGCGCCACGATCTGCCTTATGCTGACTGTCAGCGTTCGGCCCGAGCGCATGTCAGCCTGACCGCTGCAGGCCTGCCCTGGGCTCGGGAGTCGCTGTCGGCTCTGAAGCTGCCGCAGGCTCGCGGCCCGCAGAGTTCCAGGCGCCGGAGAATGGCCGGAGAAATGTTCACAGCGGTGACGGAAGGGCAGGTCAGGGCCTGTACTGGAGATAGCTGTAAAACCGTCGGCTCAGCCTACGTTGGTTCGAACCCAACACCTGCCACCCGGTAGAACCCCAGGTCATCTGGGGTTTCCCACATTCTAGGCAGACTTCGAAAGCGAACGGTGTGCACGCCGTGCCGACTGAAGGCGGCGCGGCTGCCTAGTTGCCCCTGACCTGCGGAGACGGCTTCTGCGGGCCACGTCAGTTCGCCCTCTTCCGCAGTCCTGAACGGCGTTCTTGGACCCTGCGCGGAACAGTCCCAGTCCGGGGCGAGAGACGCCGGGTATGTGCGGCAATGGAGGGATGAGATAGACCGGGAACCGGGTCAGCCGACTTCGCGCTCCCGCCATTCAGCCGCAGCGCGGCGGGATGATTGGACTTCTGGTCATGCGTCCCGGCGGCGGCGGAGGACCCAGAAGGTGATGCCCATCAGGACGGCGGCGAGGAGCAGGAAGATGCCGGTCTCGATGCCCTGGAAGGCCCAGAACCTGCTGGCCGGCTGGTAGGTCACTGAGCCCTGGTAGCCGTGCGCAGCCAGGCAGGGCAGGGCGGTCTGCGGGCTCGGGTTGTTCTGCATAGCGCGAAGGCACGCGGCGGGGAGCGGTACTCCGTTGTAGTTGGGTACGGCGTAGTCGAGCGCGGCGGGCTTGCCGTCCGGGCTGACGAATCCATTCCTGACCAGCAGGTAAGACCCTGGGGGCGTGAATGGTGCCGTGAGCTTGTAGTACACGGTGACCGGTGTTAGGTAGTGCAGGCGTAGCCACAGCGCTGTCAGCGCCCGCACTGCGGCGAAGCCGGCCAGGGTGATGCCCAGTGCGGGCAGGATGCGGCGCAGCAGCGTGCCGGCGCAGATCCCGAGGGCCATCGCGAAGATCGCGTAGCCGACTGGCACGATATCGGTGACGTCGAACCGGTTGACCTGGAAGGCGTCAGCCAGCAGCGTGTTGTACGGTCCTGACCACCAGGTGACGATGGCTGAGACCGCGCCGGCGAGGACGGCAGCGGCGAGCAGCAGCCATCCTGCCCGGACCGCCAGCCAGCGCCGCCTGGTGATGCTCTGCGTCCAGGCGAACTGGTTCGTTCCGGCCTCCAGCTCGCTTGCCACCGTCGGGGCGCCCCAGAGCAGGCCGGGCAGCGCCGGCACCGCGGACGTTGCGACGACGAGCATCGCGATGATCGGGTTGCCGAGGGAGAGATCCGAGCCGACCAGGCTGGCGCAGGAGTTGTCGGTCGCGCAATGGGTCAGGGCAGAATGCCACACCGCTGCTGCGTGCAGCCCGGTGATCAGCAGCACGACGAAGAGCGCGGCGAGCAGCGCGGCGGGGAATGCGGCCTGGTATCGGTACTGCTGCCAGGTGGCCCAGGTCATCGGTACCCTCCTATCGCCGACAGCGGGTGGCTTCGGAGCCGGCGGCGTAGTCGGGGTCGTCCTGGCTCATGTAGCCGAGCACTATTTCCTCCATGTTCGCTTCCTCGACGGCCCAGGCGGGATCGGTGACCGGGCCGGCCAGCCGGACCAGCAGCGTGGTCTGCCGCGGCGTGGTGTCCTCCCGCACGATCGCGTGCGTCCGCGCGATGGCCGTCGTGTCCTTGCGCGGGCCGGTGAGAATCCGGTGCTCCGCGAGCAGCGTCTCGATGTCACCGCACAGCTGCACCCGGGATTCGGCCAGCAGGATGAGGTGGTCACAGACCCGCTCGATGTCCGCGATCAAGTGCGAGGACAGCACGACGGTCAGGCCGCCGCCCGCCGTCGCCTCGGCCAGGGTGCCGAGGAAGCGCTGCCGGGCCAGCGGGTCGAGCGCGGCGAGCGGCTCATCCAGCAGCAAGACCCCGGCTGCTTGGCGAGGGCGAGCGCGAGTGCGACGTGGGCGCGCTGACCCCCGGATAGCGTGCCCACCGGCCGGTCCAGCGGTATCCGCACTCGGCTCAGCCGGGCCCGCGCGGACTCGCCGTCCCAGCGCGGGTTCAGGTGCGCGCCGATGCCGATGTGGTCTTCGGCGGTCCGCCGCCGGTACAGCGGGGCCTCCTGGGCCAGGAAGCCGATCTCCGCCAGGTATGCTGGGTCCTGGCGCGGCGCGCCGCCGAGCACCGTGGCCTCGCCTGCGGTCGGCGCGGCGAGCCCGGCAAGGAGCCGCAGGAGCGTGGTCTTGCCCGCGCCGTTCGGCCCGACCAGCGCGGATATCCGGCCCTCGGGAACGCTGATCGTGCAGTCGCTCAGCGCGGTGACCCGGCGGTATCGCTTGGTCAGCCCGCTGGTCTCGATCACGGCGGTCATGCGATGTCCTCCTCGGCGGGCGCCTGCAGCGTGACCCGCAGCAGTGACTCGATTGCCTCGTCATCCAGCCCGGCGGCGCGTGCCTGGCGCACCCACGTGGCCAGTGCGCGGCCGAGCCGGGAGTGCGTGCCGGGCGGGGGACCCGGCGGCCTGGCCCGCACGAACGTGCCCTGCCCGGATCGCGCCTCGACCAGACCCTCGCGCTCCAGGTCGCGATAGGCCTTCAGCACCGTGTTGGCGTTCACCACTGCAACCGCGACTACGTCCCGCACGCTCGGGAGCTGGTCGCCCACGTCGAGGACCCCCATCCGCAGTGCCTGCCGCACCTGCCGTGCGATCTGCTGGTAAGGCGGCACTCCGGAACGCGCGTCCACCCGGAATCTGATCACACCAGCGCTCCACTGTCTTAGGTTGCTAAGACAGTACGGCACCCGTCAGCGGCTGTCAAAGTCCCGGTGTTTCAATCGCTCGGCTGGCAGCCCCGCTCATCGCGCACCTCGGTCAGGATCTCGTCCGAGTCCAGGCCGGTCAGCGTCACCTGCTGGCGGTTGGCACGGGACCAAGCACGTCCCCGGCCGGGCTGGCGCAGCACTGCGAGCGGCGGCCCACGACGATCGCCGAGCGCCCGACCCGGGCTGACTGCGGCTGGCCGGGTCCACTGGCCTGGCGGCTGCGGCTACGACCTGCGCGGCACGCCCAGCCGCTTCCTCGCCGATCACGGCGAGCGCCGCCGCCTCGGAGCGCTGGCCGCGGGTCGCGATCGACGCGACCCGACCTGACCGGGCCATGTACCGCATAGATAGATGATATGATCGGCCAATGCGGAGTGATGCGCCGAGACTGCTCCCGGTTCTCAGGTCGCGGCATCAGGCTGATCTGCTGACGATGCTGTTGCTCCATCCGGACACGGAGTACACGATCGCCGAGTTGACGCAGCGGCTGTTGGTGCCGCAGTCGACGGTCAGCGGCGAGGTCCGGCGCCTGGCGGACGCGGGCATTCTCGCTGTCCGCCCGGTCGGCCGGTCGCGGCTAGTGAGCGCGAACAGGGGCTCGCGGCTGGTAGGGCCGCTGACGGAGCTCCTCACGCTGACCTACGGCCCGCATGTGGTGGTCGCGGACGAGTTCGCAGGTCTTGAGGACGTCGTACTGGTGGCTATCTTCGGGTCGTGGGCAGCGAGATACGAGGGGCAGCGCGGTCAGCCGCCCAATGACGTCGACGTGCTCGTAGTGGGTACGCCGGATCGGATTGCAATGTACGCCGCAGCAGACCGTGCGCAGTCGCAGCTTGGCCGGCCGGTCAACCCGACCGTCTGCTCGCCGGACCAGTGGGCACATCCGACCGAGCCGTTCATCAGGGAAGTCAAGTCCAGGCCCTACGTCCTGGTTATTGATCGCTCGGCCACCGATGGAGGGGCCGCATGACCCGATGGCAGCGAGGCGAAGCTGATATCGAGCGGTTGCTGGCGGAGGGCGAGCTCCAGTCGCTGACCGGTGCCGCTGCTGACGGTGCGCAGTGGCTTTCAAAGGCGCAGCGCACGCTCAGCACAGCGAAGGGCGCTGCCGACGCCGATCCAGACAGCGCATTCACGCTCGCCTACGACGCCGCACGTTTCGCCTGCACGGCCTTGCTCGCACAGCAGGGGTTGCGCGCCACCACTAAGGGCGGGCATTACGTGGTCGAGGTCGCCGTCCGGGGTCAGTTTGGCGCCACCTTCGACAGGTACGGCGGCCTGCGGCGGCAGCGAAACGACATCGAGTACCCGGTGATGGTAGCTGCCCGGCTCACGCCGAACGACGCCCAGTCAGCAATCGCAGTGGCGACCGAACTCATCGATGCGGCGGAGCAACTGCTGCCCCATCTCGGCCTCTTCGTCTGAGGGGCCCGAGCATGGCTCTGAGGCCGCGGCAGCTGCCAGGCATCAGAACTTGGCTGGGTAGGCGGTTCGAGATGACCGGGGCGGCCCGGACCCGCCGGGAGGAGCTCAGCTGGTCGCACGCCAGCTCGCGGAGCGGGTGGGGATGACGCAGTCCAGCCTGGCGCGGTTCGAGGCCAGGGGGACCACGCCCAGGCTGCCGCTGCTGGAGCGCCTCGCTGCCGCACTCGGCCTGACCCTGGCGGTCAGCCTCGAGCCCGCCAGGCGCCGGTCCGCGTGATGGCGGCAAGCCGCAAAGATGCTCCAGATAGGCGGAACTGGCACGGAACATTGTCGTCGAATAGGTCGCCGAAGTTGAATACCCGCAGGTCAGAGCCCTTCGCAAGTTTCGTGGGAGTACGGCTGTAAAACCGTCGGCTCAGCCTACGTTGGTTCGAACCCAACACCTGCCACCACGCAAAGCCGCAGGTCACAGGCCCTCTAAGTGGTGCTGCGGCCAGATCTCCTGCAGCAGTTCGTCGCACCGTCGGCTGATATAGGGCCTGCCCGTTTCCGCCGGTCAGCGAGATGGGCCGAAGCCAAGCTCGCGGATACGGCGACCCGTCCGGCGAATACGCGGAGAACTCCCGACACCGCCTCGATCATGCACTTGCCAGTGCCGGGCGGTTAACGGGCGCTTGGGCAGCTCAGGGCGGGAGTTCGCGGCCAGGGTCTTATGCCATTGGGAGCGGTGTGCCAGACCGTCTGCTAACGGTAGTACCTTCTGTTCGGGCACGTCAGCGGCCTGCACGCTCCGGAGACGAAGCTGAAAGACTGCTCCCTCTCCGAAGGCGGGCGTTCTGCATGTTCGCCGACCCTGCCGAGGCACTCTTGCCGATCCGGGCCGAAGCGCCGAGCCGGGCAGCCGGATCATGTTTCCGCGGACGCTGGGACTGGCCTGAACCTCGCCGTCGCGGCAGCGCTGATCGTGAACGTCGGCTGAGACCCGCACGCTTTGTGACCGGTGAACTCGACTCCTCAAGGGCGGAACAGGCCAGATCGCCGATTAGGAATGCCTACTATTCGGCTCGGTTTTTGCCGGCTGCCGCGCGCAGAATATCCGGTTCGGTGCCGGGCCCGAGGACCGGGCCTTCAGGTTCGCTGGTCCTAGATGGCTGAAGGTACGGGCGGAGCGGGCGCGGCGCGCGCGCCTGCTGTCCTAGGCAACGAACCCCTGGAGGTGGCCGAGGCGGCTGTAGGCTCCGCCGGCCCGCGCGGTTGCCCGTCGGGGCGAACGGACACCGACGAGACCTGGTCCTGCCCGCCGGCGTTCAGGGCCCAGGCCGGGCACCTCGATCGCCGTGCCTCAGCGGCCGTTCCGCTCAACGGCCACGAACCCCTGCCCTCTGTCGGGGCGATCGGCGTACTCACCGCCGGCCGCGCAGCTGCCCGCCGAGCCGCATGACACCGACACGACCACGGCGCCGTCGCCCTTGTTGAGGGCCGCCAGGCCGGGTACCTCGATCGCCTCGCCCCAGCGGCCGTACCGCTCGACGGCCACGAACCCCTGCAGGCTGCCGTGGGGACGGGTGTAGTCACCGCCGGCCGCGCAGTTGCCTGCCGAGCCGCACGACACCGACAAGACCTGGACGAACCCGCCCGTGTTGAGGGCCGCCAGGCCGGGTACCTCGATCGCCGTGCCCCACACGCCGTTGTCCTCGTCAGCCACGAACCCCTGAGCGTTCCCGTCGCCGTCGGCGTAGTCCCCGCCGGCCGCGCAGCTGCCCGGCGAGGCGCACGACACCGAGTTGACCCCAGCGGGCCCGCCCGTGTTCAGGGCCCCCAGGCCGGGCACCTCGATCGCCGTGCCCCACCGGCCGTTGCGCTCGTCGGCCACGAACCCCTGCCGGTGACCGTGGCGGTCAAGGTAGAACCCGCCGGCCGCGCAGCTACCTACCGAGGCGCACGACACCGAGTTGACCCCGGCGGGGCCGCCGGTGGTCAGGGCCGCCAGACCGGGCACCTCGATGGCGGTGCTCCACCGGCCGTTCCGCTCGTCGGCCACGAACCCGCGTAGGCGGCTGTGGCGGTCCCGGTAGTCACCGCCGGCCGCGCAGCTGCCCGCCGAGCCGCACGACACCGAGTTGACCTCAGCGTGCCCGCCCTTGTTGAGGGCCGCCAGGCCGGGCACCTCGATGGCGGTGCTCCACCGGCCGTTCCGCTCGTCGGCCACGAACCCGCGTAGGCGGCTGTGGCGGTCCCGGTAGTCACCGCCGGCCGCGCAGCTGCCCGCCGAGCCGCACGACACCGAGTTGACCTCAGCGTGCCCGCCCGTGTTCAGGGCCGCCAGGCCGCGCACCTCGAATGCCCGGTCCCAGCGGCCGTTCCGCTCGACGGCCACGAACCCCTGCAGGCCGCCGTGGCGACGGGTGTAGTCACCGCCGGCCGCGCAGCTGCCGGCCGACGCGCACGACACCGACACGACCACGGCGTCCCCGCCCGTGTTCAGGGTGCCCAGGCCAGGCACCTCGATCGCCCGGCCCCACCGGCCTTTCCGCTCGACGGCCACGAACCCCTGCCGGTGACGGTGGCGGTCCAGGTAGAACCCGCCGGCCGCGCAGCTGCCCGCCGAGCCGCACGACACCGACACGACCACGGCGGTCCCGCCCTTGTTCAAGGCCCCCAGGCCGGGCACCTCGATCGCCTTACCCCACGAGCCGGCGGCGGGGACCGCCCTGGCAGCCCGGACAGTCCCGGCGTTGGCTGCTCCCGCGGCCGCCAGCGCGACGGCACTCCACACCGCGACCGCGCCGGCCAGGACTGCCAGCACCCGGCCCCGTGTCATCTGCTCCCGCATGAGATCCCGGCCTGCATCGAAACGGCCCAAGCTCAGCGCCTTCCCGGCCATGCCTGATCTCCTCTACGCCGAGGTCCAGTAGGCAAATTAAACCGGCTCCCGCACCCGCCAACAAGGCCGAACGCCTCATTCCGGCTTGCCGGGCTCAGCGACAGGACCCGATCCGGTGCCCGAATCCGGCTTGCCATCGCGCACTAGGCCGGAACGCGCCGTTCGGGCAGGGAGCGCACTCGCAGCAGCGGCCGGCCGCGCGAGGTGAATCACCCAGCGGTCACCGATGCGGTGACGGCGAGCGCGCCGCCAGAGGACCTAAAGACAATTCGGCGCTGGACCGATCCGATTACGATTAGCTCAAAGCCGCGCCTAGCGAGCCGTACGCGTGCGTCAATGATTCCGCGCTCAAGCCCAGTTGGCGAGCGGTCAGGCAAGTCTCTATCACGCTGAGTGACGGGCAGCTATTCGCTGGGTGCATCCTGTGCATTCTGAATGTTCGGCCCGTTCACTGACCCGTTCCACGAAAGCGACAGAACGGGACCGGCAAGGTTTTCGAGAATCTAGCTACCACCTGGTAGCCGCCTGTCGGAGTCGAACCGACGACCTGTTCATTACTAGAAACACGCGCCGGAGCACCAGACGCGCTAGCTGCACCGATAGCACGCCCGAACGCACACATTGCACACGATGCACCCGTTGAGCATCGCCGCCGGTCCACGACCCGTTCCACGCATTCCGCGAGCCGCCGGCCTGACCTCGTAACCGTAGGTAGCCAGCCGCTGGCAGGGCCGAGCTCGGCGACGATGGCAACGGCACGGCCACCTCGCGCCGATGCGCCGGCTTTCTCCGGCTGCAGCCACCCGCGGACGGGCTGCCGATCATCGGGTTTCGCCTGAACGCGTATGACCGGGCGGTATGGCATCGTGATCACATGGCGCGCAAGATGGTCATCGAGCTGCCAGACGGAACCCGGCAGATGCTCGAGCAGGTTCCGGCGGATCATGAACTGCAGCTGCAGGAGAGGCTCAAGCTGTACCCGGAGCTGTTGCCGTTGGAAGAGCTTGGCCTGGCAGGTCCCGCCGTCGTCGTCGGGCGCGAATCAAGCCTGGACTCGGGCCGAGTTGATCTCGTCCTGCTCGGCAACGGCGGTGACCTGGCGCTGGTCGAGTTCAAGACCGGCCCGCAGAATCCGGACTTCCGGGAATGCCTTGCGCAGCTGCTCGACTACGGATCCGACCTGTGGGAGATGACCCTCGAAGAATTCGAGTCAAGGGTGGCGCAGCGGTACTTCACCGGAGGTCACTGCCCGCCAGGGACAGTTCCCGAAGGGGCCTCGCTCGACGAATTGCTGACCAGCAAGTGGGGCACAGCAGTCGATGACGCCGTGGACTGGCGGGAACGCCTCCAAGCGCAGCTGCGCGACGGCAGCTTTCACTACGTCACCGTGGCGCAGCGCTTCACGCCGCAAGTGCTGCGCACGCTTCGCTACCTGAACTTCACGATGAAGTCAGCGCGCTTCTCGGCGGTCGAGCTCGTGCGCTTCGCCGGAGGGGAACACGCCGCGTTCGAAGCCAGGTTTGTCGCGGGGGCAGAGCCGCGCAAAGGCCCGACCGGAAGCGGCAAGACTGCCCTGGCCGGCGTCGATGACTTCCTGGCAGCCATCACCGATGACGAGTACCGGCATAGCCTTCAGGACCTATTTGACGTCCTCGTCGGCCTTGACGGCATGACAGTGTTCTGGGGCACGAGTGGCTGCTCGCTGCGCGTTGCCGTGCCGCACAGGATTCCCCTCTCCATCGGCTGGCTGTTCCCGCCGGGGCCATCCCGGTGGATGGGCCTGTCCGATCTGACGCTGGGGTGGTACGAGGACGCCAACGGGCTGGTCGTCTCCGATGCCGGCAGGACGGCCCTTGACGCCTACCTGCAGACTCTGACTGCGCTGACGGGTTCGATCAAGCCGAAATCGGCCGCGATCCGCGGGCGGACATTCCCCCGGGCAGCCGTGGTGGAGAATGCCGACGCGCTCGCGGAAGCCATCCGGGAAGTCGTCGTCTCGCTGCTGGAGGTCTGACCTTCCCCAAGGGAACGCCCTGAATGCGCCAACATCAGACCGCGCCTGCCGATTCGGAGCGCTTGAGAACTACGCCGGTCGTTGGCATGCCTGGGACCAGATCGCCTGTTATGCGTCCGTGATGCCGGGTTGCCGGCCGTCAGGGTTACCGGGTGCGCCGGGCGTGTCCGGGTGAACTGGCGTGCCGTTGGATCGGGCACCTGGCGGGCGGATGCCGTGGCCGCCCCTGATGACGGCGTGATCCTGGCGGCCAGGGCCGCCGGCCTGCCGCGGCCGGCTGGGCCGGGAGACGGGGGGGTCGTGCCGGATCGCGGCGTTGGGGCGCGCTGCCAGCGGGATTGTTGTCATTTCGCGCACGTGGTCATGGTCCTGGCCGGGATGCTGGGCCGGGTGCCAGGCCCGCGCGGCCTTATCCGGTCTGGCTCACGACGAACCCCTGGGTATTATCGTGGCGGTCCAGGTAGTACCCGCCGGCGGCGCAGGTGCCGGCCGGGGCGCACGACACCGCGCTGACCTCGGCGCCCCCGCCCGTGTTCAGGGCACCCAGGCCGGGCACCTCGATCGCCGTGCCCCAGGCGCCGCTGCGCTCGACGGCCACGAATCCCTGACCGTGCCGGTGCTGGTCGCCGTAGCCCCCGCCGGCGGCGCACGACACCGAGTTGACGAAGGCGCGCGCGGGATCGCCGTGCCCCACCGGCCGTGCCGCTCGACGGCCACGAACCCTCCCTCGCGGCGGGCGTCGTAGTACCCGCCGGCGGCGCAGCTGCCCGCCGAGCCGCATGACACCGACACAACCTCGGCGATCCCGCCCGTGTTCAGGGCGCCCAGGCCGGGCACCTCGATCGCCGTGCCCCAGCGACCGTCCCGCTCCACGGCCACGAACCCCTGGAGTTCGTGCCCGCCGTCGGTGTAGTCCCCGCCGGCCGCGCAGCTGCCCGCCGAGGCGCACGACACCGCGTTCACGATGGCCTGCCCGCCCGTGTTCAGGGCGGCCAGGCCGGGCACCTCGATCGCCGTGCCCCAGCGGCCGTTCCGCTCGTCGGCCACGAACCCCTGGTGATGATGGCCGCGGTGGTAGGACCCGCCAGCCGCGCAGTTGCCCGCCGAGGCGCACGACACCGAGAAGACCGTGGCGTCCCCGCCGCGCTTGTGCAGGGCGGCCAGGCCGGGCACCTCGACCGCCGTGCCCCAACGGCCGTTCCGCTCGTCGGCCACGAACCCCCGCCAGCCGCCGCCGGCTGCGTACTTCCCGCCGGCCGCGCAGTTGCCCGCCGAGCCGCACGACACCGAGAAGACCTCGGAGTACCTGCTCAGCGCCCTCAGGCCGGGCACCCCGATCGCCGTGCCCCAGGCGCCGTGCCGCTCGTCGGCCACGAACCCGTGCGGGACGCCGGCGCTGTCGGTGTAGTACCCGCCGGCCGCGCAGCTGCCCGCCGAGCCGCACGACACCGAGGTGACCTCCGCGCCCCCGGGGTTGTTCAGAGCCGCCAGGCCGGGCACCTCGACCGCCGTGCCCCAGCGGCCGTCCCGCTCGACGGCCACGAACACCTGCTCGCCGCCGTGGTCGAAGTAGTCCCCGCCGGCCGCGCAGTTGCCCGCCGAGCCGCACGACACCGAGGTGACCTCGGCGAGCCCGCCCGTTCCAGGGCCGCCAGGCCGGGCACCTCGATCGCCCGGCCCCACGAGACAGCCGGCCCGGCCGCCGCGAGGGCTGCGGCGGCCCCGGCGCCCGGCGGGCCCAGCCCCGCGGTCATCCCCGTCATCAGCGCCGTGACCGCGGCGGCGAGCGCCGACGCGCGGACACTGCGGCTGCGCGGGCGCGGGCTCCGGATGGCACGCATCGGCTTCCCCTTCCCGGCCCGCTCGCCGGACCGGACTCCAGGCGGCCAGCGGGTCGTCCTTCCTCATCACCTAGACGCGGATCGGTGACCGCCGGTTGACCGCGCCGGGCCCGGTCTTCCGTGTCCACCCGACGGACGCCGGCCAGGCGCGGGCCCGGCTATGCGATCACGGTCCCATAGGGTGCGCTGGCAGCGCCGCGGTGAGGACGACCGGCCCGTCCGCAATTAACTAAGGAACCTGCGCGGATCCAGAGCTGCCGTCACAAGAGCCCAGCGCACCAGCCTGGCCAGAGCGCAGAAGAACCATTATGAATCGGGCACCGGGACCACGGCTCGCCCTAAAGCATCCGCCAGAACGAGCCTTATTTGTTCCTGTAGTCGATCGATGTCCGTCACTGAGCGTGACTGTGTGGCCTGTCACGGGACTTGCACGGTCAGGCCCGCCTTCTACCGGATGATCCGGACGTCAGTTGCGTGGTCAAGCGAGTGCCGCCAGGGACCTGGCTGGGTCGGGGCCGCAAGGGGCCGCTGTCAGCTGAGAAGACGCAGGCCGTGGTGTTCGGCGAAGTCCTGGTAGTCCTTCAGGTTCAGCGTTGCGAGCGGAACCTGGTGGGCCAGGCAGCAGGCCGCGATCCACATGTCATTGACCGGGCGGGGCCGTCCGCGGCGGGTGGCTGCTGCGGACAGGACACCCCAGACTTCGGCTACGGCTTCATCACCGGGTAGCACGGGGATGCCAGACAGCCAGCTTGCTAGCTCGGTGCGGCGGTGGGTGCCCCAGTCGCGGATCTCGACCCATTTGGTCAGCTCGCCGAGGGTCACGAAGGTGATGAGGGGCTCGCGGCCGACGAGCCTGGTCGCGAGCGGCCCGGTGAGCTTGCGCCGGTGCAGCTGCGAGGCGACGTCGGTGTCGAGGATGACCGGATGCACGGTGGGTGCTCAGGCCAGGTCGCGATGGCGTTCGGCGTAGGTGAAGGCCAGGAAGGCTTCCAGTTCCTCATCGGACTCGAATGTGTCGGCTGCCAGGTCGTCGAGTGACTGGATCGGCTGGGTGTGCTTGGCGGCGAGCAGTTGTGCAACTGACAGCCTTGGCCGCTTCGGCATGCCGAGCTGCCGGCCCGCTCCGGAAGTGCTCACGATGACCTCCTGGATATCTGCCTGTCCTGCAGCTCAGGTGCGCTGGGCTTGGGTGCCTGTACTCGGTCACCCAGCCACGCTGCCTACGATACCGGCAGTGTCGAAGGCGGGCGAGCCAGTGCGGGTGCGCCTGGCCGTGACCCCCGCACCACCGCTGGCGGTTAGCGTCGGGTTAGGCACTGACGCGGCACGGGAGCGGTCGTGCGGGCAACGGCAGAGGGGAGCCGTGGTGAATTCGCGGGCACCTGGAGGCTAGCCGGAGAAGCCGGGAGGCTTTGAATATCAGCGCAGGTCAGACGACCTACGGGAGATGCCTGTAAAACCGTCGGCTCAGCCTACGTTGGTTCGAACCCAACACCTGCCACCACGCAAGATCCCAGGTCACGGCCGATGCGCCGAGTTCGTCGGCCTGTCGAAAGCCAGCGGTGTCCCGAACCGTCCGCTTAGCCCTGCGCCCGGCCGCGCCGTCAGTATTGGGGCCAGTGACCTGCAGTTACGCCGTGCTGCATCCGATCGCGTGGCCACGCAGCGCGTCCGGCATGGTCGCTGGCGGACCCTGCGCGGAACGGATTTTGGCGATGAGCTTGGGGGTAGGCGCCTGCCAGGTGCGCTATTCGGCTATGGCCAGGGCGACGCTGGTGGATGGGGCAAGGGGCACTCGGACAGATCCAAGTCGTGCCGCGGAACGGGCTCGGCCGCCACGCCTGCGGGAAGACAGCGGCCTGGCACTGACACGCACGCCGCCGCACGTGATGATCGCCCGGCGCCGGGAACCGGCGGCCAGCCTGGTAACGGGCCGCCGCGCACGGAAACGTCGTCCTCACAGCTAGCCCGTTCCAGCCGCCAGGCTCACCGCATTACCGGGTTCCCTGCGCGTCCGCCCGGCGCTCGCAGCCTGCCCGGCACGCCATCAGATCCCGCGCCGGCGACCGGGCCGTGCACGCGGCCGGGCCGGGTGAATCCGCCCCCGGTTGAAGAACCTGTATCGCCTGGCGACTATGGCTGCTGGCTCCCGCCGCCGTCACGCCCGGGCGGCCGCAGGCACTGGGTTGTCAGAGCAGCGTGACAGTATCAGCGCTGGCGGCGCGGTGACCTCGCCGGCTGGTTGCGGCCTGCCGTCGCGCCGCATAAAGTTAAGTCGTGCCTTAAATCGGAAAAGGCTCCTTGAGCTGGGCCGTGAAGGTAACCGAGGAGTACGCCGCGTGGTTCACGACGCTGATCAAGGAGGACCTCCCATCGGCAGCCCAGGTAGCACAGGCAGTCGCCGCGCTGCGGAAGGAAGGCCCGGCTCTGGGCCGCCCGCTGGTCGACCGGCTCAAGGGCTCCAGGATCCACCACCTCAAGGAGCTCCGGCCGGGCTCGCGCGGCCGGTCCGAGATCAGGATCATCTTCGCGTTCGACCCCGCCCGCTCCGCGCTGTTACTGCTGGGCGGTGACAAGGCCGGGAACTGGGACCGCTGGTACCGGCAGAACATCCCGCTCGCCGAGCAGCTGTACGTCGAGTACACCGCTGAAGAACAGGAGTGAGGGCATGGCCAGGCGCGAGCCTCTTGACTGGGAAGACCTGGAACGGGACCTGCACGCCGCCGGCGTGACCCCGGCGGAGATCGAGGCCGGCGCGCGGGAACTGCTCGCCCGGGCACGCGGCCGCCAGCTCGCCGAAACCCGCCGGCAGCTTGGGACCGGCCAGAAGGACATCGCCGCCGCCATGGGAGTCACCATCGCCCGGGTATCCCAGATCGAGCACGGCGAGGTGACCTCCTTCGAGGTCATCGCCCGCTATGTCGAGGCACTCGGCGGACGACTCGACCTCGTCGCCGACTTCGGCGACCACATCGTCCGCCTCCCCGTCACCGACACCACATCAAGCGCCGCAGCCTGACCGAGCGGAAGCCTGGCAGTACAGGCTGACCCCTCGACCACATATGGCGGCGCCGCGCGCTTACGGCTCGATATGGGCGGCTTTCGGCAAGTGTTCTTCCCGTCAGCGGTGATGCATATCGGGTCGGCATGCGCGTCGTTCCGGCCGTGACGTCGGTGACCGGGGGGCCTGGTGCTGAAGTGAGCGGCTGGCCGGGTGGTCTGCGCGGCGGCGGTGCCGGGCGGGGCCTGCGGCCGGGAATTCCTGGCGGGGCGGAGGGCTGGCGTCGCCTGGTGCGGCCGGTATTGTGTCCTGGCAGGTCCGGGACGGTGCCGGCGAGGCGGTTGCGGCGCGATGTTCCTGGCGCCGGGGGTAAACCCGGAGGCGGTGCGGCGCGCCTGCTGGGAAAGGGCCCGGCGTCGCCGGGGCCCGGCTTGACGGCAGCGGCGGCCCGATCAGGGAGGCACTGACCGTGAAACGACTGTGGACGGCCATCGTGGCCGTATCGGCCGCTGTGACCTGGGCGGCTGCCGTGGCGCCGGCGTGGCCGGCGGCTGCGGGGATGACCGCGGGGGCCAGGCCGCCGGGCGCCGGGGACGCCTCAGCCGTGGGGGCGGCCCGGCCGGCTGGCTCGTGGGGCACGGCGACCGCTGTCTCCGCCGTCTCGGGGGCGGTCCCCGCCGCCACCTCGTTCGCCGAGGTCAATTCGGTGTCGTGTGCCTCGGCGGGCGACTGCACGGCCGGCGGGACAGCCGTCGACCGGCACGGTCAGCAGGGGTTCGTGGCCGTCGAGCGGAACGGCCGCTGGGGCACGGCGATCGGGGTGCCGGGCCTGGCGGCACTGAACACGGGCGAGTACGTCGAGGTCATGTCGGTGTCGTGCGGCTCGGCGGGCAGCTGCGCCGCCGGCGGGTTCTACGAGAGCCGCCACGGTCAGCAGGGGCTCGTGGCCGTCGAGCGGAACGGCGTCTGGGGCACAGCGACCGAGATGCCCGGCCCGGCCGCCTGAACACTGGCGGCCACACCGCGATCCGGTGTGCACCGGCAGAAATGGCGTTCTGCACTCCGGAGCATCTCTCAGCGGAGCGACAGCATAAGTACAGAGTCGGTTATGAGCCCTTTCCATTGATTACGGAAACCTGCTGTGGCTCACCAAATGCCACCGCTGAGCCGTGCCCGACCGAGTGCGGCGTCCGCCGCGAGATGGGCCGAACTGCTCTCCTGAGACGAAGATCGGCTGACTCACGACTCAGCGATGGCGGCCATACGTCGATCACCGAACGGACCTGGCGCGGAACGCGGTAGCCGGAAATGCAACGGAGTCAGTGAAGCCGCAGGTCAGGGATCTGCCAATGTCCGAAGGGGCCAGCCTGTAAAACCGTCGGCTCAGCCTACGTTGGTTCGAACCCAACACCTGCCACCCTGTAAGTCCCCAGGTCACCTGGGATTTCCGACCGTCTAGATAGGCTTCGAAAGCGGCCGGTGTGCGAAACCGTTGGGTCAGCCTCTGCCATTCGAACCCGGCGCCGTCAGTCCTCGCCGAAACAGTCCCTGACCAGCGGATCCGCCGACCGAGGCGCGGCCGCGTGACTCCGGCGGCTGCCGGCGCTCTCCTGATTTCCGGCGGGCTCTTGGAACAGCTGCGGAACGGATTCTGGCCAGGCGCCGCGGGCCGGCGTCGCTAGAGTTCGGGCCGTTCCAGCTGCCGGTTGCGTCGCGGGGGTAGGCCAATCTGGGTCGGGCCGGGTGCCTGATGATCTGAGCGGCGGCAATGTTCGCCTCCGAGGTCGCGGTTGCTTGCCCGGGCAGGACTTCGCCGTCCTGCTCGGTGACGCGCAGCCAGGCGGCGGTTGCGGGGGTTGTGGCCTAGGGTCTGGCATATGCCAGCCAGGAAACGGCCCGGGGCTGCTGAAGCCGCTGCTGTCACCCGGATATTGCTTGACGGGCTCGCCGGGGACAGGGATTTGCCCGATATCGCGGCCGAGTTGACTGGTCCGAAAGTAGAGCCTTCGCGGGGCAGGCGGCAGCGCCCGGCGGCGCGTCAGCGCCGACGGGTTCGTGGTGGCCGGCGGAGTCAGCCGGCCGCGGTCAGTGGCGGGTCGTCGGAATCGGTGGCGGAGGCCTGGATGGTGACTGTGTAGCCGAGGCGTTCGAGGCTGCGGACGTGGTTGCGGGCCTGGCGGCGGGCGTGCATGCGCTGTTCGTGGTAGCCGGCGCCGAGGTCGGTGTAGCGGGCGTCGGGGTCGGATAGCAGGACGTGCATGATGGTGAGCACGGAGCTGCCGGTCGCGGCCGGGGCCTTCTTTTTCGGCATCCGCCTGGCCAGGCGCCGGTACCGGGCGCCCGGGAAGGACTGGGTGCGGCCGGCGCTGATCGAGGCTTCGCCGGGGGCGGCGGACAGGTAGGGGCTGGCGCGGCCGGTGGCGTTGCTGCCTTTGCGTTTCCCGGCCGGCTGCCTGACCTGGGGTGATCATCTGGCCCAGGAGACCAGGTGGGAGGCGGCGGGGAAGACAGTCATGCCGGCGCCGGTCTCAGCGGTGATGTCCTGGGCGCGGATCGTCCCGACGCCGTCGATCTCATCCCGGTGGCCGATCTGGTGCAGGTACGGTTCGGTCAGCACCTCGATCCTGGCGGTGAGCTGGTCGATCTGGGTGGTGTGGTGGTCGATGGCGGTCAGCATCATCGCCAGCACGGCGGCGTGCTCGCCGGTGAAGAACGCGCGCTCCAGTGCCTCTTCCAGCCGTCGGATCTTAGAGCGCATCCGGCCGCGGGCCAGCTGCGCCGGCACCGTGGGGTCACGTTCCCCGGTGACCGGCGCGTTCAGCATGTCCCGGCCCGAGGCGCCGTGGATGTCGGAGATCACCGCCGGCAGTTTCAGGTGCCCGTCTTCCAGCAGTTTTCCCGCCCGCTGCTTCCCGGCGGT
>Ga0307373_10004629_pt1 | contig 22999 bp, 16 predicted proteins | sample OX2MG_FD_202534 | JGI IMG/M metagenome (GOLD analysis project Ga0307373, IMG submission 202534) | Soil microbial communities from Risofladan, Vaasa, Finland - OX-2 | ecosystem: Environmental > Terrestrial > Soil > Coastal area > Acid sulfate soil | place: Finland: Risofladan, Vaasa | collected... | reverse complement strand
CGGGCGGCCGTTTTCTTCTCGGTATGCCGGCGGTGAACACGATGATGGAGTTGGGCTTTCGCGCAATTGGATTCAAGGGTATCGACGACCATCACGTCACCACGCCGCGGGCCGTGGCCAACGCCTTTGATCGCGCCGGCTTGCGGGTCGCTCGACATGCGCGGCTGCGACTGATTCCCGGTCTGGCGCTGTATTTCAATTGGCTGCTCGAGAAGGCCGCCTGATGAACGCGCCGCACTGATCCGATACGCCGCGCATAATGGCAGCGATAGCAGAAACTATTCGGCGGCGGCGCCTGGCGTTCGACCTTCGAGGCATCTCCGCACTTGCCCTCTATTTCGTTCTGGCCATGCTCTTTTTCGCGCGCGGCCTGAACGGGCGCTGGTCGAGTGCCTATATCGGCAAGGGCTTCGACCCGCCTCAGTTGATGTGGCTGATGGCGTGGTGGCCGCACACCCTGGCGCACGGCTTCAATCCGCTTTTCACCGATGCGATTTGGGCTCCGCACGGCCTCAACCTCACATGGGCCACCTCGATGCCCCTGGCCAGTCTGATCGCGGCCGTGCCGATCGCGATTGCGGGGCCGGTCACAATCTACAATCTGCTCTGCCCGCTCGCGCTCGCGCTGGCCGCATGGACCGCGTTTGTGCTGTGTCGCTATCTGACCGGCGCGTATTGCGCCTCGCTGATCGGAGGTTACGTCTTCGGCTTTTCCGCCTACATGCTCGGCCAGACCCTTGCCCACCTCGACCTGCTTCTGGTCTTTCCGATCCCGCTGTTCACCCTGCTGCTGATTCGAGGCTTCCGGGCGGATATCGCGTGGCGCACGCTGGTGACCGGACTGGTGCTCGTGCTGGTCGCGCAGTTTCTGATGTTCATCGAGTTGTTTGCGACGATGACACTGTTCGCGGGCGTCGCGCTCATCGTGGTGCTCATCGCCGCTTCGACCGCCGAGAAGACGCGGGCGGTGAATCTGCTGCCGACCGTCGCGCTCAGCTATGCGATCGCACTGGCGGCGGTAAGCCCGTTTCTTTACTGCATGTTTGCTCTGGGCTACGAGCCCGGCGCTCCCCATCCTCCGCTGCTCTACTCGACCGACCTGCTCAACCTGGTGATCCCGACCTCCACGATGGCGCTGGGCCGCGCGGCTCCCCTGCGCGCGATCGCGCAGCACTTTCTGGGCTTTATCTTCGAGGCCGGCGGTTATATCGGGATTCCGCTGATGCTGGTCGCCGCGGCGTTCGCGCGGCGTCATTGGAACGAAGGCTGGGCCCGCGCGCTGGTGCTCATGCTGATCGTCGCCGTGGTGCTCTCGCTCGGGCCGTTCCTGATCGTCGACGGGCGCCCGATCATTCCGCTCCCGGGCCTGGTGGTCGGCGCACTCCCGCTCATCGGCAAGGCGCTGCCGGCGCGCCTAATGCTATACGCCTTCCTGGCGCTCGCCATCATCACCGCGCTATGGCTCGGCGGTGGCGCCACACCGCGATGGGTCCGCGTGGTGGGTGCGCTGGTCGTGGTGGCATCGATGCTGCCGAACCTCTCCGCGAGCTTTTGGACGTCGCCGATCGACGTGCCGCCCTTCTTCCACGAGGCGCGCTACGCGAAATATCTCTCGCCCGCGCAGACCGTGGTGGTGCTGCCATACGGCATCAACGGCAACAGCATGCTGTGGCAGCTCGAAAGCGTCTGGTACTTCAAGCTTGCGGGGGGCTATGCCGGCAATCCGCCGCTTGAGTTTCGTCAGTGGCCGATAGTTCGAGTCTTCTATCGCGTCGGCACAGTCGACCTTCCCGCCGCCGGCGATCAACTCAAAGCCTTCCTCGCCGCGCATCGCGCCACCGCCGTCCTGATCGACGATCGCGAAGCCGATTTATGGCGTCCCCTGATGGCGACGCTGGGCGCGGCGCCGATCCAGGCGGGCGGGATGACGATTTACCGCGCGACTCCTGAGGAACTCGCCCCTTGGCGCAACGCGACCGCACTCATGATGGAAACGCGCCTTGACCGGGCGCGCTTCGCGGCGCTCGTGCTCGCGGCCGACAGCTACCTCCATGCCGGCCACCCGCCGGCCGCGCTAACGCCCGCCGAAGTCGACAGGCTGGGACTGATGCCGGCCGGATGGATCGTCGTGCCGAAAAAAATCGAACCGCCGTGGGACGACGGCGGGATGAACCTGCCGCGCCGGCCGAACGATCCGCGCCAACTCGGCGACCTGTGGCTCTGCGTCGACGGGCAGGGGCGCATCGAGATTGGCGTGATCGGCTGGTATCCCGCACTGCGCGCGGTGCTGAGCGAGTACCGCGCCTATGCGACCGACTTTGCGCCGCGCGATCTGGATGCGCCCCCGCGCCGCGGCGCGGAGGACGATCTTCGGGGACGGCTCGTGATGACCTTCAACGCTGAAGGCCTCGCGCGCGCCGCGGCACGAGCGCGCGCCGAAGTTTCTTCGGCGGCGGCCGCAGGCTCATCGCGATGAGCGTATCCGGTCCGACGACCACGGGCGCCTCTGGATTTCGCGGCGCCGCCGCCGCGCTGCTCATCTACCTGGGACTCTCGACGCTCTTCTTCGGCCGCGCGCTGAGCGGCGGCCTGTCTTCGTTCTACGTCGGCAACGGCCCCGACCCGCAGCAGTCGATCTGGTTCCTGGCCTGGTGGGCACACGCGCTGGCCAATCGCGTCAATCCGCTCTTCACGCACGCCGTATGGGTGCCCGGCGGATTCAACCTCGCCTGGACGACCAACATCCCGCTCGCCGCGTGGCTGATGCTTCCGGTCACCCGCACGCTGGGCGCGGTGGCGGCTTACAACCTTCTCTGTTTGCTCTGTCCGGCGGTGGTTGGATGGGCCGCGTTCGTGCTGTGCCGCCACATCGTGCGCGAGTTCGCGCCGGCGCTGTTCGGCGGCTTCGTCTTCGGCTTTTCGCCGTACCTGGTTTGCAAGCTCCTCGGCGACATCGATCTTGCGCTGGTCCCGATGCTGCCGCTGGCGGTCTACCTCACCTTGCGCGCGCTCGACGCAAGCATACGCCGGCGAACCTTTATTGTGCTGCTCGCGCTGGTGCTCGGCGCGCAATTTTTGCTCTTCATCGAAACCTTCGCGACGATGACGATGAGCGCCGCGCTTGCAATCGCGATCGCGCTGCTGGTGACCGGGGAGAGCGATCGCGGACGCATCCGCGCCCTCGTCGCGCCGATCGCGCTCAGCTACGCGCTCGCGCTGATCATGCTCGCGCCCTACCTCTATTACCTCTTCGCCTTCGGTTTTCCGCACGGCACGATTTGGTCGACCAGGACCGGCTCGATCGATTTGCTCAACTTCCTGGTGCCCGTGCCGACCAACGCGCTGGGCCGCCTGGACGCGATGCGCGCCATCTCGATGAACTTCCGCGCCGGGATTTACGACACCGACGCCTACCTCGGCTTGACGCTGGTGGTCGCGATCGCGATGGCGTGGCGGCGATGGCACGAGCCCGCGGTGCGGCTGCTGATCCTGTTTGCCGCGGCAATCGGCGTGCTGGCGATGGGATCGTGGATGCAGGTGGGCGGCAAGTTTATCGTGCCGATGCCCTGGATGATCGTGTCGGCGCTGCCGCTCATCGCCAAGGCGGTGCCGGCGCGCCTGGCCGTCTACATGTTCCTGGCGATCGCGATTCTGTGCGCGATGTGGTTGAGCACGCAGCCACATGGGGCATCGGCGCACCCCGCAATCAGATGGGCCGCGGGAGCGCTGATTGCACTTTCGCTGCTGCCGAGTCTCGACGCTTCGTTCTGGGCCACTCCCCTGGCGACGCCCGAGTTCTTTTCCACCGGGCTCTATCGCCAGTATCTCCAACCGGACGAGACGGTGGTCATCCTGCCGTACGGGTTCGAGGGCGACGCAATGCTGTGGCAGGCGCTCTGCGGATTCCACTTCCGGATGGCCGGCGGCTATACGGGATTTGCGCCGCCGATTCCCGCCGAGTACGAACGCTGGCCGATAGTCGACGCGCTGTATGAAGTTGCGCCGCTCCCTGACGCCGGCGGCCAGTTCAAGGCTTTCCTCAAAAGCCACGACGTCGGGGCGGTGATTTTCGCCGGCGAGGGCAACCATGCGATCGAGGTCAGCCATGCCGCAACCCCCGGGATTTGGCATCGCGGGCCGATTACGCCGCGCGACCGCGCGGTATGGAACATGATTCTTGGCGGACTCGACGTCCCCGCGCAAAACGTCGGCGGCGTCACGCTTTACCAGTTGCCGGCGCCGGTTCGAGCACAATGGCCGAGCGAGAATCCGGTCGCGCTTCAGGCGCGCGCCGCCACCGTCCGCTTCGACACGCTGCTTGCCGCGGCCTACGGTTACGTCGCCGGCGGCCGCAGCTTTCCCGACTTGTCTCCTCTCGCCGCCCAGCAGGCAAGCCTGCTGCCGCCCGACTGGGTCGGAGGTCCGCTGCTGCGCAGCGCTCAAACGCCGGGCCCGATGCTGGATGGCCTGATGTTAGCGCCCTGGCAATCGCATCGCGTTGCGCTCGGGGTCCAGGGATCGTACACGGCACTCAAGCCGATCATCGACAAGTACCGCTCCTACGCGGCCGCGATCTACTTTCCCTATCCGCGCAAGCTCTCCGCGACGCCGCCACAAGGCGACAACCCGGCCTTGATGGCCATGGTATTCGAGGTCGACCAGCTGGCGCGGGCGGCTCATGCGGCTCCGCCGCTCGCGCTCTCGCCCGCTGCGCCGCCGGCGAACCTATCGGCGACTCCCATGCCGTCGAAACCTTAAGGTCCTCTTCCTCGGGCGATGCGCGCGGCGAAATCGCAACGCGCCGCGTTCAGCGCTTGCGGACTTCGACCAGCCGCAATCGTCGGACAAGTGTCGGGTCGCAATCCCGCAGCGTGGCGAGCTGTGCCGGCGTGAGCAGCTCCTCGCCGCTCAGCATCAGCACGCGCTGGCGCATTTCGCATCGCGCACCGAAGGCTTCGGCACTCGCCCGCCGCGTGGGCGGCAGGTAGTAGCGCACCACGTTCACGGCGTAGGCGGGCACCACGGCGATTGCGCCACCGGGAGGGTTTGCCGCGAGCGCGAGCGCGGTTGCCGCGCGCCACTGAACGTAGCGCGGCTTGATGAAGTCGCGGCGCACATGGTCGAGCGACAGCGCCACCAACAGCACGAGCAGCGCCAGGCGCAGCCTCGCGTGGTCGATCGCCGCGAGCCCGATCCCCGCCAGGATGAAGAACGCGGCCACGCTCGAAATCACATAGCGCGTTTCCTCCAACGGGGTGACCGCATACGAGACGGCCATCACGAGCGCCACCGGCGCGAGCATCCACCACAACACGAAGCCAAGCGCCACGCCGCCGCCATCGCGGCCCATCCGCCATCCTCCATATATCGCCAGCGGCAGCAGAACAATGAACGGCGCCTTGCCCGAAGCGCTGCGCAGCATCTCGAGCGGCCACCACGGCGGCCGCAAATGAGACCAGTCGAGCACGCCGGCGTGAACCACGGCGATCGAGGTGCGGCCCGCCATCGGCGCCATCGGCCCCAGCAACGCCATCCCGGCGCATAGCGCCAGCGCCGGAGACAGCAGCCGAAGGCTGCCCGTGGCGCTCGCACGAGCGCCGCTGCCGCGCCTGCGCACCGCGGTCCATCCGAGCCACATCGCTTCGGCCGCAATCAGCATGGCGGCGGTGAAGTTGGAGGCCGTCGCGAGCGCGCTGAAACCTGCCGTGCCGGCGAGGCTCGCGATACGGCCCGGGCCGCGCGCGCGGACCGACACCGCATGCAGGAAGCAGGCGACCTGCGCCAGCTCGAGCACCAGCGTCAGTGGATACATCCGCACCGTGCGCGCCTGAACTATGAGCGTCAGATTGACGGCCGCCGTCAGCGCCGCAAGCGCGGCGCCAAGCTCGACGCGCCGGATTTCAGCCACGCCGCCGGAATTCAGCAGCAGTTCGCGCGTCGTCACGAAAACCAGCGCGATCGCGATCGTGCCGAGCACGGCGGAAAGCGCGCGCATCGATCCGATGCCGTCGCCGCCGAGCCCGATCCATCCGTGCAGCGCGACGTCGTAGAGCGCGAGTTTGCCTGGATCGAGCAAGCGCTGGCGCTCGACGACCGCGCGAAGATCCGGCGCCGCCGCACCCGCCCATGACGCGGCCTCGTCGGCACTGAGATCGGCCGTCCCCAATCGGTAAAAGCGCAGGCCGGCGCCCAGCATCAACGCCAGGGCGAGCAGCGCGAAGGCCTGTGTCCGGACCATCAGCGCACGCGGACCTCGACTAAAAAAAGCCGCGCGACAACACGCGGGTAACACTTTTCCATCGCGGCGATCTGACCGGCGCGCATGACACCGCGGCCGCTCAGAATCAGCACCCGCGGCGGCCCGCACGCGTTCTCTCCGCGCACGGCGGCGCGCCGCGCGGGGCTGAGATAATAGCGCACCACGTTTTTGCAGTACTCCGGAAATACCGCGATCGGCTCGTCCGGCGCGGTCTGTCGGGCGGCGATCTCCGTGGCTTCGCGCCAAGCCGCCTCGCGCGGATGCCTGATCGCATGGCGCGCGGGCCGAAGCGAGAGGCCCAGCAGCGCCGCGGCGAGTACGAGCGGCATGGCGCCGGCGCGCAGCGACGCCGCACCGAACGCGGCCAGCGCGAACATTCCCACGAACGCGATCAGCATATAGCGCGGAACTTCCAGCGGCCGGACCAGATAGGTCACCGCCATCAGGCCCAGAATCGGGCCCGCCGTCCACGCTGCGAAAAATCCCGCGGCCAGACCGGCCGTACGCCACTGCCGCCACACCCCGAAGCCCGCCAGCGCCGCGAAGCACCAGAACAATTTGTGGCCCCCGGCCGCGTCAAACAGCACGTGGTAGGGCCAGGTGATCGGCCGCATCTTTATCCAATCGAGCGCGCCCATCGCCACGGCTCGTTGCGAAGAGGCGACCGCCGCGGGCAGCAGCGGCGCCAGCAACGCGACTCCCGCGGTCAGCGCGGCGCCCGGCCGGAAAATCGCCAGGCCTCCCGCCCGCGCCCCCAACGACTTTGCCGCCAGCAGGCAGCCAAACCACAGCCCCTCGGCCAGCAGCAGGAAGCACGCGGTGAAATTGGCGGCCACCATCGCCGCGGTAAAAATCCCCGCGCCGGAATAGTTAAGCCATCCGCCCCGGCGCTGCGCTCGAACCAGGAAGAAAATCTGCAAAAGCTCCGCGTCCATCGCCAGCGGATACATCCGCACCGTGCGATCCGACGTCACCATCGCGACATTGACGGCGTAGATAAGCGCGGCGAAGCCACCCGCCAACTCGCCGATCGCGGCGCCGGGTTGCCCGCCCAACGAGCGGCAGATCTCGCGCACGGTGACGAAAACCAGCACGATCGCGATCATCCCCAAGGCGGCCGACATCCCGCGCATCGCCGAAACGCCGTCGCCGAAGACGCGAATCCATCCGTGCAGCATGAGATCGTAGAGCGGCAGCTTGCCCGGATCGAGTTGGTGCTCCATCGCCACCACCTCGCTCACGCTGGGCGTGGAAGCGGCCGCCCACGACGCGCCCTCATCGGCGCTGAGATCCGGCGGCCCCAACCGATGGAAGCGCAGGACCGCGCCGAACACCAGCGCGAGCGCGAGCAGCCCCAGGGCGAGCGCCCGCGGCGAGCGCGCGATCCGCGTCGCCGCCCGCCCGGCGCTGGATGCCGCGATCCGATCAAAAACGGCCACGCTCTGCTTCATCCGATTCAGCGTGCGCGCACTTCGACATGGCGCAATTCGGCAAGCACCCGCGGATAGCAGGCCTGCGCTTTTGCGCCGGCGCCGTCGGGCAAGTAGGTTGCCCTCGCCACGATCGCCACGCGCGCCGACCCGCAATCGCCCTCAAGGCCAACCGCGAGTCGACGGCTGCCGGCGGGCAGGCAATAGCGCACCACGTCGGCCGCGTAATACGGAACCACGGCAATTTGTCCCTGCGGTCCCGCGCCGGCGCGCGCAAGCTCGACGGCCTCGCGCCATTGCGCGCCCTGCGGCCGGCGGAAATGGCGATGGACACGCTGCACAGACACGAAGGCGAGCGCCGCCGCGAGACCCAGCACCGCAAGACGGCTTTCAACCGAGACCGCTCCAAGCGCGGCGAGCGCGAAAAACGCGATCAGGCTGCCGAGCAAATAGCGCGGCACCATCAGCGGCATGACAGCCCACGAAAATGCCGCCACGGCGACCATCGGAACCACCAGCCAAGCCGAGAAAAATGCGGGCGCCGACTGCGCGCCGCGCCAGCGCCGCCACATGCCGAAGCCCGCCAGCGCCGCCAGCGGCGCGAACAGCACCCAGCCCGTCCATTGTTCGAGCATTACCAGCGGCCACCACGGCGGACGCGGCTTGATCCAGTCGATGATGCCGCCGTGAACCGCCGCCGTCACGCCCGGAGCGACCGCCGCCAGCAACGGCGCCAGCATCGCCAGTCCGGCCGCGACCGAGAGACCGGTCAGCACCACTGGGCGCGGCGCGATAGCCTCGCCCGCGCGCCGCGCCCCGATCAGCCACAGGAGCCACACGGCCTCGGCCGACAGCAGACACAGCGCGGAGAAATTCGCGGCGACGGCGAGCGCCGAGAAGCAGGCAACGCCGGCGTAGTCAGGCAACCGGCCGTCGCGCCGCGCACGAAGAAAAAAAATGACCTGCGTCAACTCGGCGGCCAGCGTGAGCGAATACATCCGCGCCGTGCGGTCGGAAATCACCAGGGTAAGATTGGTCGCCACGGCCAGGGCGGCCAGTGCGCCGGCAAGCTCGCCCGTCGCGTTGGCGTCCGTGCCGTCCGGACCGCGGCAAGCCTCACGCACGGCGGCAAAGACCAGCAGGATCGCGATCGTCCCCAAGACGGCCGACATCGCGCGCATCGCGAACAAGCCATCGCCAAAAAGTCCGATCCATGCGTGCAACATGAGATCGTAGAGCGCGAGCTTGCCGGGATCGATCCGCCGCTCGGTCGCCACCACTTCGCCGAGCGTGGGCACCGCCGCGCCCGCCCACGAGGCGCCTTCGTCGACGTCCATCTGCGCAAAGCCGAGGCGATGGAACCGCAGACTCGCCCCCATCACAAGCGCCACGGCAAGCAGTGCGCGTGCGAACCAGGGTTGCGCGGATGAAGAAAAGTGCCGGCCCGGTGCCGGCTGACGGACCGCGCCCTGCCCGGTCATCGCGCTCAGCCCTGGCGGCGGCCGGCGCGCAACTTCTCGCTGATCAAAAGCGCGTTGAGCGCGGCGCTCGGGCGCACCGGGTAGGCGTCCGGTCGGTCGATATCCTTGTAGCGGGGCTCGAGCCGGGAGAAGGAGTCGAGGAAGCGCTCGCGCGACTCGCTCAGCGAGGGCCGCGCGCCGATTCGATGGCCGTCGGCGAACACCCGTTCGAGCATCGGATGGACCAATCCGGGCGCCGGGCGAAGCTCGCGCTCCAAGTTGTCCGAGCTTTCCTCGAACAGCCCGACCAGGTCGGCGTAAAAGCCGCCGGCGGCATTGTGCGCGCGAAAGACCTGTTTGCGGCCGGGCAGCGTGACCTTCTCGCTCGACGTTTTCAGGCGCGGTTCGCTCCGGTACTCGACCAGCTTGTAGGCCACGTCGAGCGCGGGAGCGTCGGCGCTCACCACCATGGCGGTGCCCACTCCGAAGGCGTCGATCGGCGCGCCAGCCTTGACCAACTCGGCAATCCGGTATTCATCGAGGTTACCGCTGGCGAAAATCGGCACGTCGGAGAGCCCGCGCCGATCGAGCAGGCGGCGCGCGCGTTTGCTCAGCTCGAGCAGGTCGCCGCTGTCGAGCCGGATGCCCTGAAGCTTGACCCCCTTTTCGCGCAACTCCAGCGCCACCGCGGCCGCGTTCTCGACCCCGCGCAGCGTGTCGTACGTGTCGACCAACAGCGTGCTGAGGCGCGGGAAGGCCCTGACGTAACTGTCGAAGGCCTCGCGCTCCTGCTCGTGCGCCATCACGTAGCTGTGCGCCATCGTGCCGTAGAGCGGAATCCCGTAACGCATCCCGGCCAGCACGTTGGAAGTGCCGGCGAAACCGGCGAGATAACTGGAGCGCGCGGCGACCAGGCCGGCGTCGGCGCCCTGACTGCGGCGCAATCCGAAATCAACCAACCGCCGGCCGCCGGCCACCGCCAGGCTGCGCGCCGCCTTGCTCGCGATGAGCGAAGCCAGGCCCGCCTGGTTGAGGACCAGCGTTTCGAGCAGCTGCGCCTCGATAAGCGGTGCGCGTATTTCCAGGATCGGCTCGGTGGCGAAGAAGATCGTGCCCTCGGGCATCGCCCACACTTCGCCGCTGAAGCGCAGTTGGCCCAGATAGCCCAGGAATTCGGGCGTGAACAGCCGCAGCGATTCGAGATACTCGAGCATCCGCGGCCCAAAGTGAAACTGTTCGAGCGCCTCGAGTAGCCGCTCCAGCCCGGCCGCCACCAGGAAACCGCGCCGCGGCGGCATCCGGCGCGTGAACATGCTGAAGCAGGCGGCGTCGTTGTTGCCGTTGGCGAAATACGCCGCAGCCATCGTGAGCAGATAGAAGTCGGCGAGCAGGGGAACTTCGTCGGCGTCCAGGCGTAGGTCGATCGGCATCTCAGGCAATCCGCAATTCGGCTCGGGGGCGCACAACCATGGCGGTGCAATCCACGTTCGGCGTGTCCGCCGAAGCATTCCTATGCTGGCGGTGAGGCGGCGTCAATTCCCTCATCGCGCATTGCGCGCCGCCGCGCTCAGCGCGGCGGGCCCGGCGGCGTCGGCGGCGGCGGCTCCGGGGCCGGCGACGGACCGGCCGCCAGCGCGCGACTCTCCTCGGGCGGGCGACGCTCGCGCAGGATGTCCGACATGCGGCGCAGGCGGCCGCTCACAAGATGGTTGATGGTGCCCGGCTCCTCCAGCGTACCCGCGCGCATGCCGGTCAGAATCTCGATTCCCTGGTCGATAGTGTCGACCGGGTAGACGTGGAAGCGTCCGCTCGCGACCGCCTCGACCGTCTCCGGATCGAGCATCAGGTTGTTGACGTTAGCGCGCGGCAGCACCACACCCTGGGTGCCGCTGAGGCCGGTCGCTTTGCACACGCGGTAGAAGCCTTCTATTTTCTCGTTGGCGCCGCCGATCGCCTGCACCGTTCCGTACTGATCGACCGACCCGGTCACGGCGAGGTCCTGGCGCAGCGGCACGCCGCTCAGCGCCGAGAGCAGCACGTAGAGTTCGGTCGAGCTGGCGCTGTCGCCGTCGATACCGGAGTAGGACTGCTCGAACGCGATGCTCGCGGTCATCGCGGCCGGCAGCTCCTGGCCGAAGCGCTGGCGAAAAAACCCGCTGAGGATCATTATGCCCTTGTCGTGGGTCGATCCCGACAGCCGCGCTTCGCGCTCGATGTTGATCACACCGGCCTGGCCAAGCGCGACCGTCGCGGTAATGCGTGAGGGACGGCCGAAGCTGTAACCGCCGGCGTCGAGCACCGCGAGCCCGTTGACCTGGCCGACCTGGCGGCCTTCGAGATGGACGATCAGCGTGCCGTCGGCAATCAGCCGGCGGATTTCCTCCTCAATAAAGTTCAGCCGCAGGATGCGCTCGTTGAGCGCGCGGTCGACGTGGCGCGCGCCGACCTGCTGATCGCTCGCCTCGCGCGCATAGTACGCCGCCTCGCGCGCGAGGTCGTCGATCGGCTCCATCACGCTCGACAGCCGCTTGCGGTCGCCCGCCTGGCGCATCCCGAACTCCACGATTCGCGCGAGCGCGCCGCCCTCGAAGTCCGGCAAGCCCTCGGTCTTCGCCAGCGCGGACACGCGAGAGGCATAATGGCGCGCGGCCTCCACGTCGGCGTCGACCACCGGACGCAGCTCGGCCTTGACCTTGAACAGCTCGGCGAATTCGGGATCGTAAAAGTACAGGAGGTTGTAGAGGTAGGGGCTGCCAGTGACGATTACCTTGGTTGCCACCTCGATCGGCTCGGGCTTGAGCCCGCTCACCATGAAGAACGGGAACGGCTCGAGCGTCTCCAGCGTCATGCGGCCGGTCTTGAGCGTGCGCTTGAGCGTTTTCCACACGCCCGGCTCGACGATGGCGTCGTCGAGGTCGAAAAGCAGAAAACCACCGTGCGCCTTGACCAGCGAGCCGCCGATGATACGGGTGAAGTTGGTCGCGCTGCGGCCGGTCGGATCGACCCAGCGCTCGATGGTGCCGAACAGGTTGCGATAGGTCGGCGCGTCCTCGGCGATGACCGGCGCGCCAGTGCGCCCGGCGTTATCGACGACCACGTTGACGTGATACTCGAAGAACCGGTTTTCGTCGGCGCCGTCGTCGGGGCGCTGCGCCGCCGGAGGACGCGGCGCGCCATCGGGGCCCGTCTCCGCAGCCTCGCGGAAACGCTCGAGATGGTCGAGCATGTGCCCGGCAACCTGGTCGAGATAGGCCGAGACGGTCGCGCTCTCGAAGCGCGCCTTGAGCGCGGCGATGGCGGGTGCGATGAGGCGGGCGGCGAAGGTGCGTTCGATCTGGCGGATCTCTCCCATCAGTTCGCGCATCAGCTCCTGCTGATGCATCGTCATGGTTGCGAACAGGTCGGCAAGCTCACTCTGCTCCTTGCCCAGCCGTTCGCGCTCCTGCTCGGGAAGCTCCTTCATCTTGCGGCTGAGATCCTCGGACGACTCGGGCATCTTGCCCTCGATGAGCGGGATGAACATGACCTGGCCCGCGGGTGTGCCCTGGATTGCGAAGCCGCGCTGGCGCGCGGCGTCCTCGAGCTGGGCGAACAGCTCCTGGGCGCGGCGGTTATACTTCTCGCGCAGCGCCTTGCGCTCCTGGTCGAAGTCCTCGCGGCGAAAGGCCTTGGGCAGCTGCTCGATGAGGAAGCCGACGAGATCGCGCATGCCGTCGCGCAGTTCGGCACCCTGTCCGCCATGCAGGTAAATCGCTGCCGGCGACTCGGAACTCTTGAAGTTGTTGACGTAGACCCAGTCGCCCGGCGTCGGCATCGCCGCGGCCCGCTGCTGGAGGATACGGACTATCGATTCGCGCTCGCGCCGGGAGCGGACGCGGCTGACGAAGACGTTGTAGCCTGGCGCGCCGATCCCGATCGCCATCCGCACCGCGTCGAGTGCGCGCTGCTGGCCAAGCAACTCGTGAGCACCGTCGCGCGCCGCCTTCAGCAGATCGTCGGGGCTGAGCGGAGAGCGGCCGCGCAGCTCGTTCGCGCCGAGCTCAACCGGCGGGGCCGCGGCCTGCAACGCGCGCTCGCGTGGCGCCGGCGCGGACTTGTTGTCGTCCCCCTCAGGCATCGTCATTTCCCTTGTTTGTCCGGGCTATCGCGAACTTTGACGCGCCGGCCGCGCCACTTGGGCAGCACGATGGTCAACATGCCGCCCGCCCAGTGCGCCGTCGTCCGCTCGCGATCGACCGCTTGCGCAAAGGTCATCCTGCGCTCGACGGCCGGATGCGCGCCAGCCGGAATTTGCACGATCAAGCCCGCCTCGCTGACCTCCACGTGGATCACCTCCGGATCCTCCACGGCGGCCTCGATCCGGACCTCGTATTCCTCACCGCGGTCGACCACGACCGCGCCCGCCGAAACTCCGGCGGCGACCCCGCCGCGCCAGCGCCCGAGCCACTCGTCGAAGAGTTCGTCGCAGGCCCGCTCGAAGTCACGCAACGCTATCGTGTCGGAGCGCTTCATTTATGATCGTATCCTGCGGCCGATTTTAGTGCGCGGCGGCCCTCGGAATCCACCCCGCCGGGCACTTGCCCAACGCGCCGCGACAAGCGTATGGTCTGTCAACCGTGCCTGAACTGAACAAGATTCTGCTCGCCACCGATTTCTCCGACGACTCGGTCAACGCGCGGCGCTTCGCCGAGGAGTTGGCGCGCAAGTTCGGCTCCGAAATAATCGTGCTGCACGTCGACCAGCCGTTGCCGCCCGTGATGGTAAGCGAGTTGGGTCCCGCCTTCGACGTGAGCGCGATGAACCAGATCGCCGAGGAGCAGCGGCTGGCGGCCCAGCGCGAGATCGACAAGATCGTCACCCAACTGCGCGACGCGCAAATCAAGGCGCGCAGCCTGCTGCGCGTCGGCGCCCCGTTTCTCGAGATTATCCACGCCGCGCAGACCGAGCACGTCGACCTGATCGTGCTCGGAACGCACGGCCGCACCGGGCTCGCACACGTACTGCTGGGCAGCGTGGCCGAGCGCGTGGTGCAGAAGGCCGGATGCGCGGTGCTGACCGTGCGCCATCCCGACCGCCGCTTCAAGCATCCGTTGGATAAGTAAGCTCACCGCGAAATCGTCGAATTATTCTTCGGATTCGGCCTCTGCGTTGACCGAAGCCTCGCCCAGGATTGGCCGGGGCAGGACGCAGCCGACTTCGCACATCTCCCGAGTAGCGTCGCGTTCCTCTAAGTCTTCTACCGACTGGCAGACCCAGCCCTTATGCGGCCCCCCCGGCATGCGCTGGCTAAGCGTTTTTGCGGAACCGTTTGCGAATGGCATTGTGTAGGAGTGGCCTTAGATGGACCAGGAGATTGCGCACGCCAGCATGAGGGGGGCACAACATGTTGATATGTATCCATTCGATTCCTTTATCGTCGTCCAAACGGAGTCTGCTGTAATCGGCCACAGTTTCGCGTAGCGACGGATTTGCCGATATCGCAACTTCGCTCGCAAACATGACGATATTCTGCCGGTACCACCATTTTACCCGACGATCTTCGCGAACCTGCGGGCGAACAAGGTCGAGCATCTTGAAGCCGCGCTCCTCAAAGGAGCGCCGCCAGTACTCTGGCCATTGCTCGTTGACATGACCGATTCCGCCTTGCCCGGGTATTGCAGCGGAAAACAGAATCAGAGGTGCGAGATCCGACAGAACTCGTACTAGTGTTCGACCAGACAAGGTGCCTAAATGCTCTGCGACTTCAAGGCACAGCGCTAGATCGTAACGCCCTTCGAGTACGTCCGGCTCTGTCAAATCCATTGCCGTGAAACACTCTTGCGGAATGCACAGTTTCGACGGGTCTACGTACTTGCCATCAACTCCACGAACCGACGCGACCCCGTTTTCGCGGAATGCGCGGAGCCATGCTCCGACCCCGCAACCGATATCGATAACACTGTTTATTGAAGCCGCCCGCATAACGAGCGGCGCGACAATTCTCGCCGACTCCAGCGATTCAGCTGCGTGTTGTGAGTAAAATCCATGGTCATACAACGTGCCTGCCATAAATTCACCCCGCCGAGGGAAATCAGACCGAGTTTCTCTGGCCTGCTCGGTCCTCCTGAGCGCAGCGAGTCCGCTGGCGGAGTCGAAGGACCCGCGCCAAGCGCGTAATCCGCCATTTCCGTATATTGAGGCGCGGAGGACCCGCGCGAGATGCTCCGCCGCGGCGGCCTTCGCTCAAGATGACCCCGGGGGCGAAAGAACGATTGGCATCTCCGCCGTTTTGGGCGCGCCGGCGCGAGCGAGCCGCCACACTATCTTCCGACGAATTGCGGCGCACGTTTCTCCTGGAAGGCGCGGATGCCCTCCTTGAAATCCTCCGAATGGGTCATCACCGCAATCGACTCGTTCTCCTCGGCCAGCGCCGTGGCCAGATCGCTCGACAGATGGTGATAGATGAGCCGCTTGGCGTGCGCGACTCCCAGGGGCGAGCAGTTGGTCGCGATCTCGCCCGCCATCTCCAGCGCCGTCGGCATCAATTGCTCATGCGCGACGACCCGGCTCACCAGGCCTATCCGGAGCGCTTCCTCCGCGTCAAGCAATCGTCCGCTTAGCGCCAAATCGAGCGCGTTGGACAATCCGACGATCCGCGGCAGCAGCCAGCTTGCGCCGTGCTCGATCGCCAGACCGCGGCGCACGAAGATCAGACCCATCCGCGCGCGCGCCGAGGCGATCCGGATGTCGTGGTAGAGCGCGGTGGTCAACCCCATCCCAACGCACGCGCCGTTGATCGCGCCAATCACGGGCTTGCTGAGGCCGGCGATCCACGAAAAGCGCTGGCGGAAGTCCGCGCGCGTCTCGCTGGTGCCGGCGATCTCGCCCGAGACCGCCTGCACCGCCGAGGTGGTGCCGTCGGCGACGCGGTTGAGCGTGCCCATGTCGGCGCCCGCGCAATAGGCCTTGCCCGCGCCGGTAATCACGATCGCACCAACCTTGTCGTCGTGCTCGGAATCCAGCAGCGCCTGGCGCAGTTCGGATTCCATCGCGGCGGTCCAGGCGTTGAGCCGCGCGGGACGGTTGAGCGTGATCACGGCGACGCGGTTAGCCTTTTCGTAAATGATTTCGTCGAATCCCATCGCTTTGTCCTCTCGGTTTGGGCTGCTCCGGCGCCGCGCGCTTGCGACGGGGCGCAATGAAGTGGCAGCGATCAAAGCACTTCGCGCGCGCAAAATCTAATCGGACAAAATCCGCCCGCGGCCGATCTTCGCACCGCCGCCGCAGCGGTGCGCCGCCTTTCTTTGGGTGAATGACACTGTTAGAAAAACGGGATGTCTTTCGTGAATGTTCCATTCGCCATCGCCGCGGCAATGCGCCGCGCGCGCGCATTGGCCGGATACCTCGCGCTCGCAATCGTCGTGCTTGGCGTCGCGTCGCTCCCCGCCGGCGCCACCGAAGCGCATCGCGCCATGGTGGTGGCGGAAAACGCGCTCGCCGCGAACGCCGGAGTCGAAACCTTAAGCCGCGGCGGCAACGCGGTCGACGCCGCCGTCGCGACCGCGCTCGCCGTGGGCGTGACCAACCCGGCTTCGTGCGGCATCGGCGGCGGCGGCTTCATGCTCATCTACCTGGCCCGCACCCACAGCTTCTATGCGCTCGACTACCGCGAGCGCGCGCCGATGGCGGCCAGCGCGACGATGTATGTGCGCAATGGCAAAACCGACGAGAAACTGGCGCGCTCGGGGCCGCTGGCGATCGCGGTGCCGGGCGAGATTGCGGGACTCGACGCCGCGCTCCGGCGCTTCGGCACGATCAAATTTTCCGCGGCCGCGGCGCCCGCCATCAGGATCGCCGAGCAGGGCTTCCCCGCCACCGCGCACCTGGTGCAGGACATCGCGCGAACCGCCACGCAGATATCCGCCGACCCGGGGCTGAAGGCGACCTACCTCACTCCCACCGGCGCCCCCCCCAAGCCCGGCGATATCCTGCACGAGAAGGCGCTCGGCGCGACCTTGCGCTCGCTCGGCGACGATCCGGTCACGCGTTTTTACCACGGCGAGATCGCGCGCACGCTTGCCCAGTGGATGAAGGCGCACGGCGGGCTGGTCAACGCCGAGGACCTCGCGCAGTATCGGCCCCTGTGGCGCACGCCGCTCCATCGCGCCTACCGCGACTACGAGGTGTGGACGATGCCGCCGCCGTCGTCGGGCGGCGTGGTGCTGGAAATCCTCGGGATGCTCGCCGGCGCGCCGATTTCCGGCCTGGGTGTCGATTCGCCGCCCTACCTGGCGCGGCTCATCGAGGTGATGCGTGAGGGCTTCATCGATCGCGCGCAGTACGCCGACCCGGACTTCGTCCACGTACCGATCGGCGTGCTGCTCTCGCAGCGTCATATAGATGAGGCGCTTCAGCGCGCACTGCATCGCGGCGCGCCCGCGCACCTCGCGCCAGCCTCCGACCACGGCACCGCCAATCTGCTGGTGGTCGACAAGGATGGCAACGTGGTCGCCGTCACCACCACCATCAATACGATCTTCGGCGCGAAAATGATGGTCGCGAGTCTCGGCCTGGTGCTCAACGACGAGATGGACGACTTCGCCGCGGGACCGGGCGTGCCCAACGTGTTCAAACTCGAGGGCGCGGTGGCCAACGAGATCGCACCCGGCAAGCGCCCGCTCTCGAGCATGTCGCCGATAATCGTGATGCGACACGGCCATCCGGTGCTGACGGCCGGCGCCTCGGGCGGCCCGACGATCATCAGTGGAGTGTTGCAGGTCGCGCTCAACGTGCTCGACTTCCATCTCGGGCCGCAGGCGGCGGTCGACGAGCCGCGAGTGCATGAGCAGGCCGCGCCGGACGTGGTGTTCGTCGAATCCGCGATGCCGGCGGCAACGCGCCGCGCGCTGGCGGAGATGGGCTATCGGCTCAAGGAAGTGCCGTCGCTCGGCGCGGTCGGCGCGATCACGATCGCGCCGGGCGATCTGAATGGCGCTTTCGACCCGCGCAAGGGCGGCGGCGCGGCGGGCCTGTAACGGGGGGGCGGCGGCGCGCCCGCGCATGGCTGCGCGAAGGCCGCCCGCACGCTACACTTGAGCGTCGTGTCCGAGCCCGCGCCTATCGAACCGCGCTTCGCACCGCCTGTCGCGTCCGCGCTCCCGATGCCGGACGCGCCCTGGCGCTGGCCCGCGATCGACGCGCTCGCGCTCCTTTCGCTCGCGTCCGCGGTCTTCTTCTTCCATCTCGGCAGCTATGGCCTATGGGAGCCCGACGAGGCGCGCTATGCCGAGATCGCGCGCGAGATGCTGGCCACCCGCAACTTCATCGTGCCGCATCTCAACTACGTCGCCTACGTCGAGAAGCCACCCCTGCTCTACTGGCTCGGCGTGATGTGGATGGCGCTCTTCGGGGTCAACGAATTCGCCGCGCGCCTGACGCCGGCGCTCGCGGCGCTCGCCGGTGTGTTCATGACCTGGCTCTTCGTGCGGCGCACGATGGACCGCGGGCGGGCGTTGCTGGCCGGCGCGATTCTCACCACCTCGACGCTCTACGCGGTGATGGCGCAGGTGCTGACCACCGACATGCTGCTGACGGCGGCGGTCACGGTGGCGCTGTTCGCGCTGTACCTGCACTGGAGCGAGGGCGGACGGTGGTGCTGGCTCGGGTACGCGGCGATCGCGATGGGCCTGCTCACCAAGGGCCCGGTGGCCGCGGTAATTCCGATCCTTGCGGTCGCGATCTTTCTCTGGTGGCAGGGCGAGTTGCGCGGCGCGATCGGCCGCTTTCACGCGCTCGCCGGCGGCGCGATGGTGATGCTGGTCGCCGCGCCATGGTTCATCGCAATCGCAATCCGCGAGCCCGGCTTCGTCGACTTCTATTTCATCGGCGAGCATCTGCGCCGCTTCTTCGAGCCCAGCTACAGCCATAATCAGCCTTTCTACTACTATCTGCCGGTGCTGGCGGCCGCGATGATGCCGTGGACGCTGATGGCGCCTTTCATCGCATGGCGCACGCTCGCGCGCACGCCGGCGGGACGCTTCTGCATCGTCGCCGCCGCGGTCGTGATCGTGATGTTCTCGGCGGCCAGCGCCAAGCTCATCCCGTACATCCTGCCCGCGGCCGCGCCGATCGCGGTACTGCTTGCCGATGGAATTTACTCGCGCGCCTTTGCGGCCGGCGCCGAGGCCGCAGCACCCGGCGTGCGGATCCGCTTCGCCGCGGTGGGTGTTGTCCTGAGCCTGCTCGGAGGGGCGCTGCTGGTGGTGGCAATGACGGCGCCGCTGTTCAGGAGCCCCTACGTGATTGCCGCGCGGCCGGCGCTCTACGCACTCGGCCTCATCGGGGCGGTCGGCGGCGCGCTGGTGGGCGAAATCTTTCGCCACTGGCGGCTCGACGCGGGACTCGCGGCGATGGTGCTGGTGACGGCGATTGCGCTGGGCGCCGGGACCTGGATTCGGCTGGAGGTGGAGCCGCTGCGTTCCTACGCGGCGCTTGCGCGCACGGTACAGGCGCGCGCGCCGGACGCAACGCTCATCTGCTATCCGCGCTACGTCCAGGCGCTGCCGTTCTACACCCATCGCCGGGTGATCCTGGTTGGCGCGCCGACCGAACTGGCCTTTGGCCAGACGCACGCGGCCGACGGGAACCGCTACTTCTTCCGTTCGGAGAACGACTTGCTGCGGCTGTGGAACATGCCGGGGCCGATAGTCCTGGTGATCGACGAGCGCGCGCTGAACAAGCTGCGCGATCGGCTGGGAGAATTCACCGTGATCGGATCGGAATGGCACAAGCGCGCGATCCTCAAAGCCAGTGGGCCACGCTATGCAAGCTGAGCCGGCAATCGGCGCGGCGCCCGCACAGCCGCCGGCATCGCCGCCCGCTCGCAAAGCCCATCCCGTGCTCGGCTTCGCACTGCGCGCGGGCGCGGGACTGCTGATCGTAACGCTGCTGCTATGGCACTACGACGTACGCCCGGTGCTCCATCAGCTCGCTCGCGAGCGGCCAGCGTTTTTTCTCGCGGTGATCGCCATCTACGTGGCCGGGCAGGTGATGTCGGCGTGGCGATGGAGCCTGCTGGGCGCGATCCTCGAAATCCCCGCGCCGTTCATCGACTACCTGAGCTACGCCTTCATCGGGATGTTCACCAACGTCTTTGTGCCGGGGCTGGTCGGCGGCGACGCCTTGCGCGCGGTCTATCTCGGCCGGCGCCATCAGCGGCTGGCCGACGCGATCGCCTCGGTCGTCGCCGACCGTATCGTGGGGCTGATCGGGCTGTTCTGGGTGGCCGGAATCGCGGCCGCGGCGCTGAGCGTCAAGCTGCCGCGCTCGGTGACGCTGCCCACCGTCGCCGTCGGCGCGCTTTCGCTGGCTGGCTTCGCGGCCCTGCCGCTCATCGGCAGGCTGGCCGCGCGGATGCAGGCGCGGATCGCCGCCGTCGCCGCGACCATCGCGCCGTATCTGAGCCGGCCGCTCGCGATGATGCCGGCCGTCGGACTCTCGATCGCGCTGCAGCTGTCGCTCGCGGTATGCCAATGGATCCTGGCACGCGGGCTTGGGCTCTCGGCGCCGCTGACGCTGTTCGTGCTGTGTGTGCCGATTGCCAACGTGTTTGCGAGCCTGCCGGTAACGCTCAACGGCCTGGGCGTGCGCGAGACGGCGTACCTGATGCTGTTCGGGATGGCCGGGATGGCGAAGGCCGACGCGATCGCGCTGGGGCTGTTATGGTTCGCGGCGACCGCGCTCGGCAATCTAACCGGCGTGGTGGCCTTCGCGCTGACCGAGACTCCGCCGCTGCGCGCAGCAGCCGAAGCGCCGGCGCGATCGCGCTAGGAAACCGGCCTGGTTTCTTCCGCGCCTCGCCCGCATAGTTTGTGGGATACTCCCGCGCGCTCACGGATTGCCTGACGGGCCGGCGCTATCCTTGCTGCCGCTTTCCGGATTGCCACAGGTCTGGCGCGCGCGAGCGCCGAGCTGCGCGGGCGTCATCTCGCGATGCTCATAGACGTAGGCGATCTCGCGATGTATCCCCGCGCGCAGCGCACCGGCGGTGTCAGCCGACAGCATTTTCCCGACCGTGAGCTGGTGAAGCTTGCCGTTGGGCTGGTCGATGCTGGCAAGCTGGGATTCCTCGGTCACGCCCCGATCGCGCAGCTTCGCGGCTTGCTGGACGAGCGCTCCCACCATCATGCACGCCATTGCGCCCTTGTCCCCCGACAGTGCCTTGGCCACACCGCCGCCCTCGGTAGCCGCACCATGGCCGGACTCCGACGGCACCCGTTCCCATCCATCGCTCTGCGCGAGAGCCGATGCCGCGAGCAGCACCAGCAGCAGTCCTCCGATTGCGATTGCTGTCCCCCGCATTCGAGGCACCCTATCGCGCGCGCGCCAAACGGGCAATTAATGTCGTCCCGCGACCATCACGAACGGGTTCCTCCCCTGGGTCTCTTCGGAGCCGCCTCGGCCGCCCGCCCTTCGAGGTGGAACTTGTGCAGAAAGCGATGCACCAGCGGGGCAAGCAGCAGTCCGGCGATGCTGATGATCGCAAGGCCGCTGTAAAGGGCGTAAAAGGAGGCGAATAGCTTGCCGCCCGTGCTCCGCAGCGGATCGACCGGACCCATCCCGCCCAGGATCATCGAAGCGTTGAGCATCGCGTCAATCCAGGGCAGCCCTTCGATGAAATGGTAGCCGCAGACGCCGAGCGCGAGCGATCCCACGAGCACGATGCCCGCGACCAGGCTCCATCGCGCCATGCGTCGCAGAAAAAGCGGGCGCGGCAGCAGGGACTCTTGCCGATGCTCAAAATCCATCACGCGGCTACGAGCTTAGAGGATCGGACGAGGTGGCACATCCTCGCCAGGTCGGACGCGTGGCCGACGAATTTTTCGCCAACGATTCGCGTGCGGACGATCTTGCCTGCACCCATCGCGGTTTGTATAGTCGCACTAACCAATCGGACAGGCTCGTGGAGACGACCAGAATATGGACGTGATGAAGACGCTTTTCCTCAATCCTCCTTCCTACGAGGACTTTGACGGTGGTGCTGGGTCGCGCTACCAGGCCACGCGCGAGGTCTGGTCGTTTTGGTATCCGACCTGGCTGGCCTACCCAGCCGGGATGATCCCAGGAGCACGCTTGCTCGACGCTCCACCCCACGGCTACGACCTCAAGCGCACGGTCGCGGAAGCCAAGAACTACGACTTCGTGGTGCTGCACACCTCGACTCCGTCGCTGCGGATGGACGCGCGCACGGCCGAAGCGATCAAGGCCGCCAATCCCGATTGCATCATTGCCTTCGTCGGCGGCCATCCGACCGCCCAACCCGAAGAGACCCTCAAGGTTTCATCCGCGATCGACATCGCCGGACGGCGCGAATTCGACCACTCGATGGTCGAGGTGGCGCAGGGCTGGGACTGGAGCAAGGTGGGCGGAATTTCGTATCGCAAGAACGGCACGATTCATCACAACCCCGACCGCGCCCAGCTCACCAACGAGGAGTTGGACAATCTGCCATTCGTCACTGAAGTCTACGAAAACAATCTCGACTACCTGAAATACAACAGCCCCTACTGCCAATACCCGTACGTCTCGTTGTACACGGGGCGCGGTTGCCCGGCGCGCTGCACGTTTTGCCTGTGGCCGCAGGTCACGCAGGGCCATCGCTACCGCGTGCGCAGTCCCGAAAACGTTTACGAAGAAGTGGTCGCGATGAAGAGCAAGTTTCCCAAGATGAAGGAGCTGTTCTTCGACGACGACACGTTCACCGCCGATCCGGGCCGGGCACGCAAGATTGCGCAGCTGATCAAGCCGCTCGGCATTACCTGGTCGACCAACTCGCGCGCCAACGTCGACTACGAAACCCTCAAAGTGCTCAA
>Ga0307373_10004627_pt1 | contig 23002 bp, 19 predicted proteins | sample OX2MG_FD_202534 | JGI IMG/M metagenome (GOLD analysis project Ga0307373, IMG submission 202534) | Soil microbial communities from Risofladan, Vaasa, Finland - OX-2 | ecosystem: Environmental > Terrestrial > Soil > Coastal area > Acid sulfate soil | place: Finland: Risofladan, Vaasa | collected... | reverse complement strand
GGCGGTGGTGGGCGCCAGTGATCCCACCACCGGGCAGGCCATCGTGGCCTTCGTCACCTTGCGGACCACCGCCGGTGAGCCCGACGATGAGCGGGGGCAGGCGCTGCGGGCCCACGTGGCCGACAAGATCGGTCCGATCGCCCGGCCGAAGACCGTCATCTTCACCGACGAACTGCCGAAGACCCGAAGCGGGAAGATCATGCGCCGGCTGCTGCGCGATGTGGCCGAGGGCCGGGTCCTCGGGGATACCACCACCCTGGCCGACCCGGCCGTGGTGGAGGAGATCCGACGGTTGGCGGCCGCCTCCCCGACCGACGAGTGAGCCCCGTGACCGGCCCGGGCAATTGGGCCTGGCGGGAGGGACCGCTGACGGCCCCGGGCGAGGCGGTGATCTTCGACGTCGACGGGGTGCTGTCGGACGCCGTGGGGCGCCAGCACTTCATCGAGCGTGGCCGCCGCGACTGGGACCGCTTCTTCGAGGCCTGCGGTGACGACCCGATCATCGAGGAGCTGGTCCGGGTGCTGGAGCTCCTCGACCGGCGTCTGCAGGTCATCCTGCTGACCGGACGACCCATGCGGGTCCAACCCCAGACCCTGGCCTGGCTGGAGCGCTACGGGCTCCGGTGGGACCTGTTGGTCATGCGCTCGCGGGGGGACTACGCCCAGGTGACCTGGTTCAAGCGGGACAGTGTGGAGGAGCTGCGGTCCTACGGATTCGACCTCAAGCTGGCGTTCGAGGACGACCCCAACAACTTCGCCATGTTCCACGCCGAGGGCATCCCCTGTGTCTACATCCACTCGGGGTACTACGAGTAGCCCGAGTGGCCATCCCGCACGAGCAGGTCAGCTCGCACGCGACGCCCGACCCATCCGCCGCCACCGACCGGCGATCAGCCACCCGCCCATGAGGGCCACCGCCGCCACCCCCAGCAGGGGAAGGTCGCCGTACCGGACGTAGAGGGTCCAACCGGCACGCCGGTCGAGGGTGGCCGACACGATCTGCTGCGCCCCGAGCGCCGACCTCCCGAGCACGGTCCCCCGGTTGGTGATCGCCGCGCTGTACCCGGTGGGCGCGGCCTGCAGCAGATCGCGCCCCAGCTGCACCGCCTGGACCCGGGAGGCGGCGATCTCCTGGCTGGGCACCTGGGCGGTGGCGTAGGAGGAGGTGTTGGTGGGCACGATCACCAGCTGGGCGCCGCTTCGGACCGAGGTGCGCCCCCGATCGGCATAGAAGACCTCGTAGGAGATCATCGCCCCGAGAGGACCGGCCGGCGTGGGCAGCAGACCCGTCCCGCTACCCGGCACCGCGTCGAGGGGCACGGCCGAGAGGTTGCCGAGGTGGGCGAAGAATCCCCGGTACGGCACGTACTCGCCGAACGGGACCCGGTGCACCTTCTCGTACCGTGACACCAACGTGCCGTCCGGACCCCAGGCCACCACCTCATTTCGGAACGTCGTCCCGGAGATGGTCTCGGTCACCCCCACCACCAGGGTGGCGTGCAGCACACGGGCGAGAGCGGAGAGCGAGGACTCCTCGGTCGAGTCGGCCAGCGCGGTGTGGAGCGAGACCACGTCCTCAGGCCAGAGCACCAGCTCGGGGGAGTGGCCGCTGTCGCCCTGGCGCAGGACCCGGGTGGCCGACTCTTGGGCCGCCAGCACCACGGCCGGGTCGATCTGCGACTTCCGGAAGCCGCGCGCCCCACCACCCTGGACGGCGGCCGTCGACACCACGGCCACCGGACCACCCCCGTCGGGAGCGTGACCGGCAGCGACGACGAGACCCGTCACGCCGGCGACGGCGATGGCTCCGGCCAGCACCAGTGGGCCCAGGCCGGCCACGGCGCCGGCGAGGACGCCCGAGCGGCCCTCGGTCCTGTTCCTGACGTCCGTGGCCGTGTCCACCTGCGGGACCGGGTCAGGGTCGTGCTGGGTGAAGGCCCGGGCCCGGCGGCCGTCCCGCACCGAGGTCGACGCGGCTTCGACCAGGGCGGCCAGACCCATGCCCCCGACGTAGACCACGGCAGTCAGGGCCAAGGGGCCACCCAATCGGGCCACATCGAGCACGGGACCGCCCGCCTGCCCGAGGAACACCCCTCCGATGGGCAGCCCTCCGAAGGGCCACTGCATGCGAGCAGCCTCGGTCAGGGTCAAGGCGGCGGGGAACGCCAGCGCCCGGGCTGCAACCGGCGCGGCCGGAACGACCAGACAGGCCAAGGCCACGAACCCGGCCTCGACGGCGATCAGCACCAGCGCGCCCGGAATGGTGAACGAGCGCGCCCACATGAGGCCGGGTCCGTAACAGCCCAGTCCCGCCAGCCACCCGGCCCACAGCCGCGTCCGGGGACGAAGGCCACCGAGCCGCCACCACAACAGGCCGGCGGCGGGAAAGGCGGCGATCCACCAACCCCACGGAGGGAGCGACAGCGCCAGGCCCACACCCGAACCCAGTGCGGGGATGGCCACCCGACCTCGCCCCGGCACGACGGCGCCGGGGCGGCTGTGCGTCATGGAGATCCTCGAGGGACGCCACGGTGGTGACGTCGGGGACTCCGGCGGCGGAAGCGTGGACGTCGGACGGGGGGGAACCGAGCTCATCGACCCGGTCCCCCCTCGACGACGGTCCCTTCGGTGCCCCGGATGGGATCGGCCCCTTCGCCGAGGGAGGCCACGACCCGGCCCGCCGCGGCCCGTCCGCTCCCGATGCAGGCGGGGATGCCCACGCCCCGCAACGCCGCACCGGCAACGGCCACCCCGCCGAGGGGTGCCACCAATTGCTCGATCCGGCTCACCCTGAGCAGGTGGCCGACGTCGTACTGCGGGAAGGCATGATCCCACCGTGTCACCAGCGAGTCGAGCGGCGCGCCTCGGACCCCGAGCAGGACGCCCAACTCGTCGAGGACCGATGTGGTCAGCTCGTCGTCACTCAGCGCGGTGTGCCGGATGTCGCCGAATCTGCCCACCGAGGCCCGGATGAGCTCGTCGCCGGAGCGGGCCAGATGGGGCCACTTCCGGGCCAGGTAGGTGCAGCCGGTGATCAGCGTCGGCCGTCCGTCGACCGTCGAGGTGCGGGGCACGAGAAACCCGGTGCCCCGCAGCGGGGCCCGGATCGCGCCGGTCGGTAGGGACAGCGTCACCACGGACACCGAGGCGTACTCGATGGCATGCAGCAGTCCCGCGGCTTCGGGTGCAAGGGCGGCCAGCAGCACCGCGGCCTCCGAGGCGGGGAGGGCCAGCACGACACCGTCCATCTCGAGGGATCCGACGGAATCGACGGGCCCGGCCGGATCCCCACTCGACACGGTTGCCCCGATGGTCACCGCCCACGGCGTGCGCCCTGATCCGGACGGGTCGAGCCGCTCGACCGAGGCCACCCGGGCGTTGGTGTGGATGGTCACCCCGCGCCGGTTGAGCTCGTCGGCCAGGGTGTCGGCCAGCATGGCGGTGCTGCCACGCAGGGACCAGAACACCGGCGACGGTGCGCCGTCGTCCCTGATGCCCTGGGGGTTGCGTACTCGGCCCAGTCGGCGCATCAGGCTTCCGGGTTGGTGGGACGCCGCCAGTAGGGCCGGAAAGACGGTCGCCGCGCTCAGGGCGTCGACGCCCCCGGCGTTGATGCCCCCGACCAGGGGGTCCACCAGGCGCTCGACCACCGGTCGTCCCAGTCGTGATCCGACGATGTCCCCGACCGAGCGGTCGCCCATGGCCGAGTCGGAGCCCGGGTGGGGAGGAACGAGGTCCCGCGCCATCGCCGCCGACTCCTTCGGGCTCAGGATCCCCGACCGCGCCAGCGCCCACCACCGGGTGGGCACGCCGAGCTGCAAGCCCTCGGGCATCGGCCGGAGCCGACCCCGGGCCCAGATGGACGCCCCGGTGGCTCCGACCGGTACCAGCCTGTCGGTGAGCCCGAGTTCGCGGCAGAGCTCGGTGGCCTCGGGCCGCCGGGCCAGAAATGCGTCGGCAGCCACGTCGACGTGTCGGCCGGCGAATTCGGTGGCCCGGAGCTTGCCCCCGATGCGTTCGCTCGCTTCGAACAGGTGCACCTCCGGGGAGAATCGGTCGGTCCGGCCGTCGCCGGCCACCAGCTCCCAGGCCGCGGCCAGTCCGGCGATGCCGGCGCCCACGACGGCGATCCTCGGTCGAACCGGTGAGGTCGGTGGGGCCGGTCGATGCCGTGGGGTCACGCCGGCGTGGTCGAGCCGGTGACCAGAGGAGGATGCGCGGCCGCGGCCGATCGCTGCACCACCCGGGCGAGCAGGTCGAGGAAGCGCGGGTCGTCGTCGAGCGAGGTGGTGCGGGTGAAGGCCATCCCTGCGGCTCGGGCCGCCTGGGCCGCTTCGATGTCGAGGTCGTAGAGGACCTCCAGGTGATCGGAGACGAATCCCACCGGGCACACCACCACCGCGGTGGCCCCGTCTGCTGCGACGCGTCGGATCTCCGTCAGGAGCTCCGGCCCGATCCATGGCTCTTCGGTTCTCCCCGCGCTCTGCCACGCCACGCCCCAGGTCAGACCGTCCACGTCGTCGAGGTGGAGGAGTCCGGCGATGTCGGATGCCGACTCGGTCACCTGGTCCGGATAGGGATCGTCCTCGGCCACCACCCGGACGGGGAGGCTGTGGGCGGTGAAGAACACCGCCGGGCGGGACCGGTCCTCGGCTCGGAGCGATGCGAGGGCGGCCCCGGTTCGATCGGCGAGGAGGCGGGCCAGTCCCTCACTCCGGTGCCACGACGGCACCGGAACCAAGTCGATCGGCGCCGGCGCCGAGGTTGCCGCGGCCTGGGCCCTCCGCAGGTAGTCGCCCGATCCCAGCGAGGACTGATGGGGGGTCAACACGAGGCCGATGACCCGGACGACACCGGTGTCGGCCAGCTCGGCCATCCCGTCCTCGATGGTGGGGCTGGTGAACTTGGCCCCGAATCGCACCACGAACTTCCCCGGTGCGACGGCGTCGAGCGCCGCGGTCAGCCCCTCGACCTGCGCGCGGGTCCGTTCGGTGAGCGGCGATGTTCCCCCGATGGCTTCGTATCGACCGACGAGCTCGGCCAGCAGTTCGGGCGTGGGGGGGCGTCCACGTCGGATGGCGGTGTAGAAGGACTCGATGCCGGCGGTCGTCGATGGCGTCCCGTGCGCCATGACCAGCACACCGGTCCGGCCCCGGACCGACCCGGTCATGGTGCGGCTCCCACCCCGGCCCGACCCGGTCACGGTGCGGCTCCCACCCCGGCCCGACCCGGTCACGGTGCGGCTCCCACCCCGGCCCGACCCTCGGCATGGACCAGTTCGACCACCTGCTCGAGGATGGCCGGATCGGTTTCGGGCAGCACGCCATGGCCGAGGTTGAAGATGTGGCCGGGGGCGGTGCCGGCCCTCATCAGGACCTCACGGGTCTCGGCTGCGGCCACGTCCCAGCTGGTGAGGCAGAGGGCGGGATCCAGATTGCCCTGCACGGCGATGCGGGGGCCCACCCGATGGCGCGCCTCGTCGAGCGGGACCCGCCAATCGATGCCCACGACCATGCTCCCGGCGGTGGCCATCGAGGCCAACAGCTCGCCGGTGCCCACCCCGAACAAGATGGTCGGCGCCCCCGGGTGGGAGTCGCCCAGCTCGGCGAAGAGGCGACGCGTAGAGGGCAGGACGAGCTCCCGATAGTGCCGCGGAGTGAGTATTCCCGCCCAGCTGTCGAAGACCTGCACCGCGGAGGCCCCCGCATCGAGCTGGCACCGCAGCGAGACCAGTGCCATGTCGGTCAGTCGATCGACCAGTTCGTGCCAGATGGCCGGTTCGCCGTGCATCAACGCTTTGACCTTCGTGAAGTTCTTGGAGGGCCCCCCTTCCACGAGATAGCTGGCCACCGTGAACGGCCCGCCGGCAAAGCCGATGAGGGGCACCTCGAGCTCGTCGGCCAGGATCCGCACGGCATCGATGACGTAGGGCGTGTCGGATTCCGGCTCGAGGGGACGGAGGCGCTGAAGGTCCTCCTTGGCGGCGAAGGGCCGGTCCACCACCGGCCCGGTGCCTGGAGCGATATCGATGCCGAACCCGATGGCCGCCACCGGCACCACGATGTCGGAGAAGAAGATGGCGGCGTCGGTCCCGTACCGGTCCACCGGCTGCCGGGTCAAGGTGGCGACCAGCTCCGGCTGGGCGATGGCGTCGAGGATGCTGCCCGACCCCCGGGCGGCGCGGTACTCGGGAAGAGCCCGCCCGGCCTGGCGCATGAACCACACCGGAACAGTTGGCACGGACAGGCCGCGGCACGCCCGCATGAACGGCGCCTCGTCGAAGCGTCCTGGCTCGGCGCGTTCCATGTCCCGGTGCCCGGACCGGACCTAGCGGGAGGCCGACGCGGTGCGGGTCGCCACGGTGCCGGCGTCGCCACCGTCGGCCTCAACGGCCCCGACCGGCGCAGTGTCGCCGACCACCCGGAGGACCACCGGCACGGGTGCAACGGGAGCAGCCATCGACCCAGTCTACGGGACGCGCCGGTCGGAAAACGCCCGTGACCCCGGTCACGTCCCGATGGCCGTGGGCATACAATCGAGGGTTCCCCTATGCCGGATGGGGCCGGAAGAACGGAGGGTGGGGGTGGAGTCAGAGCGGCTGGCCGAGCAGGAGTTCGTGGACCTGGCCTACGCGCGGCTCGACGCCATGCGGCTCGATGCCAACTCCATGCTGGAGGGAGTACTCGACCTGGGCCGGGGCGGGACGTTCCAGTCCCGCACCGAGCGGGACGTGGTCGTCCGTACCAGCATGGCCCGGCTCGAGCAGCTGGACATCGGTGACCAGGCGCTGACCTTCGGTCGGATCGACCGGGTGGACGAGACCTCCACCGACGGATCGGACGACGGATCAGACGACGGAGCCTTTCGTACGGAGACGTTCCATATCGGTCGTCTGGCCATCCACAGTTCGGACCACGATCCGCTCGTCGTCGACTGGCGAGCGCCCATCGCCGAGCCGTTCTACCGGGCGACGGGCCGCGACCCTCAAGGTCTGGTGCTCCGACGGCACCTGGCCCTCGAGGGACGCCAGGTGGTCGGCCTCGAGGACGAGCGGTTCGACCCCTCCGGGTCGTTGGATGCGGTCACGGTGGCAGACGGTGTGCGTTCACCGGTCGAGGGGGAAGGTGCCGGCGAGCTCATCGTGGGCGATCTCCCCATCGGCGGACCGGCCGCCCTGTTGGCGGCGCTCGATCGGGCGCGGTCGGGTCGCATGACCGACATCGTCTCCACCATCCAGCGCGAACAGGACGAGATCATACGGGCCCCCCTGTCGGGCGTACTGGTGGTCCAGGGAGGCCCGGGTACCGGCAAGACCGCCGTGGCGTTGCACCGGGCGGCGTACCTCCTCTATACGCACCGGTTCCCACTCGAGCGCCAGGGCGTCCTGGTGGTCGGGCCCAATCCGCTCTTCCTCCGGTACATCGAACAGGTCCTGCCCTCGCTCGGGGAGACCGGGGTGACCCTCTCGACGGTGTCGGGCATGGTGCCCGAGATACGTGTCCATGAGAACGGCCCGGTCGATGTGGCCCGACTGAAGGGTGATGCCCGGATGGCCACGGTGATCGCCCGCGCCGTGCGGACCCGCCAGCGGGCCCTGGCCGACGAGGTGGCCATTCCCTACGGCGCCCTGCTGTTGCGGCTCTCGGCCGAGGACAGCCGTACGATCGTTGACACGGTCCGTCGCCGTCCCGGCTCCCACAACGCCCGCCGTCGGCTGGTCGAGCAGGGTGTGGCCCAGCTGCTGGCCGACCGCGCCCGCCAGACCCAGCAGACCCTGGGCGCCGGCACCCCATCCTCGGTCACGGCATTCCCCGGCTACGAGGACATCAGCGAGCTGGCCGATGAGGAATTCGATCTCGAGGACTTCTCGCGCAAGGTCAGGCGGGTCCCTGAGCTGGCTGAGGCGCTCGACCGGATGTGGCCTCGGCTCTCGCCGCACGAGTTGCTGCACGACCTGTTCGGCGCCCCGCCCCTCATCGCCGCGGCCTCGCGGGGAGTGCTGTCCGACGAGGAGCAGGTGCTCCTCCGGCGCCGGCGGTCCGACTCGTTCGACGGCGTGGCCTGGACGCCGGCCGACGCCGCGCTGGTGGATGAGGCCCGCCATCTCCTCGGCCCGCGCAACGGCACGGGGGAGGACGGCGTGCGCAAGTACGGGCACATCGTGGTGGATGAGGTACAGGACCTCTCTCCTATGCAGTTGCGCATGCTCACTCGCCGGTCGCTCTCGGGATCGATGACCGTGGTCGGTGACGTGGCCCAGGCCACGGCACCGTGGGCCCCCACCTCATGGTCCGACATCACCGATCATCTGCCCCGGCGCCGCCCGGCCCGCACGGTGGAGCTGACGGTGAGCTATCGCACCCCGGCCGAGGTGCTGGCCGTGGCCTCGAGGGTGCTGGCCGTGGCGGCACCGGGGCTGACTCCGCCGCGGCCGGTCCGGCGCTCCGGCGAGGAGCCGAGGATGCTGGCGGTTCCGAATGCCGACGGGTCACGGCCGGGCCCGACCGTCGGCGACATGGCCCGCCTGGTGGCCGAGGTGGCCGGCGAGGAGGTGGTGGCGGTGCAGTCCGGACGGGTGGCCATTCTCGCCCCCGAAACGTTGATCCCTGTGTTGTCGGAGGCCATTGCGGAGGTGGGCCTTCCGGTGGTCGACGCCAGGGACCTGCGCAAGGGCGGACTGGCCGAGCCGCTGGTGCTGCTGGCTGCGGACAGTGCCAACGGGCTCGAGTTCGACTCGGTGGTCGTCGTAGAGCCCGCCGTCATCGCCGGTGAGACGGCGAGGGGCCTTCGCACGCTGTACGTGGCGCTGACCCGCCCCACGCAGCGGCTCACCGTGGTCCACCGAGCGCCCCTACCGGCGGCCTTGCGCGGAGGAGACTGATCCACATGGCCGGGGTCCGCCACCCCGCCGGGCACATCCAGGCATGAGGCGACGTTCCGCCATGTGAGGAGGGTGGCCGGTGGATGCCGGCGGAAGATCGTAGACCCGAATCGGGCCCGATCGGCGCATTTCGGGGGTCCCGGTGACGGGCATCTCGGGGCTTCCGCCCGAGTTGGCCCCGTGCGCCGTGGATCGACTAAAAATACGGCGTGACTCAGGCCCTCGCCGCCGAACCGGCGGTCACCACCCGCCAGCGCCACCGCCCCGACAAACCGTCCATGTTGGCGGTGGGCGTCATCATCTGGCTCGGCTCCGAGGTGATGTTCTTCAGCTCCCTGTTCGCCGCGTTCTTCACCATTCGCGCCCACGCCTCGGTGTGGCCGCCCCCCGGCACCCACCTCGACACCATCCGGGCCGGCATCTTCACGCTGATTCTGGTGGCCTCCAGCTTCACCATGCAGAAGGCGGTCTGGGATCAGGAGCGGGGCAACCGCCGTACCGCCAAGATCATGGTGGTGGCCACCCTGGTGCTGGGGGCGCTGTTCGTGGCCAACCAGTTCTCCGAGTGGATCTCACTGTCGCACGATCCGGCCACCAACCCCACCCACACCGCGTTCGGCTCACTCTTCTACATCATGTCCGGCCTGCACGGGCTCCATGTGACCCTCGGACTGGTGGCGATGGTCTTCCTGCTCGGCCGGCTGAAGGGCCCCAAGGGCGACCCGGGTGAGACGGCGGTGTTCCAGGGTGTCAGTTACTACTGGCACTTCGTGGACGTTGTCTGGGTCGGCCTCTACGCCTGTCTGTTCCTCCTCAAGTAATGCCATACCGGATGCGCGGCATGCTCAAAACCCGCTACCTGGCACCGGTGGCCCTCGTGGGCGCAGTCGGCATCGTGGGTGTGCTGGCGTTCTCACCGGGTGCGGTGACGGCCGGCGCGACCCCGAACGCCGTCAGTGCCCCGACCACCACCCTTCCCCAGCTGACCACCACGGCGACCACCGCCACTCCCATCGGCCAGCCGAGCGTGCCGAGCGCGTCCGGTGTGCTCAAGTACAACGCCCCCTCCAACCAGACGGGACTGTTCTATGTCGAGCTGCCCAAGGCATTCGAAGCGCCGGGCCAGGCACTCTTTTCCGCCAACTGCTCGAGCTGCCACGGTCCCGAGGCCCTCGGCACCACCCGGGCCCCCAACCTGCAGGGCCTCGGAGCGGGGACCATCGACTTCTGGGTGTCGACCGGCCGCATGCCCTTGGCCAACTCCAGCATCCAGGCCACCCGCAAGCCACCGCGTTTCAACCGGCTGCAGACCCTGGAGATCGCCGCCTGGGTCCAGTCCCTCACCCCCGGGGAGGGCGTCCCGGTCCCGGTGGTGAACACCAACCAGGCCGACCTCGAAGCGGGCAACACCCTCTTCACGCTCAACTGCGCCGCCTGCCACACCATCACCGGAGCCGGCGATGCCCTGACCGACGGGGCGTACGCCCCGAGCCTCCACCTGGCCACCACCCAGCAGGTCGTCGAAGCCATCCGCTCCGGCCCCGGCAACATGCCCCACTTCAGCCAGGGCAACATCACCAACACCGAGGCCCGGGACATCGCCGCCTACGTGGACGGGGTCATCCAACATCCTTCTGACCGGGGCGGGTTCGGCCTCGGCGGCATCGGGCCGGTCGGTGAGGGCTTCGTGGGCCTGCTCCTCGGCGTGGGCGTGTTGATGCTGGTGTGCTTCTGGATCGGAGACCGCACGTGAGCGACGAGTCGCCCCACCTCGAAGGGCCGTTGCCCCCGGCGGCCCTCGACGACGCCCATCTCCAGCCCTACGCCCGCCACCCCGAGGGTGCCCAGGCGGTGGCGGCGGTCGCCATGATCATCGGGTTCATCGGGTTCATCGGGTTCGGCGTCGCCTACTGGATCGGCGACAACACCCAGTGGGAGGCGATCACCCTGGGCGTGGGCCTGCTGGCCCTGGGCTTCGGGGCGACGGCGTGGGGCAAGTACCTGATGCCCCAGGGCCCGTTCGTCGAGGAGCGGCACGCCTTCCACTCGACCGAGGCCGAGCGGGATGCCATGACCGCCGCGATCACCGAGCGCGGCGGCATGGTGGTCAAGCGGCGAAAGCTGTTGGGTGGCCTGTTCCTCCTGGGCTCGACGGCCATGGGCGTCGTCCTGCTCTTCCCCCTCATCCGCTCGCTCGGGCCCAAGCCGGGTGACACGCTGTTCAAGACCAACTGGAAGAAGAACTCGCAACTGGTGACGGTCGACGGTCGTGCGGTGACCGCCAACGACCTCGACGTGGGTGGCGTGCTCACCGTGTTCCCGAAGGGCTTCGAGGGGTCCTCGCCGGACCAGGTGATCCTCATCCGCCTGGCCCAACTCGGTCCGTTCGACCCGCCCTACCCGATCGCGCCTCCGGGCCACACCGCCTGGGGCGTCCAGGGGTACGTGGCCTACTCGAAGATGTGCACCCACCTCGGTTGCCCGGTCGGCCTCTACCAGGAGCAGACTCAGCAACTGGTCTGTCCATGCCACCAGTCGATCTTCAACGTCAACGCCGGCGCGGTCCCTGAATTCGGGCCGGCACCCCGGCCGCTGCCCCAGCTGCCGTTGACGGTGGACTCGGCCGGCTTCCTTCGTTCGCAGGGTGGCTTCAACCAGGCTGTGGGCCCGGGCTTCTGGGAGCGGCCATGATCGACAGCTCACTTCGCTGGGTCGACGATCGGCTGGGCATCGCCAAGGGCGGCCGCACCTTCCTCGACAAGATCTTCCCCGACCACTGGTCGTTCATGCTGGGCGAGATCGCCCTGTACTCGTTCGTGGTGTTGCTGGCCACCGGGGTGTTCCTCTCGCTCTACTACATCCCCTCCGCCCACGAGGTCGTCTACCACGGCTCCTACATCCCGCTTCGGGGTCAGCGGGTGTCCGAGGCATACTCCTCATCGGTGGGCCTGTCGTTCGACGTGAAGTCGGGCCTCCTGATGCGCCAGGCCCACCACTGGGCCGCCGACATCTTCCTCGGATCGATCGCGGTGCACATGGCCCGGGTGTTCTTTACCGGGGCCTTCCGCAAGCCCCGCGAGTTCAACTGGATCGTCGGTGTGACCATGCTCATCTTGGGCATCGTCAACGGGTTCCTCGGCTACTCCCTCCCTGACGACCTGGTGTCCGGGACCGGCATCCGCATCGCCTACTCCATCATCGAGTCGATCCCGTTGGTCGGAAGCTACCTCGGGTACTTCCTGTTCGGGGGCAACTACCCCGGCAACGGCGTGATCATTCCCCGGTTCTACATCCTTCACGTGCTGATCGTGCCGTTGCTGATTTTGGGCCTGCTCGCCGCCCACCTCGGGCTGCTGGTCAAGCAGAAGCACACCCAGTTCAAGGGGAAGGGCAAGACTGAGCACAACGTGGTCGGCTCGCCCATGTTCCCGACCTTCATCGCCAAGACCACTGGCTTCCTGTTCATGGTCTCCGCGGTCATCTTCCTGCTGGGCGGGCTGGCGCAGATCAACCCCATCTGGCAGTTCGGCCAGTACGAGCCGTACCAGATCTCCTATGCGGTGCAGCCGGACTGGTACATGGGCTGGCTGGACGGTGCGCTCCGCATCATGCCCAGCTGGGAGTGGGTCGGGTGGGGGCACACCATCCCGCTCGAGGTCTTCCTGCCTGCGGTGATCTTCCCGGGCATCGTCTTCAACATCTTCATCATCTGGCCATTCATCGAGACCAGGCACACCAAGGATTTGGCGTACCACAACCTGTTGGACCGACCGCGTGACCGTCCGAAGCGGACCTCGGCCGGCGCGGCCATGCTGACCATGCTGTTCATGACGTTCTTCGCCTCGTCCACCGATGTGATGGCCAACTTCTTCGAGATCCCGCTCAACTGGGTGCTGTGGTTCTTCCGGTTCGCAGTGGTGATCGCCCCGATCATCGCCTACGTGCTCACCTACAAGATCTGCAACGAGATGCGGGCGGCCGAGGGCGTCGGCAAGCGGAAGCGGGCGCTGATCGTCTCCCGCTCGTCCACCGGCGAGTACTCGACGGTGGAGTCCGAGCCCCGGCCCGGTGACGGTGTCGAGGAGTTGGAGGCCATCCCGGTCCCTACGTACATCGATCTGGTGCCACCGGAATTGGCCACCGGTGAGGGTGTGCGCCGGGTGATGCGCTGACCGGTCTGCTCCTACGGCCGGAGTCGAGGGACCACCACTGTCGCAGTGCGGTTGACGGCTCGGTTGACCAGTGGATCCTTGGCCCTCTTTGCAGTGCTGGACATCGCTTGGGGCTGTGGGCTCTCGTGGCCGTTTCGCACCCGACGCGACCTGGCCGACGCGGTGGTCGGGACCACGGAGGTGCCATCGCCACGAGCCTGCTTCGTCGTCGCCGGCGCCCTCACGTCCGGAGCCGTGCTGGCCGCCGACTCAACGTCCGTCCCTCGACCACTCCGGCGCATGGGACTGCTCGGCATGGCGGGCGTCCTGGGTGCCCGAGGTGCGTTGGGCCATGCTGGAAGAACCGGGGTTCTCTCACCGGGCAGTGATTCGGCGCGGTTCGTCCGTCTGGACAGGCAGATCTACAGCCCGATGTGTCTGGGCCTTTCGATGGGCTCGCTCGCAGCCCCGACGCAACGCTCCCATCGGCGTGAGGGCTCCTGCCGAGCCAGCAAGTCAGGGCGCGAGTCCTAAACCTCAGGCTTTGGACTTGTTCAGGGCCACGGCGGCGCGAACGAGCGTCTTCAGCGCCTTCTCGTTGATCTTCTCGCCCTCGCGGAAGTCGATGGCGCGCCTGGTGTTCCCCTCAAGACTGGAGTTGAAGAGGCCCGAAGGATCCTTCAGAGCTGCCCCCTTGGCGAAGGTCAACTTCACGACGCTCTTGTATGTCTCGCCGGTGCAGATCATTCCGTCGTCCGACCACACGGGAACGCCTCTCCACTTCCACTCCTCGACGACGTCCGGATCGGCTTCCTTGACCAAGGCACGGAGCCGGCTGAGCATCGTGCCCCGCCAGTCGCCCAGCTCCTTGATTCTGGCGTCGATCAGCTGAGAAGGAGACGTGGCCTTTTCCGACTCGCTCTTCGTCACGCCCGTTCCTCTTCCGCAGTCCCGAGGTTTGAACGGTGAGGGTCATCCTCACTGTTCGAAACTCTACCTGGAGCTGCGGTGCCCCGCTCTCAGTCGTCTCGACGGGCCGCAGGGGTCGCAGTAGATACCCGCCCCTCCCCGGCGTGTGTGTCAGGGGCTCCCGTTGGCTGCCACAGATGCGCCGGCCGACGGAGGCACCCCGTGCGATACTGACTTCGCTGTGGACACACCCCCTCCTCCGGGTCTGGACGAACTGGACCTGGCCAGTGCACTGGAACGCTCGTGGGATCTGGACGCCGGTCAACTCCACTACGTCCCGAAGGGATTCGGGAGCTATCATTGGCTGACCGGAACCTCGGTCAACAGGAATTTTCTGACCGTCGATGACCTCTCCATCAAGCCGTGGCTGGGAGGAAGTCCAGATGCGACCTTCGAGGGCCTCGAAGCCGCCTACGACTCGGCACTCGCCCTGCACCGACAGGCAAACCTCAGCTTCGTCGTAGCCCCGATCCCGCAGCTCGACGGTGGTACGGCATTGCGTCTCAGTGAGCGATACGCCTTGACGGTGTTTCCGTTCATAGAGGGCGAGTCCGGCATTTGGGGAGACCCGATCGGCCGGACGGACCGGGAGCAACTACTGCGCCAGCTCGCCGAGCTGCACCGGTCAACACCGGTGGTGGCCTCTCGGTCGCTCCGGCATGGCACTGTGCTGCCGGGCCGAACGGTCTTGAAGCATGCACTTGATGACCTCGACCGCCGGTGGACCGGTGGTCCGTATTCCGAACCGGCACGACGAGAGCTGGCTACTCATGCAACGGCGGTCCACGAGTGGATGATCGCCTTCGACCACCTCGCGGGCCGCGTCGAACAAGCAGGAAGCGAGCAGGTTGTCACCCATGGTGAGCCACATCCGGGCAATCTCATGTATACCGACCATGGGGTGTTGTTCGTTGACTGGGACACAGTTGGCCTGGCCCCACCGGAGCGCGACCTTTGGATGTTCGACGACGGGTCGCCGGGCATCCTGGCGCCTTACACCGAGGCGAGCGGCAGGATGATTGACGACACGGCGATCTCACTGTTCCGACTGGCGTGGAAACTCTCGGACATTGCGGCCTTCACCGCCCTGTTTCGGTCCGATCATGGGCGAAACCAAGGTGCAGAGAAGAGTTTGCGCGCCCTTACCGACTCGCTCGAGGGAGCGTTGGCCACGCGGCCCTATCGTCCAACGCCTCCAGCAGCGACGTAGGGAGGAACCAAAAGCACCAGAAGCTGCACGCTGCGTCGAGCGGGACTCACTTCGAACCCTGGTGATGGCCAGGGTGAGCGTCATCATCTTCGGGAAGGCAGCGATACACGTGGGCACAAATGATCACCTCGCGTTTGAAGCCGGGCCGGGACGACGAGCTGGAAACGCCCACCGCTCAGCTGAAGGCAGCCGAACAGCCCGGTTCGGTCTTGTCCACTCGACGGCAACCCGCGGCTCGAAGGACCCGAGCCGGGTGATCATGTTCGTTGTCTTCGAGAGCGAAGAGAAAGCCCGGGAGCGCGAGAGCGGCCCCGTCGCCACGAGGGGCTGCCGGCGGGCGATGTGGAGCTCTCTCAGTCAGAATGGTGGAGTGAGGGAATACAGGTTCGGGGTTGATCAGTCGGCATCGGATCGTCTTCGCCTTGTGGCCACGGCGTACGATCCGGTCTCCCGTCCATTCCTCACCGCCCATGCGCCTCCGCGGCCGAAGGTAGCCCTCGACCTCGGGTGCGGGCCTGCCTTCACCACTGAACTCCTGAGTGAGGTCTGTCGGCCCGAGACGCTCGTCGGCGTCGATTCTTCCGAAGCATTCGTCGCAGCTGCCCGAGCTCGCCTACCTGAGGTCCGATTCGAGACGCACGACGTCACCGAGCTTCCCCTCCCAGGCGCACCGGCTGACCTCATCTATGCCCGCCTGCTCCTCGCGCATGTTACGGAGCCGGGGCGGATCGCGCAGAGTTGGCGAGGCCAGCTTGCCTCGGGCGGGAGGCTCCTGATTGAGGATCTTGAAGGGGTGATCAATCCGCCAGGACCTCTCCACGACTACGAGCATGTCTCCGCCAGCATCGTTCGCTCGGGTGGGGGCCTCATGTACGCCGGAGCTGCGCTCGCCGACCTTGGCGGAGTGGTCACGCCAGTGACCGTACCGGGCGCCTTGGCAGCGAAGATCTACCTGTTCAATGTTCGGCACTGGCTCGAGATGCCCAACCTCCCCGTCACCGACGTGCAGTTGCCAGATCTCGAGAGGGGACTGGTAGCGACGTTGAACAATGACCATGGCGCCACCGTTTCGTGGATCGTTCGACAGTTGGTCCTCACGCGCTAGCGCCGCGTCAGGCAATGTGTGCGCTTTCCTCCAACCACACTTCGGTGACGTGGCTGACGGAGGTCGTGATGTCTTCGTGGAACTACTCTTCGGGGACAGGCTCGTCGTAGAGGAGGAACTCCTCGTCGTCTGGAGGTTGAAACATCGTTGCCCACTGTTCAAAGTGCGCCCGCACCATCGGTGAGGCGCTCCATTCGCCCGACGCATTGCGTCGCTGAGCCCGCTCGATCAGTTCCTCCAAGGGCATATCGAGGTAGTGCAACTCGACCCGCACCCCCAGAGCCCGCGCTCCGAGTCGTTTCTCATCCCGTTCAACTCGCGCCCAGTGGCCCCACTCCAAGATCACGCTCTGACCGTGGGCGAGGAGCTCCTGGGTGAGTGTCCATAGTTGTCCTTCGACAAGGGGGCGAAAGTTGTCGTCCCACGGGTCGTGACCCAATCGGGTCGTCCACTGGTCTTTGTCCAACCTGATGGCGGGAATCTTGGGGGCGAGCCGGCGAGCAAGTGTCGACTTGCCTGAAGCTGGAAGGCCAGATATCAGAACGAGCCGGGTCGATGACTTCGGGTTCATGGCTGTCTCCTTGTTGGGATGGGGTGTCTCGGCAGGAACGGGCTTCGACGAACAACAATGAGCATGGCGACGTCGTTCGGAGGTGGTGGACGAAACGCCGATCGAGGTGGGGGACGAGGCATGGACAATGAAGTCGCGGTTCCAGCGTTCTCGGCCAGGATCCCCGTGCGAACTCCAGCGCTGGGCGGCGTGCCATGGCACGACAAGTTCCGCTCGGATCAGACGACTACCGAGGCTGAACAGGCGCTTGACGAGTGACGTGGTGATCCCGAACGGCGGGATCGACACCGCTCTGAAGGGACGACGTCGTGCACCTGCCGCGACGAGCGGGCGAGCTATTGATCCAGTTCCCGCACCGACATCGAGAACAAGGTCACCGGCAAGCACACCAGCGTCTGCGACGAAGTGGCGCGCCCAACGACTATCGAGTTGATGCCACCCCCACCGTGGTCCGCGGGTTTCGGGCACGGAGGACCATCACCATGCAGCAAGACATGAGTGCGAGCGTAACTCACTTCCGGAAAGCTGCATCCTTTCGCCGAGTGGGAGCCTCGCCTCCAACGAAGCAAACGTTGCCTGACACGGCACTGACTGGAGCATGCCCGATGTTGTGGGCAGGTACCAACCCTGTCGGTGGCGCGCGAGGTCGTCAGGGCTTGCGGCGAATCAGCCGATGGTGAACAGGGTGCCCGGTACGAGCTCAACGAGGACAACATTGATTTGCTGGGCAAAGCAGGCGTCAAATGTCACGGGAGCACCGATGAACCGTTTCGTCCCAGCGCCCGAGACGCTCACAACCTTGCCCGCGAAGTCAAGCTCGGCAAGAGGGAACGGACAACGAGCTATCGAAGGAGCGGAAAAGGAGGAGGTGAAGTCGGTTTCTTTCCCCGTTGACCACGTAAGACACGTCCCACTTGGGCAGGGAAGTAGCGATCCGGAGCGACCTGTGATTCCCCGGCGGCTGCAGTTGCTCACGACGACTGGCGCTGCCGGACTACTCATCGCCATCGACGTGCACTCGATTGGCTTCGGTGTCCTATGGATTGGCGCCGCAGAAGCGGCCTCAACCCCCAACGGAGCAGCCGCACCAATTGTGGCCCCTACGGGAATACTCGCCAACGCCACGATGAGCCTGAGAAGTCTCATCGGTCACCTCCTCGAATCGCCACCGTCCTGCTCGCCAGCAACGCTATCTCCGACGGGCGACGACCGCTCCGACGCTCGAGTGCCGCGGATCAGACGGCCTGGATCAGACGGCCTGGATCAGACGGCCTGGATCAGACGGCCTGGATCAGACGGCCTGGATCAGACGGCCTGGATCAGACGGCCTGGATCAGACGGTGCCACCCCGACGGCTCTCGACGGTCACCCCGATGGCGGCAGAGAGGATGAGGGCGGCCGCCAGAGGCGCCAACCACAGCCCGAACACGAACGTCAGTACGGTGAAGGTCGCTCCCATCCCCAAAATGAACGGCCAGATGCTGGACCCGGGGAACGAGTCGACGGCCCCGGCGCCCTCCGCCACCTCTGCGTGCGGATCGTCATCGGGTTGGGGCTTCATCTTGTACGACCACCACAGGTAGTACGAACCGGGGAGCAGGCCGAGCAGGGCTGATCCCATCAACATCAGGAAGCCGGCATCCTCGTAGCTGGTGAACCAGTAGACGAGGCCGATCACACCGAAGAAGATGCCGGTTCCGGCCAGGAACACCGCGCTGACTCTCATCAGTTGGCTCCTACCGTTTCCTTGCCGTCCGATGCGTCGGCTGGCACGGGGACGGGCTGTCCCGTGTGGATGGTCCGGTGCTCGGGATGGTTGTAGTCCCAGGTCGGGCGTTCCGATCGGATGGGCGGAAGGTGGGTGTAGTTGTGGTGGGGTGGCGGGGACGAGGTGAACCACTCCAGCCCACCACCATCCCACGGGTTGTCGCCGGCGGCGATGGGATCCCGCCACGAGACCCACAGATTGACCAGAAAGAACAGGAACGACGCTCCGATGACGAACGCACCGATGGTCGAGAGCACGTTGAGCCCGGTCCATCCGTTGGATGGCAGGTAGTCGGCCACGCGGCGGGGCATGCCGTACAGCCCAACCAGGTACTGGGGCATGAAGGTGAGCCAGAACCCGACGAACAGGGCCCAGAAATGCCACTTGCCCAGGTTGTCGCGCAGCATTCGGCCGAACATCTTGGGGTACCAGAAGTAGAACCCAGCGAAGCCGGCGAACACGCTCGTCCCGATGAGGACCTGGTGGAAGTGTGCCACCACGAAGTAGGTGTCGTGGGTCATAAAGTCGACCGGGGGTGATGCCAGCAGCACGCCGGTCACCCCGCCCATGAGGAAGGCGAAGAGGAACCCGATGGAGAACAGCATCGGGGTCTGGAAGCTCAGCTGACCGCCCCACATGGTGCCGATCCAGTTGAAGAACTTGATGCCGGTGGGCACGGCGATCAGATACGACAGCAGGGAGAAGAACGGTAGGAGCACGACGCCGGTCGTGAACATGTGGTGGGCCCACACCCCGGTGGACAGCGCGGCGATGGACATGGTGGCGAAGACCATGCCTTTGTAGCCGAACAGGGGCTTGCGGGAGAACACCGGGAAGATGTCGGTGACCATGCCGAAGTAGGGAAGGGCGAGGATGTACACCTCAGGGTGTCCGAAGAACCAGAACAGGTGCTGCCACAGCACGGGAACGCCGCCGCCCTGGACGGTGAAGATGTGGGTCCCGAAGTGGCGGTCACAGAACAGCATCACCACCGCGCCGAACAGCACCGGGAAGGCGATGAGGATGAGGATGCCGGTGACCAGCATGTTCCACGAGAAGATCGGCACCCGGAACATGGTCATCCCCGGCGCCCGGAGGTAGAAGATGGTGGCAGCCAGGTTCACCCCGGTGAAGATGGCGGAGAACCCGGTGAGCCCCAGGGCCATCAGCCACAGGTCCGCGCCGGCGCCGGGTGAGTTGATGGCGTTGGAGAGCGGCGCGTAGGCCACCCATCCGTAGCTGGCGGCCCCGCCGGCCACCAGAAAGCCCGACAGCATGGTGATGGATCCACCCAGGTACAACCAGTAGGACAAGGCGTTCAACCGGGGGAAGGCCATGTCCGGGGCTCCCACCTGCAGCGGCACGATGTAGTTGGCCAGCCCACCGAAGGCGAAGGGGCCGGCGAACAGGTAGAGCATGAGGCTGCCGTGCATGGTGAACAGCTCGTTGTAGGTCTGGAAGGAAACCAGGGACGAGGTCGGGTCGGCCAGTTGGACCCGGATGACCAGGGCCATGATGCCGGCGATGAAGAACAGCACCAGTGACGTGATCATGTAGCTCTTGCCGATGACCTTGTGGTCGGTGGAGGTGATCCAGTTGAGGATTCCGGTCGGACCCTGGTGGTGGGCGTGCTCGTCGTGACCTCCGTGGGTCCCCGGTGCATGTCCGTCAGGACCATCGGGCTCCTCGGGAGTGATCAGTTCAGGGGGTTCGACGGTCGTCGTCATGCGGATCCCTTCACCAGAGAGGGGGGTGCGATGGCATTGGAGGGAGTCACGTGGGTATCGAGGGGTGGATTGTTGGAGGTCGAGGAGCCGGACCGCACGAGGGTGTGTCCGGCCCTCACCTCAGCGCTGGCCCACAGCCGGAAGGCTGTCGGGCTCACCGATCGCACGCTGAACAGCATCTCGGAGTGGTAAAGGCCGCAGATCTGCGTGCACTGGCCGCTGTAGGTGCCGGTGTTGAGCACATCGAGGTCGAACACATTGGTCACGCCGGGGAGGGCGTACCGACTGAAGTTGAAGTCCCGGACGTAGAAGCCGTGGATCACATCGTCCGACACCAGGGTGATCTGCACCTTCTGGCCTACCGGCACCACCATTTGGGGGCCGTGGTTGTCGGGACCGTTGGTGGTCTCGCCGGCCACTCCCACATTCAGCCCGGTGTAGTCGAACCTCCATCCCCACTGGAAGGCGGTGACCCGGATGTCCACGACGGGCTTCCCGCTTGCCGTCAGGGTGGCATTCATCGGCACGGTGGCGTCGACGTTGTTCTCCGTGAGCACGGTAAAGACGAACAGTCCGGCCACGATGAGGACGGGGATCACCGTGTAGAGCACCTCGATGGGGATGTTCTCGTGGAATTGGCGCGGCATCTCCTCGGAGCGCCTCCGGTATCGCAACAAGGTCCACAGGATCAAGAGGCCGACCAGGCCACCGATGACGATGCCGGTGGTCATCATCCCGGAGTAGAGCTTGAAGGTGTCGTGCCCTTGCTGGGTGGCCCCCCGGCTGGCGCCGTACGTGGGGAAGAAGTCGCATCCGCCCAGCGCCAGCGGAGCCGCCACCGCCACGCCCAGTCCCCAGCGGCGCCAGGGCCGGCGAGGGGACGAAGCGCGGGCCGCTGGTCCGAGTGGGGCGCCGGATGGAGGCCGATCGCTCCCGCGGGACGAGCGTCGGGACCCGGTTGTGAATGCGTTCACGGCGATGACACTAGTGGGCACGGGACCAGAATTAGAAGTTCAGGATCGACGCCGGTACCGGCTCACGAATGCCCTGTTCAGAACGGTGTCCACGACCGCTGTGGCGCGGCGCTCAGGAGGCCGGCTCGCTCCGCCCCTCGCTGGACTCGCGCGCCGCCCACGAGAACACCCCGTGGGCCATGGTGGACGACGCCGCGTCGGCCCGGCGGGTGAACACGGCCCGGCGCACTTCTTGTACTCCGGCGTCGTCCGGAGCGGCCAGCCAGGCCAGCTCGGCCAGGTGGCCGGCGAGGCGAAGGGCGTGGTCACCAGGGTCGGTGGCCCCGTTCGGTCCCGGGTCGGCCACGAGGGACAGGGCTCGGTCGGCCAGCACGCCCGCCCCTCCGGCCAGTTCCGCCAGCTCGACGGCGAGTGCCCGTTCGGGCGCGGGCTTGAGCGTGGCCGGGTTGCCGTCCCACCACCCCCCGTACAGCCGCCAGACCGTCCGGACGATGAATTCCGGCTCGTCGTAGACGGGCTGGAGGTAGGGGCGCTCCATGAGACGCTCGGGGGGAGTGACGGTGTGGATCACCTCGTCCAGACGGGCACCGCCGTTCATGAGGGCGAGGGTCTGCTCCACCAGGGACTCGAGCAGTTCCGCCGTGTCGGTGAGGGCTTGTCGGACCCGATGCTCGCCGACCACCGGGTAGCCGTGCCCGGGTAGGAGCACGCCGGGCCCGCCACCGGGTGAGTCATAGAGCGCCAGCATCTGGCGGAGGGCGTCGGCCCACTCGAGGGGATAGCGCTGGACCTTCTGGGGGTTGCCGGCGTTCGGTGAGGCCCAGATGAACAGGTCGCCACAGCAGAGCACGCGGGCCTCGGGGAACCACGTCCAGGTGTGGTCGTCGGTCTCCCCTTTGGCATGGTGGAGCTCGACGGCCACGCCCCCGATGTCGAGCTCGAGGTGGTCGCGGTACGTGCGATCGGGATAGCGGTACTCGGTCGGCCATTGCAGCGAATCGATGTTGAACTGCCGGCGGTTGATGATCTCGTTGTAGCCAGCGGTGAGGATGTACCGGTCGAAGCGGGCGGGGAGGGCTTCGTGGGCCACCACCACCGGATCCGGCCAGCCGGCGTCGGTGGACTCGGCCGCCCACACCGGTACGCCGAAGACGTGGTCGATGTGCCCGTGGGAGTAGATGGCGGTATGGAGCCGGTCCGGTGACCAGGCCCGCAGGGTCCGGTGGATGTGGGCGGCCATGAAGGCACTGCCGGTGTCCACCAGCACCAGGCCGTCCTCGGTGCTGACGGCGGACACGTTGGCGAAGGACGGGACGAAGCTGATCCCGTCGGCGACTTCGGCCAGGCCCGTCGAGGGGCTCAATGGGTGGATCTCCGAGGTGGTGACCTCACCGGTCCAGAGGCGATCGGCAGTGGCCAGTACGTCATGCGACTCGGGCATCGGGTTCCCCCTCTTCGGCCTCAGGAGAACCTAGTGCCGATCAGCGGTCGGGATCCTCGGGAGGGGGTGGGGAGGTGACCCGTCCGGCGATCCGGCCGGCACTGCGGATGGTCCGCTTGACCCGCGCTTCGGCCGCGGGGCGGTGCTTGTCCATCGCCCGTTTCCCGGTGACTGCGGCAGCCCCTGCGGTGCGTCCGGCCCACCG